>PDVJ01000362.1_pt1 | contig 15156 bp, 13 predicted proteins | sample 1369811 | NCBI WGS metagenome assembly PDVJ01 (sample SAMN07795376, study PRJNA414565) | Alkali sediment metagenome, whole genome shotgun sequencing project. | reverse complement strand
TCTTGGGCCGCTCGACTGAAGTCTTTTTTGTGGAGATAGATTTCTGCGAGAAGTCTGTGAAGGGCTGGGAAATCCTTCACCCTAAAACTGATTTCGTTGATCTCTTCAAGGGCTTCATCCAACATTTCCAGTCTCAAACAAAGCTTGGCATAGAAGAAGGCGAGCAACCAATTTTCGGGGTCATGCTTAAGGACCCTCTGATAGATGCGGAGGAGGGTGCTCGGGTCTTCTCGACTGAGATAAAGCTCCTCCAAACGAAGGATGAAGACGATGGATTTGAATCGGGTGAAGCCCTTTCCCCAAACATTGCCGGCCGTGGTCCACCTTCCCTTTTGGAGGTAGATATCCCCCAGCAATACAAATCCTGGCTGAAAGGTCTTCCGTTCTCGAATAATTTCTTTGGCCTCTTTCAGGGCATTCTCCAGATTTTGATCCCCTCCATGGCCCAATAGATTTCTCGCACGCTCGTATTTCAATCCCAACAAGAAAAGGGTCTCTTCTTCCTCCGCCTGTTTTCCCTTGGTGAATTTGAGAACAGACTTTTGGATTCGAATCGCTTCCTCCCACCTTCTGCAGTCCAAATAGATCTGCCTCAAACTTTTTTGTGCCTTGAGATTCGTCTCATCCAAGCTGATAGCGCGGTTCAAGGCCCGGATGGCTTCATCGAATCGTTTCATACGCTGATACACGTCTGCCTGACGGAGAAGGATGTCGATATTCCTTAGATCGATCAACTCCGCTCTTCCTAACCAATGGAGGGCCTCCTGATCATTGCCCTCTCGGAGAGCGATCTCCGAAAGCCGGGGATAGAGATCCATCTGGGTAGGATCCCTTTTTAACACCTCAACGAAGTAGGATTTAGCTTTGGCCAGGTCTCCCCGAAGGAAAACATCCATCCCCTTATTCAATTCCTCCTTCAGGGATTCCTCTCTCCTTTTTTGGCGAGATTTGAGATAGTCTTGCACAGCCCGTTTGGCATCTCGGGTTAAGGTGCTGATGAAGATCAACATCGCCCCCAATACAAAAGAGGAGATCATGAGGGTCGAAAGGTCCGTCGGGATGGTCTCTCCAAAAAAATGGAATTCCACATCCAAAGGATTGACCAGAGAGAGATAACAAAAAATACAGATGAGGATGAGAATAATGAATAATAAGAGTTTAATCACCATATTTCTATAGGTTTCCCTTTTCCATCTTGGTTTTACACGGGACGCAGTATTTTGCCACGGGCCGGACCTCGAGTCGTTTTAACCCAATGGGCTCGCCGCACTCTTCGCAGATCCCATAGGTTCCGTTCTCGATACGATCGAGAGATTCATCTACCTCTTGGAGCCTCATTCGCTCATTCTCATTTAAGCTGAGCAAGACTTGTTTGTTATAAATATTGGCCGCCTCATCTCCAATGTCCTGGGTGCCATCTTGCCCCATCTCCTTTGAGGATTCGACAATCTGTTTGACCTCCCCAACGATCTGCTCACGTTCCTTGAGAAGAATCTTTTTAAATTTCGTAATCGTCTTCTTGTCCAGTCCTTTTTTCTGATCCACGGGTGCTTTCGCTTGTTCTTTAGTCAATCCCTCCTCCTTTTAGAGATCAATTCGTTGGGCATCGAACCAAAGCCCCTCCAAATCGTAGAATTTTCTCACGGGTTCCAGAAAGATATGGACGACCACGTCCTCATAATCCATCAAAATCCATCTCCCCCCGGTGATGCCTTCCTGACCCAGAGGTCGAATTCCCTTCTGTTTTAGGGCCTCCTCAATCCCTTGGGCAATCGCCTGGACTTGGCGGTCGGATTTGCCACTGCAGAGAAGAAAATAATCGGTAAAGGAGGTCGTCTCTTTCAACTCCAGGAGAACGGGGTCGAGAGCCTTCTTTTCAAGGGCTGCCTTTAAACAAAGCAAAGATTTTGTTTTTGAATCGGTGACCATATCCTCCTAAGATCTAATTTTGAGTTTAGTATTATACCAGAAAAAATTTAGATGACAAATAAAAAATGATAGAAAATACCCCTCTCCTTTAAGTCATGGGTTTTTACGATAAAGCCCATGTTTTTGGATATAGGCCTCCACTTCGGCGGGGATGAGATACCTCACCGATTCTCCTTTTTCGATCAATTCCCGAACCCTTGTAGAGGAGATGTCGAGAAATGAGATTTCTTTGAAATAGAGTCCATGGCCCGAGAGATGGATCCAAACCTTTTCTTCGGGGTCATATCGAAAGTGAGGAATTAAGGCCTTTGGGAGTTGGGGAGACAGGGGGTCCTTTTGAGATCCCGGTCTGGCCATCACAATAAAATGGCAGAGAAAAAAGAGGTTTTGAAATTCTTTCCATGTCCCTATCTCCTCAAAGGCATCTCCACCTAGAATGAAGAAAAGGTCATCCTGATATCTCTCCTGAAAATATCGGATGGTGTCGATGGAAAAGGATTTTCCAGGCCTTGAGAGTTCGATGTCACTGGTGGAAAAATGAGGATTGTTTGAGGTGGCCAACCTCACCATTTCGAGCCGGTGTCTTGCCGGAATGACCTTCTCTGTGACCTTATGGGGTGGAATGGAGGAAGGGATGAAGATGACCTGCCGGAATTGAAAGGCCTCCCGAATTTCTTCTTGCCCCCGGAGGTGCCCCAGATGGATGGGATTAAAGGTCCCGCCGAATAGGCCAATCCTCTTCTCACTGCCCTCTTTCTTAATCTTTTTATCCTCCTTGATCATAAAGTTCAAATGTCAAAATCCAAATGTCAAATGAAATCCAAATAAAATTTGGAATTTGATATTGATGATCTTCATTTGAAATTTTCATTTATCCTCGTACTTGTCCTTCCCCGTAAACAATAAATTTAGTGGTGGTCAATTCTTCCAACCCCATGGGACCAAAGGCATGGAGCTTGGAGGTGCTGATTCCGATCTCTGCGCCCAGACCCAATTCGAACCCATCATTGAATCGTGTCGAGGCATTGACCAGGACGCAGGAGGAATGGACTTCTTTTAAAAACCTCTGGGCATTCTGATAATCAGAAGTGAGGATGGCTTCTGTATGGAGCGAGCCATACCTCTGAATGTGTTCGACAGCGTCTTCGATCCCTTTCACCACCTTGATCGAGAGAATGAGGTCCAAATATTCTTGAAACCAATCCTTCTTCTGGGCCTCTTTAATCCCAGAAAGAATCCTTCTCGTCTGAGGGCATCCACGAAGTTCCACCCCCTCTTTCTGAAGGACTTTTGCTATCTTCGGAAGGAATCGGTTTGCCACTTTTTCATGAACTAAAAGAGTTTCCATCGCATTGCACACCCCGGGTCTCTGGACCTTTGCATTGAGACAGACACGGGCGGCCATCTCCAGATCCGCGCTCTTATCCACGAAGATATGGCAGACTCCTTTATAGTGCTTGATGACGGGAATCCTGGAATGGCTTGTCACAAATCGAATAAGCTCTTCTCCTCCCCTTGGGATGATGAGATCAATCCCACCCTCTAACTGGAGCATCTCTCGGATCGCCTCTCTCTCAGTATGGGTAAAGATCTGGATGGTCTCTTGGGGGAGCCCCATTCTGACGAGGACCTTTCGAAGAATTTGTCCGATGGCCTGATTAGAATGAAAGGCCTCGGACCCCCCCCTGAGAATGACACTGTTCCCCGATTTGAGGCAGAGGGCTGCTGCATCGGCGGTCACATTGGGCCTCGATTCATAGATGATTCCGATGACCCCGATGGGAATCCTCATCCTTCCGACCATCAAGCCATTCGGCCTTTTCCACATTTTAATCACTTCGCCCACCGGATCGGGAAGACGAGCCACTTCCCGAAGCCCTTCTGCCATCCCCCGGATGACGGAAGGAGTCAATCTTAAACGGTCGATCAATGATGAAGAGAGATGGGCCTTCTCCCCCGCGGCAAGATCCTTTCGATTTTCATTCATCAGCCGTTGCGGATCTCGCTCCAGATCTTCTGCCATCTCGAATAACGTTTTATTTTTTATGGTGGTGGAGAGTTGGGCCAGTTGATGTGAGGCTAACTCAGCCTTTCTGGCCATCTCTCTGGCCTCTGTCCTGAAATCTATTTTCTTTTTCATAAAACCACCAAGTCATCCCGATGAATGACTTCATCCGAATATTTATAGCCTAAGGTCGACTCGATCTGATTGCTCCGAAGGCCTTTGATTTTTTCAAGTTCTATAGCGCTGTAGTTCACCAATCCCCTGGCAAACTCTTTTCCACGAGGTCCCAGACAGGTGACTAAATCCCCTCGATCGAAACTCCCCCTGATTTTCATCACTCCCGATGGGAGCAGGCTCTTTCCCTTCTGGACAATGGCTTTCTTCGCTCCATCATCCACGGTCACGTCTCCTTTTGGTTTTGGGTTAAAAGCAATCCAATGTTTTCGGCTGCTCAAGGCTTCCCCTTTCGGGAGAATCAGTGTCCCGATCTCCTTTCCCTTTAAGATCTGATGGAGGACGCCCTCCTTGGTTCCGCGCGCCACCACCGTGGGAATTCCAAAGCGGGATGTTTTTCTGGCCGCCTGGATCTTACTAATCATCCCTCCCACACTCATCTGGTTTTTCGTCTCCCCGACGATCCCCTCCATATCCCCATCGATGTTCTCCACGAGAGGGATCCATCGGGCATCCGGATTCACCCTGGGATCCGAATCACAAAGACCCTCAATGTCTGTCAGGATAATGAGAAGATCCGCGCCGGTGAGGTTGGTGATCAGGGCCGAAAGGTTGTCATTATCACCAAACCTGATTTCATCCATTACCACCGTATCGTTTTCATTGATGATGGGGATGATCCCGAGTTCAAGAAGGGTGAGCAAGGTGTTTCGGGCATTGAGAAACCTCCGTCGGTGGCTTAGGTCATCGTGGGTGAGGAGAACCTGAGCGACCATCTGCTGATACCGCGAGAAGTAGTTTTCGTAGATGTTCATCAATCGAGTCTGACCCACAGCGGCTGTGGCCTGTTTTTGTATAATGGATTGAGGACGGGTTCTATAGCCCAGTTTCTCCATTCCTGCAGCAATGGCACCCGAGGAGACCAAAATGATTTCAAAGCCTTGGCGCTTCAAATCCGAAATCTCTTTAGTCAAATGGGAGAAGACTTCGTAATGGAGCCCTTTCTCGACAGAAGCCAAAATACTGGAGCCCACTTTTACGACGATTCGTCTTGCCTTTCCCAGTATCTTTCTACGGATATCCTTGTTGCTCATGAACTTGATCCGAAATGGAATCGAGTGACAGAGACACCGCCATCATCAATTCTTCCACTCCTTCTCCTGTTTGGCCGGAGATCAAATAGAGTCGATGCCCCATCTTCTTAAATTGATTTGTCAGCCTCTTTGCCCTTTTCTGCACCGATGGAAGATCCATCTTGTTTAAGGCAATCAATTGAATTTTTCCCTGAATGGAAGAGCCGTAGGCCTCCAATTCATGGTTGAGGGCGTGAAAGTCCTTGAGGGCATCGCGGGAAGGTCCCTCCGAGATATCCAAGAGGTGAATGAGAAGGCGTGTCCGCTCCACATGTCGAAGAAAAGTCAATCCAAGCCCAGATCCTTTCGAGGCGCCTTCGATCAATCCAGGGATGTCCGCGACGACAAAGGGCCGGTGATCTTCTCGGGTTACCACACCTAGATTGGGAACAAGCGTGGTGAAAGGATAGTCTGCGATCTTCGGTCTGGCAGATGATATTGCGGAAAGGAGGGTTGATTTTCCAACATTGGGATAACCCATGAGCCCTACATCGGCGAGAAGCTTCAGTTCGAGTCGTAACCAACACTCCTGTCCTTTTTCACCCTTTTGGGCATGACGGGGAGCACGCAGTGTTGGTGTAGCAAACCGGGCATTACCTCGCCCCCCCCGACCTCCTTCTACTGCCACAAATCGTTGGCCATCAAAGAGAAGGTCTTGCAGAACTTCATCCGCCTGATCATCATAAACAAGCGTGCCAACCGGAAGGCGAATAATGAGATCCTCTCCATTCTTTCCGGTTTGGTCTTTTCCTTTACCGTGACTTCCCTTTTGGGCGCGAAGTTGTTTGGGGTAGGTTAGATCGAGAAGGGTCGTAAGTTGAGCATCGGCCTGAAGGATCACGTCCCCGCCTTTTCCTCCATCACCGCCGTTCGGCCCCCCTCTGGGGATAAACTTTTCTCTCCGAAAACTGACACAGCCATTTCCACCATCGCCCGCTTTCACATGGATTCTTGCTTCATCCACAAATTTCATTTTCACTCATTACAGGCCAAATGGAGGGAAACTCCCTGCACTGCGTCGGGTTCAGGGTATGACCCTGCACCCCTTGTGGGGGAGGGTTAAAGATTCTGGGTGTAAACACTCACCTGTTTTTTATCTCTTCCTTTCTTCTCATATTTGACGATCCCATCAATTCTGGAAAAAAGGGTATAATCCTTGCCCACCCCTACATTTTCTCCAGGATGAATCCGGGTTCCTTTCTGACGGACCAAGATGCTTCCTGCCTGAACTAATTGCCCGCTGAATCGTTTAACGCCCAATCGCTGTCCTGAACTGTCTCTGCCGTTCCGAGAACTTCCTCCTGCTTTCTTGTGAGCCATAACTTTCTCCTTCGGAGGTTCAAGGTTCAAGATCAGAGGGTTAAGGCAAAAAAATTTAGCCTCCAACCTCTATCCTTAAATCCTCTAACCTAAGTTAATCTCATTCACTTTCAGATAAGTATAAATCTGCCGATGTCCTTTGAATCGCCGATAATTCTTCCTTCTTTTCATCTTGTAAGTCAGGACCTTTTTTCCTTTACCCTCTTGGACAATTTCAGCTTTGATGACGACATGGGTCAGATGGGGAGTTCCAACCTGTGTCTCTCCCTCCTTGGAGACCATCAAGACATCTTTCAATTCCACTTGATCTCCTGCTTTCCCTTCCAATTTCTCTACGCGGATCAGGTCTCCTTTGGAGACCCGATATTCCCTTCCGCCGGTTTTCAACACTGCATACATCAGACGCCTCCGAATTGAAATAATTAAGGAATATTAATTGATTTTTAGCCTCTTGTCAAATTCCCGTTTTTAAAGACCCCGCCCTGATGAAAAAAGCCCACGGGGCTCTCCCGAAAGGATAGACAGGGAGGTCGCGTTTTGTAACGCAAACCATCGCCCCCCCGGCATAAATGCTGGAGCTTGCTCAGGGTTGACCCTGAGCGACGCTTTAAACTCGGCCCTAAAGGACGGAACTTGGCGCCGTTGAATGGGTCAATATATAGATGACTACCCGATGTTTGCTTTTTAAAAACCTGAGCTAATATGGATGATATTTCTTAAGAAATTCTTCAGCCTTTCGGCTAATATCTTTCGTTGAATAATGTGGGACGGAGGTTGATTAGGGCACTCTAACCTTTCCTGATCACTTCTATAATCTCATCAAGTTTTTCTTCTGACACCCTTTCACCCCGAAGAGTTCGAAATAACACAGGTAATTTTGCCACCAACTTATCATTGGTTAAGATCTCTTCTGGAATTTGGCCTCGACTTGCAGCAGCCAGATCAAAAAATTCATACCAAGTGGTGGACCCTCTCTTCAAACACAAAGCTTTGGTATATTGTTCTAATTTTTCCCTCGTTTGAGGCGGGGGCAACAAACCACGTTCCAGTTTGCTGATGTTGCCAGCATCGAGCCCAAACTTTTCACAGGACTGGCGAAGTGTCAAATGGCACTTTATCGTTAGTCCTTTGAAATAGCTCCCGAAAAGCTTAGCTTTCATGAAACACCCCCGTGGACATGTGTTGTAATTTATTTACAACACCTCCCCGGACAAAAGTTAAGCAATATTTTAAATGCCGAGGCAGGAATATCCATGACAAACGCCAAGGGTTATTTAAATGATCTTATTAGTCATCCACCCTCACCTTTCAACTGTTCCGGTGTTCTTTCCTCCAACCATAATTTACAGATATTTTTCCACCCAATACGGCGCCATTTCTTAAATACCGTCTTCAACTCGTTCAAGTCCTTCGCTTCCAGAAGATCTTCCTGCGCTGATTTTAAATCTTCAAGCGATGCAATCGCTGGCATATTCTACCCCTCTCATTCCGTGTCACGTGTCCGTGTCTGCACGCCGGAGTGCATCGTTACGGCACGCAAGCGTGATTCATGAATCGTGAAAGTTGTGATGCAGAAAACAAAAAAGCCCATTCTTTTTGAGAATAGGCTTTATACTTACCTAAATTGTTCTGAGAGACCACCCCTCACCCCCGCCCTCTCCCTCAAGGAGAGAGGGGTGAAAAAAGAATTCAAGGATGGACCAATCTATCAAAAATGCAACGAAAGATCAAATTTCGATGATATTGAATTGCTCTTGGTGAAATCCGGTCTTCCCCTTGATGACGATCTTTTTCCTCAGTTTTTTCTCCAATTCCTCAACACCCGCTCTCTCCTCTTCGTAAAGAAGGTCGGCGATCTCCGGATTGGCTTCGACGAGGATATTGTGACCCCCCAATTCAGTAGAAGTTCTTTCGATCTCTCGGAAGATGTCATAACAGACTGTGGTCTTCGATTTAATCAGTCCCGCACCCTCACAATAGGGACAGGGCTCACCCAGGATCCGGGAGATGTTTTCCCGGGTTCGTTTCCGAGTCATCTCCACCAAGCCGAGCTCTGAGATTTTAAAGATATTGGTCTTCTGACGATCTTTCTTCAGGGCCTCATCCAGGGCCTGATAAACCTTGTCCCGATCTCCTTCTCTTTCCATATCGATAAAGTCAATGATGATGATCCCCCCAATATTCCGCAATCTCAATTGGTAGGCGATCTCCTTCGCTGCCTCCAGGTTGGTTTTAAGGATCGTATCCGCTAAATTCCTCTTTCCAACATATCTCCCCGTATTCACATCAATGGCCACCAGAGCTTCACTCATATCGATGACGATATACCCTCCGGATTTGAGCCAAACCTTACTGCCCAGGATTTTGTCAATCTCCATCTCAATCCCGTGAGCATCAAAGATCGGTTCTTTCTTCTCGTAGAGGATCATCTCATATTTTTGCTTTGGCATGTAGGTGTTGATGAAGGAGTGAATGTTGTCATATTCCTCTTTCGAGTCAATGATGATTCGATTGACCTGTGGAGAGAGAATATCCCGGATCATTCGGAGAACCATCGTCAAGTCGCCATAGATCAGCAAAGGGGCCGTTGAATTTTCTTTTTTCTTCTGAATGTTATTCCAGAGATGGAGGAGGAATTCCATATCGGTTCGAATTTCCTCTGCCGCCGCCCCTTCACTGGCTGTCCGTATGATGAAGCCACCCACAGGGGGTTTCATCGATTGGACGATCTCTCTCAATCTCTTCCGTTCTTTTTCGTCCTTGATTCTTCTCGAGACACCAATATGATCCACCAGGGGCATGTAGACAAGATACCTTCCGGGCAATGTCGTGTGTGAGGTGATTCGGGTTCCTTTGGTCCCGAGGGGTTCTTTGGAAACCTGAACCAATATCTCCTGACCTTCGGAGAGGAGGTCTTCAATCTGTGAGGAAGGGCTGCCGAGATAAGTGGGCATCTCCTCCCCTTGAAAACCCATCTCCTCATAATCTTCAACCCCCCCGTAAACGTCCGAGACATAGAGGAAGGCAGCTTTTTCCAATCCAATATCGACAAAGGCAGCCTGCATCCCGGGCAACACCTTTACCACTTTCCCTTTATAGATGTTTCCCATGATCCCTCGGTCTTTGGTGCGCTCGATATACAGTTCGGCAAGGAGCCGATCCTCCAGAAGGGCAACCCTTGTCTCCTGTTGGGTCACATTAATGATGAGCTCATTCGCCATAACCTGCTCCTATTAAGTGGCAAATCCGAAATTCGAATATCGAAGTCCTGATTCGTAAGGGGTAAGGCGTTAGGGGTAAGGGGTAAAGCCCACTTACGCCTCACGCTCTGACTGAATTCTAAATTTCGTGCTTCGGATTTAGAATTTGCCCACAATGAGTTTCATTCCAATTTGATGACTTTAATTTGGGCAAGAGGTTCCCCCTCCAGACTCAATATCGTTCCAATAATTTCAATAGGCTTGGCCGTCCTTCCCTTTGCCCTTCGAAGGATAAGCTCCACTCCCCATCGAAGGGGTTCCCCTGATCTTTCCTCTTCCCCCTTCACCTCCATCTTTTCGATCAGAGGTCGAATGTCCACGATCCTCTTCTTTCCATCTCTCTCCTGATGCACGAAAAGCTCTTTTTTATCCAGAGCCTCTTTAATCTTGAGGATGGCTCCTTCTTTTGAAAGGAGATGATCCAGTGGCACCCAGTAAACTGACGGGTGAGGCAAAGAGGAGAGATCAAAGAAAGGCGGAACCTCCTTGGCTTCAAGAATTTCAATTCCTGGGGGTAGATGTTGATTGAGCCTCTCCATTATTTCAGGGGGAGCGATCTTCCCTTCCACTTCTATATCTACGATCTCCTTCAAGCTCTCCATCCCTACGGGAAGGGCTGTTTCGAAAACAATTCGAGGCATCGGGTGAAATCCTTCAGAAAAACAGAGGGGAAGATCCGCCCTCATCGATGCCCGATAGAAGAGATGGACCAGCTCAAGATGACTCAGAAATCGCATCTCGCCCCCCTTCTTGAATTTCAATCGGATCTTTTTTTTCATCCCTTTCTTACGGAAATCTCCTCTCACTCTTCTCTCCAACCCACTCCTTTCGATCGGATCACCTTCCCTCACGGTGAGGGTCTTTCCATCGCAAATCCCGCACCGATGGCAATCCTTTTTCATGCAAGGAGGGCTTATTTTTTCTTGAAGGCCCCTCTGATATTCCTCCCAAAGGAATTGAGGGCTCACCCCTGTCTCGATAAAAGACCATGGGACACTGTCTTCAAATTTTTTCTTTCGGGTGTAAACCCCCATCTCCAATCCCGCCTTCGCAAAGGCATCTTTCCAGAGGGCCGCATGGAATTGATCGGTCCAGCCGTCGAAGCGGCATCCCAATTGATAGGCCTCCTCCAAGACTCGGGCGAGGTTTCGGTCCCCCATCGAAAAAACTCCCTCTAAAAAACTGAGATGGGGATCTTGCCATTTCAAACGGAAATGATTCTTCTTGACCCCTTCTCTCAACAAAAGAAGTTTCTCTCTCATCTCTTCCAACGGTATTTGGGATTCCCATTGGAAGGGAGTATGGGGTTTGGGCACGAACGTGGAGACACTGACATTGATGTTGGGATGAATTTTTTGTTTCTCTCCCAAGGAGACAATCTGTTTGGAGAGGGCAAGGATGCCTCTTAAGTCTTCCTCCTTTTCTGTGGGAAGTCCCATCATGAAATAGAGTTTGATGTTCTTCCAGCCCTTTGCAAAGAGATCGGATAGGCTTTGGAAAAAGATCTTTTCATCCAACTCCTTATTAATGACCCTTCGAAGGCGCTCCGTTCCAGCCTCAGGTGCAATCGTAAATCCAGTTTTTCTGACCCGTTTCACCTCTTCGGCCAACTGCCCTACGACACTCTCAATCCTTAATGAGGGAAAGGAGACAGCCACCCTCTTCGATTCGAATCGGTCCATCAGATCAGTGAGAAGAGGCCCAATGGAAGAGTAGTCCCCCGCGCTCAAAGAGAGCAGGGAAACCTCCTCGTAACCCGTTGGCCCCAGGGAGGCGTTAAGAATCTCATGAATCACCTTCGGACTTCTCTCGCGGTAAGGGCGATGGATGAACCCCGCCTCACAGAAACGGCATCCCCTTTTGCAACCCCTTGCAATTTCTAAATTGAGGCGATCGTGAACCACTTTCATGTAAGGGACGATCGGACAAGTGGGGAAAAAGATTTGATTGAGGTCAGAAACAATTCTTTTATAAATTTTTTGCCCTTGGGTGTGTAAGAGAGGGACATAGACTCCCTCCAGTTGGGAGAGTGATTTTAAAAGGTCCTCCTTATGGGTCCCCATCTCTTTCCACTGAAGCGCTCGATCGCATATCTCAAGAACCACTTCCTCGCCATCTCCGATGACCATGGCATCAAAAAAATCAGCGACGGGTGCTGGATTAAAGGTCAAAGGACCTCCGGCAATGATGAGGGGAAATCGGTCATCTCTGTCTTTTGAATTGAAAGGGATACCGGAGAGATTGAGTATATTGAGGACATTGGTAAAGCAAAGCTCATATTGGAGGGAGAAACCCACGATATCGAACTGTTGGAGAGGAGTGGAGGATTCGAGGGAGGAGAGAGGAATCTCCTTTTGCCTTAAGACTTGCTCCATATCACCCCAAGGAGCAAAGGCCCTTTCACAGGCGACCCCCTTCATTCCATTGAGGAGGTGGTAAAGAATCTGAATTCCGAGGTGAGACATCCCCACTTCATAGACATCTGGAAAGACGAGACAGAATTTTAATTTCACCTCGGAAGGGTCTTTTATAAGAGAATTGATCTCCTGCCCAAGATATCTGATAGGTTTTGAAACGAGAGAGAGGAATTTTTTCAATCCGTCACCATCCACTCAAATCCACCCCTGCCTACAGGCCCCGGTCCCGACGGAGGGCGGGGCAGGCAGGCATCCCCCTCGGGTTCGAGTCGTACCGACTTTTTTAAAGGGGGACGAAGGGGGATTATTCATTTCATGAATGTTATGAAATGAACTACAATAAAAAAAATAGTGGGCCCCTTTGTCACTTAGACCATTTAGGTTATTAAAAATACTATAATTTTGACTCCCTGTCAATTTTGAGGAGAATGCTATAAACTTCTCTTTTTACAGGATAGAATGGGTGAGTTTGAAAGTATCCCAGTCGGATCATCAAGAGTGATATACACTCTCTCCTCGCATCAATGAGGGCATACTCAAAAATATTAAATAGAGTTGACATCCCCTTGGAGATTGTGGTATGAAAAAGTAAAAATTGATCCGTATTCAGGTGGCTTGAAGCTGAAAAGGGAACCCCGTGAAAGTCGGGGACGGCCACGCCGCTGTAATCGGGGACGAAACTTGCCAAAACCACTATCCTTCGACAAACTCAGGATGGGAAGGGGCAAGGATTAGGACGATCCGTAAGCCAGAAAACCTGCCTGAATTCGCTTCACAATCGGTCTTCGATGGAGGACTGTGAAGGGTGAGGTAGAAAAAACCCAATCTTCCTTTCGAAGATTGGGTTTTTTATTTAGGCCCCCCCAAAAAATTGGAATCTGGCATATGAATGGAACGCTGACCTTAAAAATCTTTTTCTCTATCTCATTGGGACTCCATCTCCTCTTTCTCTCTCTCTCGGCACTCTTATTTCCGAACTTTAGGGTTCATCCATTTCCACCCCTTCATATTGAAGTTTCTTTATTACCCTTGATTGCTGAAACCAAAACAGCATCAGACAAAATCATCACCCACGACTCACGCCTACGTGCCCCATCCGTTGAAGCAAGACTTCTGCGGAGGACGGACGAAACGCTCGACTCTGTCTCGCCTGCCAAAGAACTTGTTCAGCAGATCGATGCACAGGAACCTTTCACGATTCACGAACAGAGAGGATTGCTCACGATTCACGAACAGAGAGGATTGCTTCGAAAGGAGAAAAAAGAAGACCCCGTTTATCCAAAGGAGGTTGTCCCTGAATTTTCTCTTCCAGTGCGGACGGATGGTCGGGCCGATGTGGAGGTCATTCCAATCCATACCCCCCAAACGCTCGTTTTTGAAGATGAGAAGTTAGAAATAGGAAGGCTGAAAAGAGAGAAAGGACCCATGGGATCTTTAGGGAATCCTTTTTCTTCAATAGGATCATCGGGGCAGCCAAAAGTGGCCATGAAAAATCCGTCTTTCTCGGAGAGTGAAGTCCTCTTTGTTCAGCCCAAATATGATGAGAACCCAAAACCTCTCTACCCTCAAGAGGCAAGGAACAAGGGATTAGAAGGAGAGGTCATCTTAAGGGTGGAAGTTCTTCCGAATGGTCGGGTGGGGCAGATCGATTTAAAACAATCTTCAGGTTATCAGTTGCTCGACCGATCAGCCCTTACGGCAGTGAGAGGGTGGAGGTTTATCCCTGCCAAGAAAGGGGAGAAGGCGATCCCTCTTTGGGTGAACATCCCCATCAAATTTCAACTCCAATGAGAAATCGTTTTATTCCATCCCTCTTATGGTTGTCTCTGATGATGTTTCTCGGGACATCGATGTCCTATTCGACTCCCCTAAAAATGAAAGATGAAGTGGGGAGAGAGGTCACTTTCTTTTTTCCTCCCAGGAGGATCGTTTCCCTGGCCCCCAATATCACCGAAATCCTCTTCAGTCTGGGTCTCGATGAGGAGATCGTGGGCGTCTCCATTCATTGTAACTTTCCTGAAAAGGCCAGGAGGCGAGTTCAAGTTGGAAGTTATATCAGTCTCGATTTTGAGAGGATTACCTCCCTTCAACCTGACCTGATCATTGCTACAGGAGCTGGAAATACCCGGGAGATGGTGGATCGTTTGAAGAAATTGGGCTTTCCGACCTTTGTGATCTATCCGAAGAATTTTAATGATATTCTCCAGAGCATTGGTCATATCGGCCAGGTCGTGAATCGGGACAGGGAGGCGAGGGGGATCATTGAAGGAATGAGAAAGAGGAGTCAGAGAGTCATCGAACTCAGCAGGAATCTTCCTCGTCCCAAAGTTTTTATTCAAATAGGCGATGCCCCCATGGTGACGGTGGGGAAAGGAAGTTTTGCAGACGACCTCATCCGGCTCACCGGGGGTGAGAATATTGCAGGAAAAGAGAAAGAGGTTTACCCTCGTTTTGGAATGGAGGAGATTCTGAAAAGGTCCCCGGAGGTGGTCGTGATCAGTTCAATGAATCCCAAAGGGGATTATCAGAAGGTCCTTCAGGAATGGACTCGTTGGAAGACCCTCCCTGCTGTAAAAAATAGTCGCATCCAGCTCATGGACTCTGACCTGATCGATCGGCCGTCACCGCGCATCATCGATGGATTGGAGGAGCTCGCAAGGATACTCCATCCTGAGAGGTTTAAGAAATCAATACAAAATTAGCATTGCAAAATTAACATTGCAAAATAGAGGGCTGGCTAATAAGTTGCGGAATTTTTATTACGTGAAGCCCATGAACGTATCACGAACTCGGTTCAGCATCTTGGAGATTCTGAAACAAGGGTGACATGTTGCTTTGGCCTGCTCTATCAGAAGGAATTCTCAAATTGAGGGCGCGAAAGAAATTTGCAATGCTAACTGCTAATTTTTTAATTTACA
>PDVJ01000361.1_pt1 | contig 15182 bp, 9 predicted proteins | sample 1369811 | NCBI WGS metagenome assembly PDVJ01 (sample SAMN07795376, study PRJNA414565) | Alkali sediment metagenome, whole genome shotgun sequencing project. | reverse complement strand
AATTATCCATCGGAATATGCCTATCTCTGATCAGGCCATTGAAGTGGATAAGGTGAAAAAATCTGAAAGCGGAATGATCCTCAACCCCATCACCATGGACCCTGAACAAAAAATTCATGAAGCACTGGAAGTCATGAAAAAATATCGAATTTCTGGCGTTCCCATTACAAAAAATGGAAAGCTGGTTGGAATCCTTACGAATAGGGATTTGAGGTTTGAAAAACGATTGGATGAGAAAATCTCCGTGGTGATGACCAAGGATCGTCTCATTACGGTACCGGTCGGGACAACCCTTGAGGCATCCAAGGAGATTCTTCATAAAAATAGGATCGAAAAATTACTGGTTGTAGATGAACACAATCATTTGAAGGGACTGATCACCATCAAGGATATTGAGAAGATGAGAAAATACCCTCATTCCTGTAAAGATCCGTTGGGAAGGCTTCGGGTGGGGGCGGCCATTGGGCCGGGAAAAGATCGGGAGGCAAGAACCGAGGCGTTGCTCAAAGTAGGGGTGGATGTTTTAGTCATTGATACGGCCCATGGTCATTCCAAGGATGTCCTGGAGGCAATCCAGGATACCAAAAAAAATTTTCCGGGCGGTCAACTTATCGGTGGGAATGTGGCCACCCGACAAGGAACTCTCGATCTCATCAAAGCAGGAGTCGATGCGGTGAAAGTGGGAGTGGGACCCGGATCGATCTGTACCACACGAATGATTGCGGGGGTGGGGATTCCCCAACTCTCCGCCATTCTGGAGACCTCTGACATATCGGAGAAACATGGAGTTCCTGTTATCGGAGATGGGGGCATTAAATTTTCCGGAGATATTACGAAGGCCATTGCCGCTGGCGCTCGTTCGGTCATGATTGGAAATTTGTTTGCCGGGACGGATGAAAGTCCAGGCGAGATTGTGCTCTATCAGGGGAGGAGCTATAAAGTTTATCGAGGGATGGGTTCCATTGAGGCGATGAAGGAGGGAAGTCGGGATCGGTATTTCCAGGAAGATGTTGAAAGTGAGACCAAATTAGTTCCGGAGGGGATTGAGGGGAGGGTTCCTTACCGGGGAGCTCTCTCTTATAGCATCCAACAGCTCATCGGAGGAATGAAGGCAGGGATGGGGTATCTGGGAGCGAGGGACATCCAGGAATTACAAAAAAATGCAAAATTCATACGCATTACCTCTTCGGGATTAAAAGAAAGCCATGTTCATGATGTGATCATTACCAAAGAAGCCCCCAACTATCGATTGGAATAAACAGCTCTCATGAGAATCGTGACTCCATGAAAAAAGCCATATTTATTTTAATCGTCCTCGTTCTTTCTCTTTTATATTATACAGGGATGCTCACGAGGAAAGAAACCTTTCCTTTTTCTAAAGAGTTCTTTTCGGTGGAAAGCCCTGTTTCAACAGATCGGGTATGGAACTTTAAAAAGAGTTCCCCCCTGAATCGAAAAGAGTTGGATGAACTTTATGAATTGAAATTGGATAAGGGGATTCCAAACATTCCGATCCTCTCTTTCCTCCTGATACGGGAAGCTCAACAGTTAAGACAAAAAAAGGAATTTGACCAGGCGGTCAGAATGGCGATCTATTCAAAAAAATTTTCACCTGACCTCTCGCTCCCTTACTTTGAGGTGGCACGAGCCCTTTGGCACCAGAACCCTTTTCAACTCCATAAAATTTTCTCTGAGTTGTACCAGGGAGGGGTCGCACAATTTCGTTATTACCCCAGTTCCCTTAACCTTTTTTATAGCCTATTCTACCTCCTTTCCAATGCCCTCCTCATGACATTTGTGATTTTCGGAATCGTCATCATGATCAAATATCTTCCCCTCTATTTCTACGATATTTGGAAGAATTTAACTCAAGAGATTTCAAGATTTCTTATCAATAGCCTCAAGATTTTCTTTCTCTTCATCCCCTTCTTTTTTCGATTGGATATGCTCTGGGCTATTTTCTACTGGTCTGTTTTATTGTGGGGCTATGTGACGAACAAGGAAAAAAAATTCATTTTCGTCTTTCTCATCGTTTTAGTGTACTTCCCCTTTTTCCTTCGTTCCTCCTCCTCTTTTTTGAATGGAGCGTCTTCAGATATCATTTTTGAAATGAATCAGTCGAATCACGAAAACTGGGGAAAAACAACCGAAGATAAATTAAAGTCGTGGTTGCTGACCCATCCCGATGACTCCGAGGCTCTTTTCTCCCTCGGTTTGGTGGAAAAAAGGCAAGGGCGTTATCCCGAGGCGGAGGCCTTTTATCGGAAGGCAATCCAGCAGGATCCCAAATTCAGCGAAGCCTTTTCCAACCTTGGGAATATCTACCTGGCCCAAAAACAGATCGCCTCGGCCATCGCTTCCTATCAACAAGCGATCCGTTTAGATCCCCACCGAGGGGCCTATTATTACAACCTGTACCGAGCCTATTCTCAAGAAACTTTTCTTTCCGGGAAGACGGATAAAACCTTTCAGAGGGCCAGGCAATTGGACCCACAACTCGTTGATTATTATTCGATGATCGATTCTCCCAACCTCAATCGACTGGTGATCGATGAGACCTTATCCTCCCAAAAACTCTGGAGCAGGTTTCTGGATCACTTCATTGGAAAGGAAGGGTTTCTATTCCGCCTGTTTAAAGCCTGGTTCGAAAGAATCCCAACGAGAGTTCCTTTTTTAGCGCCCATTTTATTTTTAGGGTTTTTGATTGGGATGGCTCGATATTGTCGGACCAAACGATTTTTAACGCGTTGCACCATGTGTGGAAGTCCGACTTACCGGTTTTATTTAGGGGCCTCCGGGCAAGAATTTATTTGTTTTAATTGTTATCGTATTTTTATTCAAAAGGAAAAACTTCATCCCAAGATTGTTGAAAAGAAATCCCTTCAAGTACACCAATTTCAAAAACAGAATCATTTGATCAGTAAATTTCTCTCTTTCTTTTTCGTTGGATTCGGTTACTTATGGAGGCAGCAGGTTCTTAAGGGGCTATCTTTTCTCTTTCTCTTTTTTATTTTCATTTTAAAATTTATCTATTGGAATGGGGGGATTCCTTCTCCTATGCCACAACTATCCTCCCCGCTTTGGAGAGGAATGGTTTGGGGAGGGCTTTTCCTCCTTTTCTACCTTCTTTCCGTCCGACTGCTCTATCACATTAATCCAACATTTGAAACGGGAAGCGAACGAACGGGAGGACATTAAAATTTCAGCTCTCGAGAGGAGACTCTTTCAACGGGCAAAAAGGAACAGTTCTTGATCAACAAGGAAACCTAAAAAAGGAAAGTCATGGCCCTGCAAGGAACGTTAAAAGACTTTAGCATCACCGAGATCGTCCAGCTCATCGGTCAACAACTCAAAACGGGTGTTTTAAAAGTGCGCCGAGGGAAGGATCTTGTGGAGATTCATTTTGTGGATGGGATGATCGTCCATATCTATTCAAACTATCGAGGGAAGAAGGATCTCATCGGAGAGATCTTGGTGAAGGCCCAATTGATCACTGAAGAACAATTGGATCGGGTTCTCAACATCCAAAAGGAGACGCTCAAATACTTGGGAGAGATTCTGGTAGAGCTCCAACTCCTCACGAAGGACGATGTCCTTAAAGTGATTTCCACACAGATCTATGAAACCATCTATGATCTTTTTTGGTGGGAAGAGGGACATTTCAACTTCGATTTAAAATTAGTAGAAAGTTATAAAAAGATCCCCTTTGCTCTGAGCACGGAGCAAGTTCTATTGAATATCCTCCGCATGGTGGATGAATGGTCAGAGATTGAAAAAAAGATTTTTTCACCCCACCTGGTATTTCAAAGGACCCCTGTGTTGGAAGAGAAATCCGCCGATGCGATTTCTCCTCAGAGTTATTTAAAAGAAAAACTGACCTCTGAACAGGAATTGATTTACAATTTAGTGGATGGGAACCGAACCGTTCAGGAGATCATCGACCGAAGCCTTCTGGGAAAATTCAATGCCAGTGAAATTTTAATGGACCTCTCTGAAATGGGCCTGATTGAAACGGCGAAGATCCGCACCCCCAGCCTCATCCAGAAGGTCAGCGTGGTCCATTTCAGGGAAACCTTCACCTATGTTTATTACGGGGCATTCTTCGTTTTTATTTTTCTCCTTCTCGTCTATTTTAAACCTAACGTTTTGAATCATTTTTGGGATTCAAAGATCGAGCGAGCGGATTTTGAGATCCCCACTCATTGGGTTCATAAAACAAAATTGGACCGGATCAAGAATGCTTTGGAAATATATTACTTAGAAAAGGGACAATATCCTTCTCACCTTGAAGAATTGATCTCAGCAAAACTTCTGGAAAAGAGTGACCTCTTTTATCAAAAAGGTGTGTCCTATCGATATGAATTAAAAGAAGGAAAATATTTTTTAAAGCATTGAGAAGTCCCGTTTCCTATACCCTCTTCCCTAATCATTTTAATGGAATGGAACTATAAAAATGGAGAGGCAAACTCCTTTTGACAAGATTCTCATACTCGATTTTGGTTCCCAGTATACCCAATTGATTGCTAGGCGGGTGAGGGAATGCCAGATTTATAGTGAAATTCATCCCTATCAGATACCAGCGAATAGAGTGAAATCTTTGTCCCCTAAGGGGATCATCTTTTCTGGGGGACCGGCAAGTGTCTATGAGAAAGACGCCCCTCTCTGCGATCCTGGTCTCTTCCGGTTGGGCATCCCCATTTTAGGTATTTGTTATGGAATGCAATTGATCGCTCAATTATTGGGTGGGGAAGTGACCCATTCAGAAAAAAGGGAGTATGGGAAAGCCAAGTTGATTTTGTCCAGAGAAAGCAACCTATTCAAAAGCCTGGGGACCAAGGGAGGTCCACTGGTGGTCTGGATGAGCCATGGGGACCATGTCAAGACATTGCCCTCTGGATTTCACGCCATCGCCCGTTCAAAAAATACCCCTTTTGCAGCTATTGAAGATACCCATAGAAAAATTTTTGGACTCCAGTTCCACCCCGAGGTGGTTCATACACAGAGGGGAATGGACATCATTAAAAATTTTCTCTTTCCTATCTGTGACTGTTCTCATCCTTGGACGATGACTTCTTTTTTAGAAGGGACAAACGACCTTCTACGAAAGAGGATTGGAACAGGAAAAGTGATCTGTGCTTTAAGCGGGGGGGTTGATTCCACGGTGGTCGCCCTTCTTCTTCACAGGGCGGTCGGAGACCGTCTCCAATGTATCTTTGTGAATAACGGTCTCTTGAGAAAAAATGAGGCATCCCAGGTGGTGAATTTATTCCGTGATCATTTTAAAATACCTTTAGTTTACGTGGATGCAGAAAAGGCCTTCCTTAAAAAATTGGAAGGGGTGATCGATCCGGAAGAGAAACGGAAGAGGATTGGAAAGGAATTTATTTCCATCTTTGAAAAAGAGGCTAAAGAGAGGGGAGGAGTGGAATACTTAGCCCAAGGAACCCTCTATCCTGATGTCATTGAAAGCGTTTCTTCAAAAGGCCCTTCGGCAACGATCAAGAGCCATCACAATGTGGGGGGATTGCCTGAGAAGATGAAGCTGAAATTGGTGGAACCCCTTCGAGAATTATTTAAAGATGAAGTCAGACAACTGGGTCATGTTTTAGGACTGCCTGATGAAATGATCAGACGCCAACCTTTTCCAGGACCTGGACTCGCCATCCGAATTATTGGAGAGGTGAACAGGGAGAGGTTGGAAATCCTAAGAACCGCTGATGAAATTGTCCTCTCTGAGATGGAAAAGAGCCATTTATTAGATCGGGTTTGGCAATCTTTCGCGATTTTACTCCCTGTGAAAACCGTGGGCGTGATGGGAGACGAAAGGACTTACGAAAATGTGATTGCCTTAAGAGTGGTGGGGAGTCAGGATGGCATGACAGCGGATTGGGTCAGGCTGCCCTATAAGGTCTTGGAACATCTCTCTTATCGAATTATTAACGAGGTGAAAGGGGTCAACCGGGTTGTCTATGATATTAGTTCCAAACCCCCCAGCACGATTGAATGGGAATAGCGACGATAGAGGAACGAAGGTTAGAGGTTAGAGGCAAAATCATTTCTGCCTCAAGTCCTGCGAATACAGGATCGACCTCAAACCTTCACCTATAAACAGACACATGGTGCGATGCAGCATTCTAATTTTATCCATCTCCATGTTCATAGCCAATACAGTCTGCTCGACGGTGCCATTCGTTTTGAAGAAGCCTTGGAATTAGCCAAACAATATCGAATGGATGCCTTGGCACTGACCGATCATGGAAACATGTTTGGGGCGATCGAATTTTATCAGACCGCCATCAAACATGGCGAACCCGATTTGAGAAAAAGCCCGTCGAAGGAGGGGAGGGAGCCTATCATCTAACCCTGCTGGTTAAAAACCGAACCGGCTATTTCAATCTAATCAAGCTCGTCAGCCTCGCTCATCTTGAGGGATTTTATTATAAACCAAGGGTGGATAAAGAACTTCTCAGTAAATATAACGAGGGATTAATTGCTCTGAGCGGGTGCATGAAGGGAGAGATCGCTGTCCATGCCCGCCGAGGGGGGATGAAAAAGGCGTTACAGTCGGCTGAGGAATATCAGAGGATTTTTAACGACCACCGATTTTTTATTGAGATTCAAAACAATGGAGTGGAGAATCAATTGCTGGTGAATGACCAACTCCTGGAGATTGGGCATCAACTCTTCCTTCCCATCGTCGCAACCAATGACTGCCACTACCTCCACCGAAAAGATGCCAAAGCGCAAGAAGTGCTCCTCTGTATTCAAACGGGAAAGACCCTTCAGGATAGTGATCGGATGAAATTTTCATCTGAGGAGTTTTATTTCAAGTCGCCACAGGAAATGACGGATCTTTTTCAAAATGCTCCAGAGGCGATCAACCATACGGTTGAAATCGCGGAACAATGCAATCTGGAGTTAAGATTCGAGGAAAAACACATTCCCAGGGTTGCTGTTCCCTCTGGCGAGTCTTTGGATAGCTATTTGGAAAGACTTTCGAGAGAAGGCCTGGAGAATAGGTTGAATCCCTATCGAGAAGGAAAAGAATTTAAAGAGCGCTCCATCAAATATGTTGCCCGCCTTGAAGAGGAATTGAAGATCATTCAATCGATGGGGTATTCAGGATACTTTTTGATTGTGGCTGATTTTATTCGCTTTGCGAAGAATAAAGGGATCCCCGTAGGTCCGGGGAGGGGGTCCGCCGCCGGGAGTTTGGTAGCCTATGCTCTGAACATCACCGACTTGGATCCGATCGAATATGATCTGATCTTTGAAAGATTTCTTAATCCGGGAAGAAAAAGTAGCATGCCCGATGTGGATGTCGATTTTTGTATGGAGGGGAGGGATGAGGTCATTCAATATGTGACCGAGCGATACGGAAAAGAGAATGTGGCCCAAATCATCACCTTTGGCAAGATGCAGGCTAGAGCCGTGATTCGAGATGTGGGCCGAGTCATGGATCTTCCCTATTCGGAAGTGGATCGCATTGCAAAAGCTATCCCCAGCACCCCGCTCAACATCACCCTTGACCAGGCCTTGAGTCAAGAACCCCAGCTCAGGGAGTGGATCAAAAGGGACCCTCGGGTGGAATCCCTCTTTAATATTGCCAGGTCGCTGGAAGGATTGACTCGCCATGCATCGACCCATGCCGCAGGAGTGGTCATTTCGAATAAGTCCCTGATGGAGTATCTCCCCCTCTATCGTGGACAAAATCAGGAATTAATGACCCAGTACCCGATGAAGGAGGTAGAGACAATCGGGTTAGTAAAGTTTGATTTCCTGGGGTTAAAGACTCTGACGGTGGTGAATCATGCCATTCAACTCATTGAGAAGAACCACGGGGTCAAAATTGAACTTTCCCAAATTCCCTTGATGGATCCTCAAGTTTTTGAGCTGTTGGGTTTGGGGTCCACCCTTGGCATCTTTCAACTCGAAAGCTCAGGGATGAGGGATTTGATCATGAAATTAAAACCTGAGAATTTCAGAGAAATCATCGCATTGGTCGCTTTGTACCGACCGGGCCCCCTGAAGAGTGGGATGGTCGATGAATATATCAAACGGAAACATGGAAAGGAGACCATTCGCTATGATCTTCCGGGGCTGAAAGAGATTTTGAAAGATACCTACGGCGTGATCGTCTACCAAGAACAGGTCATGAGAATCGCGAGCTCACTCGCCAGTTTTAGTTTAGAAGATGCGGATATTCTCCGCAGAGCCATGTCGAAAAAAGACCCCAAAGAAATGGAGATGCAGAAAGAGAAATTCTTGGAAGGGGCCAGGAGGAATCGAATCAATCCTTCCAAGGCAGAAAAAATCTTTGACCTGATCGCTAAATTTGCTGAATATGGTTTCAATAAGTCCCATAGTGCTGCCTATGCGCTCATCTCTTATCAAACAGCCTATTTAAAAGCTCATTATCCGGTCGAGTTTATGGCGGCTTTACTCACCAGTGAAGTCCAAAATGCAGATAAGATTCTAAAATATATTGCAGAATGCCGGGATATGGGGATTGACATTTTGCCTCCGGACATCAATGAAAGTGATAAAAATTTTACGGTCATTGAGAATCAAATTCGATTTGGATTGGCTGCCGTGAAAAATGTAGGCGATGCGGCCATCGATGCGATTATGATCGAAAGGGGGGGGGAGGGGAAATTCAAATCCTTGTTCGATTTTTGTCAACGGGTTGATTTAAAAAAAGTGAATCGACGCGTGGTCGAAAGTTTAATTAAATGCGGAGCCTTTAATTTCACGAAAGCCCACCGATCTCAGATGTTGACCGTTCTGGGGGATCTGTTGGAACAATTCCAATCGGCTCAAAGGAAGAAGGGGAAACCTCAACTCAGCCTCTTAATCGATCACTCGAGAAAGGGTGAGGGGGACTATCCAGAGATGGATGAATTTCCAGAAGATCAACTGATCGCCTTTGAGAAGGAAACAATCGGGTTCTACATCTCCCATCATCCCTTATCGCGCTATCAGGAGGAGATTAAAAAGCATACCGATTTAGAAACGTCCTCACTATCCAAACTCACAAATGGGGCGGAGGTCAGAATCTGTGGCCTCGTCAGCGGATTAAAGGAAACCCTCACCAAGAAAGGAGATCGGATGGCCTTTTTGACCATAGAGGACATGAAGGGGTTTGTAGAGGTCATCCTCTTTCCGGAGGTCTTTAAAGCCGCTTTACCCTGTTTAAGGGGAGGGGACCCCATTCTCGTCAAGGGGATCCTCGATCTCTCTGAGGAGCATATTAAAATAAAGGGCACGGAGGTTCATCCTCTTCTCGAACAACCATCCTCTTCGATGAATCCCCTCCATTTTAAAATTTCACTCGCTTCATTTACTTCCTCCCAACTGGCCGATCTAAAAAAGGTGATCCTCGCCCATCGAGGCTCCTGTACCGTTCTCCTCCATTTCATCGATGAGAACGATCAAGAGACCATCGTGGCCCTGTCCGATCAATTTAGGGTTGACCCTTCACATCATTTTAAAACCCAAATGAAAAATCTTTTTGGATCTTTTCCCCACTCCTTTGAATAGACGGGGGTCGAGATGGTAAAACATTATTTAGAGTTTGAAAAACCTCTCCTTGAATTGGAAAGAGAGATTGAAAATCTGAAAAGATTTTCCAAAGGAAGACCTGTCCATTTTAGTGAACAACTGAACCATTTGGAGGAGAAACTCCATCGTTTACAAAAAGAAATATTTTCAAACTTAACAGGCTGGCAGATCACCCAGCTAGCCAGGCATATTGATCGACCCAAAGCCCTCCATTATATCCAATGGATGTTTGAACACTTTATTGAACTTCATGGGGATCGAAATTATGGAGATGATCCGGCGATTATTGGCGGGATAGCCAAATTTGATGGGCGAGCAATGACGATCGTGGCCCATCAAAAGGGAGCCGATGCGAAGGAGATGGCTTATCGTAACTTCGGGATGCCCCATCCCGAGGGGTATCGAAAGGCCCTGAGATTAATGAAAATGGCAGAGACCTTTAAGAAACCGCTCCTGACGATGATCGATACGCCAGGGGCATTTCCGGGGGTGGGGGCGGAAGAGAGGGGACAGGCGGAGGCCATTGCCAGAAATCTTAAAATGATGGTGATGCTCCAGACTCCGATCATCACCGTGGTGATCGGAGAGGGGGGGCGTGGTGGGGCCTTGGCCATCGGGGTGGGAGATCGAATCTTGATGTTAGAACATTCAATCTATTCTGTTATCTCTCCAGAGGGGTGTGCGGCGATTCTCTGGAAAGAGGGGGAGAAGGGGAAGGAGGTTGCTGCGAACTCTTTGAAATTGACCTCAGCCGATTTATATCGTTTGGGAGTGATCGATGAGATTGTCAAAGAGCCACTGGGAGGAGCCCACCGAGACCCACAAGGAATGGCGAGGAAATTAAAAGAAGTTCTCGGAAGGCATTTAGAGGAATTAACAAAGCTGAAGAGGGAGGAATTGTTGGACCTCCGATATAAAAAGTTTAGAAGGATGGGAGCCTTTATCGATGAGGGGCGAAAGTAGAAGGGAGAAATTGGATTATTATGCCGAGAAAAATTGAGGTCCTGCCAGACTCTATTTCACAGATCATCGCTGCAGGGGAGGTGGTTGAGAGACCCGCTTCTGTCGTGAAAGAGTTGATGGAGAACGCCATCGATGCGGGAAGCACAGAGATCATCGTTGAATTGAGGGCGGGGGGCCTCCAACTGATTCGCGTGGTGGATAACGGAGAGGGAATGGATCGGGAGGATGTTCCGGTGGCCCTCCGACGATACGCCACCAGTAAAATTAAAAAGGCGGAGGATCTTTATGCGATCCATACATTAGGGTTTAGAGGAGAGGCCCTCCCCAGCATTGCCCAAGTTTCCAAAATGACCCTCTTGACTCGCCCCCCCCATTCCCTCAGCGGAACAAAAGCCGTCTGCGAAGGGGGGGGAATGATAAGTATTTCAGAGATCGGTTGCCCGATCGGGACCGAAGTAGAAGTGAAGGACATCTTTTACAATATACCTGTGAAAAGAAAATTTTTAAAATCGATCCGTTCAGAACTTCGCCATGTTTTGCATCACTTTCTCCGGTTGAGCCTTTCTCATCCTTCGATTTCGTTTAAATTATTTCACGATGGCCGCCCCCTCCAAGAACATCTCAAATCGGAATCCCCGTGGGTTCGAATCGAAGCCATTTTGGGGAAAGAGGGTTATCATCATCTTCAACCCGTCGGATTTGAAGAAGGGGAGATCCAGATTTCAGGGTTTGCCAGCCTCCCTCCTTTTTCGAAAAAAAATGCGGAGGGCATTTATTTCTATGTGAATCATCGATTCGTGAAGGACCGAGTGATCTATCGGGCCATATTGGATGCCTATCGCCACGTTCTTCCCAGCAATCAATTTCCCATGGTCGTCCTTTTCCTTACCCTTTCCCCCTCCACCGTCGATGTGAATGTCCACCCCACGAAAGCGGAGGTAAAATTTAGGGATCCCGAAAGAATCTATCAAGCTGTTTTAGCTTCACTCCGTATGGAGGGAAAAGAAGTCCCCATCGGGTTGGACCAGTGGAAGAGGGGGGGTGGGATAGAAGAATCAATGCTTCAAAAAAGAGCCCGTCCTTCTTCTTTCAGCCAAGAGACTTCATTCCTCCCCTCCTTTCTGATAAGGGAATGGCCTTTCCCCATTCTTGGCCAGATCAGGGGGACCTATATTCTCTGCGAAGGAGAGGGAAATTTAATTTTTATTGATCAACATGCCGCCCACGAAAGAGTCCTTTTTGAAAAATTTAAAAAAGAATATAAAGACCGTTCAATCATTTCAGAAAAATTGCTCCTTCCCATTTTAATCGAGTTATCAGCAGAGGAATGCTATATTCTTGAATCTTCAGGGGAGGCATTGAAGGCGATCGGATTTGAAATCGAGCCGGTCGGCGAAAAGCTTTTTACTATTCAGTCCATCCCCGTCTTGATCGACCCAAAGGATCCTAAGGAGATGGTCAGAGAGATATTAGAGGAATTGTCTTTTTTGGAAAAGGAGGGAAAAGGAGAGGAGGCGATTCATACCCTGTTGGTCGCATTGGCCTGTCATTCCGCTATACGAGGAAATTTCATGTTGAAAAAAGAAGAAATGGATCAGTTGGTAGAAAACCTCACTCCCTTCCATCCCACCCTGACCTGTCCCCATGGCCGACCCATCTTTTTCATTCTCCCCATTGAGGATTTGAAAAAACAATTTAAGAGAAAATAATGGGAATCGATCCATCAATCCAATGAAGGGAATGCTGGAAAATGAGAAGGTTCTACCATTTAAGGTTACGCTTCGAGACTCGCCCTGCACCCTATTAGGTAAAGGACCCGTTTGGCTTAGAGTTAAAGGGTTATGTCAAGTTCCTAAAACCAACGGCCTAACCCAATGACAATACGGGCATCTTTACCCTAACCATTAGACGGAACTCTTTAACCCTAAACCATCAGTCCAGTTCAGAATCCGCCCCATGGTTCAATCCGTACTTTTCTAACCGGTAACGCATTGAACGAAAATTAATATTTAAAAGTTCTGCGGCCTTCTTTTTGATTCCTTTGGTTTTATCCAAGGCTTTCAGCAGGAGGGTTCTCTCAAGATCTTCGACAATATTTTCAAGGTCAATTCCTTCATTTGGGATGTCGATGTCGACCGATCCTTTTTTCAAGAGGGGTTGTCCCTTTAAATAAGAACCCAGATGATGGGCAGTGAGCTCTTGATCGCTCTCTAAGGCCACGGCCCTTTCAATAATATTTTGAAGTTCTCTCACATTACCCGGATAGTCATAATGGAGTAAGATTTGGAGGGCCTCCGGTAAGATCTTGATAATATTTTTGTTTAACTCTTCAGAATATTTTTTTAAAAAATGGTTGGCCAGAAGAGGAATGTCCTCCTTCCGTTCCCTCAGGGGAGCGAGTTTGAGCTGGATGACGTTAAGACGGTAAAATAAATCTTCCCGAAAACGTTTTTCTTTCACCGCCTCTTCCAGATCTTTATTGGTGGCAGAAATAATTCGGATATCCACCCGGATGTCTTCCGTTCCCCCCACTCTTTTAAATTCTTTATCCTGAAGCACACGGAGCAATTTTACCTGCATGAGGAAGGGGAGTTCACTGATCTCGTCTAAAAAGATCGTTCCTTCATCGGCCACTTCAAACAATCCTTTTTTCGTGGCGATGGCATCGGTGAAGGCACCTTTCATGTGGCCGAAGAGTTCACTTTCGATAAGAGATTCGGGGATGGCCCCACAATTTAATGTGACGAAAGGTTTTTCCTTACGAGGGCTATTATAATGGATCGCTTTTGCCACCAGCTCTTTTCCCGTCCCACTCTCTCCCGTAACTAAAATATTTGTTTTGGTGGGGGAAACTTTCTCCAGAAGATCATAAAGAGCTTCCATTTTAGGACTTTGCCCGATGATGTTCCCAAAATGATATCGATCTCTGACCACCTGTTTTAGAAGGAGGTTTTCTTTCTGAAGGGTTTTCTTTTCCAATGCATGGCTAATGATCAGCTTGATCTCTTCGACCCTGAAAGGTTTCGTGATGTAGTCATAAGCTCCTTCCTTCATTGCCTTGATGGCCGTATCGGCAGAGGCATAGGCGGTGATCATGATGACAATGGTTTCGGGGGCAATGGTTTTGATCTTTTTTAATGCAGAGATTCCATCCAATTTCGGCATTCGAATATCCAGGAGGACGAGGTCAAAAAGATCATTATCAATCATCTTGACCACCTCCTCTCCGTTTGAGGCCAGTGAAACTTTATACCCCTCTTTTTTCAACATGATATCCAAAAATTCCCTCATGCTTTGTTCATCATCGGCCACTAATATTTTATCCTTGATCATGCGGATTTCCTCTTCTCACTCTATTGGCAAAAAGATAGTAAACGTAGCCCCTTTGCCTACCTCACTCTCTACTTTGATCAGGCCATTATGATTTTCAATGATTTTATGGACAATCGAAAGGCCTAATCCCGTTCCATTTTCTTTCGTCGTAAAAAAGGGTTCAAAGATTTTTTCTTTCTCTTCCGGAGTCATCCCATTTCCAGAATCGGTCACAGAAGCCTTCACCCATTCCTTTCCTCTCAACCAAGGCGAGAGGGGAAGTCCAGACTCCCCTCCTGTAGGCCCTTTCCCTAATTGAACTCGAATTTCTCCCCTGTCGGGAATCGCTTGAGCAGCGTTGATCAATAGGTTCCAAAAAACTTGTCTCATTTGGTCAGGATCAATGGAGGCACGAATCCCCTCAGGGGCGTTCGACCGCAGGAAGTGGATCCCCTCATGAAAGGAGGGGGAGTGAAGAAATAGGTCAACCGTCTCCGCTACGACCCTCTCCATGGGACAGGAAATTTTATGGATTTGGGGGGGGTGGGCAAACAGGAGAAAGTCCGTGATCAAGGCATTCAGTCTCTCTGATTCCCTTAATGTGATCTCCATGAGATGTTGTTGGTGGTCATCCAGGGTGAGTTCGGATTTTAACAGTTGAATGGATCCACTGAGGGAGGCCAATGGGTTTCTGATTTCGTGGGCCATGCCGGCCGCCAGCCCACCGATCGCAGCCATCTTATCTACCCGTTTCATCTGTTCTTCCATCTCTTTAAATCGGGTGATGTCCTGAAAAATGAGGGTATGGCCGATCCATGATCCCCCTGGGTCCGTCAGAGGAGAAATAGAAAATCCAAGATAGATTTTTCTCCCGTCCTGATTCGACAGGAGTGTTTCATACCGTTGATAATCGGAAGAGGGATCGGCGGTCTTCTTTTTAACCTGATCGAGAACACCCTGAATTTTTGGAAACAAGTCAAAAATTGAAGTGTCCTTCAATTCCCCTCCGCTTCGGCTTAAGATCTTTTCAGCGGTTCGATTCAGAAAATTGATCTTTCCGGAGAGGTCAATCGTAAGAAGGCCGCTGTCAAGGCTCTGGATGATATTTCGATTAAACGTCTCCAATTGATTGTAATCCACCTGTTTTTGGATGAGTTCATTCTTCTTTCTCTTCAGCTCTTCCGAGATGGTGCCGCTTAGGAAAGCGACGATATAAAAGGCGACCATATAGATGATCAGGGAATAAAAGATTTGGCTTGGGTCGTAAAGAGGGGGTTGACCGAAGGGGTTGATCCAATGATGAAGCTGGAACAATAAGAGGAGGCCATAAAGGAGAGAGGAGAGGG
>PDVJ01000360.1_pt1 | contig 15183 bp, 15 predicted proteins | sample 1369811 | NCBI WGS metagenome assembly PDVJ01 (sample SAMN07795376, study PRJNA414565) | Alkali sediment metagenome, whole genome shotgun sequencing project. | reverse complement strand
GCATGAATGTCAAGGTATTCAGAAGACTGCTCGACTTCCATGGGACAGACAAGGATATAGGGCTCTCTCCCGGATAATTTTGCTCTTTTAACGAGGAGATCGTTAACAACAGAGAACACGCTGAGGCCGAGTTCTTCATGTGCCTTTCTGGCAGCGTTCGTCATTGCGAGATTATGTTCAAAATCACCATGAATGTTCAAAAGAAAAACTTTACCAAAACCCCAATTCTTCAGACACCCCAGGAGGTCGAATAAAGCCGCAACCATGGTCTCCGGCCTCATGGTAAATGATCCTGCAAATCCGTTCATAGCAGCAGTAATGCCCCAGTAATAAGGAGGGGCAACGATTGACTCGATATTAAAATCAAGGAGACCGCTTTTAACATCCTTTGTTAAGCGATAAGCGAGATACGCGTCTGTGCCCAGGCACATGTGTGGTCCATGCTCTTCAATGACTGCAATGGGGAAAAGAACAGGGATGTTCTTTTTTGCGGCATCCTCAATCTGCTGAAATGTCATGTCTGCCATTGTGTCAGAAAAGATTGAATATCCCATTTTGCCCTATCCTCCTTGACCTAAGCGTTAAGTAGCTGCAGAGATTATATTTATTATGTTCTCGTTTTTCAGTTCACTGATGGCCGTTAACTATAAAAAAGCAGAACAAGATGTAATAAGGGATAATTTCTCAAGCAGTATTATGCAAACTTTCTGACTGCCAGAACCCGCGCCACAGTTTCTCCGATTTCGGCAGGGTTTTTAACCACAGTAATACCGGTCTTTTCGAGGGTATCAATTTTTTCGCGTGCACCGCCTACACCGCCCGATACAATGGCGCCAGCATGTCCCATTCTCCTTCCAGGTGGCGATGTGATCCCTGCAATAAACGCTACAACAGGTTTTGACATGTTCTTTCGAAAAAACTCAGCCGCTTCTTCTTCTGCTCGGCCCCCGATCTCTCCGATGATAATCACAATATCAGTGTTCTTATCTTTCTCGAACAGCTTGAGGATATCGACAAAAGATAGACCGATGATCGGGTCTCCACCAATACCCACACAGCTTGACTGACCAATCCTAAGCTTTGTAAGTTGATCAACTACTTCATAGGTAAGGGTTCCACTCCGCGATGTCACGCCTACACGGCCTGGAATGTGGATATATCCGGCCATAACACCGATCTTACATTTCCCCGGTGATATGATGCCTGGAGTGTTAGGTCCTATCAGCTTTGAATTTGTGCCCTTCATAAACTGCTTGACTGCAATCATATCGAGCGTTGGAATGCCCTCCGTAAGACAGACAACTGTCTCCAGTTTTGCATCAACGGCCTCCATAATAGCGTCTGCAGCAAATGGTGGAGGAACAAAAATGGCAGATGCATTGGCGCCTGTATTTTCAACAGCATCCCTGACGGTATTGAATACAGGTACATCATCAAATTTTTGGCCGCCCTTGCCGGGCGTTACGCCGGCCACTACTTTGGTTCCATATTCCTTCATTTGCCGGGCGTGAAACGTACCTTCACCACCAGTAATGCCCTGGATAACCACCTTTGTGTTTTGGTCTATGAGTATACTCATTTTATCCCCGATAGACGACCGTCCCGCCTTTGGCGAGACTCGGATGACCGTTCCTCGGTCTGGATGATGTTACTGAGACGATGGACGCAGACGCATTTTTGTCGTCCTTCGTCCGAGCGATCCCGCTGCAGCGGGAGAGCGATCGTCCCTCTTCCTTCTTCATTCTCTATTCTCACTCCGAACGCCCTCGCAAAGCTGCGGCTACTTTCGATGCTGCCTCTCCAAGGCCTGATGCAATCGTAAACTCCAGGCCCGATTCGGCAAAGATCTTGCGTCCTTCAGCCACATTCGTTCCTTCAAGGCGCACCACAATGGGTAGGTCGATACTCAATTCCTTTGCAGCCTCAACCACACCTTTCGCCAGGGTGTCACATCGCAAAATCCCGCCGAATATGTTGATGAAGATTACTTTCACCTCTTCATCGGAAAGAAGCAGCTTGAAGCCTTCCCTTACCATCTCTGCCGTTGCCCCCCCGCCAACATCCAAAAAATTGGCTGGTTCAGCACCGGAACATTTACCATGCACCCCACGTTTCCCTTTAATTTAATGTAGTTCAGGTTATACTTCGATGCCTCGATCTCGAGGGGGTTTTCCTGAGAGATATCTCGCAGGGCAACAATATCGGGGTGTCTGAAAAGGGCATTGTCGTCGAAATTGAGCTTTGCGTCAAGGGCAACCATCTCACCATCTCTTGTCACTACCAGGGGGTTTATTTCGGCAAGCGAACAATCCTTATCAATAAAGAGGCGGTAGAGATTCTGGATAATGGCGCTCATTTTTTTTACCAATCTTCCCTCGAACTGTATTCCATAGGAGATTCGGCTCGACTGGAAGGGCCGTAGGCCTACCGCAGGATGCACCTCCTCGGTAATGACCATCCCGGGACTCTCTTCTGCGACCTTTTCAATCTCCATGCCTCCCCGTGCGCTTGCCAGAATAACCGGGCATCCCTTAGACCTGTCTATTGCAATGCCAAGATATACCTCCGTCTTTGACAGGAGCGCTTCTTCGACGAGGAGTGTATGAACGGGCTTTCCTTCATCGCCGCTCTGTCCTGTAATCAATCTGGTTCCCAGAATTTCAGCGGCGAATGCCTCTGCCTCAACGGGGGTTTCCACGATACTGATACCACCAGCCTTGCCCCGGCCCCCTGCGTGAACCTGCGCCTTCACGACAAAGGGCCCCTTCTTTATGGCTTGTGCTGCCTTTAATGTGTCTTCCGGGGTTTTTGCTATGTGACCGCGGGGTACAGGGATACCAAATGATTGGATCAGGGCCTTTGCCTGATACTCATGTATCTTCATTTTCCAGGAGGTTAACCGGGGCGGATGTTATTATTTTTTCTACCTTCTTTGCAGCGCTTATGCCGGCCCGCAGGGCATCGCGGTTAAGTTTCTCAGTCCCTTTTGGCACCCGGGCTAATACTGCCGCTTCAATGGCCCTCGCAGAAACAATGGGGGTTAACTTGGAGATTGCGCCCAGGGCGATGATGTTTGCCACCATTTCCCTCTTGAACTTATCTCGTGCGATACGGGTAAAGGGAATCTGGTATGCCCTGGGAATTGGAACCTGGTTGACAAATGTCGAATCGACGACCAATATCCCCTTTGGCTTCAGATCCATGTAATAGTCATCACAGGATTTCTGGTTCATTGCAAGGAGAAGGTCGAGTTTTAGCGCCTTCGGATAGTCTATTTCCTGATCGCTCACGACAACCTCGGCCTTGCTTGAGCCGCCCCGTGCCTCAGGCCCGTAGCTCTGGGTCTGGGCAACATACTTGCCATCATAAATGCCTATTGCCTCTGCCAGGATAATACCCATGAGAATCAGACCCTGGCCACCAGATCCACTGAGGCGTATATCGAAACGATAGCCCATCTAAGGCACCTTGATCCCTTTTGCCCGTGCTTTGACTTTGTCGTATTCGTCCTGGAAGACGGGCAGCTCCCGGTCTACGAGGACACCTATCTTGAACTTGTCAGCAAGATCATCCTCAGTCATGCCTGCTGCTTTCTCAATATTGACCGCATGATCCTTCTGCCATTCCATCATCTCAACTGCTGTGCCCATTCGGTTGAGCCTTCCATATTGGGTATGACAGTGAGACACTACCTCAACAACGGAGAACCCTGTCTTCATGAATGCCTTCTCAAAGAGGCCATCGAGCATCCTCGCGTGGTAGACAGTTCCCCGGGCAACAAACACAGCCCCGGCAGTCACTGCAAGTTCTGAAATCTTGAACGCCTGCTCAACATTGGAAAACATCGTCGTGGTTGTCCTCATGCCGTAGGGTGTCGTTGGTGAAAATTGTCCGCCAGTCATTCCATACACACTGTTATTGAGGATGATGGCGGTAAGATCAATGTTTCGCCGGGCAGCATGAATAAAGTGGTTTCCGCCGATAGCAACTGCATCACCATCGCCCATGACTACTATTACCTTGAGTTTAGGATTTGCAAGTTTTACACCAGTGGCAAATGTCAATGCCCGTCCGTGGGTTGTGTGGAGGGTATTGAAATCCACATACACCGGAAGACGTCCGGTGCAACCAATACCTGATATGAGTACAATCTCATCCTTGGTAAAACCGCTTTGGTCAATAGCCCGCACGAGGGCGCCCAGCATGATCCCGATTCCGCAGCCAGGACACCATACATGGGGAAATTTCTTGTCATGCCTGAGATACTTGTGAATCAGTTTGGTAACCTCGGTCATTAGCATACCTCCCTGATTCGGTTCAATATTTCCTCAGGGGTAATAATGGTGCTATCTACCTTGTTGATGCTAAAGACCTTCGCCCCACCCTTATTGACTCTTTTAACCTCCCGGGAAATCTGGCCCATATTCATTTCTGGAACAATAACGCAACCCGACGTCTGTAAAACTTTTTCAACCTGAATCCTCATAAAGGGCCATATTGTGTTAAGCTTCAGGAGACCTGCTTTGATGCCCCTCTCCCGGGCGTCAATCACTGCCCGTTTTGCAGACCGTGCAACACAGCCATATGCAATAACTACCGCATCAGCATCATCAGTCATAAAGAACTCACCTATCTGAAGGTCGGTAAAATTCTGACTTATCTTTCTGAAGAGTCTTCGTATGAATGGGTCGATCTCCTCAGGCCTTGAGGTCGGAAAGCCCCTGATGTCGTGGGTCAGGCCCGTTACATGGTACCGGTAACCTTCACCAAAATTAGCCATGGGTGGAATACCCACGGGTGTGTCTTCATAAGGGATGTACCATTCTGGTGGAACTGTCGGTTTAACCCTGTTAAAAACATCAATCTTGTCATCGTCGTTGAGAGATATCTTTTCCCTCATGTGGGCAACTACCTCATCGAGGAGCAGTATTACGGGGTTACGGTATTTCTCTGAAAAGTTGAAAGCTTTTATCGTAAGCTCGTAACACTCTCGAATCGTTGAAGGGCAAAGGACAATAATCGGGTGGTCACCATGGGTACCCCACCTCGCCTGCATAACATCCCCCTGGGCAGGTGATGTGGGTAGACCAGTACTTGGACCGCCCCGCATGACGTTTACGACGACACATGGCACTTCAGCAATGCACGCAAAACCGATATTTTCCTGCATAAGAGAGAAACCGGGCCCACTTGTGGCCGTCATTGATTTCGCGCCTGCGAGAGACGCACCAATAACAGCCCCCATACTGGCAATCTCATCCTCCATCTGGATAAACGTACCATCGACAGCAGGCAGCTTTTGTGACATCACCTCTGCAATCTCAGTGGCAGGGGTGATAGGGTAACCTGCAAAAAAACGACAGCCGGCGCGAAGCGCTCCTTCTACGATAGCCTCGTTACCCTGGAGTAACTTCTCGTTGTTGTGTCTCTTCTTCACCCTCTCCTCTTACCTTTTTATCATCCTTCTTTTGCTTCACCGTAATCGCAAAATCAGGACAACGCATCTCACACCATCCGCAGTTGATACATTTCTCCGGTTCTTTTACGTAAGGATAACCGGCTTCATCACGAGCAAGGGCGCCAGTTGGACAAAAAGCAGCACATATGCCACAACCCTTGCACCATGCTTTGTAGATGTCTATGTTCGGGGTCTCTTTTTTCGTCTTTGAATCAGCCATCATTCCATCTCTTGTGTGTAAAGCTAAAATGATTCCAGGCTCTTGTCAAGCTTTTTGAGGGTATAAATTTGACGTACAAGATCCAGTACAAAATATTAACATGCAGTCTTAGCATCCGATCTTCATGACAAAATATTAAAACAATCTACTCATTCCTCCATGCTTCACTTTTCCATAGAGTCGTGCGGCACCGGGGAGTACGGTTCATGCACTATTCTCAGGACTCAGGAGATTTTCATTGTACGAGGCGTCCTTTCCGGGTTAACCTTAACCAACAAGCATAGCGACTCAAATGCTTTGATGGCTGCGGAGAAACATGGCGGGCACGGTAAAACCCTCAAAAGAAAAACAACCTCTTCCTTTGCTGGAATTCAAGAATGTCACCATTATCAAGGGTAACTACAAAAAGATCCTCAATGCAGTCTCAGTAACGATTCATGGGGGCGAGAACGTTGCAATCCTTGGTCCGAATGGAGCCGGCAAATCATCCTTCATCAAAGCAATTACGAGGGAGCACTATCCTGTCCCGGAAGGCAGGCAATTTTCCTTTAAAATCTGGGGGCAGGAGAACTGGGATGTTTTTGATTTGCGCAATCAGCTAGGCATTGTCACCAACGGGTTGCAGCATGTTCACACCCGAGAGATATCTGGTATGGATATAGTTTTATCCGGATTCTTTAGCAGTATAGGGTTGTGGCACCAGGTTGTAACCGTCAAGATGGAAAGAAGAGCCCTGGAAGTCCTCGAATTTCTGGAAATCGCTCACTTGAGAGAAAGGAAGATGACTGACATGTCTTCAGGTGAAGCACGCAGATTTCTCATTGCCCGGGCCCTTGTCCATAAACCAAAAGCGCTCATTCTCGATGAGCCAACAAATAGCCTTGACCTTCATGCACTCCACATTTTTAGAAAAACCCTCCGCAAAATAGCAAAATCTGGTACGAGTGTTATTCTTGTCACGCAGAGCCTCCAAGACATAATTCCAGAGATAGATCGTGTCATTCTTATGAAAAGGGGACGATTTGTTTTTGATGGTCCTAAAGATACTGGGCTGACAAGTAAAAATATCAGCAGGCTCTTTGATGTACCAGTAGAGATAACGAATAAAGACGGCTATTATTATGCATTCGGGTATTAACCAATTATTTACTGGTCAAGGTCATGGATAATTCGATCATATTCCTCCATTGTCCAGCATGAGCGGAAAAACGGACAATCTTGACACCGGTGTATTTTGTTCGCTTTCATCAGATAATCCTTTCCAGACCACCCTGAGATGTTATTCTTCACCATTTCGCCAATACATGGTGGAGTGCCAGACTTACACCCATGCCTGTTATCGCAATTAATGCAGAATTTCTTGTCAGCCTCAACAGGAACTTTTTTTGTCATGCACTGATTGTAAGGACCATATTTTTCTGTGTCAAGGCCAGTATTTTCGGAAGGAGACCTTAAGCCCCATCGTCAATTCAAAAAAATATGATTATTTTGATAAAACAGCTTACACCTGGAACTGGCCTACGAGTTTCTCCAGGTCCTTCGAAAGTGTGGCAAGGTGTGATGCCGCGTTGGCGTTGTCCTGAACCCGTTTCGACATATCCTGCATCAATGAAGAAAATTGCTGGATACTACCTGAGATCTCATTCGTAGTGGCTGTCTGTTGCTCAATGGCAACAGCAATCTGGTTAATCTCAGAGGTCACAGTTCCTACCTGGGACAGGATATCCTTGAGGGCATCTTCTGATTTTGCTGCCTCGTTAGTTCCTTTCTCCACTTCGGTGACACCCTCTTCCATGGAAACAACGGCATTCTTGGTCTCGGCTTGCATTGCCTGAATCGTTGTGCCAATACCCCTGGTTGCTTCTGTCGTTCTCTCGGCAAGTTTTCGAACCTCATCAGCAACCACCGCAAAACCCCTACCATGTTCCCCGGCCCGGGCTGCCTCTATTGCCGCATTGAGGGCCAGGAGATTCGTTTGGTCTGCAATATCGTTGATCAAACCAATTACCTCATCAATTTGCTCAGAGCGGGTGCCAAGTTTCTTTATCATGCTGGCGGATTCCTTTACCCGCTCGTTAATATGGTTCATGACCACAATCGTTTCCTGGACAATCCCAGCTCCACTCATTGCAGAAGTATTGGCATTTTCAGAACCCTTGGCGACCATGACACAATTCTGGGTAATCTCTGATGAGGTACTAGACATCTCTTCGCTTGCAGTTGCCACAGAGTTCACTTGAGCTGACGCCTGTTCAATCCCGGACGCCATCTGTTCGGCAGCAGAGTCAAGAAGGTTGGCCTCTGATGATACTTTACTGCTGCTATCGGCAACCTTTTTAATGGCGCCGTGGAGTGTTTCAACAAAGACATTGAAATGTCCTGCCATTTCGCCGATTTCATCTTTAGAAGAAGCATCAATCCTTTGTGTCAGGTCTCCTTTAGAAATCTCTTTCATTACAGCTACGGTCTTTTTAATGGGTGCAACAATAGAGCGGCTCATTATAACACCGGCCGCAATCATACAGCCCCCGATGACAACAACACACGCAAGGAGAGAGAGAAGAATACTTACATATGTCTTATCGATGCCGCTCCTGTCCTTTCCAATAAAGAACATCCCGGCAACCTTGCCGTCAGCTCCCGTAAGTGGCCAGTAGACCGTGTCATACATTCTGCCCATAATCTTGTTCTCATTATGAAATATCTGACCTTTCTTGAGAACTGTCTCAATTACCTGGGGATTATCCATTTGTGTCCCTATGGCTCGCTGCCCATCTTTGAGAATCGTTGTTGAAACACGCATGTCGTTATGGAATATTGTGCACTCAACGCCAAGTTCTTTCTTCATTTTGTCCACAAAAGTCGCGTCTGAAGAGAGGTTTACACCAGCCGTTATTGATCCTACGATTTCTCCGGCCACTTTGACCGGATAGCCGGCTCTCATAGAAAGTTTCACGACTGTTCCTTCTTCTATGCCCGTTGTCGCTTCGCCGGCCAAGGCCTTTTTTACATTGATCTGGTTAAGCACGCTGTCGCCTGTTTTGTCTGAATGACCGCGGGCTAATACGTTACCATCCTTATTGGCGATCGTTATCAGCATACCTTCCTGGCTTTTGACGATGTCCCCGGCAAACTTTTGGAGGAAATCGCTCTTGCCTTCCTTGACAGCCGCCGCCACGTTCGGATTATTCGCCATGAGTGATGCTATCATCATAGTCTTGTCTTTCACTGCATTCAACGATGCGTCTACTACCTTGGAAGCAGTGGCTGCCTCTTCTTTTGCCTGCCTGTTCAGGTTACTTGAAAGAAAATAGTATGCCACCGCCGAAATGGTAACACTGACAATAAGTACCGTCAGAATAACCATCCCCGTTATTTTTACAAGTAACGTCTGTTTGATATTTTTAAACATTGATATACTCATTGTTGCCTCCTGATGGTAATATGAAAACTATCAAAATACTGATTATTTATCGAAGTTTGTAACTTTTCATTAAATTACCATGCACGTTTCTTTCCTGAAATAGCACGCTTACTTGCATTCTTCCTTTTCATCGGGGTGCAATATGTGATATTGTAGTACAAAGGTTTGTCTCATGTTCACGCCCATGATTCCGATATTCGATTAATTTAATGGAGAGCCATAAAGAGCAATGCAGCCAGAAGTTAGTATTATAGTACCCGTCAAGGATGAAGAAGAAAACGTAGATATACTGGCAAATGAAATCAACGCCGCCATGCACAATACCAGTTTTTCCTGGGAATGTGTTTGGATAGACGACGGATCTACCGACATGACTGCAACGGAATTGAAAAAACTCCATGAAAGAGATCCTCGCCACCGTTTTGTGCTCCATGCTCGAAATTTTGGACAGTCTGCAGCACTTTCAGTGGGATTTCAAAACGCGGTAGGAAACATTATCGCAACTCTCGACGGTGACGGGCAGAATGACCCTGCCGATATTCCACGATTAATAGAAATACTGCAAAAAGACAATGCAGACATGGTCAATGGTGTTCGCCAGAAAAGGCACGACTCTTTTGTACGAAAGATGTCATCCAGGGTTGCCAACGGCTTTCGGAACTGGGTTACCGGAGACAAGGTTACCGATGTCGGCTGCTCTGTCAGGGTGTTTCGGTCGATATGCGTGGAGCGAATCCCTCTTTTCAAGGGCATGCACCGGTTTTTTCCCACTTTGGTAAAGATCCAAGGTTTTAGCCGCATCATCGAATCACCGGTCAATCACCGTCCAAGGATGCGGGGTAAAACAAAATATGGAATTCAGAACCGCCTCTGGGTAGGATTGGCTGATCTCGCGGCCGTTAAGTGGATGCAGAGCAGGTTAGTATTTCCGGAAATCAAATCCCGGTCAAGCACCACAGGCGGTAAGGAGGAGCAATGAACACGTTCTGGTTGGTCCTGGGATTCGTTGCCCAGGCTCTTTTTTCTGCCCGATTCATACTTCAGTGGATCGCCAGTGAGCGGGCCGGCAAAAGCGTTATGCCTGTTGTATTTTGGTACCTCAGTATATCAGGATCAGTTCTTCTCCTCGCATATGCAATTTATCGCCAGGACCCTGTTTTCATCCTTGGCCAGTCTGCCGGATTGATTGTCTACTTTAGGAACCTCTATCTGATAGGGCGCGAAAAGAGATCGTTCAGTGACTAATGGGGCCCAGAACACCACATTAGCATTTACCCTTGTTGTGGTTCTTGCCATTATCGCAGCATTTTCTTTCCAGGGCAGTCGGGGGCTTTACGAGACAACAGAAGGCCGTTATGCAGAGGCAGCGAGGGAAATGGTGGAAACAGGGAAATACCTCGTTCCTACCCTGGATTACCAACCACACTGGACAAAACCACCCCTTGCGTATTGGGGTGTTGCAGCCGGAATCATACTCTTCGGGCAAAGTGAATGGGGAATACGGTTCTCCAATTCTCTTGCTTTTTTTCTCACAATTATTACGGTAATCATTCTTGGCTCCCTTCTCTGGGAACAGCGAGTCGGCCTCATAGCAGGATTGATTTATCTCTCATCACCTTTTCCATTTTTCGGGGCAAACGCAATATCGACAGATACCCTCCTGACTTTGTGGGAAGTATTGGCGGTTCTCTGTTATGTCAAGGCATACAGGGTTGATGCATGGAAACCAAAAACCATGTGGGTCACCGTCATGTGGTTTATTTTTGGACTGGGTTTCCTGACGAAAGGACCGCCCTCGTTGCTCCCCCTTATCCCTCTCATTGTCTGGAACTATTCGAGAAAAAACAAAGTGAGCCTCTTCAAAGGATTCGGAGTTCCCCTGTTTCTCCTTACCGGCTTTTCCTGGTTTATCCTGGTAAGTATCCAGAATCCTCATTTGATCACATATTTTCTCAAAACAGAGGTAGTGGACCGAGTTTCTTCAACAGCAGTTCACAACCCCGAGTGGTATAGCCCGTTCACCATTTACCTTCCAGTGCTTTTGGCCGGCCAGGGAGCTTGGCTTTATTTTGGTGCACGGGGGTTCTGGCGGTGTATTCGATCTGGGCCACGAAGGGTTATTGCATTCGTCAGAGATAATGAAGAGGTTTTTTTCATGTTTCTCTGGATCACAATTCCTCTTCTTATTTTCTCCATCTCAAGGAGTCGCTTAGAACTCTATGTCTTACCTTTGTATGCCCCATTTGCTTTGCTTGTTGCCCGTTGGATAAGCAGATACGAAGGGATTGCGTGGAAACGACTCGCCACAGTTGCAGTCGTGAGCGTTGTCCTTCTCACAGGATTCAAAGTCAGTATTGCATTCTTTCCCAACAGGAACAACATGAAGCAGGTATACCAGATGGGCCTGGAAGCCGGAAGCAGAAGCGCTGAATACTTTGTCTTCGAGGAAGACAGGCTCTATGGAATGCAGTATTACTTGAACGGAATAATGCAACGGGTAACACAAACGGGGCGAGAATCCTGGGCAGACACCAGCATCGATGATCTCCTATCATCCCTTCGCAGCGAAAAGATGGCCGCAGAATACCTGATTCTTTCGAGTAGAAAAAAAGCGACGCGCATCGAAAACGCACTATCGGACCCCGATCTTGACGTTCAGAAAACAGAGAACAAACACTGGATATGGTACAGGGTTTCCAAAAAAAACCACTAACCGCATTCAAAATAAGTAATGAAACCCCCTTCTTTTCCGCTTTTTCTGCTTAGAAACGTGGGTACTGCGGTACAACATCTACTGACAGTTGTAAAAAATAAAATAAGCTATCCTCATAAATCTTGACTTCCTTTCAATGTTTCGATATTTATTATAAGTCAGACCTAATGATATGAAGGAGGACGTATGGGTGGATACCTCAAGCGGGACTGGGAAACTTTTCCTGTACATAAACTGACAAGGGTCGATCGACCCACAACGGTTATCAATGAAGGAAAGATCCAGAGAGTGAGGGAACGGCAGGCTGGCTTCTGCAAGGCTTCTGCCGGCGATTATGGCCCAAAACTTCAAAGAGAATTCAGACGTTTTGTACCAAAACATCCCGTTTCTGGAGCCCTCGCATGGATGAGGAACAACATGAGACCTTTCGTAGATGGTATGGTTGCCGCCCACCAGGCCCCCGTTCCAAATGATCCGGCCGTTCTTGCCCGCCATATCAAAGAGACAGCCTATTTCTTGAGGGCTGACGCTGCTGGCGTTTGTGAGCTTCCACAATATGCCGTCTATAGCCATAAATTTGATTTTATGAACCCCGATGCAGGGGAGGTCCCTGTTGAGCTGAATCACAAATATGCCATTGCTGTTCTTATCGATCAGGATTACCGCACATCCCACGCTACTTCGGGAAGTGATTGGATCAGCAACGCCATGAGCATGTTGTCCTATTCTACTTCAGGGTTTGTTGCTATTATCCTTGCCGAATACATCAGGAGACTCGGTTATCCAGCCAAGGCACACTATGCACCATTCTACGATATTGTGGTACCCCCGATTCTCCTGCTGGCAGGGTTAGGCGAGATGAGCCGCATTGGGGATTGTGTGCTCCATCCATTTCTTGGACCGCGGTTTAAAGCCGCGGTGGTCACCACTGACATGCCACTTCAGCCTGACAAGCCAATTGATTTCGGCCTCCAGGACTTTTGCTCCAAGTGTAAAAAATGTGCCCGGGAGTGTCCCAGCGGAGCCATTAGTGACGGCAACAAGGAAATGTTCAACGGCTATGAAAAATGGCCGGTAGACATCAAGAGATGCACGGGAATGAGAGTGGGAAACCAGAGAGGGTCAGGCTGTGGCACCTGCATCAAGGTCTGCCCGTGGAACAAGCCCTATACCCCGTTTCACAGGACGGTGGGTTGGGCCATGAGACATTCTGCGCTTGCGAGGAGTCTTGCCATTTGGGGGGATGATCTCCTTGGTTACGGAAAGCCTGATTATAGCAAAAAATGGTGGTTCGATCTCGAAGACGTGAACGGAGACGGGATCTTAACGATCCCTGCAAACAAAAAGAGCGAGTTTGAAGACAGGTAAATTGGAGTTACATAGGATGGACTTCGAAAAGGAAAAAAATCTTGTGACAATACCAACCTTCCAGCCTTTGGATAAGAAAAGGTATTTTGAGCAGGTAGCGCAATTGATCAGAGAAAAGATCCTCCGGGAGAGCCTACAAGAGGGCTTTCGGTTGCCATCTGAGGTTCAGATTGCTAATGAGTTGAATGTAAGCCGCTCAGTTGTCCGGGAGGCCCTCCGAATCCTTGACGTTATGGGCTATATCCATGCCAAGAAGGGACCTCAGGGAGGGATCTTCGTAAGTTCCCACTACCACAAACCGATCAGCGATTCCTTTAGATCACTGGCCGCCAGCGGGCAGGTCACCGTAGACCACCTCTTTGATGTGCGCCTGCAGATCGAGCCATTTATTATAGAAGAAGCCACCATTCATGCAAAAAACGACGATATAAATAAAATAGCTATCCTCTTAGAAAACGCTGCGCTCCACATGGACGATGCTGCCCAGCTCAAGAGGGCGAACATCGACTTTCACCTGCTCCTGGCAGAGGCTTCCGGCAATCCGGTCCTCTCCATTCTTATGAAATCGCTCACGGATATTCTCATGGAAATAGCCTACACTTTTCTTGACCACGACTTTGAGAAACGGCTCTTTGGGATTCACAAGAAAATCTTTCATGCCATACAACACAAGAAAACTAGAGAGGTCAGCAAGCTTATTAAGGCTGACATTCTTTTTGTGAGGAAGAACCTCAAAAATTATGTGGAAAGGGGGGATATACACCTTCAACAGGAGCAAATATTAAAAAGGGTACACGTGTCTAAATTAAAGAAGGGGAGGTACAGATGAAGCGTTATTCATTATTGATTGGTTTTAGTATCATTCTGTCTTTACTGTTCACAGGTCTATTTTGCTCGCCGGCTCAGGCTCAGGACAAAGTCATCACCCTGAACTATGCTCATTTCATGCCCATTATGACAAAACAGGCGCAGCTTGCCGAGCAATGGTGCCGAGAAGTTGAGAAAAGAACGAATGGAAGGGTGAAGATTACCTTTTATCCTGGTGGAACCCTTGCCACGGCACCACTCGTTTATGATGCTGTCGTGAAAGGTATAGCTGATGTGGGGTGGTCCTTCCTGAGCTATTCAAGGGGAAGATTCCCTCTTACCGAAGTCATTGACCTTCCTCTTGGATATAAGAGTGGTTATGTAGCTACAAAGATGATTAATGACTACTACAAAAAGTTTAAGCCTAAAGAGCTGGATGACGTGAGAATTTTATACCTTCATGCTCATGGGCCAGGGCTTCTCACTACCAAGAAACCCGTCTACAAGCTTGAAGATATGAAAGGGATGAAGATACGCTCAACAGGTTTGAGCGCTAAGATTGTCCAGGCTCTTGGCGGGGCCGCTGTCGGGATGTCAATTGCCGAATCATACGATGCCTTGAGGACCGGTGTCGTTGAAGGAATTCTCATTCCTGTCGAGGCTTTACAACAGTGGAAGCTTGCAGACTTTGCCCAGTTTACCACTGAAAGCTATGGTTCTGCCTATACCACAGCAGGCTTTTGCGTGATGAACAAAGCTAAATGGAGCAGCCTCCCTCCTGACATCCAGAACATTATTGAAAAAATAAACGATGAATGGATCGAAAAGACTGGATCATTGTGGGATCAGATGGATAAGGAAGGCAAAATATATGCCACTGCCAAAGGAATAAAGTTTATCCCCCTCTCACAGGAAGAAGATGCACGATGGGCAGCAAAAATGAAGCCAATTATTGAGGAGTACTTACAAGCCACAAAGGCAAAAAACTTGCCCGGTGAAGAAGCACTCAAGTATTGTGAAGATTACCTGGCGAAAAACCAGAAATAAAGATGAAAATGGGGACATCCCTCACACCTGTCAGAAGAAGTTACTTGTTCTCTGGACGGAAGGATGTCCCCTTCACCTGTCGGTTCTTTTTTCCTCTGTAAAACGTAAAATATCCATTCCCTGGATGCGATCAATCAGGTAAATAA
>PDVJ01000326.1_pt1 | contig 15184 bp, 17 predicted proteins | sample 1369811 | NCBI WGS metagenome assembly PDVJ01 (sample SAMN07795376, study PRJNA414565) | Alkali sediment metagenome, whole genome shotgun sequencing project. | reverse complement strand
GCCCTTCATCTCTTTATACATGATCTCCTGGGGTCTGACCTTGACCATGAGATAATATGTTCTCACATTCTTTGTGCTTGTAAAATCTGTGAAGCCAAGCCCCTCCTTATAGATATCAACACTGGAAGAGGTAAATCTCCTATAAAGCTCTTTCAGGAGATTCTGGTTCTGGTTATAGAGTTCCTGCAGCCTTTTGTCCTGATAATCTTTCTTTATTGCCTCTCCCTCGCTCTTAGCATAATACACGGGCCCATGGGCGCAAGCACACAAAAAGAAAGCCAAAATCACAGCAAAGATACTTTTCTTCATAATCATCCTCCCTTTTGCAATATCCTCACAACTTCAAGTAAATCTTCTCTGATTTGATCCAATAGGTGTTTGTGGCTTGACATATATTTCTTTGCACCGTCTATGGTGAACCGTTTTTCATACAGAAGATTCTTTATTGTGAAGATTGTCTCCAAGTCTTTTCGTTTGTATAGTCTCTGCCCTCTTGAACTTTTAAGAGGTTTTATGTCCTTGAACTCTTGCTCCCAGTACCTCAGCACATGGGGCTTCAAGCCGGTTAAATTGCATACTTCTTTAATCCTGTAAAATACCCTGTCAGGGATATTTAAGGTCATTTCTTGTTTTTAGTGTTTATATCATCCTTCAAAACCTGGCTTAGCCTGAAATTGACAACTCTTCTTTGTGAAATCTCGATCTCCTTGCCTGTCTGCGGGTTTCTTCCTCGCCTGGACTTCTTGTCCTTAACAACGAAATTGCCAAATCCGGAGAGTTTTACGTTCTCTCCCTTTGACAAGGTGCCTTTTATTACCTCGAAGAAAGTATCAACAATATGTGCACATTCTCTCTTTGAAAACCCAAGCTTTTCATACAACATGTTTACAATCTCTAATTTTGTCATAAACCCTCCTTAAGTTCTAAGCGTAACTCCTTGTATATTGGTAACCTTTTGAATAATAATTTCTTGCAGGGCATTAACCGTCTCATCGGTTAGAGTCTCCTCATAAGACTGGAAAATTACCCGCAATGCAATACTTTTTGTCTCTTTTCTGAACATATCAAACACACCGACTGATACAATGAGTGGGGAAATTGTCTCAATCTGCTCAATCATCGTAGCAACCACCACCGTGTCATCAACTAAAAAGGCAAAATCTCTTGTTACCTGAGGATATCGAGGTATTGCCTTATACTGCACATCCGTGAAACCCTTTTGCATCATTATATCAAATCTTAGTTCTGAGCAATACACCTTTTGTTCAATATCATACAAACGCAAAACTTTTTCCTCGATCTCACCTAACCAACCTACCTTTGCACCTTCCAGTAAAACATCCGCCGAGGTGCTCCCATTAAGGAATGGCTCATTGCTTCTTACAAAGGAAACGCTCAATCCAAGCCTTGCTGTAAGACCCTCGAGAACCCCTTTAACGTCAAAGAAGTCATATTCCGGGCAAGGATCTCTCCAAAAATAGTCCCTTTCTTTTCCAGTCATGGCAAAACAGATTGCAGGATATTCCAGCGGTAATTCTTCGCAGCCCGTAAAAAAAACCTTGCCCGCCTCAAAGAACCTGAGGTTTCTTGCTCCACGGTTCAAGTTATACGCGATGCTCTTTAAGACGTTCGGCGCGATAAAGGTTCGCATGACCTCGTAATCCTTCGATATGGGGTTCATAATAGGGACGCCGACAAATCTCTCGTCAGACGGCTGAATTGTAAAATTTTCAATGTCTTTGACGCTGAAAAAAGCAAAGTTGATCAGCTCGAAGAATCCGCATGCGGTAAAATACTCCTTAACGCTTTTGAGATAGACACTGCTCTTCTCTCTCTTATGTGCCTGGGAAGCACCAACCGGTGTTGTTGCAGGTATGTGGTCAAAACCATAAATACGGGCCACCTCTTCGATAATGTCTATGTATTCATCGAGGTCATGCCGGAAATTTGGAACAGATACAACAAAACCTGTCTCCTCTTCTTTCACGATATGAAGGTCCACTGATCTCAGCGAACTGATAATCACATTGTGTTCAACCGGGGTTCCGAGAATATCGATAATCTTTCCAAAGCTCACAAATATGCTCTTGCTGTCCTTCTTCTCGTATATCTCCTGCTTTCCTTTGACAACGGTCCCACCGGCAGTGGCGTTCATAAGAAACATTGCCCTCTCGGCAGCAAAATCAACGTTGTCGAGGTCGATCCCCTTCTCAAATCTCAGGGAAGCCTCGGAACGTATACCAAGCCTTCTTGCGGTTTGCCTGATATACAATGGGTTAAAAAATGCACTCTCCAGGGCTATGTCCTTTGTATTTTCGGTAATCTCAGAATTTTCGCCGCCCATTATGCCTGCTATGGCCACAGGGCCTGATCCGTCACAGATAAGGATGTCACCGCTAACGAGTTTCCTGTCATCTCCATCGAGGGTTCTGAAGACCGTATCACCTCCTGCCACCCGAACTTCTATTCTTTTATCTCTCAGTGAGTGATAATCAAATGCATGGAGGGGCTGCCCAAGCTCAAGCATCACGTAGTTTGTTACATCAACAATTGCGTTAATGGGCCTCATCCCGCATTTCTGAATTCTCTGCCGTATCCAGAAAGGGGCTTGCACCATAGACACACCGGTTATCATGCGAAGTACGTAACGGGGGCATGCCTCTATATCTTTGATATCGAGGGATACAAGATCTTTTATATCATCATCGGAAGCAGAATTAAGCTTAAATACGGGCAGTTTTGCCCTTTGGTTGAGGATGCTTCCCACCTCCCGCGCTATGCCGTACACGGATAAACAGTCACCCCTGTTCGGGGGGACGCTGATGTCAAAGACGAAATCCCGAAGGCCGGCCATTTCGTCGAGGTTGGTGCCGGTTGCTATGTCTTTTGGTAAGATAAAGATACCGCTGTGATCATCAGACAGACCAAGCTCCTTTTCAGAACAGAGCATGCCAAGGGATTCAACCCCACGGATGTCCTTTCTTTCAATTGAGAAGCCACCTGCCAGCGTTGAACCGACCATTGCTACAGGTACCTTGTCACCTTCCTGGACATTCTTTGCACCACAGACGATGGGGAGCGTCTCCTTGTCGGTTCTGACCCTGCATACAGTCAGGTTTTTGGCGTCGGGATGAAGGTCTATCTTCACAACCTCTCCAACGCACACTCCGTCGAGAGAAGGTCTGTACTCTTCTATTGCTTCAACCTCAAAACCGCGCATGGTGAGCCTTGAGGCCAGTTCATAAGGATCAATGTCCAAGACGACAAATTCATTGAGCCATTCGTAAGGAATTTTCACCTGATTACCACCTCAAAATTGAGAAAGAAACCTGATATCATTGTAATAAAACTGTCGAATATCATCAATGCCAAATTTCAACATGGCTATTCTTTCAACACCCATACCGAATGCAAATCCAGTTACTTCCTCGGGGTCGTACCCGACATTCCTCAGAACCTGAGGGTGGACCATACCGGAACCGAGTATTTCAAGCCATCCCGTTTCCTTGCAAACCCTGCAACCGTCGCCTTCACAGATGACACACCCTATATCCACTTCAGCAGAGGGTTCTGTAAAAGGAAAATAGCTCGGCCTGAAACGCAACGGCGTGTTCGCTCCGAAAATCTCATGTATAAAAATGCTCAGGATACCCTTGAGATCAGAAAACCGTACCCGTTTATCCACCAAAAGCCCCTCAACTTGATGGAACATGGGTGTATGGGAAATATCATTGTCACACCTGTATACTGAACCGGGGGCTATGATCTTCACCGGCGGAAGCTGCGATTCCATGGTCCTGATTTGAACAGGGGACGTATGGGTTCGCAATACAATGCCCGGTTTAACATAAAAGGTGTCCTGCATATCCCTGGCAGGATGGTCTTTCGGGATGTTAAGGGCCTCAAAGTTATAATATTCAAGCTCGATATCCGGGCCTTCAGCAACTGAAAATCCAAGGGAAGTGAAAATCCTGATGATTTCCCCAAAGGTCTGTGTAATGGGGTGCTTTTTCCCAAGTATAGGAACCTTGCCCGGCATAGTGATATCGATCCTGGACAAAGTATCTTGTTTTCTTTTTTCATCATCAAAGTATAAGGCTTCCAGCTCCTGAAGGCGGACCTCTGTAAGTGCCTTTAATGAATTGATTTCCTTTCCGAAAATCCTTTTCTGATCCTTGTCGAGGAGTTTCAAAGTATCGAGATATTCAGAAAATACTCCTTTCCGGCCGAGAAGGGATGCTTTAACCCTTTTCAGGTCTTCAAAGGTCTTCAGAGAAGATATTTCTCTCTCAACTTGATTCCGTAGCTCGTCGATATTCACATTTCACCTTGATCACATCATGGTTTGGCTGCATGCTACAGCTATCGATTCGCCCTGGGGCTATGGGGCTAATGCTCCTGAATTACTATCCCCATTATGCGTTACTTGAGGGTCGGACGGCTGTTGCTTCCTTTACTTTCAAAACAATATTTTCAAACCCTGCAGGATCATTGACCGCCATATCTGCGAGTGATTTTCTGTTCAAAGCTATATGAGCAACATTCAGTCCGTTTATAAACCTGCTATAGGGTATACCGTATGACCTGCAGGCCGCATTGATCCTCGTTATCCACAAGGAGCGAAAATCTCTTTTCTTTTGTTTTCTTCCCGCAAATGCATACTTGAGCGCCTTGAATACAGTTCTCTTTGCTATACTATATGCACTGCTCCTGATACCATACATTCCTCGAGCAAGGCTCAGTATCTTTTTTCTTCTTCTCCTTGCTTTAAATCCTCTTTTTGCCCTTGGCATGGCTATACACTCCTATCGTTTATAAGTAAGGTATTAAACTTTTCATTTTCTTTGCATCAGACGGATGAATCGTGTCTGATTTCGAGAGTCGCCTCTTCATTTTCGGCGTCTTGCTGGAGAGGAGGTGGCTATGATAGGCCTTGGACCGTTTTAGCTTTCCTGTACCAGTGACCTTTACTCTCTTCGCAAGACCTCTGTGTGTTTTTAACTTCGGCATATACGCCTCCTTTATAGTGGAGCAAAAATCATCACAATATTTCTGCCATCGAAGGGCATCCTCTGCTCTAGCTCTCCAACATCCTTGACAGAATCTATGATTTTCTGGGCAAGTTGTTTTCCCACTTCTTGGTGAAGCATCTCCCTGCCCTTAAACATTACTATTATTTTTACCTTTGCGCCTTCTTCCAGGAATTCCCGGATGTGTTTTATTTTAAACATTAAATCGTGCTCACCGATCTTGAGGCCAAGTTTCATTTCCTTAATCTGAATTACTGTCTGTTTCTTCTTAGCTTCAGCTGTTTTCTTGGCAACCTGGTATTTGTACTTGCCATAATCCATGATCTTGCAGACAGGCGGGTTAGTCTTTGGAGAAACCTCAACTAAGTCGAGTTCTTGTTCCCGTGCCATCCTGAGGGCATCCACAGTCGGCACAACCCCCAACTGTCCACCGCTGTCATCAATGAGCCGTACCTCCCTAACTCTGATTTTCTCGTTAATATTGATGTCCTTGATGTCCTTTCCTATGAGGCTCACCTCCTGAAAAGATTTTCTTCCTTTACTCTTGCAATAAAATCCTTTATCGTGACGTCTTTCAATTCTCCGCCGTCTCTTACCCTAACCGAAACAGTTTCACTTGCCATCTCTTTCTTACCGGCAATTATCAGGTATGGGACCTTTCGGACCGCACCATCTCTAATTTTCAGGCTTAATTTCTCATTTCTCGTATCAATGTCTACACGCAGCCCTTCATTGATCATTTCTTCCTGTAAGGCTTTCACATATGGTTCCTGTTCGTCGGTGATATTCATGATAATCACCTGGGTCGGCGACAGCCATACCGGGAAACGTCCCCCGTAATGCTCGATCAGGATTCCAATAAAACGCTCAAGGGCTCCCAGGATTACCCTGTGGAGCATAACCGGTCTTTTTCTTTTGCCGTCGCTGTCAACGTAGTTAAGATCAAATCTCTCAGGTAGTGCAAAATCACATTGTATGGTAGCACACTGCCACTTTCTTCCAATGGCATCCTTCAATTTCACGTCAATTTTTGGGCCGTAGAAAGCTCCGTCGCCTTCATTGATATCGTATGGTAATCCCTGGCTGTCGAGAACATCCTTGAGGACCTGCTCAGCCTTATTCCAGTCTTCAAGGGTTCCGATATATTTTTCCGGTCGTGTGCTGATCTCCATCTCATACTCAAAATTAAAGATCCCCATCACATCATGGACAAATTGAATGATGTTCAGGATCTCCTCGTGCAGCTGGTCCTGTCTCAGAAATATATGGGCATCATCCTGGGTAAACTCCCTTACCCTGAGAAGCCCATGGAGGACCCCTGACTTCTCATGGCGACAAACGGTGCCAAGCTCAAAATATCTGATGGGAAGATCCCTGTAGCTCCTGATCGTGGATCGGTAGACCATGATGTGGGAGAGGCAATTCATTGGTTTAATCCCATATTCAACATCGTCAACCTTTGTGAAATACATATTGTCCCTGTAGTTCTCAAAGTGACCCGACCTCTTCCACATATCCAGTTTCAGTATATGAGGCCCAACAACAAACTGGTAGCCTCTCTTCAGGTGTTCTTTTCTTTCAAAATCCTCCAATATATAACGAAGAAGTGCTCCATTGGGATGATAAATAACAAGCCCGGCACCAACCTCGTCAGATATACTGAAGAGGTCAAGCTCCCTTCCCAGCCTCCTGTGGTCTCTCTTCTTTACCTCTTCGAGAAACTGGAGATAATTGTTCAGGGCACTTTCATCAGGAAATGCAGTGCCATAAATCCTTGTGAGCATCTTATTTTTTTCGTCGCCTTTCCAGTAAGCACCTGCAAGGCTCAAGAGCTTGAACGCTCCTATCTGACCCGTGGACGGAAGATGGGGTCCCCTGCAAAGATCAGTAAAGTTACCCTGGGTGTATAGGCTTACCTCAGGATCTCCGATACCTTCAATCAGTTCAACCTTGAAGTTTTCGCCCATCTTATGGAACATCTCGATGGCCTCTTCCTTTTTCACCATCTTCCGGACAATTGGTATGTCCATCTTGACCAGTTCTTTCATCCGGCCCTCGATCCTGGCGAGATCTTCTTCTGTAAAACCAGGTGCATAATCAAAATCATAGTAAAAACCAGTATCTATAGATGGACCGATAGCGACTTTCGCCTCAGGGAAGAGGTCCTGGACTGCTTGTGCCATAATATGGGATGTGCTATGCCGCAGCATATCCAACTGCGCATTTGTATTATGATCTTTTTCTTTGTGTGTTTCAGCCAATTAAGACTCCAAAATCATTAAATAAATCAGGTGATATTCTTAACATTTTTATCTTTTCCTTGTCAATCATTACTTGGCAAGACCGTGAAGAAATTGTCTTTCTGCTCGCTACCTTACAAATCCTTCTCGATAAGAGTCTTACCCTGAGGAATCCCTGTTCAAAATTGTTCTTTTCCGCCGACATCAGCAATAGTATAATAAGAAAAAGGAAGGGTACCGTGGTTCCCAAGTATAAAAAGCCCCTGGCAGTAATGGTGTTATGTCTTACCGTTTTTTTTATGGAAGGACCTCATGTTTGTGCATGTTCCCTGTGGGCCGTAACAGGGGATAGATCAAAGGATAAAGGAACACTTGTCGCCCAGACCTGGGATGTTCCCCATGGGACCAGCGGAGAATTGAGGCTTGTTGTCCCTGCAAAGGGTTTTCGATATTTGGGCCTCTTCCCTATGCAAGAAAAAACAGGCGGTAATGCCGTCGCCGGGATCAATGAGCATGGTCTTGCTACTGTCAAAGCAACCGCTGACACCATTGCACCGAAAAAAAAATTGAAAGGTAGCGGCGGTGTTGTCGAAGCAATTCTGACATCTTTTGTGTCGGTTGACGCTGTCTTGGCTAACAGAAATCTCCTTGCGAGGAGCCGTCCTGCCTTTCTTATTGTGGCAGATCATTCAAAAATTGCCCTGATTCAGATAGGATCTGGTGGACATCTTGCAGTTGAGGTTACCGGAAATGGATTGTTCTACCAGACAAACCACTACACTAATCAAAACCTCCTCAGAGAGAATGAACGGTATATCGAAAGCAGTCAGTTACGCCTCAACCGTCTACAGCATCTTTTAGTAAATCATCCTGATCCTTTTACATTAGACGACTTCCTTTCTCTTGCAGGGGACAAAGGCAATGGCCCTGATAACAGCCTCTGGAGGATTGGGGGGCCATTGAAAAAAGAACGGACCCTGGCGAGTTTGGTGGCATTTGAATTCTCCTCCTGAGTTGTATTTCAGACTTTTAAACCCCGGTAGTAACGAATTATACTATGAGCTAAAATTGGATAGGCCCTTCTGGACTGAAGGCACAGAATAAACCCGCAAACATACCTACGCTTCATCCACGCATAAACCCATTCACTCATTTTCTATAACAATGTGATAACAGATCAATATTTTTTCATGGTATAATAAACGCCACAGAACGATTGCAGGAGGTTGCAATGGCAGAGACAAGAATAGCAATTGAAGGAATGAGTTGCCAGCACTGTGTAATGGCCGTCAAAAAAGCACTCGGAGGGGTACCAGGAATTATAGAAAGTGATGTTCAGGTAGGGACCGCTGTAGTGAAATACGACGAGAACAAGGTCAAAAAAGAAGACATTGAAACCAAGATTGAGGCTGCAGGGTATAAAGTAGCCAAGAAGTAAAACCAACAATTGAAAGCAATCAATTAAGATAGTTTAGCTTACAATCTCGAACAGGATATAAAATGGAAGAATTAATAAATAATATCAATGATATTAGTAAATTGGAAGATAATGTTAAAGCCTTCTCTCTTCTTACAAAAGAAAACAAGTTAAATATCCTTGAGAAAGTCAAGGAAATACGAACAGACATCATCGGTCAGTTCCTGCATGATGCATATGCCTTAGAGCATGACAAGCAGGTGCAAAAGGCCATAAAAAAACTTCTCTTTCGGCTCAAGACTGTGGGCGTCAGGGTTGAAGAATTGAAAGTTGAGGGCGAACCTGTTCTCAGGAAAATTGAAGAGAAGCGTGAACACCGGGGCCTCATGTCTAATTATGATGCTGATGGAACACGGATGGCAATGGTTGCTTTTGAAGCAAAACGCAATACCTATGTATTAGTTCACAGCCTCCTTCACTTTTCCAAAGGGCTTCTGGAACTGGCCAACGCCCCTGTCGATGGTGAAGGGCTCAAGCAAATTATCGCCGAATACCTGAAGGGCTCAATGAAACCTTTCACCGTCGTCGAGGTAGCCCCAAGGTACGCAAGCTACCTCATGGAAGAGGCATCGAGTTTATCAGGCCGCTACGTTGAAGAAGTGAAACAGATGAAAGTCTTCTCCGCCCGTCTTGGTGGCCAGGTACAGAAACCGATTGATATATATACCCTCGAAATCCCCAATGATACAGAAACTCTTTCCACAGAGCGTATTCTTTCTCATGAACTTTTTGAGCGATTCTCCATTACATGGGATACCCTGGAAGATGACAAAAAACAGTATGAAGAGATCGGAGGTTCTTCAACCATTGTCTTACCGCCTTACATGGTGGAGGAAAAAAGACAGGCATTTTTTAAGGGGCTCATGGAGAACATTACATTGAAACCCAGTATATCCCTCATGAAAAGGCTCATGGAGGACTATGCGTACATCTTCCATTCCCTGGGAGGATTCAACGCTTACAAGGGCTTGATGGAAATGTTAAAAGAGACTGATGGACCCGAAAAAACCCTCTTGTTTTTCGTGAAGAAGGTTCTGGAACCAAAAAAGGAGCAGCAACCCGGTCTTATCGTAAACCCCTATGACCAAGTTTGAACTCCGAGACAAGTATTTTCAGAAAGCCAAACAGGACGGCTACAGAGCACGAAGCGCTTACAAACTGAAGGAGGCACAGGACAGATTTCATATCATCAGAAAGGGCGATCGGGCTCTAGACCTTGGCTGCGCACCCGGAAGTTTTCTCCAGGTCATTGTTAACATCGTGGGTCCTGAAGGGTTAGTGATAGGCATAGACATCCTTCCAGTCAAGGCCCTGCCGCACAAGAACATTATGACCATTCGTGGTGATATCCGTGAGAAAGATGTGGCGGAGCTCTGCACTCTTCATGCACCTGGTGGCTTCGATGTGATCACCTGTGATATCGCACCCAATCTCTCCGGGATACGGGAGGTAGACGACAGGAACGTGGGCGAACTCTACGATGCTGTGCGAGGTGTGGTGACAAAAGGCCTCAAGACCGGTGGCCATTTTTTCCTTAAGGCCTTCTTCTCTGACGACTTCAAGGCAACAAAATCAGACCTGGCGACCCTGTTCCGGTCGGTCTCAGTTTTCAAACCTGCGGCATCCAGAAGCATAAGCTCAGAAATCTACCTGGTAGCTGTTGGAAAGAAATAAGCTTTCTCAATCCCTCAAGGTAAAACCGGTGTGGCTCCCCAGATGTTCTCAGCATATTGAAGGATAGCTCGGTCGCTGGAGAATTTGCCCGATCGTGCTACATTGAGAACAGCCATTTTAATCCACTTGTCCCGATCCTTGTATATATCGTTGACCTTCTCCTGACATTGAATGTAAGAAGCATAATCGGCCAACACAAAATATGGATCATATCGAAGCAGTGAATCTGTGATGGGATGAAAAAGCTGCGGAGACCCAGGTGAAAAATACCCTCCCTGGATCTGATCTATTACTTGTTTTAACTCTTTGTTTTCTTCATAGTACTTACGCGGGTTATAGGTAGAACGAATCTCAACAAGCTCTTCTGTAGTGAGGCCAAAAAGGAAGAAATTTTCCTCGCCTACTTCTTCCCTAATCTCAACATTGGCGCCATCGAGAGTCCCGATGGTAAGAGCACCGTTGAGGGTAAATTTCATGTTTCCAGTTCCCGATGCCTCATATCCCGCAGTAGAGATCTGCTCTGATAACTCAGCAGCAGGCATTATGCGTTGGGCGAGGCTCACATCGTAGTTTGGCACGAACACCACATTTAATTTATCACTCGTCAATGGATCAGCGTCAACGAAACTACCGATGCTATGGATAAGCTTGATAATAAGCTTGCAGATGAAATACCCTGGCGCAGCCTTCCCGGCAAAGAGGATTGTTCTCGGCACAAGACTGTTGTCAGCCCTGCCATCCCTGATCCTGTTGTAGAGGGTCATGACATGCAAAATATTGAGAAGTTGTCGTTTATACTCATGAAATCGTTTTGTCTGGCAGTCAAGAAAGTAATCTGGGGCGAGAGACAACCAATAGGCATTGTAAAGATAATCGGCTAAAGATTTCTTATTTGCCTCTTTAATCCGACGAAACTGACGGCAGAATTCGCCATCTTCTGCAAAAGGCTCTAAATTTTTAAGCTCATAGAGATCTTGCGTCCATCCGTCCCCTATGGCATCGGTGATAAGTTCGGAAAGCAGCGGGTTTGCCTGAAGGAGCCAGCGTCTTGGTGTAATGCCGTTTGTTACATTTTGAAACTTCTCGGGCATCATTTCATAAAAATCCTTAAAAACTCTTTCCTTCAAGATATTCGTATGAAGTTCCGATACACCGTTGACAGTTTGACTTCCTATAAGGGCGAGACGTGCCATATTCACGGCCCGCTCCTTATCCCCTGTTATGATGGCCATTCTACCTTTTCGTCCTTCCTCGCCAGGAAACTTTGCTGCCACCTGGACAAGAAAACGTCTGTCAATCTCCTGGATTATCTGGTGGTGGCGGGGAAGGAGATAAGCAAAAAGCCCTTCGGACCATGTCTCAAGAGCTTCAGGCAATACAGTATGATTCGTGTACCCAAAGGTTTTTGTTGTAATTGCCCATGCATCATCCCACACAAGACCTTCCTCATCCACAAGAATTCTCATCAGTTCAGCAATCGCTACAGATGGGTGGGTATCATTAAGTTGAATTGCAACCTTTTGAGGAAAATCATCGTAACGACGATGGAACTTTTTATATCTTCGTATGATGTCCTTCAAGGTAGCACATACAAAAAAATACTGTTGCTTCAATCTGAGTTCTTTTCCTGCAGCATATTGATCGCTCGGATAGAGTACTTTTGAGATGTACTCGCTACTGTAGCGATCCTCAACGGCCTTTATGTAGTCTCCGCTGTTAAAAAATTCCAGGTTAAACTCCCTTACTGATTTCGCTGCCCACAGGCGAAGTGTGTTCACTGTATCATTTCCAAACCCGGGAACCGGGTAATCATAGGCCATAGCCATAACTTCATCGCCGCCAACCCACTTTGTACCGAATTTTCCACTACCAACGGCATCATCAACCTTACCAGCAAAGCGGACAAGATAGAGGAGTTCGGGTCTCGGAAACTCCCAGGGATTGCCATAGCGCAACCAGTTGTCGGGAGCTTCTACCTGGAAACCATCTTTTATCCTTTGTTGAAAAATACCATATTCATATCGAATGCCATAGCCATAACCAGGGAGCCGGAGGGTTGCCAAGGAATCGAGATAGCATGCAGCAAGCCTGCCAAGACCTCCATTGCCAAGTCCTGCATCCCACTCGAGTTCTATTGCATCCTCGTATGTTATTCCGAGGGCACTGACAGATTTGCTATATTCATCAGCGAGACCGAGGTTAATGGCATAATTCTGCAAAAGCCTCCCAAGGAGAAATTCAAGCGACAGATAGTAAACCCTCTTCGCATCAACATCGTAGTAACGCTGTTGCGTCCTGATCCATCTTTCCGAAATAAGCTCCCTTACAGATAGGGCGATTGCCTGGAACTTATCTCGTTGGGTGGCTGAATACATGTCCTTTGCAAGGTTATAGGTAAGATGGTTTGTCAGGGAATGACGAAGCGCTTCTACATCTCGTTGCATATCAAAACCTCTTTTATGATTTTCGGCAACCGAATAATATCACTTTAAAAAAATTGTTGCAAAGGAAAGTATAGGTAACTTAGGCAAAGGTTGAAATTAGACCAAATACCACGGGATATTAATAACTTATGAATTGTTATGTTAGCATGACAGGAGAGTTGTTAATACCGGTCAAAGGTTTCAGCTTGGACCTGTGACCGGTATCTCGTATCCGAACCCTTATTTACATTCCCCTGTTCTTCTCCCGCTCATTCGCTGGGTCATCTTCATGGCCTTTTCACCAGGCTGAGACATTGTCATGTTGGTTACGCCATCAAATTTGTCACCTTTGTAGGTTGCCGTGCCTTCGCTGTCGATTTTACTTCCATCTTTCATGCGGCATTGCATATTCCAGAAAACGGTATCACCAACAACCTTTGTGCTTATCATTTTACACTCAGACTCCTTTTCCGGCTTCTGAGGTACGGAGTCCTTTTTAGTAATACACTGGTTTATCTTTTGAGCAGGCATTGAACCGGCAGGTATCCCGGGCATTTCCATATTGGTTGTAATTTCCCACATGCCATCTTTTAAGTTCGGTTCAGCAGCAAAGGAAGGAACCAAAAAAAGGGTCGTCAAGACAAACACAATCATCACTGCTCTTATGAACATTCAAAAACCTCCTTACTAGAGTATTTATTTAACCAGGTTTATCTTTCACGCACATTGTTGTGTAACCCCAAGCTCCATATCCTTTATGGTTGAAGGGTTAAAGAGCACGCAAACTACCTCTTCATCCTGGCATGAATTCCACTTTACCGAAACAACGGGTTGTCGATGTCGGCATCCCATCTCTCCTCGTAGATCCGCTCCTCCAGATGCGCAAGCATCCTGTTAAGCCGCATTCTTTCTTCCCTTGTCAGAACCCCATCAGATCTGAACTTTGCATCCCTCTCTTTAATCCTATTGAATATTGCCTGAAGACCGCACGCTTCATCCAGGGTTAGCTGGCCGGCTCTCAAACCTCCTTCAATTCTCCTCTTCATTTCTGAGATGCGCCTCTCAAAGGCTTCTCTGTGTACAACATCAGTGTCATTTTTTTCATAACGAATTCTCTCTTCCAAAGTATTCAGCATCTGGTTGAGTGCAATTCGCTCCTCATTTGTAAGGGATCCGTCTGCTCTGTAACGGGCATCTCTTTCTTTGATTCTGTTCAGGGCTGCCTGAAGTTGGGAAGCTTCGTCTCTGGTCAGTTGTCCGGCCCTTGAACCTGCGTCGATCCTTCCCTGCAAGTCTGCCACACGCCTGCCAACAGCGTCTCTCTGCGCTACATCGTCGTCGGTCCTCTCGGCACGAACCCGTTCTTCCAGTGCCGTTAACATTTCATTGGCCTTTGCTCTCTCATCCTTCGACATAAACCCGTCATTCCTATATTTTGCAATCCTCGCCTTAAAGCCATCGAGACTTGTCTGGAGGCGGGAAGCCTCGTCCGAAGTAAGCTGCCCTGACCTCTTCCCGGCATCGATCCTTCTCTGCAATTCTGTGATACGCTTATCAACAGTCGGATCGTCAAAAAAATTCATCTGGGCTAATTCAGTTTTGGCTCTTTGTGGGGAACTTAGCTCGGTTTGTGGCCCTGAAAAAGCAAGTGCAGGGATCCCCCCTGATAGAAGCGTGACTATGACAAAAAAAAGCAACACCCATATTTTTTTCATAATGACCTCCAGATTATTTTTTTGATCAACGTTCGATGTTTCTTACTAATTATTTTTTCTTTGGAATGAACTTCTTGCCAATATCCCAAGCTTCCTCAAGATATGTAGGTCGGCTCGAAATTAACCATGCTAAACCATACAACGGTTAAATAATTTGGTTTACCTTCGACATTCACACCGACTAATGCGCATGGCATGGGATATGAAAAACAATCGAACGTCACATCAACTTTTTCCATATCTTCTAATTCTCCCAAAAATCTATGACACCTTGATTGTATTACGATCTCAGGCACAAAAACAAGTGACAAGAGATATGCCTTAGCTTGTCTACTCAATTTTATGGCCACTTTACAAATATAATTTTTGAGGGTGCGAAAAAACTTCATTGCAGCAAAATAATGAAAAAAGAGCAGGATGAACAGGATAACACTCATGGCAATTACAGATGGCAGTGAGGTAAGGGAAGATGCCGATATTATTGATGTGCAGAGGCAATTTAAGGCTATCGTATTGACTGGATATCCGGGTATTCTGAGGCTTTTGGTGCAAAGAATAATACCTGGCCACCAGCCCCTTTATCTTCACATTTACTCAGTTTTGCCTGCAAGACATCGATGGTAAT
>PDVJ01000359.1_pt1 | contig 15199 bp, 13 predicted proteins | sample 1369811 | NCBI WGS metagenome assembly PDVJ01 (sample SAMN07795376, study PRJNA414565) | Alkali sediment metagenome, whole genome shotgun sequencing project. | reverse complement strand
TTGGAATCGTGGTGATTGCGATTATTACGAATATCGCAGAGATATCAACCGCAGTTCATTTTTCCGTTGAAGATAAACTTGATGTGTCTATTGAGATTGGGTTGAGTAGTGCAATCCAGATCGCATTGTTTGTCGTCCCAATTCTCATGCTCGTCAGTCAAGTGTTTAATTTTGGTTTTTCACTTGTTTTTACTCCCTTTGAGATCCTTGCAGTCATACTCGCTGTATTAATTGTGAACTATCTTTCAGCTGATGGCAGATGTAATTGGTTAGAGGGNGCGCAGTTGATTAGTGTCTATTTGATTATTGCTATTGCGTTTTTCTTTGTAGGATAGATGGAANAATTGTGGTTACCACTCTTGTTTGAAGACATGTTCTACGCTATCAGATAACTGATGCACCCCAAATGNAATATTCATCGGTGTCAGTGAGATTTTGTTTTCGCTCAATGCTTTAAGATCAGAATTTTCCTCCATGTTTTTAAATTGTATTGGTGGAGTCTGCTGAAGGAACTTATTTCCTTTTTTGTGGAAGAGTCTTCCGTACCGTGTTCTAAAAAGCGTGGTAATTTCTAGTGGTGTATTAACCGTAGCATGAAACGGGATGTTGAGAGAAAAGAGGTCAACACCATCGAAGGCTTTATTCATGACAATGGTAGTAACTTTTGTTGTGATCTTTGCCGCGTTTTCAAAGAGAGGATAGCTTTTTGGATGATAAAAATCGGTTAAATTATCTCGTATATTGAGCGGAATGGACAATGATGAGGCCATTGCTCTCACCCCGTCAATAGCTCCTTCTATTGCTGCCCCTATCGTTCCTGAACTCAGCGTCCGCGCCTGTCCGATGTTTAATCCGATATTTATTCCTGAGATCACCATTTTTGGGCGTGTGTCTACAATATCATATAACCCTATTTGTACACAATCGGCAGGTGTTCCGTCAAGTAGAGCCATGTCAATGCCTTGGTAGTTAATTTTTTTGAGTCGTAGTTCTTTTTTTGTCGAGATTGCTTTGCCTATCCAGCTTCGTCCTCGGTCAGGGACAACAGCGGTTACTGAGAATTCTTTTGAAAGTTCTTTGATGAGGGGGACAAACCCTGCGGATTTGTAGCCGTCATCATTCGTTATTAGAATATCTGTCATCGGCAACGGAAAAAGGAGGAGATTAATGAATCTTTCCGGTGTCACAATTGTTGAATGTTTATATAGCAGGATTCTATAAGATACAAAAGTATGATTGCGAAGACCGGTAGTGATTTTGATATCATTCTTATCAGCGGGGAGTATTACGATGATCACCCGCTCTCACCGGTGGGTGTTATTGCAAAGGTCCTTGATGCGAAAGGGTACCGTGTCGGTGTCATCGAGAAACCAGAAACAAAAGAACACTATACAAAATTAGGAGCGCCTCGACTTTGTTTTGGTATCACTTCCGGTTCGATTGATAGCATGGTTCATAACTATACGCCGTTGAAAAGAAAAAGGGTCGAAGATAAATACAGTGATGCCACGAAAATGCCTGATCGTGCAGTGATTTTTTATTGTAACAAACTTAAAGAATATTTTAAGTCAAGTGTGATTGTCATCGGTGGCATTGAGGCATCCTTGCGACGGTTTGCCCATTATGATTATTGGGATAACAATATCCGGCGTAGTATCTTGCTTGATTCTCGTGCAAACATCCTTGTCTATGGAAACGGGGAGAAACAGATCATTGAGATTGCTGAGCGGTTGAAACACCAAAAAGAGCTACGAGGAATCGAAGGAACATGCGTCCTCAGTAAAGACCTTGATACGTCGTTTGAGATTCTTCCCTCATTTAAGGAAGTCATTGAGGATAAACGGAAATTCTGTGATATGCAAATGAAATTTTCAAATAACAAGAATCTGGCGCAAGAATATACGAACAGTTACGTCCTGCAGTATAAGTACCCTCAGTATGCCTCCAGAGATTTGGATTGGATTTATTCCTTGGATTACTCACGGAAACTGCACCCGAAATCTTTGTTAAAGATGGGGAAGTTTTCCGTAGTAATTCATCGTGGATGTGTTGGAGCCTGTAATTTTTGTTCACTTTCTCTTCATCAAGGAGATCGGATTATTTCACGGTCTGAAGGAAGCATCCTTGCAGAAATTAAACGGCTGACGAAGCACCCTGGTTTTAAAGGATACATTGATGATTTCGTTGGTCCGTCTTCGAATATGTATGCGATGGTGTGTACTCGTCCTGAGACGACAACCATCCCGTGTCAAGGAACATGTATCCAGTGCCCCCAGTTAGATAAAACCCATAAACGACTCATTACATTGTTACGAAAAGCTCGACAGATCGAAGGGGTGAAAAAAATTTTTATCCGCAGCGGCATCAGATACGACTTGGCGCTAGAAAGTAGAGAATATATCAAAGAAATTTCCGACCATCATATCTCTGGATGTCTCAAAATCGCGCCTGAGCATTTTTCAAATAAAGTTGTTTCTTTGATGGGGAAGGATAACTCACGGTTTGACGAGTTCCTTGCGTATTTTTCTGCAATTAATGAACGTAAAAAACAAGCGTTGCGGTACTATTTTATGATTGGGCATCCCGGTGATACCCTGAGTGAAGTCTTGTTTTTACGCGACATCATTAAAAAAAAGCATCTGGAAAATATTGAGCAATTCCAGTTGTTCACCCCAACGCCAATGACCGTGTCCTCGTGTATGTATTGGACCGGATTAAACCCCTTCACCGGGAAAAAAATCGATGTGGTCTATGATTATAATACGAAGAAAAAGTTAAAGCGGATCATGTTAGGTCTACCACAGAACAAACCCGTAGCGCGTCGATAAGCATCGCTTTCTGTAACCCAGCTAGAATTTTCCTTTTATTCGTTGTGCGATATCTTTCTCACGGCATTCTTTACAGCGCTCCTTGTCTGTGGGACGTTGTTCGCTGACTTCCCAATCTGGATTGGTTCTCACATAGACCGGGACCGATGTACATTGGAGGTGCCAATGGTAGAGAGTACCGTTTTTTTTCCAAAAGTAGGACATTATTCACTCCTCCAATAACAGTATTGTTTTTCGGTATTTTAACCTTTTTTTTCGTTTTATCTCTATGGGTTAATATACATCTCTTGTGATATAGAGTCTGTGTAGGTGAGTAACAATGGATCAAAAACAGGTATTGGAACGGTGGTTGAGGCAACTAAAGAAAAACGAGATCAGCCCTGATGCAGTTGGTCTTGGCCCTGATAAGGAGCAGGCGTTGCGGTATATCAGAGAAGAACTTGAAAAAATTGCGGCGATGGAGAAAAAAGAAACTCCACCAAACCCATAAATAAATTTTATTCATACCGGAGCGCTTCTACGGGGTCCATCTTTGCTGCTTTTCGTGCAGGTAATACTCCCGCGGCTACTCCGATGAGGATTCCGACGATAACGGCAATAACGAACCATTCTGGAGCATAGATTACATTAATTTTACCCACGGCGAGTGCCCCACCAAGATTCTGTACAGATCCATTAAGAAGATCAACGACAAACCAGCTCCCACTGGCGCCAAGGATGCACCCGATAATGCCACCAAGGAGTCCGATGATCGTGGATTGATACAAGAATAACTGCAGGATATCACGTCGTTTCGCCCCAATCGCCATCATCGTTCCTATCTCTCTGGTTCGTTCTGTTACCGTGGCAAACATAATATTGGCAATTCCAATCGCACCAATAATCAAGGATATAAGTGCAATCGCCACGATGTAGATCCGGATAACATCGACTACTTGTTGTATACGGACGAGGATGTACTGCTGGGTAATTACGACGAAATCAAGGCTTTCCTCTTTATACTTGCTCGCATCAGATCCACCGCTATCAAGATAATTCAAAATTTCATTTTGTGCATCTTGCACATGTTTCGTGTCCGTTGCTTCCGCAAGAAGAACTGTATAAGCGACAATACGTTTCAAGATAGTACCGGCATTTGATCCAAAATAGGAAGAATAATACGGTTTTATTGGACAGATAATCCCTGGGTTTGCCATCGCATTAAACATATTAGTAGTCGAACTTGCTTTCAAGATGCCGACAATCTTCGCCTCAAGAGTTTTACCATCGACCCGTCGCAGATAAATCGTATCGCCCACTTTTAATGGTTTATCTTGACCAAAAATTTCTGCCATGCTTTTACTGATAACCACCTCGTTTTTTCCTTCCTCAAACATTCTTCCTTCGTCTATCTTAACATTCATAATTTCTAACAAAGCAGAATTACTCGCATACATCGTTTGTCCTGGTCTGGACTCCCATTTGAGGAACCCATCGCGTTTCAAAATTTTATTAAGAGGAACAACGCCGACAGGAGCGACTGTTTTCAAATATGGCAGACTCTGAATTTTTTCTACATCATTGTCTGTGAATACTACTGATCGCATGGCTAGCGAAGGTGTCGTTCCACCAGTCCCTGTTCCGATTACCATACCAGTTGGGTTAAAAACATTAAATTGTCCTGCAACAAAACTACTCACTGAGCCGCCTGCGGTCGTAACCATAATTACTGAAGCAACGCCAATAATGACCCCGATTAGCGTGAGAAATGTCCGTATTTTATAAGATCTCATCGCCTCAAGCGCCATCACGAAGATATCTTTTATCATGATTCCTCACTGATTTCTCCGTCAAGCATATTGATAACCCGGTTCGCAAATCGTTTCAATGCGATTGCATGCGTGACCAACAAAATGGTTTTTCCTTCTTTGTTTAATGCAACGAGTAATTCCAGGATTTGTTCACCGGTTTTCGTATCTAGATTTCCCGTTGGTTCATCTGCGAGAATGATCGAGGGGTTGTTGCTAAGTGCTCGCGCAATCGCAATCCTTTGTTGTTGTCCACCGGATAGTTCAGAGGGGCGATGTGTCGCCCAGTTAGTAAGCCCTACTTTACCAAGAAGTTCAGCAGCACGTTGATCTCGGTCCGCTTTCGTTCCACCGAGAAACACCATGGGAAGTGCTATGTTTTTTAATGCAGTCAAGGTCGGTATTAGGTTAAATTTTTGGAAAATAAACCCGATCTTTCTCCCTCTAATTTCAGCCAATTCATTATCGCTTACTATAGAGATGTTCTCTCCATCGATAATAACAGTCCCTGATGTCGGACGATCTAAACACCCGATAATATTCATGAGTGTACTTTTTCCTGAACCTGAAGGACCCATAATCGCAACAAAATCACCTTTCCGAATTTTTAAAGTCACCGTATCTAATGCCTTGAAATCGGTTTTACCGGTTTGGTAGATTTTTGTTAATGAATCAATATCAATGACATATTCTGACATCATGAGTCCCTCGTAGAAGTTGTTCTACGGTTAATATTAATTCGTTTTTAGCCTATGAGCAAGAATTTTTACTCTGTTCGCGACAACAAAGGATTTTGCGATAAATTCAACTTCGGTTGCTTCCTCGGGGCTTGATACCTGTCCAACAATCATCATTTTTTCTCACTCCTCAGTACCTGTTTTGTCTGTTTCCTTTAAAGCGTCTTGTTGTACAACTAATACCCGGGGTCTTTACAGTTCTTATCTAAAAAAAGTTTTCGTTTGGATTTTACATTATAGAAAACTTGTATTTATACTTTCAATGACGTCTTAGAAAACCTTGAATATATGATAGTACTTGTCGAGCAGACGAAGAATAAACAATAATCGATTGTTAAGAGATAGTATATATATTTGTATATATCCTTTCTGTTTTCAAGGGGGATTTATAATGAAAAACATTATCATTAAAGGAGCACGGGAACATAACCTCAAAAACATCAATGTGGAGCTTCCAAGAGATAAATTCATTGTTATTACTGGGATTTCTGGTTCCGGGAAATCCACGCTCGCGTTTGATACATTGTATGCTGAGGGTCAACGGCGATATGTAGAATCGCTCTCTGCGTACGCACGACAGTTCTTGGGGCTTATGCATAAGCCAGATGTTGATAGCATTGAAGGATTATCCCCAGCTATATCCATTGAGCAGAAGACAACAAGTAAAAATCCGCGTAGCACAGTTGGTACGATTACAGAGATCTATGATTACCTTCGATTATTATTCGCCCGGATTGGTACTCCTTATTGCCCTAACCATAACATCAAAATCGAGTCGCAATCACCAGAGAAAATCTCAGGACGTATCGCAACGGAATTGAAAGGTACCATCGTGATTCTCTCACCAATCATTCGTCAGAAAAAAGGAACCTACGAACAACTGTTTAAGGATTTAAACAAGGAGGGATATATCAGAGTTCGGGTGAACAAAACCATCTATCGAACCGATGAGGAAATCAAACTAGAGCGGTACAAGAAACACGATATTGAAATCGTAGTGGATCGCGTCGATTCAACCGATACCTCCCGTCTCACGGAAGCTTGTGAACAAGCTTTGAAGAAATCCGAAGGGCTTCTCATTGTTCTCGATAAATCCGGCAAGGAACATATTTACTCGTCCATTATGGCCTGTCCATCCTGTGGTACGGTGTTTGAGGAGCTTCAGCCACGTATGTTTTCTTTTAATAGTCCTTTTGGTGCTTGTGAGTCATGTCATGGGCTTGGTATAAAAATGGAGTTTGACCCAGATCTTATCATTCCTAATAAAGAACTGAGCATCGCTGATGGGGCGATCGCTTTGTATAAAACCATTCGGGACAGCTGGAGGAACAATTATCTTGGCGCTGTAGCAAAACATTATGGGTTTGACATTTTTACTCCAATACAAAACCTCAATGAACGCCAGTATCGTGCGATTATGTATGGTTCCACCGATTCAATACGGTTTAACTTGGTTATGAAAAACGGTGATGCGCACTACTCGCATATTGGCACCTGGGAAGGACTCATCCCGCAGTCGGAACGTCTCTATAAACAAACCGAGTCAGAATACCGCAGGCAAGATATGGAGCGATTCATGCGCATCTCCCCTTGCCCTGTGTGTAATGGGAAACGATTAAAATCGAAGATCCTGTCCGTGAAAATCGCTCACAAATCAATTATCGATATCGCCGATATGTCCATCAAGCAGTCTCTTGAGTTCTTTGAAACCGTAAAGCTGACGAAAAAACAAGAGGAGATTGCACATTTGATTTTAAAAGAGATCAAAGCACGTTTAAAATTCTTGGATAACGTGGGGTTAAACTACCTAACACTCTCTCGAAACTCAGGAACACTTTCTGGGGGAGAAGCACAAAGGATACGGCTTGCGACACAAATCGGGTCAAACCTTGTAGGCGTACTATACATTCTTGATGAACCTTCTGTTGGGTTGCATCAAAGGGATAACAAGAAACTCATTCAGACGCTGCAGCGGTTACGTGATTTGGGAAACACGCTTATTGTTGTTGAGCACGATGAGGAAACCATACGGCATGCTGACTATGTAATTGATATGGGTCCTGGTGCTGGGATTCATGGAGGTAGGATCATCGCGCAAGGAACACCAAAGGAAATAGAAAGAAATCCTCGCTCGCTTACTGGACAGTACCTCTCCGGGAAACTAGCTATTGAGATCCCTGATTCTAGACGTCAAGCAGGTAATTATATCCATGTCAAAGGTTGTAAAGAGAATAACCTGAAGAACATCGACGTGAATATTCCTATTGGTGTTTTTACTGTTATTACTGGTGTGTCTGGTAGTGGGAAATCCACGTTCATCTACGAGATTCTCTATAAAAGTCTTATGAGGCGACTTCATGAATCACGAGACCTTCCTGGTAAACATGACGGAATAGTGTTTGACTCTGAGATTGATAAGGTGATTGTGATTGATCAGAGTCCAATCGGGAAGACGCCGCGGAGTAACCCAGCGACCTATACGAAAGTATTTGATGAGATTAGGAACATTTTTGCCAAGGTGCCGGAGGCAAAACTCCGGGGGTATAAATCAGGTCGGTTTTCTTTTAACGTAAGCGGGGGGCGATGCGAGGCGTGTCAAGGTGATGGACTCATTAAGATTGAGATGAACTTTTTGCCAGATATTTATGTGGAATGTGAGGAATGTAAAGGAAAACGTTACAATAAAGAGACCCTTGAGGTGCAGTATAAAGGGAAGTCGATTGCCGATGTTCTTGCGATGAGTGTCGAGGAAGCATTGAATCTCTTTGAGAACATCCCGTATATTCGTAAGAAACTGGAGACACTCTCGCAGGTTGGTCTTAATTACATTAAACTGGGTCAGAGTTCCACGACACTATCTGGTGGTGAGGCGCAACGAATAAAACTTACGAGAGAGTTGTCTAAGAGGAGTACGGGACAAACATTGTATCTTTTGGATGAGCCGACGACCGGGTTGCATTTTCACGATGTGAAGAAACTCATCGACGTCCTGAACAGTCTGGTGAATATGGGGAACACGATTGTCGTCATCGAGCATAATATGGAAGTGATAAAATGCGCGGATTATATCATTGACCTTGGTCCAGAGGGTGGTGATTTAGGCGGAGAAATTATCGCGATGGGAACGCCGGAAGAAATTGCGCGGAATAAACGGAGCTACACCGGTCAAATCCTTCGACCATTGTTTTCTGAGAAGAAGGTATGTTTGACGTAACCGCATTACCAACAAATCCTGGATGTTATCTCTTTCGAGATACCGATAAAAAGATTATCTATGTCGGGAAGGCGAAAAATCTTAGAAAACGCGTGAAAAGTTATTTTCAAAAAAGGGATGTGGACCCTAAGACTCGTTGTCTTATTGATAGTTTTGACTCAGTTGAATTTTTTGTGACTGATACTGAGGTTGAAGCATTGATTCTTGAAAACACACTCATTAAAAAACATCAACCGAAATACAACATTAATCTTAAGGATGCAAAAACCTATGCGTTCATCCAACTCACCGATGAGGAGTTCCCACGACTTGTTATTGCTCGACAAAAGAGGGGGGATGGACGGTTCTATGGCCCGTTTGTCAATGCGCAGGAACGAGACTATGTGTATCAGTTTTTGAATAGAACTTTTTCATTGCGAACCTGTAAAAAAATGCCGAAAAAGCCTTGTCTCCGCTACCATATACGTTTGTGTGATGCACCCTGCGGCGGTTTGATTTCAAAGGACGAATATGCGAATAAAATCATAAGTGCGCAACTCATTCTTTCGGGAAAATCCAGGGAACTGATAAAAAAAATGGATCTCACGATGAAAGAACAATCCGAACGGTTAGAGTTTGAAAAAGCTCTTATCCTTCGGAACCAAAAAATGGCGATACAACATTTACAGGAACATCAAAACATGCAACGACAACAAACCTACGATGAAGACATCATCAACTATATGATGCAAGAGGGGACCGTATACCTGATGTTGTTTACCATCTACAAAGGAACATTGTCCAATAAAAACGAGTATGTCTTTAAGTATAACGATGAGTTTTTAGAGGAATTCATCGTGCAATACTACTCGGAAAACCCCGTTCCTAAAGAAGTGATTGTACCAAATAAGTTAACCGAGTCGATCATATCATTTCTTGAACAGAAACGGAAGAAGCGAGTACATGTTCTCGTGCCGAAGAAAGGCGCAAAAAAACAACTCCTGGATTTGGTGAAAAAAAACATCGAGATATCCTTCTTCGCTGATAGTACCAAGGTAGATGAGCTGCAGAAACGACTTCAACTGCAGGAAACACCCTTCGTCATCGAATGTTTTGATATCTCTCATCTCTCCGGGACATCGACGGTTGGGTCGATGGTGCAGTTTAGAAAAGGAAAACCGGATAAGAGTAACTATCGGCGGTTCAGGATACGTACGGTTGTCGGGGTTGATGATGTTGCGGCGATCGCAGAAGTGGTGCGACGACGATACACCCGCTTAAAACAAGAGCATGCTGAGATGCCTCATCTCGTTATAATCGACGGCGGGCGAGGGCAACTCAACAGCACGGTGCATGAACTTGAAAAACTTGATGTAAAAATTCCAGTCATTTCCATTGCAAAACAATTTGAAGAAATCTATCTTCCGGGGAGCAGTCAACCGGTACGTCTAGCAAAAAAGGAAAAAGCCTTACTGTTTATCCAGGAAATCCGTGATGAGGCACATCGATTTGCGATATCCTATAATCGATTGTTAAGGAGAAAAAAGTTGAGAGAATGACCGGATTTAAACTAACTTCAACTCTGACACCAAAAGGATCGCAACCGCAAGCGATCAAGCAGGTAGTGGACGGCATCATCAAAAAATATAGTGCACAAACATTGCTGGGAGTTACAGGATCTGGTAAAACCTACACGATGGCTCAAGTAATCAAATGTCTTCAGCGACCAGCTCTCGTGATTGCTCACAATAAAACCCTTGCTGCGCAGTTGTATAGCGAGTTTAAGGAGTTTTTCCCGGAGAATCGTGTCGAGTATTTTGTTTCCGCAGAGGGATTTATATATTGAGAAAGATGCGGATGTGAACCCGAAACTTGAGCAGATGCGACTGGCTGCTACCGCCTCGTTACTCTCACGGCGGGATGTGATTATTGTCGCCTCCGTCTCTTGTATTTATAACGTAGGTAATCCTCGTGAGTATCAGGGATTAGGATTTGAAATCCGCAAGGGACAGCACGTCCAGCGAAATGAGTTGTTGAAAAGATTACTTGAGATTCAATATGAGCGGAATGATTCCGAGCTTCAACCAGGACGGTTCCGTGTGAAGGGTGATACGATTGATGTGATCCCTGGGTACTATCATAACATCTATCGTATTGAGATGTTTGGTGATGAGATTGAGTCGATAAAGGAGCTGAATAAGGTTACCGGTGAAACGGTTGAGGTTCTCAATTATTTTTTCATTTTTCCTGCGAAACATTTCGTCATCCCTGAGAGTAGTCAGAAACGGGCGGTTCTATCGATTAAAGAAGAACTAGAGGAACGTTTACCTCAGTTGCCGATGTTGGAGGCGCATCGGTTGAAGCAGCGGACGTTGTATGATCTCGAGATGATTGAGGAGACCGGGTTTTGTAAAGGAATTGAGAATTACTCACGCCATCTTGATGGACGAAAACCAGGGGAGAAACCGTACTGTCTCCTTGATTATTTCCCTGATGATTTTCTGTTGTTTATCGATGAGAGTCATCGGACTATTCCGCAGATTCATGGGATGTACCATGGTGATTATTCTCGAAAACAAGCGCTGATTGATTATGGGTTTCGTTTGCCGAGCGCGTATGATAATCGACCGTTGATGTTCAAGGAATTTGAGCAGTATATGCGTACCGTTGTTTTTGTTTCTGCGACACCCGCTGAGTATGAGCTTGGGAAATCACAGCAGGTTGTTGAACAAATCATCAGGCCGACTGGTCTGGTGGATCCTCCAGTTGAGGTACGGGAGATAGAAGGTCAAGTGCATGATTTGATAGGTGAGATTCAGACGACCGTGAAACGAGGTGATCGTATCTTGGTCAATACATTGACGAAGAAACTCGCTGAAGAACTTTCTGAGTATCTTGCTGAAAAAGGAATTAAAACACGGTACCTTCATTCTGAGATTGACACTCTTGAACGTTCTGAAATTATCCGTGAACTTCGTCTTGGAAAGTTCGATGTTTTAGTTGGTATTAATCTGTTACGTGAGGGTATTGATATCCCTGAGGTTGGATTTATTGGGGTCTTTGATGCTGATAAGGAAGGATTTTTACGTGATGAGCGCAGCCTAATTCAGATTATTGGCAGAGCAGCTCGAAATGTGAACTCAAAGGTTGTGTTGTATGCGGATGTGCTGACGGATTCGATTCAGAAGGCGTTAGCTGAGACAAATCGAAGAAGGAACCTGCAGCTTGAGTATAACAAGGTTCATAACATTATTCCGACGACGATAGTCAAACCTATTAAAGAAAAAGTAGTTGAAATCACTGATACGAAGCATATCCCCCGCAAGGATATCCCTGCGATTATTGTGAATTTGGAACAAGAGATGCGTACCGCTGCGGACAACCTTGATTTTGAAAAAGCAATCGCGTTGCGTGATCGGATCAATAAGCTCAAGCATTCGATGATGCTCTGAGCTGTTTTTTTAAGGTATGATTTCTTCTTTGATGATGGTACCTTTGATTCCGACGACTATCGATTTGATTGGTATCTTTTTCGATGCTTGAGACGCTGCTTGTCGTGCGAGGGAAAGTAATCCTCTGCAGCAGGGTACTTCCATGGTCATCACGGTCAGTGAGGCAATGTGTGCATCGTTGATCAGCGCAGTCAGCTTTTGTAGATAGGAATCCAGCTTCGTATCAAGTTTTGGGCAGGCGATTGCTAAGCTTTTTCCTTGCAGATAGCTCTTATGGCAGCGAGTCTTTTTATACTGTAGGAAATTAAAAATCATCTCTTGTATTTGTGCTAGAAGAAATAAAGCAATCCAAAGACAAGAAACGGTAGAATTATTGTCAAAGCCCCACCAGTTCTGTTTACGGTTTTTGTGTAATCCACATCCTTCCAGTATTCATCATCGATATAGATGAGTGTGGTCGCAAAGAGCGATGATGCGAGGAATGCATAGACCGCGATCATGATTTTATCAATAAGAATGAGCGAGGGGAGTGGAGGAAGAGCTGAGGTTTGACTGAGATGGAACATCACCGCGGAGATCAGCATACTTGTTCCAAGACCGAGTCTATGAGTGATTTTATCTGCTTTAAAGAAGAACGAAAGCCCCGAGACAATGCAGAAGATGATCGGTGGCAGTAACAGTTTTGCTGCAGTGAGCCCTGCATCTCGTTCTAGTTTAATGGTGTAGGTGAGTTGGGAATATTCTTCACCCCAGGGGTACTCATGGATGGAGACATTCGTGTTATATGATTGAATCTTCCATCCTGCGATACGGAACTGCTCGTCAACACCCAGTACGTCTGTCATCGGTGAATAAGTTACTGTGGAGATGTTGTAGGTTGAATCCTCCACGATGATCTTTAAATTTTGAGAATCAAAGGGATATTTGTTGAATTCCGGGGTGATGAATAGGCTTGCTTGAACACGGTACCACACCTCGGACGTGCTGTTGGTTCGTACATCATAGATTTTTTCTTTTGAGGTCGCCCGACCATTCATGAATTCAAAACCCATTGGTGAGATGTTTTTATTCTCCCACTGAAACATCAAATAAAAATCAAGAACATAGGTTCCTTTCGTGAACTCAAAGTTTCCTATGGAGATAACATAGATTCCAACATTGATTGTCGCCTCTTCATTTAAGAGTTGTTCTTCTTGTGCTGCAGAGGTTATCGCAGAAAAGACGAGCGAGCAAATAAAGACGAAAAGGAATATGACCGAGATTCTTGTCGTACGCATGTCAACCTCACATAAGTAATTGTTTTAAAAATTTTCTGTAAAAACAATCCACCGATGAAAGGATTTGAACACGATTACACTGGTAAAAATATTTTTTATAATTTATAATTTTTTGGTTTTCGATAGGTTCGTCCAGCCCATTGTATCTCTTGTTTTATTGCTGATGCAAAGGCATTTTGTGCTAATAAGAGAAACACTATCGGGGTCATGAGGGCATATCCTATCTTTGATGGATAGCGTTCTTTTGGGTATATCATGGTTTTCGGCAATATTGTAATTCCCAGCCAGCCATAGAGTATTTCGAACAGAAGTATGGAACTTAATAAGATACCTGGTAGGTAGTATCCGAAAAGGATGAGAAGTAGACCGAGTGCGATTATTATTTGTACCCCGATAAAACCAAAGAACGAGCCAAGCCAGAACAAGGGGTAATACCAGCGTACCCATGTATATTGTCTGGTTCCCCATCGGATAAAACTTTTAATGCTTGTTTCCGGCGGGCTTTCCATGATACATTTCGGCTGAAGAAATATTTTGTATCCTACTTTTTTTACGGTTATGGTAAGGACAAGATCGTCAGAGAAAGCGGTTTTCCATTTTGTTTTGATATCAAGTGCATCGAATACCTTTTTTCGAATGGCGGTTGATCCCCCCCATGCAAACGTATAGCTTGGATAAAACATAAAGACAATCGAAGTCATATTCCATGCAGAGATAAGCATTGTTTTCCAGTTTGAAGGAAAATACCATCGGTAACCGGTCGTCGCACCAATGGATTCATCTTGCAGGGGGGTTATAAGATTCTGAAGCCAGGTTGTATCCGGTTTTATATCGCTATCTGCAAACACGAGCACCTCCGCACCAGTTGTTGACTCAAGTCCTGTAAGCAATGCAGCAACTTTACCACTACATCCTGAAGCAGGATTTGTTATCACTATGTGTGCATTAGGTTTTTTCTTTATTATTTGATTTAAGATTTTATATGCAGGATCGTCTTGCGAATCTACTACGAATATAAGTTCATATCTTGTATATTCTTGTGTGAGAAATGCGAGTACGTTTTGATGAAAACCATGTTCTATTCCTTTGCAGGGAACAATGACATATGCCACGGGAGAAAAGGAAGGAAATATTCTTTTTTTTGTTCTCCTATACGCGACTATCCATAGGCTAATGATATAAAATTCACCAAGGACTCCAAGAAGCCCAAGTATAGTGAGAAATACGATAATCATGTGTGTTTAGAATCTTCTGTTTGTTTATATGGTTTTTAGATATATTTTTTTTTATGATATAGTCCATAAACAATAGCGAGTAATATCCTCCTCAAGTTTTTGATAACATTTAAAAGAATCAAACTTTTTACCTGCTTCTCTGTGTTTCTTCCACTATTCACAGATATTATTTTCTTCGCAATTCCCGCAAAATTCAATTCCTTTTTTCTTTACAGCACAAGTAATGAACGGGCGACCAACAGCCATTCTTGTTATGCTCTTGCACCCCAAGCATCTGCTCTCTGCTTCAGTATTATACATAGGACAAAGTCTACAAGAAAGCCCACAGACTCCAATCTCAGGATATTTTATTTTCATGATTACCCTTTTTGATGTATTGATTCTATCTCTAAATATCTTTTTTTGTGTATGTATAATTCCTGAGGGTGATAAAAAAGTGCAGGAGAAGAGATACCAACTCGAAGTATAAATCTTATAAAAACATTGAGAATTTGAATCTTATGGAGATAAAGCTCAAATCGGGATACCTGCTAATACTAAAATCTCATGGGTTAAGGTCTTTTAACCATTGGCGGTAGTGCCGGTTGAGGAATTTGGTTACCAAATCCGTATGGGGACTCTAAGGTATTGGCCACAAAGCCAGATAGTAACTTAATTTACTCTCATGATTAAAATATTTAATATTAAAAT
>PDVJ01000357.1_pt1 | contig 15230 bp, 15 predicted proteins | sample 1369811 | NCBI WGS metagenome assembly PDVJ01 (sample SAMN07795376, study PRJNA414565) | Alkali sediment metagenome, whole genome shotgun sequencing project. | reverse complement strand
CCCTCCCTGGCGTAACTCTATCAAAAAATGCTAGAAAAACCCAGCCCGAGAGGGGAGTCGAACCCACCAACCTACCGATTACAAATCGGTTGCTCTACCATTGAGCTACTCGGGCAACTTCTAGCTACGATTTTGGCTCAATAGTATAGATAAGGGCAGAGTCTCTGTCAATTCAGAAACAGGCGGAGGCAGTCTCTTGTTGCATTATCCAAACCAATCATGCTACATTATGCTGGCTTTACCAATCAACATGATATAAAATTGTAAACATGATAGAGAACGCTTTACTGAAACAATTACTCGAGGCCGGTGCTCACTTTGGTCACCACACCAGCTACTGGCATCCCAAGGCCAAAAAATACATCTTTACCCAGCGCAATAGTATCCATATCATCGATTTGGAGCAGACAGTTACCACGCTGGAAAAGGCGTGTACCTTTGCCCAGGATTTGGCAGCCCGAGGGCAAAATATTCTTCTTGTCGGCACCAAGAAACAGGCTCAGCAGACCATAGAAGAAGAGGCTGTGAGATGCGGCATGAGCTATGTCAATCAAAGGTGGCTAGGCGGCATGTTGACGAATTTCGCCATCATACAAGCTCGGATTGATTACCTGGTTCGTTTAGAGAATAAGAAGGATAAAGGCGAGCTTGACCGCTTGCCTAAAAAAGAACGGGTGAAGATAGAAAAGGAAATCTCCCACCTGAACACTCAAATGGGTGGTTTCAAGGAAATGACCACACTTCCGGGAGCTCTCTTCATCGCTGATCCTATCAAAGACAAAATTGCCTTTGCTGAAGCTAAGAAATTGGCCATACCCGTGATTGCCATTTCGGACACCAACTGCAATCCCGATGGCATCGATTATCCTATCCCTGCCAATGATGACGCCGTTAAGGCGATTAAACTAATTTGTAGCAAAATAGCTGATGCCATAATCAAAGGTAAAACTGAAGCGTTTTCCGCAGAGGCGGGACTTGCCAAATCAGCTGCTAAGGACGGACACGAAGAAGCCGTTGAGATTCTGGGTTCTTATAGCTTTGAACCGGAGAAGCCAGGCAAATCAGAGGAGGCAGAGGGGGAAATTGCATCTCCATGAAAATATCAGTTGAAGCAGTAAAAGAGCTAAGAAAGAGAACTAATGTCGGCATAGCTGACTGTAATAAGGCTCTGCGGGAGATGGACGGTGACATGGAGAAGGCAATCGAATTCTTGAAACAGCGCGGGGCAGCAATTGCCGAGAAGAAGAAGGATGAACTTGTAACGGAAGGTGTAATCGAAACCTATGTTCATCACACTAAACACATCGGGGCATTAATTGAGCTAAACTGCGAAACCGATTTTGTGGCTCGCACTGCAGAATTCAAAGAACTTGCTCACGACTTAGCCATGCAGATAGCTGCTACCTCCCCGCGATTCATCAGCAGCGAAGAGATACCACCAGATGCAGAGCCAGAGCCTCAACCAGTTTGCCTTCTTAGCCAGCCTTTTATCAAGGATCCTACCAAGACGGTGCAGGAAATCATTGCTGAAACAATTGCCAAGGTAGGTGAAAACATAAAAGTGCGCAGATTTGCCAGATTCGAGCTTGGTGCTGATCACTGAGCCATGCTAGACGAATTATTCGCTGAACTAGACTCCCGAATGCAGAAGGCCACGGACGGCCTGGCTAAGGAATTGGCTACCTTGCGGGCCGGGCGTGCCACTCCAGCCTTGGTTGACCATATCATGGTTGCCTATCAGGACACCACTATCCCGCTACAACAACTCGCCACTATTTCTATACCTGAGGCCAATTTAATCATCATTCAACCCTGGGACCGCACATCGTTACGCGCCATTGAAAGAGCCATTCTCACAGCCAACATCGGACTTAATCCTGCGAATGACGGCAATGTAATTCGGGTGATCATCCCGCCTCTTAGCGAGGAGCGGCGCAAAGAGCTGGTCAAGTTCGTATCTAAAAAAGTGGAGGAGCGGCGGATTGCCATACGCAACATAAGGAGAGATGGCATTGAGAAACTGAGAGAGATGGAGAAAAACAGAGAAATATCGGAAGACGAACTCAAAAACAATGCCAGGAAAATCGACCAGCTTACGGACGCTTGTGTGGGGAAGGTAAGTGAACTGGGGCAGCACAAGGAAAAGGAAATACAGGAGATATAGCATAGGCCAAAGAAATCCTTCGCCCTCTCTGGAGACCCCGTTTGGTCCGCTCGGGTCTTAGTTCCTCGCCAGCTGTTACTCTGCCCTCAGATTTTTCACTAGCGCCCGAGGCCACATATCAGATATGACACCGGTCCAAAACATGAGCCTGGACACTGGCCAGCCTGTGACCACCTGAAAGCTGCTAAAATAAACCCATGCTCAAGCACAGAGTTATCACCGCGGCCGTAGGTGTACCCCTTATTATTCTTGCCATCTGGTTTGGCGACCCCTGGATTACTCTTTTTATAGCTGCAGCGGCCTTAGCTGGCACCTATGAGTTCTACCACATAGCCAATTTTGACAGGAGAGAGCCCTTGCTTTATTTGGGTCTGCTATGGACGTTGGCCCTTGTCTTAAGCCCTCATTACAGGAATCCCCATCTTTTGCCCATAGTTGTTACCGCCGCAATGTTAGTTTCCTTGATTTGCTTGCTACTCCGACCGTCGAGAGAAAAGGCATTCCATCAATGGGCATGGACAATAGTCGGCGCTCTCTATGTAGGTTGGATGCTCAGCTACTGGCTGAATTTGCGCGGTTTGGAGGATGGCCGGAACTGGGTCTACCTGGCCATGCTGACCACATTTGGCAACGATACGGGCGCCTATTTCATAGGACGGGCAAGGGGCAAGCGTAAGCTGGCACCCAGGATAAGCCCATCCAAAACCTGGGAGGGAGCAGTAGGAGGCTTGATATGTGCCATTCTAGCCGCTACTGTAATAGCGATGATTCTCAAGCTGATTTCTGTTGAACTGGGGGCTCCTTTTGCTTTTGCATACTGGCAAGTTATAGCCCTGGGCTTTCTCGTCGGCCTCTTCGCTCAGCTTGGTGACCTGGTTGAATCCTTACTCAAGCGCAATATGGGAGTCAAAGAATCAGGTAATTTGCTGCCGGGACATGGCGGCGTCCTCGACCGCTTCGATAGCCTCATATTTGTCGGGGCAGTGGTATACTATTACGTACTATGGGTGGCGTAAGGAAAATAGCTGTCCTCGGCTCAACAGGTTCTATAGGTCGGCAGGCTCTGGATGTAATCCGTGCCCTGCCTGACGAATCAAAAGTAATAGCTCTGACTGCGAACAAAAATCTTAAGCTTCTGGAAAGACAACTCCTAGAATTCCAGCCCAAGATGTTTTGTTCATCAATCAAGCCTGACGTTAGTTACGGTGGTCAATTTCTGCCGGCAGAAGAAATAGCCAGCCATCCCGATGTTGACTTCGTCATTGTGGCCACTGTGGGTAAGGCCGGACTTAGCCCTACTCTGGCAGCTTTACGGGCTGGCAAAACAGTTGCCCTGGCTACCAAGGAAGTATTGGTGATGGCCGGTGAAATTATCGTCCATGAAGCTAGCATCCATCACGCTCAAATTCTGCCTATCGATAGTGAGCATAGTGCCATCTGGCAGTGTTTACAGGGGGAAGAAAGTAAACCGCAGACGCTTCTTCTCACTGCCTCCGGGGGACCCTTTTATCATTATTCACGGACACAATTAGCTGAGGTAACCCCTGAGCAAGCTCTCCAACACCCCGTCTGGAAAATGGGAAAGAAGGTAACCATAGATTCCGCAACGCTTATGAACAAGGGATTGGAAGTCATCGAGGCTCATTGGCTTTTCTCTTTCCCCTTTGATAGTATTGAAATACTAATTCATCCCCAGTCTATCATTCATTCCATGGTGGAGTTTACGGATGGTTCCCTGAAAGCTCAGCTTAGCTGGCCGGATATGAGGCTGCCCATTCAATATGCTCTTTCTTACCCCAAAAGGTGGTCTAATCCGGGACTACCCCGCCTTGATTGGAGTAAGATAAACTCTCTGGACTTTGAGCCTGCAGACTATGATAGATTTCCTTGTCTCAAACTGGCTGTGGAGGCTGGCAAATCGGGAGGGACTTATCCAGCGGTGCTTTGCGCCGCCGGAATTGTGCAAGAAACACTTGAGCAACATCGGAGCAGCAGCCGGCCGTCCCTGGAGGAAATACTGGCTGCCGACAAGTGGGCCAGAGAATGCGCTACACGGCTTCACTTGGGTAGCAGCGCAAAGCAGGAACGTAGAGACAATCCTGCGACAAAGAGATAACAGATGAGCGTGGTCATAATCATTGTCCTTTTCATCGTGGCTCTATTCGTGGCAGTATGCCTTCACGAATTGGGGCACTTCATTGCTGCTAAACGGGCTGGAGTGAAGGTCGAAGAGTTCGGCATAGGCATTCCCCCGAGGCTTTTTGGTATCAAACGAGGCGAGACAATATACTCAGTTAATGCCATACCTATAGGAGCCTTTGTCAAGGCTGCCGGAGAAAATGACCCCACAGTACCTCGAAGCCTGGCTGGCAAAGGACCGTGGACAAGGTTGGGAATCTATGCTGCCGGTCCGCTGGTCAACATCTTTCTGGCCTTTGTTCTCCTCAGTGTTTTCCTTGGGCTACCAGTATCCTTCATTAGCGGCGACGGACTTATGGTGCATTCTGTAGCAGTAAATTCCTCTGCAGAGGAAGCAGGCATCGAGCCCGGGGACATAATCCTGGAGGTAGAGGGACAACCTCTTCGTCGCTGGGGAGACATGCAGAACATCCTAAGTTCAGTCGCAGAAGAGGCAGAAGTCAGTCTGCTTCTGCTAAGGGATGGGCAAGAAGTGCCAAAGACGGTGAAGCCGAAATTCGATCCAGAATTGCAGCGCCGCATAGTCGGCGTCTTGCTTTGCTGGAATATGGTGACTCAAACGGAGGAAGGCTCGCCGGCCTACGAAGCCGGCATTAGAGCTGATGATACCATCATAAGCATCAATGAGCAGGCTGTATACAGTGATGAGAGCATGTCTGATGTCCTGCGTTCCGTTGCGGAAGGTGAGAAAATAAACATAGTCTTGCTTCGAGACGGGAACGTGACTGCATCCTCTCTGATCAATGTTGGTTACGAGACCTTGCCCGGTGCGGAACTGCAATGGGTAGACGGGACTCATATCGAACAAGAGCGACTTCCCGTGTGGAGGGCAGTCTCTTCGGGAGCGAGGTATATTGTCTATATGCCTGTGCTCATAATAGAGGCTATCCCTCTAATGATAGAATCTCCTGATCTAGCCTTGGTCGGGCCAATAGGTGCCGGGCAATTGACGGTAGAGGTAGTGCGCTCCTCCGGCTTCAGCAACATACTATTTATGGCTGCCATAATTAGCCTGGGTCTCGGGATATTCAATCTCTTCCCCATACCTCCCTTAGACGGAGGGGGGATGCTGGTGGCGCTCATTGAGGGATTCAGGCATGGGAAACGTCTCTCCACTCGCACAGTGCGTTTAGCCCACTACGTTGGTACTGCTCTTCTAATTGCAGTTATGGTCTTAGTAACCTTCAGTGATGTCTATCGTCTGATCAGCGGCAAGGGGTTCGGCCTATGACACGCCGAATTTCCAAGCAATTGAGAATCGGCAACGTAGCCGTTGGTGGCGGCGCCCCCATCGTGGTGCAATCCATGAGCAAGACCGACACCCGTGACATTCCGGCTACCGTAAACCAGATCAAGGAGCTAGAGGATTCCGGCTGTGAAATTGTGCGAGTGGCAGTTCCTGATGGGGAAGCTGCTGAAAGCCTGGCAACTATAAAGAAGAGCGTCTCACTACCCATTATTGCTGATGTACATTTCGACTACCGCTTGGCCTTGGGTGCGCTAAAGGCTGGTGTTGACGGACTCCGCCTCAATCCCGGCAATATAGGGGACAAGAACCAGATTGCCCGGGTAGTAGCCGCTGCTAAAGAACGAGGGGTGCCTATCCGTATTGGGGTGAATGCCGGCAGTCTACCGGCCACTTTTCAGCCCAAGGCTCCACTAGCTGAGCGCATGGTCAGTATGGCATTAGAGCAGATTAGGCTTATGGAAAACCTGGACTTCGATTTAGTCAAGGTTTCCCTCAAAGCCTTTGATGTTCCCACTACCATCCAGGCTTACCAAATGATTGCCGATAAAATGCTCTACCCGCTGCATCTGGGCGTCACTGAGGCTGGGCTTCCCCGGACGGGAGCCATACGCAGCGCCACAGGCATTGGTGTACTTCTTTGTCAGGGGATTGGCGATACCATACGCGTTTCTCTCACCGCTCATCCCTGCGAAGAAGTGTTCGTGGCTTACGAAATTCTTAAAAGCCTGGGGCTTCGTCTGCGAGGTCCAACTTTGGTGAGCTGCCCTTCCTGTGGCCGGGCTGAAGTTGATATCATTGCCCTGGCTGAAGAGGTAAACAAGTGCCTGGAAAGAGTAACCAAGCCTATTAAGGTGGCGGTCATGGGCTGCGTAGTCAATGGCCCTGGCGAGGCTAAAGATGCCGATGTCGGCATTGCCTGCGGTAAGGGCAAAGGTGCTATATTTAGAAACGGGAAAGCAGTGGGCACAGTTAGCGAGGACAGGTTTGTAGAAGCTTTAATGGCAGAGATAGATTCTCTTAATAAGAGAGGATCATAGTAAGGACAATGCGCTTTTCTAGGATTTTTGGCAAGACACTACGGGAGGCACCCACAGAAGCTGAGAACACAAGCCACCAGCTACTGGTCAGGGCCGGTATGATCGCACAGGAGGCTGCTGGAGTTTATTCTTACTTGCCTTTGGGCTGGCGGGCGCTCAAGAAGATAGAAAACATAATCAGAGATGAAATGGATAAGGCCGGCGGGCAGGAATTGATGCTGCCCGTGTTGCAGCCTTTTGAATTATGGCAGCAGTCAGGCAGAGATGTATCTTTTGGCAAGTCTCTATTCACCTTGACCGACCGCAAAGAGCATACACTGGCTCTGGGACCCACCCACGAAGAAGTTATGGCCGACCTTGTGCACCGTTATGTGCAGAGCTACCGGGATCTTCCCTTGCTCCTCTATCAAATACAGACTAAGCTTCGTGATGAGCCACGGCCTCGCGGCGGCTTGTTGAGAGTCCGTGAGTTTATCATGAAGGACCTTTATAGCTTTGACGCCGATGAAGCTGGCCTGCATGAAAGTTATCAGAAGATGTGCCAGGCTTACAAGAGCATCTATGCCCGTCTCAGCGTGCCGGCGGTGATGATTGAAGCTGACAGCGGTGCCATAGGCGGCAAGGATTCCCACGAGTTCATGATCCTCACTGAAGATGGTGAGGACGAAGTCATTTGTTGTTCCAACTGTGATTATGCCGCCAATGCCGAGAAGGCTAAATTCGTGAAGACAAGAATCAAGGCTGAATCCCTGCTTCCTTTGGAGGAGATAGCCACGCCGGAGACAAAAACCATAGAGGAAGTAGCGGGTTTTGTCGGCGTGCCGTCAAGTCAAACTCTTAAGGCCGTGTTCTATTTTTCTGATGGTGAGTTTGTCTTCGTCGTCATTCGAGGCGACCTGGAAGTCAACGAAACGAAATTGAGAAATGCCTTAAAGTGTTCTGAGCTTCGCCTGGCTACGGAAGCCGAAGTGAATGGAGTTGGACTTGTGGCGGGCTTTGCCTCACCCATAGGCGCAAAGGGAGTCAAAGTGGTAGCTGATGATTCGATAACCTTAGGCTCCAACTTCGTTGTTGGCGCTAATAAGCCGGGGTATCACTTCAGGAATGCCAATTATCCCAGAGACTTTCAAGNTGACCTTGTGACTGATGTCGCCCTGGCTCGNGCCGGAGACTGCTGCCCCAANTGTCGCGGNAAANTGTCTTCGTCCCGGGGCATTGAAGTGGGGCATGTATTCAAACTNGGAACCTTCATCAGTGAGNGGTTCGGAGCATTCTTCTTNGACAGTGATGGCAAGTCCCGCCCTATTGTTATGGGCAGCTATNGCATTGGACTGGGGCGGTTGCTGGCTGCCATCGTAGAGCAAAGCCACGACGACAAAGGTATTATCTGGCCACTCTGCGTTGCCCCCTACCAAGTCTACCTTTGCCCTCTGTCGTTGGCCAAACCGGCAGTCGCTCCTACGGCAGAAAAGCTCTATCAGGAATTACAGAAAGAGGGGATTGCAGTGCTTTTCGATGACCGTGACGATTCCCCCGGCGTTAAATTCAACGATGCTGACCTCCTGGGAATACCACTGAGATTAACATTATCTCCACGCACTTTACAGAGCCAGAGCATAGAGGCCAAATGGCGCACGGAGAAGGAGACTCGGCTTCTGCCTCTCGATAATCTGGCAGCACGGGTAAACAATCTTCTGAATGAGCCTGCAGAAGCTCAACCCTGACCGACCCTAACCCCCCTAACCTAAGCTCTCAAAGTGGCGCCCAGTTCCTGATGTAGTCTAGCGAGCATCTGTTTCTGGGTTTGGTCAACTTCCTCGTCGGTCAAGGTATGGCTGGACGATTGGTAGACAATCCTTATGGCAAAAGATTTCTTGCCCTCGCGTATTTGCTCACCTCGATAAAGGTCAAACAGCGTTTCCCTCATCACCAGCGGGAAGCTTCGGACTATTTCCTTTACCCTTCGATAGGTCACTTGCTCATCTATTACTAAGGCGACGTCTCTGGAGACATTAGGGAACCGTGGAATCGACCGGTATCCTTTTGTCCCAGTAGTCTTGGTCAACAGCTTCTCCAGGTCAATTTCTATGAGGCAAACAACATCGGAAAGCTCGAAGGCCTGTGCTACCCTGGGATGGACATCTCCCACAATACCTAGCCTGTCATCTTCGACGATTACGTTAGCGCTCCTCCCCGGGTGTAAGCCTTCATCATCGCTACTCTCGAAACTCGCATTCAGCCCCAACTGGTTCAAAAGATTCTCAACTATCCCCTTGGCATCAAAGAAATCGAGCGGATCTTCATCAGCTTGCCAGGATAATTCCGCCCTTGCCCCGCTGAGCACAGCACAGAACATCTCTTTCTCCTGGGGTAGCTCCCTTCCTTCTTGAGATTGCTTCGCTTCGCTCGCAATGACGTGATGGTGCTGCGGCAGGAATACCTTGCCGATTTCAAAGAGCCTTATGCCGGCTTGCTCAAACTTTTGGTTATGTGCCAAGGCGGCCAGAAGACCGGCACGCAGGCTGGTACGCAGATATTCCTGCTCCCTCGTCATAGGGTTAGCGACCTTCAGCGGGGAAATCTTCAGCTCGAGCTTGGGCGAAAGCTTCTGCAGCTTTTCCAGGCTGACTAAGGAATAGGTTAGTATCTCTTGAAAGCCAAAGCCGGTCAGAACACAGTTCAATCTCTCTTTGAGTTTGCTGTGCTGGACTGCTGGTGACAGTCCTGATTTCTGTGGAGGCAAAGGAGAACTGAGCCTGGTCATAGGGACCTTGTCGTAGCCAATTATGCGGGCTATCTCCTCCACAAGGTCAGCAGAGCATTTAATATCGCTGCGCCAATAAGGTGCGGACACCAAAATCTGCGAGCTTGAATTGCCCTCGTGGCATTCAAAGCCCAGCGCTTTCAATACCTTGAGAATTTCGTCAATATCGACTTTGAAGCCTGACAGACGCTTCACCTCCCGGGTGGTAAGTGATATTAGGTTTGGTTCTGATTTCCCGGGATAAACATCAATAATGTTTTTGGCTGCTTTGCCACCAGCTAGCTCCAGTAGCAATTGAGTGGCCCGCTTCAATGGTAGTAACGGAAGCTGGCTATTAAGCCCTTTGTCAAAGCGAATCGAGGCCTCACTTTGGAATTGAAGATGGTTACAGCCCCGACGAATGGCAGCCTGGTCAAAATTCGCTGACTCCAGGAGGATAGTGTCGGTTCTGTCGGTCACTTCGGAGTCCAGGCCACCCATGATTCCAGCGACAGCAACAGCTTCTTCTTTGTCGGCAATAACCAATATGTCTGCATTAAGAGTGCGCTTTGAGCCATCGATGGTATTTATGGTTTCCCCGTCTCCGGCCTTGCGAACGATGATTTGCCGCCCCTTAAGCTTGGCATAATCGAAAGCGTGAAGGGGCTGACCGTATTCCAGCATCACGTAATTAGTAACGTCAACCACGTTGTTAATGGGACGCATTCCGCAACTATTCAGGCGCTGTTGCAGCCAACCTGGGGATGGGGCTATCGTGATTCCGGTAACCAGGCTAGCACAGTACCTGGGACACAGGTCTGGATTGACTATGTCAACAGAGGCCAAGGAATCTATTGGCTTCCCTGTTTCCTCGTAATGAACTTCGGGCACACGGAGTGATTCACCGGTCAGGGCAGCAATTTCCCGGGCAATACCAATCGCAGATAAACAATCCGGGCGGTTAGGTGTTATATCTACATCCAAGACTACATCACCCAGATAAGCGCTGAGAGGTGCACCTATGGGCGCCTCCGGCGGCAATACCAAAATGCCCTCGTGACTTTCAGAAATCCCCAGCTCTTTCTCTGAGCAGACCATGCCCTCGGAAACGATGCCGCGAATCTTAGCCGGCTTCAGCACCGCAGCTTCCCCGGTGTGCGCATCCACGAGGCGGGCTCCCACATGGGCAAAAGTCACCCTTTGACCGAGGTCGATATTAGGCGCGCCGCAAACCGTGGTGACTTGCTCAGTGCCAAGGTCAACCGTAGCCAGCTTAAGGCGGTCAGCATTAGGATGAGGATTTAGTGCTATTACTTCCCCTATCACTACATTGTCCCACGTACCACCCACAGTCTCGATCGTCCTGACTTCCAAACCAGCCATGGTGAGCTTTTCAGCAAGCTCTTTAGAAGCAAGCTTTATGTCAACCCACTTGAGGGAGACTTTCATATTGTCACCTTAGAACCTAGAATTGCCTCAAAAACCTGAGGTCATTGCCATAAAAGAGGCGTATGTCATCGATACCATAGCGCAGCATAGGTATACGCTCGACTCCCATGCCGAAGGCAAAACCACTGTAGAGATTGGGATTGATATCAACGCGTGCCAGCACGTCGGGATGCACCATCCCCGCCCCCAGTATTTCAATCCAGCCACTGTAGCCACACAGCCGACAGCCAGTCCCGTTGCAGGCTAAACAGCTAATGGCTACCTCCGCGCCCGGTTCCACAAAAGGAAAGTAGTCACAACGGAATCGCACTTTTCTTTCCTCGCCGAAAGCACGACGGCAGAAGTCAAACAAGGTGCCTTTCAAATCAGCCAGAGTGATGCCCTTATCCACAGCCAAACCTTCAACTTGATAAAACATAGATTCATGGGTAGCATCGGTGGACTCATATCGGTAGACCCGCCCGGGAACTATCGCTCTTATCGGCGGCCGTTCCTTCTCCATCAATCTAATCTGCATGGGGGAAGTGTGCGTCCGTAGAAGTCTGGCTTCCCCTCCCATACCCGCATCTATCCACAGGGTAGCAAACATATCTCGCGCTGGATGGTGTTGAGGAATGTTCAGCGCTTCAAAGTTATAGTAATCCCATTCGACATCAGATCCTTCAATCACCTGGAAGCCCATGTTTTGGAAAACGTCGCAAATTTCCTTCAGTATCTGAGTGGTGGGGTGAAGTCGCCCTGGCGGGAGGGGTCGTCCGGGCAGAGTCACGTCCAATATCCGCGATTCCCGAGGAGATGTCAAAACGGCTTCCTGGAGTAATTTGCTTCTCTCTTCCAGGCTTGACTCTAAAGCTCTCTTGGTTTCGTTAGCTTGGGCACCCACCTCGCGCCTCTCTTCCAGGGGGAAGGTGGCTAAGGAACGTAGCATCTGAGTTAGATTGCTTTTCTTGCCCAGGTAACGAACGCGCCATAGCTCTAGCTCTCGAGGATTGCCAACTTTGTTCAGCTCTTCGAGAGCTTGCGCACGAAGGCCTTTGAGTTGTTCTAGCATTGGCTGCTAAGTGGTATTATCTCTGCTCAAAAATCCCGGTATTTCCAGGCGTAATACCGCTATGCGTGAGGTGAATTGGCCTCGGTCACCGAAGCCACCAATGCAGCAAAGCCGTCGGGATCTTTGACTGCCATCTCGGCTAGCATCTTGCGATCAATTTCTATGTTTGATCTCTTCAGCCCCACCATAAACTGACTATAAGTAAGTCCCCTAGCCCGCGCCGCAGCATTGATGCGGGTGATCCATAGCCTCCTGAAGTCACTTTTCCGCTCACGACGATGACGATAGGAATAATCCAGGGCATGAAGCATGGACTGATGAGCTACGGTATAAAGCCTATGGCGGGCAGCCCGATGCCCTTTAGTCAGTTCAAGTACCTTCTTGTGCCGTCTGTGGGTGGTTTTTCCGCTCCTGGCTCGTGGCAAGTCTTCCTCCTTTAATCCTTGGGCGTCATTCTTTTCTCTCTAGTAACAAAACGAACTACTTTCTCTCCCTACTATTTGTAGGGTAGAAGCCTCATCACCGTCTTCTTATCTGCTGAGGAAACCGGTATCATTTCATCGTAGAGGCGCTTGGTTCTCGGAGCCTTCTTCCGCCTCAGGTGGCTCTTGCCACATTTGGTTCGCATCAGCTTGCCGCTACCTGTTATATGAAACCGGCTCTTTGCCCCTTTATGGGTTTTAAGTTTTGGCATCTGTCTCTTTCTCCTTAGATTTCTTCTGGGAAACTGGGGCTAAGACCAAGACGATACTATTCCCTTCATGAACAGAGTTACCTACTATCGCCATTTCCTGAGCCGCTTCGGTTACTTTGCGCAGCACCTTCCAACCTAGTTCAGGATAAATGACTTCGCGCCCTCTAAACCTTACCACCAACCGTACCTTATTGCCCTCCTCTAATAATTTCTTCGTGGTCTTAATTTTTGCTTGTAAGTCATGTTCTTCTATTTTGGGTCTTAAGCGGACTTCCTTGAGTAATCCAATTCTTTGGCCTCTCTTCGCCTTGCGCTCTTTTTTTGTTTGCTCATACTTGTATTTACCATAATCAAGAAGTCTGCATACTGGCGGAGTCATTGTTGATGCTACCTGCACCAAATCGAAACCGCGTTCGTAAGCAATTTGTAATGCTTTCGGCAGAGGCACCACACCCAACTGTTCCCCATCTTCCCCTATGAGGCGCACGTCTTTGGCCCTGATTCTCCTGTTGGTCAGTAATTCTTTAACTATGCTTATTCTACCCCCTGGAACAGTACTCAGGACTTGGCCTCTATGGTTGCCATTATTCTACTTCTAACTTGCGCCACACTTTCTAAGCCCAGATCCTGGCCACTCCTTAGGCGAAGTGACACACTGGATGAAGCCATCTCCTTATCACCAACTATGAGCATATACGGCACTTTCCCCAGTTGAGCTTCTCTTATCTTCAAATTCATCCTCTCAGAGCGATCGTCAACCTGAGCTCGGATACCCTCATTCTTAAAATCGTTCTGTATCTTATGTGCATAGTCAATGTGGCGGTCTGCTATAGGAATTATCATTGTTTGGACAGGCGATAGCCATACCGGGAAGACACCACCATAATGTTCTATCAGGCAAGCTAAAAAACGCTCCATACTGCCCAGGACTGTGCGGTGTATCATCACCACATTGTGCTCCAGTCCATCCTCACCAATATAGCAGACATCAAAGCGTTGTGGCAAATTGAAATCAACTTGGATGGTGGGACCTTGCCAGACATGCCCTACAGCATCCTTAAGCTTAATATCAATTTTAGGTCCGTAGAAAACCCCCTCTCCAGGATCCACTTCATAATGCAAGTCAAGTTTCTCTAGAACATGTTTCAAAGACCCTGTAGCTTCTTCCCACATTGAGACTGTGCCAGCATATTTCTCAGGACGCGTTGATAACAATAACTCATACTCACTGAAGCCAAAGCTAGACATCATGAATTGTGCTAACTTCACAACTTCTCGCACTTCCTCTTCAGCTTGATCAGGTCGGCAAAAAATGTGGGCGTCATCTTGAGTGAATCCCCTTACTCTGGCCAGACCGTATAATACGCCGGTTCGCTCATATCTATATACTGTGCCTAATTCAGCATATCTCAAAGGCAAATTGCGATAACTGCGCAACTGGCTTTTGTAAATCAAAATATGGCCCAAGCAATTCATAGGTTTCAGCAGATACTGCTGTCCCTCAATTTCCATCGGTGAGAACAGATAATTCCGATAGAATTCCCAATGCCCGCTAGTTTTCCACAGGTCCAGCTTGGCTACGTGAGGAGTGTAAACAATGTCATAGCCTCGCTTGATGTGCTCTGCCTTCCAGAAATCCTCGATAATTTGCCGAATCAAAGCACCTTTAGGATGCCAGCAAATCAGGCCTGGACCAATTTCTTCATGAATACTAAAGAGGTCAAGTTCTTTGCCCAGCTTCCTATGGTCGCGTTTAGCAGCCTCAGCCTGCAACGATAAATAATCGTCAAGCTCTTTTTGACTCTCAAAGGCCACACCGTAGATTCTCTGCAGCATGGGTCGCTTCTCGTCGCCGCGCCAGTATGCTCCAGCTACATGGGTTAGTTTAAATGCTTTCACTTCACCCGTAGAAGCCAGGTGAGACACTAGCATCGCCGATTTCGTCAATAAGCTCCAGCTTATAAGGCTGGCTAGAAAAGAGCTTACGAGCTTTCTCCTTACTGATTTTCTCTGTGACAAATGGTACATCCTGACTGACGATCTCCCTCATTTTGTTCTCAATTACAGGCAGATCCTCGGGTGCTAGTGCGCGTGGCAGATCAAAGTCGTAGTAGAAGCCATTCTCAATCATCGGTCCGATGCCAAATTTGGCCCCGGGGAAAAGACATTGCACTGCCTCAGCCATGACGTGGGATGCAGAGTGGCGCATCTTCTCCAGTTGCTCATCACTTTCTTGTGATTTCATTCTTAGCCTTTCCCTTTACAAATCCAGAAACCAAACACAATTTCGTCAAAAAATGGGCGGTACTGGACTTGAACCAGTGACCTCTGCGATGTCAACGCAGCGCTCTAACCACTGAGCTAACCGCCCATTCGACGATTTTATCAGACATAGCTAGCCAAGGCAAACGTTTGAAACACGCAGAAATAGAAGACTACTTGTGATTGGGTGGCTTGGAAATCAGACATCGACAAGAAACAAGATATTTTCCAGGGCTATTCCTTGCCCCGCAGCCTCACGCCGCTGGTGACATTAATCTGTACAGTTTGACCACAGTTGGGACAGGTGACTTCTATAACAAGCGGCCTTCCCATCACTCTTTCTACAAGAGATGGTACTACAGAATCTATATTGTCCAGCCTC
>PDVJ01000356.1_pt1 | contig 15232 bp, 17 predicted proteins | sample 1369811 | NCBI WGS metagenome assembly PDVJ01 (sample SAMN07795376, study PRJNA414565) | Alkali sediment metagenome, whole genome shotgun sequencing project. | reverse complement strand
ATGTGCTAAAGCCTGCACCTGAAAAATTCACATAGACCTTGTCTAAATAGGCTCCAGCCCCATCAATATAATTTGTCTGCGCAGCGATTTTGAAAAGCTCGATGTGATCGCTACTTGCGTTAATATACGTTGGAGAGATATCAGAACAGTAAGCTGTTCCACCCCCTAATGCACGAGAAATAAACACTACGGTAGGCATTGCAATAATCATTGATAAGACAATGAACAGTGCTAAAATGCTTTTTTTTCCATTTGTTACGTTTTTTTGCATTTTTCTCCTCACGCACTGTATACTTTTTTATCTGTTGTTTTTCTTTCTCTCCATATCACGAAGCAAGATGAGAGCTCTCTCCTGCCACCGGAGTAACAATACTCACCAAAGAAGTCTCAACACACGGTCCTATATAAAAATTATTGAAAAATCAAATATTGGATTTTTTCATGCAAAATCGAAAAGTTATTCTTTTAAGTAGTACCGATTATTTTTCTTTGAAATAATCTCTTCACTGACTAGTTTTTCAAGGATCCGCTGAAGCCACGAACTATCAACATTAAGGATTCTTGACATATTCGTGAGCGATTCATCGCTGTGTAAAAGACTCCGGATAATACGAGCTCGTAATTGTCGGTCAGATCCTTCGAATCGTGATTGTTGCGTTTTTGATTTAATCCCTGTTTTTTTCGCTGTAAGAAATAATGCACCATAATCCATTAATGCATTATGCCAGTCTCGACTTTTTCCCATTGGAAAACATTTTTCCGCAAGCATCCAGAGTTCTTTATCAGAAATTTTCTGAGATAGATTGAATTCTTTTATGAATATCCGTCGTATGTTTGTATCAACTGTGACAAGATTAGCGTTTGTTGAAAATATCATTACTGCTTGTGAGGTGTATCTCCCGACACCAGGAACATCTTTGTAATGTTTCATTGTCTCCAACACATCACTGTCAAACTTAGCGACAATCTTCCGTGCAGCTTTATGCAGATTCACAGCTCGGGTATTATATCCTAGACCCATCCACATTTGTAAAACCTCAGCGATCGATGCATCCGCAAGATCGTCAATGGTCGGCCATTTAGCAATCCATTTCTCATAATACAAAATAACTCGATTTACCTGTGTCTGTTGGAGCATAAATTCAGAGAGGAGAATCTTGTAGGGATCGGTCGTGTTCCTCCAGGGCAATTCCCGTCTGTTTTTTCGATAAAAAGATAATATTTTTTTTTGAAACTGCTGGATTTTTTCTTGGGAGATATTCCTTGAATTAATCTGTGAAGAAACCATACTAGCAAGCATACCTTTTTTAATGATTACTGATGTGATTAATATGATTTTTGCATGATTCATATTTTTGGGAAGGTTTTTTTAAGGTTTGTTGTATAAAGGTATCCCTCCCATGAAGCGATATAACCTTAACCATTTGCAGAAACTTGAAGCAGAATCAATCTATGTCATCCGCGAAGTTGCAGCACAATTCGAACGACCGGTGTTACTCTTCTCCGGTGGAAAAGACTCTATTGTGCTTGGGCATCTTTCCCGAAAAGCATTCTCCCCTGCCAAAATCCCGATCCCATTTCTACATATCGATACCGGACATAATTTTCCTGAAGTGCTTATTTTTAGAGATACGTTTGCTAAATACCTTGATGTTCGATTAATCGTTGGCTCAGTTCAGCAATCCATTGACACTGGACGCGTCAAAGAAGAAACAGGGAAACACGCGAGTAGGAATTACCTTCAATCTACCACGCTCCTTGACGCTATCCATGAATATAAATTCGATGCAGCAATCGGAGGTGGTCGAAGGGATGAAGAAAAATCTCGAGCCAAAGAACGATTCTTCTCTCATCGAAACGACTTCGGACAATGGGACCCAAAAAACCAACGACCAGAACTCTGGGACATTTACAACGGACGAAAACACATCGGAGAACATTTCCGAGTCTTTCCTTTAAGTAACTGGACAGAACTGGACATCTGGCAATACATCCTCAAAGAACGAATTCAGATCCCCTCGATTTATTTCTCTCACACACGAGATTGTATCATCCGAGACGGCGTTATCTATGCGTACTCTGACTATCTGCATCTTGATGCCGCTGAAAAGAAAACAGCCCAATCCATGACCGTACGGTTCCGCACCGTTGGAGACATGACCTGTACGGGAGCTATACAATCAAATGCTCGAACTCTCGAAGAGATCGTCCAAGAGGTTGCAGCATACCGTATCTCAGAACGAGGCACTAGGGCAGATGACCGACGATCGGAAAACGCGCTCGAGGACCGCAAAAAGGAGGGATACTTCTAAAATGGAACAAAAAAGTTATCTCGACATGGATCTGCTCCGTTTCACCACCGCAGGAAGCGTAGATGATGGAAAAAGCACACTTATCGGCAGGCTACTTTACGACAGTAAAACCCTCTTTCAAGACCAGCTGGAAAACCTTGAGCGGTTGAGTGAACAACGCGGCGAAGAGCTCAACCTCGCACTGCTCACCGACGGTCTACGAGCAGAGCGAGAACAAGGGATTACCATAGATGTTGCCTATCGATACTTTGCAACCCCGGTCAGAAAATTCATCATTGCAGACACCCCCGGGCACATCCAGTACACACGGAACATGGTGACTGGAGCATCAACCGCGAATCTTGCCTTAATCCTTGTAGACGCACGTAACGGGGTTACGGAACAAACCCACCGTCATATATTCATTGCCTCGCTTCTGCAGATCCCACATTTTGTCGTCTGCATTAACAAGATGGACCTCGTCAACTACAAACAAGACAAAAACGAAATAGAGGATTTCATCTCAAAGCTCACAATCCCTGATATCACGTTTATTCCTATGAGTGCGTTACATGGCGACAACGTGGTCCATGCATCAAACCAGATGGATTGGTACCACGGTCCCACCTTGCTGTACCATCTTGAAGACGTCCACATCGGCAGTGACGAAAACCTTGTTGACTGTCGGTTCCCCGTCCAATATGTGATCCGACCGCGATCCGACAAACATCATGATTACCGAGGGTATGCCGGAAAAATCGCAAGCGGGATTTTCAAACCCGGAGATACTGTCACTGTACTGCCTTCTGGGTTTACGACCACCATCAAGTCGATTGAAACCCCGCAAGGAGAAATCAATGAAGCTTTTCCCCCGATGTCTGTGGTTGTGCAACTCAAAGACGATCTTGATATCAGCCGTGGGGACATGCTTGTTCGTGAGCATAACGCGCCATTTATCGGTCAGAACATTGATTTTATGGTCTGCTGGATGAATACAAAACCATTAACCTCAGGGACCAGGTACATCATACGTCACACCACGAGAGAGACAAAAGGGATTATCAAAGAAATCCAATACAAGATAGACATCAACACCTTACATCGGATAACCGGGGCGACGCAACTAGGACTCAATGACATCGGACGTATCACGATGCGTACTGCGCAACCATTGTTCTATGATAGTTACCAGCATAATCGAGCCACCGGTAGCATAATCCTCATCGATGAAGCAACCAATGAGACTGTTGGTGCTGGGATGATACGAGAACCCTCCACCAAGGTTTCTGAAAAGAAAAAGAAGGAATAATATCTATGAAAAAAACCCAGGGTTTCACCGTCTGGTTTACTGGGCTTCCCTGCTGCGGGAAAACAACTATCGCAGACCAGGTTGCCATAGTTTTAAAAAAGAAGGATTACACGGTTGAACGACTCGACGGGGATGTCGTCCGCCAGGGTCTTACCAGTGATCTCGGGTTCTCAAAAAAAGATAGAGATGAAAACATCAGACGTGTCACGTTTGTTGCGAAAATGCTCACCAGAAATAATGTTATTGTGCTCGCGACCTTTGTCTCACCTTTTAGAGAACAGCGTAGGAATGCAAGAAAGGAAATAGAAAGATTCGTTGAAGTCTATGTACGATGCCCTGTGGAGATTTGCATGAAACGTGACGTCAAAGGCATGTATCAAAGAGCGCTTGAAGGAAAAATCAAGCATTTCACTGGAGTTGATGACCCGTACGAAGAACCCGAGCTTCCGGAGCTTATCCTCAATACCGATACAGAGTCTCCTGAAGAGAGCGTCAAGAAGGTGTTGCAAATAGTAGAAAAACTTGGGTATATCACGTGGTAAGGAAAAGACATGGGAATCAACCCAGATAGAGAATTCATCCAAGAACTCAAGCAGATTACGTTCCAACCAGTTTTTATTCTTGGTTTGCATCGTTCAGGAACTAGTATTCTTTACAAGATACTTACTGAAACAGGGAGCTTCAATCCAGTTACTGCATATCATCTGATCAACTACAACGAGCTTCTCTTGAATCACCACTTGAAAAAAGAAGAACAAGCAAAGCAGCATCTGACCGAGTTATTAAAGGAAAAAGGCCTGCAGGATAGAGGAATTGACCGATTGAAAGTAACAGCAGAGTTCGCAGAGGAATACGGGTTTCTTCTCAACAAAAAAACTGTTCAGATGTTTATTACCAGAAAAAACGTTGCGCTTTGTATAGAGATGTGTAAAAAAATCCAGTTTATTGCAGGAAACGACAAACCGATCCTTCTTAAAAACCCCTATGATTTCCCGAATTTTCTTTACATCAAGCAGGTGTTTCCCAACGCAAAATTTGTGTTCATCCACCGCCATCCTTTGAAAACAATAAGCTCTGCTCTGAATGCAATCACGGTGATATTGAAAAATAAAAACCCGTACACCACGCAGTTGTCTGAGATATACGACAAATTCTATTCGAATCCTTTGCTGCTTCAGCCACTTCGATTCATCTTTTCTAAAATCCCGGAATGTGGCGTGTTTCTTATCACCAGAATCACTTCAAAGGCGGTAGACTATTATCTGAAAAACATCGAGAAATTGCCAAAGAGCGATTACACCACGATAACCTATGAAGAGTTCTGTCAGCATCCGCAGGAAACTTTGGAAAATATTATGAAAAGATTGTCCCAGACCATGCTATATGCAATCGATGCGTCGTCGCTTATAAGCTCCCGTACAGTAGAGATAGATGGTTCTGTACAAAAACTTCGAAAGCATATCTATCACTCAATGAAAACTTATTTTGATACGTTTCACTATTCGATTGATGAATAGGAGCGCATTACTTTTTATTAATATTCTCTGGATCTCCTGCTTTATTCGTGCCAATATCTCTTCCTGGTTCCTTGCCAAATTCTTTTGATAAAATCGTAAAAACCTTCCCACCCGCGATAATGCAAACCTCATGATTTTGTTGTTGCAGATAATGAATCAGTATACGACTGCGGCTTGCATGTCCTAGTCCTTCTCCACAGACGCCATAGAGTATCTTCACAAGACTTCTCCCCACATGAGAATTTCGAACTATTCTTTATTTATAAAACCTACTGTACTCAAGGTCGATGAATCGGAAAATCTTGATACCCGGTCATTCCTACCCAAATGGTTTGATTCAATCCCTGAATCGTGATGTTCGTCCGTACGATGACCTGAAGCCGATCAGCAAAAAGTCTTTCTCCAAGATGCGGTAATAGCTGACTGTAAGGGATCAGCATATCTCCTTGGAGAATCGTTGTATTCTGTGAGGTGATAACACCATCGGGTATAGTACCATTACACATCAGCCGTTGTTTATCTCTATCGACACGATAGATATGTACGGTAATGTCGTTCGCATGGAACGTCAACTTATTCGGATTTATTATCTCTAACGTGATCTGATCAAGTAACCCTCCGAGGGTTAATTTGTATTTCCCAGTGAGAGAGGCATCGGTTGGGAGATCGGAGAGAAGTTGTTCGAGATGAGGAGGAATGATGTCTGCATCCACGGAAAAGTTCATTGATTTTTTAATGCCCGCGATCAACACGATAACCTCTCCGTGTACGGTCATTCGTAGTGTCTTTGCATCCAATGCTTTCAGGAGCAGCTGTCCACTGCCGGTCTGTTGCTGAGATGTTTTTGCTGGAATCGTTTTTCCTTGGACTGTAACGGTTCCTACTTGCATTCCTGTTTCGGTTTCAACGGTTACCGAGATGTTTTCTATTGCCATGTCAAACGAGTACGGGTTGGTAATTTCTATATTACCCGTGAAATTCACTCCTTCTTGGGTTATCTCGCTGAAATTACCCGCCAGGTGTATTTGAGGAAGCGTAAATTGAGTAAGGATGTTGCTTAGAGATGTAACCATTGTGAATTTAAGTGGAAGCGTTTTTTTTATCAACCCAAGGAACATGACGCCGACCGTTCCCGTGATTCTACTGGTAAGTTGATTGGGTATTGTTTCGTTGAATCGTATCGTTGCTGCGTATGTGAACGTCCTGTTTTCATGTGCGTAGGTTTCTCCACCGTCCATGAAAAGGTGGTTGATGACTTCTCCGTTATCGGTGACGGTTATTATCGTCAGGTTTTGTAAAAATATAGAGAAAGAATTCGGATTGTTGACGAAGAGAGTTGTTTGGAGCACTGCTTCTTTTGCGTTGAGATCCACGAGTACTAGCGTAAGGGTTGTTTCCGGGAGATTCATTGTCTTAATATCAAAAAAAATAAAGGCACCTGCGACGATATTGAGAATCGTCGCTGAAACTAGGATGATCACAATTATTTTTTTCATATCTCTCTTTATTGGAATAAATCATCTATATTTATAAGATATTTTCTATATTAATATACTTTTCTTAAAAACACTCGTGAAAACAGCGTGATAAACAAAAAAAGTGCAGGGGAAGGGATTTAGACTTCAAGTTTAACTCACATTCCTTAAGGAGAACTTAAATAGAGACTACCAGAGATTAATTCCCCAAAATCTTAATTCCATAATAATACCGATGATAATGATAATAATACCAAATATTCTCTGCATCCACTTACCGGCAGATACATATTTATTACCAAGTTTTCCTCGGATGCTACTTGCTGCGGTGCATAGTGGGATAATTGGAATACCATGGCCCAATCCAAAAACAAATAATAATAATCCACCCATAAGAATTGATATTTTCTGAGTCAGGGTTATAACAAATACAGGCATCATAAGTGTCATCGCACATGGTGCCCATCCGATAGAAAATAGTATTCCAAGGAAAAATGCTCCAAGATAAATTGATTTCTTGCTAATATTAGAAAAAATATTTTGTCCTTTGCCCATAATTGATGAACTACTATCACTACGAGATTTACGAAAGATAAATTCTTTGAGTGGTTTGAAGACATTAATACCAAGAATAATAAGTATTATCCCTAAAATAAGATAGACCGTTGTTGATGCTTCAATAAAAACTCCCATATAGGAGAGTATCAAACCAAAAATGAAAAAAACAAAAGCCATACCTAATGTAAAAATAACTCCAATCCAAAAACCTTGAATCGTATATCTTTTAGATGACTCCTCTGTTTTTTTCTGTAGCGAACCAACATAAGAGACCATAGCAACCAAAAGTGCGACAGAACAAGGTGTAAGAGCAGTAAGAATGCCGAGGACAAAAAAACCAACAAAGGTTAATTCATTACCATAACTTTTGGCTTTAAACCCTTCCCAGTTGCCTGCAATTATATTATTTACATCTTCTTTCAGAGATTCAGCTGTTTGAATACCATCAAGTTTACCCTTGCCCATACAGTAAATATGATAAACACCGACAACACTTTGATTAGCATCAATCAGAACAAGAGAAGGATTAGAAAAAGCACCGCCAATCATCCAATAATCTTGATATTTACTACCAACGGGATAAGGACTGAAATCTTCAATCCAATGCCAACTAACATTGACACCAAAATCACGCTCAGCCATAACTTTGCCACTTTCAGAATAAGGATTTTTACGAATGTTAACTGTAATAATTGAAACATTCTTTTCGTAAGATTTTGCGAGTTTTTCAAGTTCCAATATTTGTCCTTTCATCTCTTCAAGACATTCGGTGCATAGAGGGTTTTCAAGACCTGAAAAATGAAGGATAGTAACATTTCCCTTGTAGTCACTAAGAGAAAATTCAATGCCATTCACATCTGTTACAGTGAAATCCGTTGCTGGTTTAATTTCGAATTTTTCACTTTCAATAAACGATGGTAAGAAGAATAGTCCTACTATTAATGCAAGAAGAATAACTGCACCGATACTCACCCATCGTTTCATAGTAAAATCGCCTTCATTTATTCATGTGATAATAATAAATTGTATCTTTAATCCAGGTTTCCATTTCTGCATCTGCAACGTTTCCTTCCCAGCTGTGCCAACCAATTTTTACTTCCCCACTATCATTTACAAGGGTAAAAACACCAGTGGTTGCTATAACATTTGATCCCCCGTTTGGATCATAATAGAACGCTTCATAAAATTTATTTTTAATATCTTCTGTAGCAGTTCCATATCCCTCCCAAGGGTTGTCAAGGTCGTAAAATACTGCATCTTCTCCATATATTTCTCCAAGAGCTATAACACGGTCTGCCTGTGGCTTACATCCCTTACATCCTGTACAATGGCATACAAAAGCTACAGGTTTTTCTTCTAGGTCTTCTGTAATCCATGTCAGATGATTAGCACTTTGACCGGAAGGAAAATTAATCCAGAAATTATCTGCTCCATTCCCAACAGAATGAACAGGTGTATAATTTTCCAACCAATCGTTGTTTCCATTTGAAGAATTATCATCTGTGTTGTTACTGGTGCAACCACTTAAAAACAATAGAAGAAAAACTGTAAATAAAATCAATATCAATGTTTTAATTTTCGTAATTATTTTCCCTCCTTTTCATTCAGATTTAAAGTTTTAAAAACAGCCTTTCGGATTAGTTCCTCAGGGATTTCTTCATAGGTTTTCCCATTGTATTGTATTGTTCGGCAGTAAGTTTCATTTCCTGTTAAACAAGTGCAAGACGAGCAATAATTTTCATCAACTTTTGCTCCTGAGAGAATGCTTTCAAGAGTTTTACCGTTAATGAGTATCATATTCGATTGCTGTATTTCTTTCTCTGATAATTTTGTTTCAACGAATGTTATTTCGACTCCTTTTGTTTTTAATTCTTTCTTCAATTCTGAGATGATTTGATTCAGAGTTTTGCCAGTTTTTGAACATCGCAGACAAGTGCCTTTATCCAAATCAAGATGTCTCCATTCAATCGTAATTTGTTTCATGGTCTCAATTTCTCCTATTTTTTGAGAAGTTTTTTAACCTCTTCAAGACTTGGAACATGACCAACAATCTTTGCTTCACCGTCAACAAAAACCGCAGGTGTCATCATAACGCCTCTGTCGACAATTTTCTGAAGGTCGTCTACTTTAACAATCTCTGCTTGTATCCCTAATTCCTCGACAGCCTTTCTAACAATCTTTTCGGTTGTTTTACACTTAGGACAACCTGTTCCTAAAATCTCTATTTTCATACTTCATATCTCCTTTATCATTAAAACACCCCAATAAAAAAGCCATATATCAAACCAGAAATAGTGCAAAATATTGTAATCAAAAGGGCATATACTAAAGTTCTTTTTGTTCCCATTATTTTTCTGACAACAAGTATACTTGGTAAAGATATTACAGGGTCTGCCAACAGATAAGCCAGTAGAGGACCATATGCCATGCCTAAACTTAGAAACATCTTGGCCATGGGTACCTCAACTAAAGTCGGGAAATACATAAAAACTCCGAATAGCACAGCACCAAGATTGGCAGGAACAGTATTAGAGCCAACATAATTGGCTAAGAAATTTTGTGGTATCAAAGATGTTAAAATACCTGCAATAAAAATACCTATTAGAAGCAAAGGAAATATTTTCTTGAAAAACATCCAAGTCTCACTTAACCAACATTTTATCTCTGCTTTATTGAAATAAAATCTTAGTTCCACCAGCACTAAAAAAATTAGAATTGTTAGAATAATTATCTTTAGTTCATTCCCGATCCCTGCTGCCCCGATAATCAATATTGCAAATAAAGTTACAAAAAATATCAGCAAGTAATGCTTTTTCAGTGTTCTCAGAATATCGTTCTTGGAAGACGTTTTGTCTACGTTATCATATTCCTTCGGTTCTTTTATTAATTCATTAACTGAACACTTATCTTCATCGTCTTTTTCTTTAAAAAATGAAGATATTATGATACCTATTAAAACTGCAAACGTAATTGATAATATTATTCTTGCTGCAGCCAACTGCCATCCTAAAACGCTTCCTGTGTATATTATTGCTAAAATGTTCGTAGCAGGTGCTGTGTAAAGGAATGCTATTGCAGGACCTATGCCAGCACCTTTCTTTTTTATTCCAGCAAACAATGGCAATATGGTGCAAGAGCAAACTGCAAGCAATAAACCTGCTACTACCGACAATGGATAGGCTTTGTATTTTGGGACATTACATCCAAGATATTTTGTTATTTTTTCCTTGGGGAGTAACGCAGACATGGCACCGGCAATAAAAAACGCTGGAACCAAACAAAATAAAACGTGAGCCGATAGATATTCTCCCAAAGCCGTAATGCCTGCAAACAGAATATCAATCGGTGTCATTTATCTCACTTAATTTTTTTAGCCAAATCAACGAGGTTAAAAATATTCTTGTCAGCGATACTAAGCATTATCTTTGTTCCATCTCTTCGTTCATTAACTAAGCCTGCTTGTTTTAAAGCCTTGAGATGGAGAGATACATTTGGAATAACTTTACAGATGCATTTTTCTTCATCTTTGATACATTCAAGAATTTTTAATCTCGTAGGATCTGCCAGGGCTTTGAATATTTCTATTTCAGACATGAATCAATATAAAGTGCAGGGGAAGGGATTTGAACCCCCGAACCTCTGCAGGAACAGATCTTGAGTCTGTCGCCGTAGACCAGGCTTGGCTACCCCTGCACGAGCAACACAAGAACAGTTCATTCATAATAAATATTTAGGTTGAAACACGTTTGATGACGAGACAACAGACCATAGGACAATAAACCTTTTTTTTCCCGGAATGTTTTATATCCCGTAAATGATTTCAGTATGGCAGAGAGGTGATAGGATGAATCAGGGAAAATATATCGGAGTACTTACCAGTGGTGGTGATGCTCCGGGGATGAATGCAGCAATACGCGCAGTCGTACGAACCGGGATTTATCATGGAAACACGCTATTCGGGATCAAACGCGGGTATCAAGGGATGATCGAGGGGGACATCGAACAACTCAACCGGTATTCCGTCAGCAACATTATCAAAGATGGCGGAACCATCCTGCAGACCGCACGAAGTAGTGAGTTTCTTACAAAAGAAGGCCGAGAAAAAGCATTTAAAAACATCAAACGCTATGGCATCGATAGCATCATTGTCATTGGAGGAGACGGCTCGTTCCGCGGGCTTCATCAGCTCATTCAAGAGTTCCCCATCCAAGGAATCGGTGTGCCGGGAACGATTGATAATGATCTCTATGGGACTGATTTTACCGTTGGGTTTGACACCGCGGTGAACACTGCACTGGAGGCGATCGATAAGATACGAGATACCGCGTCGTCACACTCACGACTTTTTATTATTGAGGTCATGGGACGGACCTCAGGGTACATTGCGTTGTATACTGGTATTGGTGGTGGTGCGGAAGACATTCTTATCCCTGAAGCCCCTATGGAGATACAGAAACTTGTCGCGGAGCTTGAGGCACAGCATAAGGCTGGGAAACAAAGTAGCATTATCGTGATTGCCGAAGGAGAAACGACAGGAGGGGCAGCCGAGATAAAATCAGCCATTGAAAAGGTCATCAACTGGGACATCAAGGTCAGCGTACTTGGTCATGTGCAACGCGGTGGAGATCCTTCTGCGTTCGACCGGGTGCTTGCTAGCAGGCTTGGATATGAATCGGTCCTTGCGGTCATGAACAATGAAAACGATAAAATGGCTGGTATGGCCAATAACAAAGCGACACTCACGCCACTCGAAGACACGTGGACGAAGAAAAAAGACATGGACATGACCTATCTGAAAATGAATGAAGTCTTAGCAGCACAACAGATAAAAGCTCTCGAAGTCACCGCATAAAGAATATACAGTGATAATCTGTTAATTAATAAAGAATCATCATAACGAAGCGACAATCCTGTTTTCAAAACTCTGAAGGTCCTTTTTGTAATCCTTCATATACTCGAACAAAAAATCATACACAACATCTTTGAGAATCAATGGTTCAGGTGATGCCATCTGAAAATCAACCTTTTGTTCAGGGTGTTCTAACGCAGCACGAATTTTTTCATTCGATAAGACACCTTTTCCCTTTTTTTCAAGAGCAGATACAATACGACGAATCTGATTCCATAGAAAGGTTTGTGCATAAAAATCAAGAATCAAAAAATCTTGTTTCTCGACGATAATAATGTTGTCAATGGTTCGAACCGGGTTTTTAAACGGTTCAACCCGCGCGAAATTCTGAAAGTTATGCTCACCGGTAAACAACCCTGCAGCAGAAAGCAGCGCATCAACATCAAGAGTGTTTCTCTTCAGATAATACCGGTATTCCCTTCTTTTCGCATGACGAGGATAAAAACCAGGCTCGACCGATTGAACCCCGTAGATGAAAACATCTAATGTACCCTCTTTCAACCGGCTAACAATCTTTTCTTTGGAACAAGCAGTATCAAATGCACACACATTACCCAAGGCAGACACACCACGATCAGTACGACTCGCGGTACGAAAACAAGATGTTTTGGCATCAACAACAATCTTTCCTTTAATCAACAGATCTAACAGCTCTTGTTCAATGGTTCGTTGACCAGGTTGCCGTGCATACCCCGAAAAATCCTTTCCATCATAGGCGAACTTTAATGCAACTCGCATACAAGCACCGATATTGTTTCTCCCATAAAACAGTTCTGATACTTAAGAGGATAATACTTTAAAAAAATAAGATACTACACAAGAACAGCATGCCGAGAAAAAAAGATATCGAGGAAAAACTCAAGTGCGGTCCATCCTGCCTCATCGGCAGAGGAACTCGCGTTCTCAGTCCCTGAAATCTTTGATCTCTGTAACCTGAAATCACAGGTCGCCTACCAGATGCTCAGCGAAAACATCGAGGTTCCCCACTGGCAAGCCCTTGCGGAGATCATCGCCAAAGAACTCAACAACGGTGCAGCCGGGGTGGTAATCCCTCATGGAACAGATACGCTCGGATACACGGCAGCAGCATNATCGTTTCTTCTGAAGAATCTCTCAGNACCAGTGGTGCTTGTCGGAGCGNAACGATCCAGTGACCGGCCATCNTCGGACGCAGCGCAGAATCTCATCGCTGCAGCAACCGTTNGCGCAACCACAGATATCGGAGAAGTTGTNGTCGTGATGCATGGGGAAATCTCTGATACCTNCTCAACTATTCATCGAGGTACCAAAGTNCNAAAATTCCATACATCTAGACGAGACGCGTTTCAAACCGTCAACGACCTTCCACTGGGAAAAGTAGAAAACGGTGTCATCACACTAGACGCTCCATATTGGAAGAAGACAATTGGACCGGTGGCAACCGATACAAACATGGAGGAAGACGTCAGAATAATTTATTTTCATCCAGGGATGAAACCAGAGGCCATCACAGAGAAAAAAGGCCTTGTGTTAACAGGGACCGGTCTAGGCCATGTATCAACAATCCTCCTCCCACGGATCACCAAGTTTATTAAAAACGGCTCAGTAATCATCATGACATCTCAGTGTCTGTTCGGACGAGTCAACATGCGAGTGTATTCCGCAGGACGAGACCTTATCAAAGCAGGCGTTATCTCAGCTGAGGATATGCTGCCTGAAACCGCCTATGTCAAACTCATGGGGGTGCTTGCGCATGCAAAAAACAAGCAAGATATTGAACACCTTATGATGACGAATATTGCTGGTGAAATAGCAGAACGAATGAAAAGTAACGCTTTCCTCCAACAAATCAATTAACCGATTTTTTCCGGAATCAAAAAAAGATAACCATCCAGTTTCACCGTTTTCACCATTGGAGTATCAACAGAAGCGGTTTTTGGTTTCCGTATCTCAACGGTGGTATAGGTTTTCGGATTCATGAGTTGAATTTCGTTTTTTGACTGACTGACCACTATCATTTCCCTGATGAGTTCTTTGCTGCCATATATCCTTGATGGCTGAATGTCTTTCCCATCAATCACTTTCTCGGTCCACGTTGAAAGTTCAAGTGCACGGACCTTATTTGCATGAAGCGATACAATAGAGAAAAACGAGTTATTGAAAGAGAAAAAATCGCCTTTACGATACGTTGGTATCCGTACAAGATAGGTCATGCGGTATACTTGTCTGCTGTCTTTCATTCCTGCAGAGGATGCTGATTTTTTGAAGTCACCACCGAATTGCTCCTGAATTTTTTTAGCAATTGAAAGCGCGGTTCCTTTTTCACTGAGGAAAAAATCAAGACCCTCGCGTTTTTCAGCAATATCAGTAATAAATAACCCTCGTTTGCCGCTCTCTTGAAATTGTCCGACCATGGTTTCAACAGCGGATCGAAGGGTTTTCAGCTCGGTGTTTGTGAATGTTCGTTGCTCAGCGCGTATCTGTAAAATCGCCTCATAGTACCCTCCAGCTTCCCGAGAACAAATCTCACAGGTATTATGTCTGATTCGTACCGTAAGCGGGTGCTGCTCCGTAATTGTTTGATCCTCAAGAGAGCCAGAGATGAACACCATGCAAGCGAGTATTCTCTCCTGCTCTTTACACTGGGTTTGTATTTCAACATGTTTGAGCTCAGGATTGATGGCAAACGCTTCTTTAACGTACCGTTTCAGGATATCGTTAAAGGATTCTTGAAGCCATGTGTTCTTGTATTTATAGGATGAACAACGAGGGCACATAATAATATCAAGGATTGCTGGTCCTTTAGAAAATTGTGTAGCTTTCAGATAGCAGCTGAAGCAGACACCATTTCGAAAGATTGTTACATCATTCCCGCATTCGACGCAAAACATACTCTTGTTCCATTCCTGTTAGGTTCTTTGAGTGAGATATACGCCATAGATTATTAAAATAATGTCTAAATTATTCCATAGATTAAACTTTAATTATCTCGTTTGTATTCCCTATTGTATCTAGAGTAATTTTTTATTTATAATTCTTCTGACAAACTAGATAATGATTCCAACCGTTAAACCTTTCCTTTTCATTTGATTTACCTCTTTCAGTCTTCAAGTGTTCAACGAAGACAGAGAATTACGGCCAACAATTCAATATTTGACCTAAAATAAATACTGTTCCAAGTATTTTATCCCCTA
>PDVJ01000354.1_pt1 | contig 15250 bp, 9 predicted proteins | sample 1369811 | NCBI WGS metagenome assembly PDVJ01 (sample SAMN07795376, study PRJNA414565) | Alkali sediment metagenome, whole genome shotgun sequencing project. | reverse complement strand
GTCGATCGGCTGCAACATCGCCTACCAGCTCAATCTCCTCGGCTGGACCGACGTCGTGGTGGTCGAACGCGACAAGCTGACCTCGGGCACGACCTGGCACGCAGCGGGAGAGATCGTCCCCGGCCTGCTCGGCGCCGAGTGGGCGTGCGAGCTCTACACCTACGGACGCGACCTGATCGTGGACCTCGAAGCGCGAACCGGGCAAGCCACCGGCTGGCGCCAGGTGGGCTACATCCAGCCGGCCGACACCGACGAGCGCGTCAAGGAGTGTCGGCGCGCAGCCGCGTTCATGAACCGCATGGGCATCGAGGTGCACGAGATCTCCCCGGCCGAGGCGACGAAGCTGTTCCCGATCGGCGACTTCTCCACGACGCTCGCCGCGTTCTGGTTTCCCCACGAGGGACGCGTCAATCCGGTCGACATGACGATGGCGCTCGCACGCGGCGCCCGCGACCACGGGACACGGATCCTGCAGGACACCCGCGTCGAGCGGATCCTGACGGCGCACGGTCGCGCCGTCGGGGTCCGTACCGACCACGGCGACATCGCCGCCGAGCATGTCGTGATCGCGGCGGGCATGTGGTCGCGTCAGATCGGTGCGGCAGCAGGGATCAACCTCCCGCTGCAAGCGGCCGAGCACTACTACCTGATCACCGAGGCGATCGAAGGCGTCCACCGTGACCTGCCGCTACTCGAGGACGCGCACGCGTGGGCGTACTTCCGCGAAGAGGTCGGCGGGATGATGATCGGGCTGTTCGAGCCCGACGGCGCACCGTGGAACATCGACCGGATCCCCGAGGACTTCTCGTTCGGCGAGATCGAACCCGACTGGAATCGTGTCGGACCGCACCTGGAGCGAGCATTCGCCAGGGTTCCCGTGGCGGCGAGCGCAGGCATCCGCAAGTTGTTCTGCGGTCCTGAGAGCTTCACGCCCGACCTCGCGCCGCTGGTCGGGGAAGCGCCAGGCCTGCGCAACTGCTGGGTCGCTGCCGGGCTGAACTCGCTCGGCATCCTGTACGGCCCCGGGATCGGCATGGCGATCGCCCGATGGATCGTCGAGGGAGCGTGCCCGGTCGATCACACCAGCTTCAACGTCGACCGCTTCGCGGACGGCACCCACAACACCCCTGCCTTCAGGCGCGCCCGGACACCGGAGCTGCTCTCGAAGAGTTTCGGCCCGCACTTCCCCAACAGCACGTTCACGACGGCCCGAGGGTTGAAGCAGTCGATCCTTTACGACCGGCTCAGGACGCACGGGGCCTACTTCACCGAGAGCCACGGCTGGGAGCTTCCCGACTGGTTTGCGCCGACGCCCGAAGAAGCACATATCGAGCGCTACAGCTGGGGACGCCAGCACTGGTTCGAGTGGCACGCGGGGGAACACCGAGCGGCGCGGCAGGACCTGATCGTGATCGACATGTCCTCCATGTCGAAGTTCCTCGTCCAGGGTCGCGACGCATGTGAACTGCTGAATCGCGTGAGCTGCAACAATATCGACGTGGAGCCCGGACGCGTCGTGTACACCGCGTGGGCGAACGAGGCCGGCGGCTTCGAGGCGGACCTCACCGTCACTCGCCTGGAGGCCGACTCATTCCTGGTCGTCGTCGGAGAGAACAGCAGTGGCCACACCGAGACCTGGCTTCGGCACCACATCCGTCCGGAGCAGTCCGTGACCATCACCGACATCACCGCCGGGATCACCCAGATCAACATCCAGGGCCCCAGGTCGCGCGATCTGCTGCGCACGATCAGCGCTGCCGACGTGTCGCACGAAGGCTTCCCGTACATGTCCGCACGTCGCATCGACATAGGCTATTTCGACGTGCTGGCGATGCGAGTTACCTACGTGGGGGAACTCGGCTGGGAGCTCCACGTTCCGAGCACGCAGGCGTTGCAGGTGTACGACCTCGTGATGCAAGCCGGACGCCGGTTCGGCATCCGCAACGCCGGCATGCAGACGCTGGCGTCGCTACGACTCGAGAAGGCATACCGCGACTTCGGCGTAGATATCGACAACACCGACAACCCGATCGAAGCGGGACTCGGCTTCGCCGTTCGGCTCGACAAGCCCGGCGGCTTCATCGGACGCGACGCTCTCGCAGCGATCCACGCAACCGGCACGCCGAAGCGGCGCATGCTGCAGATCCTCTTGAGCGATCCCGAGCCTCTTCTGTTCGGCAACGAGATCATCCACCTCGATGGGCACGCGGTCGGCCACCTGCAAGTCGGTGCCTACGGCCACACGCTCGGCGGAGCGGTCGGGATCGGCTTCGTGAGCCTCGACTTGCCGATCACTGCATCGCTGGTGAGCACAGGTCAGTGGCAGGTCGACGTAGCCGGGAGCCTGGTCAATGCACGGGCGTCTCTGAAACCGCTGCTCGACCCCGGCCTCGAACGCGTCCGCTGCTGAACCGGAACCCCGGCGCGGGGCCGGGGACTCTATCAGTGGACCGCAAGTTGGCGAGCGCTGTGCAACCGAATCTCGGGAGACGAATCTCCAGGTCGCCAGGCACATTGCCGCCGTCCTGAGTTCAGCACGCGATTAGGGCAGAATCGGCGGGCAGGCCTGGAGACAAAACACGATGGCCCTCGGGCCGCCCGAACCGCAACTCGTCCTGAAGGTCACGCCGCCCCGGGCTCCGCGGATGCTGCTTGAGCGGCCGCGACTCGGCAGCGCGCGCCCGGAATTCGCCGACAAGGCCGTGATTGTCCTGCAGGCCGGAGCCGGATTCGGCAAGACCTCGCTGCTCGCGCAATGGCGAAAGGAGGCACTGCAACAGGGCGCGGTCGTGGCGTGGCTGACGCTCGACGGGCGGGACACCGGCAACCGCCTGGTTGCCGGACTGACCGCGGCCATGCGCATGGGCAGCGGACGCCCTAATTTCGGCCAGGCATGTCTTGGTGCCGCCGGCCTGGACAGCGGCTCGCTCGAGGGCATGACGCAATGGCTGGCGGAAGTGGCCGACCTGGCGGCCGACACGGTCCTGATCCTGGACGACGTGCACGCGCTGCCCGAAGCGACTCTGCAGCAATCGCTCGCGTACCTGCTGCTCAACGCTCCGGCGAACCTGAAGATCATCCTGGCGTCCCGCAAGCCGATCGCACTGCCGGTGTCCGAATTGCCGTCGCGGGGCCACTTCGTCGAACTGGCGGCCACGGACCTGCGCTTCCATCTCGCCGAGACGGTCGCGTTGCTGCAGAAGCGCTTTGGCCGTCAGATCGACATGGATTCCTGCGTCCGCCTGCATGAGCTGACAGAGGGGTGGCCGCTCGGCCTGCAACTGGCCGTGGCGACGATCGAGCGCAACACAGACCTGCAGCAGGCGATCGCAAGCCTCTCGGTACGCTCGGGTGACCTGCACCGCTATTTCGTCGAGTCGCTCGTCGATCACCTGCCGCCCGAAGCGGCGCGGTTCCTGGTGCTCGTCGCCTTCGTGGACAACCTGTCGCCCGCGCTGTGCGAGGCGATCACGATGCAGCCGGATTGCGCCGCCACGCTGTCGCGACTGCGCGAGCTGACCCCGATCTTCTCCGAAAGCGTGGACGCTGACTGGTCGCGCATTCATCCGCTGGCCCGGGAATTCCTGATGTCGCGCTTCGCCCTGCTGCCGGAAGCCGAGCGGCGCGAGTACCACGCCCGCGCCGGCCGCTGGCTCGAGGCGAACGGCCAGTTCGAGGAGGCCGCGCGACAGATGCTCGAAGCGGGGCTCGTGGACACGGCCTACGGGCTGGTGGCACGCGTGCTGCACGACGTCTTGATCAGGGGCCAGGTGTCCGTCGTCGCCGACTGGATCGAGCGGTTGCCGCAGGCCGAAATCCTGGGGCGGACCAGCCTGCGGCTCACCGTCGGCTGGATCCTGGCGCAGAGCGACCGGCACGCCGAGGCTGCACAGCTGGTCGGTCCGATCATCGACGATCCGGCTGCCGATGGCGGCGACCGGTGCGAGAGTGCCGAGATCTGCGCGACTGCCGCACTGTTTGCCGACGACATCGACACGATGAGCCGCATCGTCTCGTCCTGGCACGACGCGTTGCCCGCGGATTCGATGATGCGTCACCTCGTCGGTGTCAATCAACTCGCGATCATGACGCTGTACCGCGGGGCGCCCGAGCAGGCGCGCTACAGCTACCGGCGGTTGCCCGTCGCCGACGCGGCCGCCGGACGCTACACGCTTGGCTGGCGTGACTGGATCATCGGCGTCAGCTACCTCTGGGAAGGCCAGGTCGACCTTGCCGCGCAAAAACTCCGGACTGCGTTGGCGCTCGCCGAGGAAGACTCCGGGCGGCGCAGCCCCATCTCGGTGACCCTTGCTTCGGCGCTGGCTGCTGCGCAGTGGGACCGGGATGAGCCGCACGAGGCCGCCGCACTGCTGGCCAACCGTCTCGACGTCCTGGAGCGCCGCGCGCCTCCTGACGCGATCATCATGGGATACGTGACTGCGGTGCGCGTGGCCGCGCTCGGCAAGGACGAACAGCGTGCCCTCGATCTGCTGGATCACCTGTATGCGCTCGGCGAAGCGAACCACCTGCCGCGCCTGTGCATTGCCAGTCTCGGCGAGCGACTGCGCCTGCACGCAGTGCGCGGACGCGGTGACGTGTGTGCAGTCGTCGAGCGCAAGCTGGACTCGGTGCTGGCCGAGCTCGGGAATCACCGGTGGGGGCCGCTCGGCCCGATCGTCGAACTGCAGGTCGGCCTTGCCCGGGGACTGTCGGCCGTCGCGCGTCGCAATTGGAAGGAAGCCCTGGCGCATGTCGATGCGGCTGCACCGCAGGCGGAACGGCTGCGGCGCGGTCGCGACCTCGCCCAGTCCTACTTGCTGAAGGCCCTGGCCATGAGCAGCGCTGGCGAGAACGGCGCCGCGCTGCTCGAGGAAACGCTGGGCATGTGCCGTGCCTGGGGATTGTCGCGGCTCGCCGCGGATACCCACCCGGAGCTGCTGCAACTTGCCCGGCCGTCGCTGGAGGGTGCGAACGCGGCGGCGCCTGGCGCGACTGCCGGCCCGCAGCGCGAAAGCGGTGCGCACAGGAAAAAGAGCGCGACTAGATCCCGCACCGGACGCGGCTCGCTGCTGTCACCTCGCGAGCGCGAAGTGCTGCGGCTGCTCGCAACGGGCTTGTCCAACAAGCAGATCGCCCTGGCCATGGACGTCGGCGAAGAAACGATCAAGTGGCACTTCAAGAACCTGTTCCGCAAGCTCAACGCCGGGTCGCGCATTCATCTGCTGCACCGCGCCCGCATGGTGGGCGTGATCGAAACGGCGACCTGACGACCCGCCTGTCACTCACTCGCCGGCCTGCGCGATGCCATCGGCCACGTGGTGGGCCCACGCGGCGATGGCGACCGCTGGCGGACCACCCGGTGCCGCCGGCAGGACCGACGCGTCGGCGATGTACAGTCCGCGGTTGCCGTGTACTTCGCCGCGGTGATCCACGACTCCCTGTTGCGCATTCGCACCGAGGCGGGCACCGCCACCCATGTGGGGGGTCAGTGGCTTCTGAAGTGGTATCGCACGGTCGCCGCTCTCGACGGTGACGCGGCGGAATGTTTCCCGGAACTCCGCGTAGACAGGCTCTTGCCGATAATCATAGTTGGACTGCAGGCGACCGCTTTTGAAACCCAGTGACGCCTGGCCGGTGTCGGCGCCCATCGCATACATGAAGTACATCTTTTCCAGCCGGCGCTTGACGAATGCCGGCAGCGGCCAGGTCTCGAATCCGGCCATGCTCCCGATTCCGTACGCTCGGGACTGATCGTCGTTCACCGTGAATTCGCCGAGCGCCGCGGCCGACCTGAAGCTCGAGTACGGTGAGGATGGCCTCAGCCAGACTCCGATCAGGTCTCCGTTGGCAAAGAATGACCGGCCGAGCGCGGGCATGGGTGCCAGGCCATCGGGTTGCCGTGATCCCGAGAACAACAGCCTCGTCGTGTTGAGCGTTCCTGCGGCGACGACGAGTTGCGGGGCGTGAATGCACTCCACCGTACCGGTTGCCTGGTCATTTGTTTCCACGACGTAGCCGGGACCGTCCACCGGGCGCGCAGGCTTGATCCGGCTCACCTCGCAGAGATCACGGACCGTGACACCCTTGTCGAGCACGGGGGCGATGTAGACGAAATCCGTGGACGCCTTCGCGCCACCGCGGGAGCCAAGGAAGCCGTCGCCGTTGAACGCGCAGTACTGGCGATCGACGTCGGCCGGACCGAACCTGGTGACGGCTCCTGCCTGCGCCGCCGTCGGCGGGAACAGGATCCCCATGTGGGGCTGGGGATCTGCCGGGCGGCAGGACCTCGTGGCGCCATTCGGGAAGTGGTCCCAGACCGAATGCGGCAGTGGGTGCTCGCGAGTGAGGCGCACCCCGCCCATGTCGCGGATCACCTTGTCGTAGTAGCGCTCGATCCGTGCCGGATCGAGTTCGGGGTGGCGCTCGTGCCACAGCGCGCGCTCGCGTGGTGGCTCCAGCAGGCCCCCGTAGGCCGTGCTGCCGCCTCCGACCGCGGATGCGGCCAGCGTGTAGAGACCGGGGAAGGACTCGAGGTCGAACATCCCGGCCTTGTTCAGGCGCAGGTTCAGTCGCCCGCGACGCAGCGACCGAAACAAATGCGTCACGGATTGCGTGCCGTAGGGAAAGGGTGAACGCCGTTTGATGCCCATGGAGCGCACCGGCACGGAGTCGCGCCACGGGCCGCGCTCCAGCACCAGCACACGCTTGCCGGCCAACGCCAGTCGATTGGCGACGACACTGCCGCCGAATCCGCTGCCGATGACGACGACATCCACGCGGGCGCTGGTCACGAGGGGGCGCTCAGCTCGTCTGGGCGGATGGGACGCGCTCCGGGTGCCAGACATAGCAGATGATGGCCAGCAGAGCGGCAAAGGGTATGTCCGTCCACAGGTGCGCGTGCTCGTTCGGGTAGTAGAACGCCTGCGGGATCATGATCCCGCCGTGCACGATGCTCGACACGATGCCGTAGTCGAACAGGCCCGCATTGCGCTTCGGATCGCGCGCGCCCCGCAGCATCAGGAAGCCGTAGGAGACGTACATGGCTGCGACCATGAAGAAATAGGGATGCAGCCCGTCATAAGGGGAGGGCGGATGCTGCGGCCCGATGCGCGGGAAGCACCAGGCATCCGGGGACACGGCACCCCAGAGAATACCGGGCGGGTACAGGACGGCCGCGAGCGGCAGTCCCGCCAGGCAGAGCCATCCGGCCACGCGCATGGCGCGCGACGAGTTCCTGAGGTGCCGTTCCACGCTTTGCATACCGTACTCCTGGGTCGGTGACCGGGGTTCTCGACTGGACGGAATCCCGTCGCGCCACGATGACGTGCTTTATAGACCGGTCCTACCCCTGTCGAACCCCCTGCCGCGGGGGGGTGGTGGCGGGTCCGCGACCCGCGAGAATGCGGGCTGGCCGCTTGTGGCCGCCGGTCGCGCAAGCGGTCCGCTGGGAGCCAAGGCATGGTGATCAATATCTCCGTCGTCAGCGAGGGCTTAGCGAAGATGAAAGGCCGGCAGAAACTGAGTGTTGCCCGGCAGGTCGACAGGATGCCAATCGTCAGATCAGTCGTGTCCAGGGCCGGCGCGTTGAAAGAAAAGGTGCGCCGGCGAAAGCCGCCCCGATCGCCGTTCGGCGGATTCAAGAAGCGCACCATTACGGCAGCCCAGCTGGCGCGCCGGATAGCATCGCTGGTTCCGGAGTTCGGCACGATGTACCGGGTCTGGCTGAAGCAGGAGATCGATCCGGGATTCAGGGAAGAACTGATGCTCGTCGTGTCGCAGCTCAACGGTTGCCGGTTCTGCAGCTGGGGACACCACGAGTGGGCCCAGATCAGCGGCGTCCCGGACGAGGAACTGGCCCGGCTCGAGCAACTGGATCCGTCCGGATTCGACCGGCGCAAGTGGCTCGCGATCTCCTACGTGAGGGCGCTGGTCAAGGAAGACTTCAAGCGCGTGCAGCCCGGGTTGCGGCGTGCGATGCAGCACAAGTATTCGCCGGAGGAGATTCGCCAGATCGAGCTGATCGCCAAGGTCATGGACGCCGGCAACCGCGGCAGCAATACCTTCGATGCGATGCTGTCCCGACTGAAGGGGGTTCCAGCGGCGGACAGCCGGATCATCGACGAAGTGATCCTGAGCGGCGCGTTCCTGGCGATTGCGCCGATGGTCGTGTTCCACCTGTCGCGCACGGCGCAGCGCCCGTTCCTCGAAATGGCCCGGAGCCTGGTCGATTACACGAAGAACTACGAAGACAAGATCGCCAAGCCCGGGGCGTCGAAGTGAACGCAGCCGATGCCGGTTACGATACAGACCTGCTGGTCATCGGCGGAGGCAGCGGCGGAGTGCGCGCCGCCCGCATGGCGGCCGCGCGCGGCGCACGCGTCGTGCTGGCGGAGGCCGGCGGCACGGCCGGGCTCGGCGGCACCTGCGTCAACGTCGGCTGCATCCCGAAGAAGCTCTACAGTTTCGCCGCGCATTATGCGGAGGCCTTCGAGGAGTCGCACGGCTTCGGCTGGCACGGCAGTGCTCCGACGCTGGACTGGGGCCGCCTGAAAGAGAACCGCCGCAACGAGCTGGCGCGCCTGAACGGCGTGTATCTCAAGCTGCTCGTCGACAGCGGCGTCGAGGTGGTCCACGGTCACGCGCGCCTGCTGGGCGCTCACACGGTCGAGATCGATTGCGCAGGTCGCGACCGCGGCGTTCCTCGCCGGGTCAGCGCCAGGCACATCCTGATCGCCACCGGTGGGCGACCACAGGTTCCCGGATTTCCCGGCCGCGAATTCGCGCTGACCTCGAACCAGGTGTTCGACCTCGAACCATTTCCCGCACGGCTGCTCGTGGTCGGCGGCGGATACATCGCCTGCGAATTCGCATCGATCTTCAACGGACTGGGCGCGCGCGTGACCCAGCTCTATCGTGGACCGCAGCTGTTGCGGGGCTTCGACGACGACGTGCGCCGGTTCCTCGGTACGGAGATGGTCAAGAAAGGCGTCGATGTGCGCCTGGACGCCAACGTGGCCGCCATCGAGCGCGCGCCGGGGGGGCTGCTCGTCCGCCTTCAGGACGGTGGCAGCGTGGAGGTGGATGCTGCTCTTCTTGCTACCGGACGGGTGCCGAACGTCGCGGGCCTCGGACTCGAGGCAGTGGGCGTCGCGCAGGGTGATGACGGTGCGGTGCTCGTCGACCGGCATTACCGGACCAGCGTGCCGTCCATCCATGCCGTGGGCGACGTCACTGCGCGAGTGCAGCTCACGCCCGTCGCACTCAGCGAAGCCATGGTGGTCGTCGATCAACTGTTCGGGGCGCCGTCAGGCAGGATCCCCCGCGCCATGGAATACGATTTCATTCCCAGCGCGGTGTTCACGCATCCCAGCGTCGGCACGGTCGGCATGACGGAGGCCGACGCGCGCATGGAATTCGGCGTCATCAGCGTCTATCGCAGCGAGTTCAAGGCGCTCAGGCACACTCTGAGCGGCAGCACCGAGCGCACCATGATGAAGCTGGTCGTGGACGAGGCGACCGATCGTGTCGTCGGACTCCACATGGTGGGTGCCGACGCGGGCGAGATCGTGCAGGGATTCGCCGTCGCAATGAAGGCGGGAGCGACCAAGGCCAACTTCGACGCCACCATCGGCATCCACCCGACAGCGGCGGAAGAGTTCGTTACCTTGCGCGAACCGGTGGTGGCGGCATCCTGAAGCCCGGCATCGACTCGATACCGGTCTTCAATGTGGAGAGCGCCTGCGCTTCGTCTTCGTGGACGCGGCCTTCAGTTCCTCGTAGGCGTCGCGCACGTGGCGCGCGAGTTGCGTCAGGTCGTACATGGCCACGCCGTTGCCGACGAAGCCGAAGTCCATGCTGTCGTCATAGGACGTCAGCGTCGCGTTGAGGCCGACCGACATCGCGATCATTGACACGGGGAAGGTGCCCGCCAGCGCGGCGCCGTTCAGGTACATCTTCGCGCGCGCGCCCGGGACGTTCGAAATCACCACGTTGGCGAGCGGTGGCGTCACCCGATCGACGTGCGTCGCCGTGGTCAGCTCGGCCATGCCGAGCACGGCGACCGCGTAGGCCAGGGCGGCATCCTTGGACATCGAGCGCAATTCCTGCTTGGCGGTGCCCATGGCGGCCACGACCTGCTTGACACGCGCGAGCACGGTCGCGTCGTGTCCGCCGAGGTGCACGAACATGGCCGAGGCCCTGGTGCCGCTTGCACTGTCGCCTTCGTCGCGCAGCGACACGGGGCAGAAAGCCACCAGCGGGCGGGGAAACGCACGTCCGGTCTGCCGCAGGTAGCGATGCACACCCTCGTCGACGATGGTCACGGCGAGGTCATTGAGCGTCGCGCCGAAGTGCCCCCCGACCGCGTGCATTTCGTCGAGCGGCAGCGACAGCGTCGCGATCGACCGCGCCATCTGCAGCGGCTCGTTCATCGGCCCGCGCTGCGCCGTGAACGGTGCGCTGCCGACCGGATCGGCGCCTAACAGCGACGCGAGCCCTTTCTTGAGGGCGCCCACCGAGACGTCCCGCAGCGCGAGCGTCTGCTTCGTTGCCGAGATGCCGATTTCCGCCAGTCGGTCGACGATGGCTTTCGGCGGGCGCGGCTTGTGCACGGGAACCAGTGCCGCAAACGCGGGCATCGGGATTACGCGTTTCGGGCTCGGGCTCAGGCTCGCGTACAAACGCTTCGTGCCGGATACGCCGTCAATGATGGCGTGGTGCACTTTCGCGTACACCGCGAACCGGTTACCCGGCACACCGTCGATGATCCAGTCCCGGAACAGCGGCCGGCTGCGGTCGAGCATCGGTTCGTGGAGGTCGGCCACGAGTCGGAGCAGGTCGTCGTACGTGGCTCCGTGCGGTAACGCGATGTGCTGGATGTGGTAGCGCGGGTCGTACGACGTCGTCTCGCGGAAATGCGGGAGGCCGGTCGCACCGGTCTCCACCACGTAATTGAACGGGGGCGTCGGGTTGAAGGACCGGTACGCCTCGACGATCTGCCGGACCACGTCGGGATTTCCCCTCGGCTTCTCGAACAGCAGCAACGCGCCGACGTGGCTCGGGCTCGCCTGGGACTCCATGATCAGCCACATCAGGTCCAGCGGTGGGACAGGCTTGCTCATCGATGCCCCCATGCCCGGTGCCGCGCCGGCCCGCGTAGCCGGTGGGAACCAGTGTCGCGTTAGTGTTGGTGGCTGACGATACAACACGAACCCGCCGGCAGCCCCCCCGCCGAATGGGGGGTGTGCCGTTTCGACCCCATGACGGCGGGAACGATCGCATGACCACCAGAGTTCCGGTGTGCGCGGCAGGCTCGCCGGCGCCAGCGCAGCAACTCATCGGAAAGAAAGTCGCCGTCTACGGGCGGCGAGCGACGGGCGAAAAGTACCTGATCAATCCGAACCAGCGGACGGCCGGGTAGCTTTCTGCGCGTAGTGGCCCTGCACGTAGCCGACGAGGCTGCGGGTCGTGTCAACGAACGAGCGCCCCGAGTAGCGCGCCAGCAGCAACACCAGGGGCGGCGCAACCGTCAGGAACACGCTGCTGAAGAACATCTCGTCGGTGATCCTGGTCTTCTCGCCGGGCTTTCCCTGCAGGCGCGACAGCATGGCCTCGTAGGTGTTGGCGCTGCGATTGACCAGGTCCATCACCGCGGCAACGAGTTCGATGTGCCCGATCTCGCGCTGCGTGTAGAACGATTCCATCCTCGCGCGCAGCTCGCGCGGAACCCGCTTGAAGTCCGCCGCGGCCAGGGCCGTCACGTACTCCAAGGCAGCGCGCTTGCGCCCAGCCAGCGCTCCCAGCTGCGACGCCTCGATCTTCGCGAGTTCCTGCTCGGACGCCCCCATCGACTCCGCCCAGGTCCGGTGAGCCCAGTTGCAGTAGGGAGCGTCGTTCTGCCGGGCGATCGCCACCATCAGTTCCTCGCGAAAGGCAGGGTCCATTTCGGGCTTGTCCCAGATCGCATAGAGCGTCGGAAACTCGGCCAGCAGTGCCTTGAGCCTGACCGCAAACTCGCCTACTGAGATAGTCCGCTTTTCGCTTCGGGTCGGTCGGGCAGCAGCGCCAGTGCGCGCCTTCCGCGCCTTGGTCCGGCCGGTCCGGCGCCCGACGACCTTGGCCCTGGACGGTCCCCGCAGCGGTGCTCGTCTGGTCTTGGAAGCTCTCTTGGTAGCCATTGGCAGGTTTCCAGGTTTGTACCAGCAGGAGTAGTGTCGCAGAACAGCGCGTCGCGACGATCCTTACTTCGCCAGGATGTGGATCGCCACGGCGGCCTCCTCCACACCCTGCAGGCCGCCGCCGTTCTCCTGGATGGCGTGACGAGCGCCCTCGACCTGCCGGGCCCCGGCCTCGCCGCGCAGTTGCGTGACGAGTTCGTAGAGCTGGCCGATGCCGGTGGCGCCGAGCGGATGACCCTTCGACTCGAGGCCACCCGACGGATTGATCGGGATGCGCCCGCCGAGCGCGAAGTCACCGCGCTCGGCCGCCGGGCCGCCCCCGCCGAGCGGCACGAACCCGAGGTTTTCCGACTGGATGATCTCTCCCATCGCCGATGCGTCGTGGACTTCGGCCACGTGCATGTCGTCCGGGCCGAGCCCGGCGATCTCGTACGCCTGCAGTGCCGCCAGGCGGCTCACGTGCTTGTGCGGCTCGTCGAGCCTGCGATGCGTGAAGCTGCGAATGACACTCGCCGCCACCCTGATGCAGCGCTTGCGGTCGGCGTCGATGCGCTTCAGTCCGTCCTCCGTGCACAGGATCGCCGCGGCGGCGCCGTCCGACAGCGGCGCGCACATCGGCAACGTGATCGGGTAGGTGATGGGCGGTGCCGCGAGCACTTCATCGACGGTGAAGGGCTTGCGGAACTGCGACCAGGGATTGTGCACCGAGTGCTGATGGTTCTTGGCGCACACGGCGGCGATCTGCCGTTGCGTCGTGCCGTAGGTCTTCATGTGCCAGCGGCAGAATGCCGCGTAGATCGCCATGAACTTGCTGTAAGGCTTGTCGGACTCCGAGCCGGGCGGCGGCGTGATGCCTTCGCCCATTCTCAACAGCACGGCGGCGTTCGCTTCGGCCATGGACACGTCCCACCCGCCTTCGAAGATGGCGAACGCCTTCGCCTTGTCGGGGATGTTCATCTTCTCGGCGCCGATCGCGAGTGCCACGTCCGCAGTGCCTGCCTTCAGGCTCTGCACGGCGAGGTTGAACGCCGAGCTGCCCGAGGCGCAGGCGTTCTCGACGTTGTAGACGGGAATACCCTCGATGCCGATCTTGCTGAAAATCACCTGGCCCGGTATCGAGATCTGTCCCTGCAGCGTGCCGTTGGTCATGCCCGAGTAGTAGGCGACGCCGATCTGCGGTGCCGCGCAGCCGGCGTCCGCGAGAGCACGGTTCAAGGCCTCGCCGGCGAGGTCCTCGAGGCTTCGTTCGGGATGTCGTCCGAACACGGTCATGGCGATGCCGGCGACGTAGATCGGGGTCACGCGAACTCCTGGCGGCTGCGCGGCGGGACCGGGTGCCGCGCTACTTGGTGATCATCCGTAGCACGGCGGGGTAGGCATTGGGCATCAGGCGACTCAGCCAGTACAGCGTGGTGGACCTGCTGCCCGTCAGGATGCGTTGCTTGCCCTGCTCGACGCCAGCGATGATGTCTGCGGCGCACTTCTCGGGCGGCGTGACCAGCATCTTCTCGGCCAATCCGTCGAAGGCGGTTTCCTCGACGCCGGCGGCGGCGGCACGACGAGCCACCTTCTCGATGTTGGTCCGGATGCCGCCCGGATGCACGCACACGGCACGCACGCCGGTGCCTTCGAGTTCGCTCCACAGGCACTCGGTCAGGCCGCGCACGCCGAACTTCGAGATGTTGTAGGCGCTCTGCAGCGGAAAGCCGACCAGGCCGAACACGCTCGAAATGTTGACGATGCAGCCCTCGCGCTGGGCCAGCATCATCGGCAGGAACGCCTTGGTGCCGTAGATCACGCCCCACAGGTTGATGCCCAGCTGCCACTCGATCTCCTCGATGCTCAGGTGCGCGACCGTGCCGACGACGGTGGCGCCGGCGTTGTTGATCACGCAATGGGCGGTGCCGAAATCGCGTCGTACGTCGTCGGCATGCGTGAACACCGCCTGCCGGCTCGAGACATCTAGCGTGTAGCCGCGCGCCTCGGCCACGGCAGGCAGCGATTTCAGCGTTTCCTCGAGACCCTTCGCGTTGACGTCCGACAAGGCCAGGCGGGCGCCCTTGCCGGCGGCCTGCTGCGCGAGCGCGCGGCCGATGCCCGACGCGGCGCCCGTGATGACGACGACTTTGCCCGTGAAATAGCTCATGCCGGTTATTTTCCTTGCCGCGCTCAGATCTTGCGCGTCGTTTGCTGCCAGTACTTCGCCCTGAGGTCCTTCTTAAGCACCTTGCCCACCGGGCTTCGGGGCAGCGCATCGACGAAATCGATCGACTTCGGCGCCTTCACCGAGCCTAGCTTCTCCTTGCAGAGCGCAATGAGCTCGTCCGCGCTCGCCTGTTGCCCGGCGTTGAGTTCGACCACGGCCTTCACCGCTTCGCCCCACGTCTCGTCGGGCACGCCGATGACGGCGCAGTCCTGCACGGCCGGGTGTGACCAGATGACCTGCTCGACTTCGCTCGGGTACACGTTGAAGCCGCCGGAGATGATCATGTCCTTCTTGCGGTCGGTAATGTGCAGGTAGCCGTCGGCGTCGATGTGGCCGATGTCGCCTGTGTGCAGCCAGCCGTCGATGATGGTCTCGGCGGTCTTTTCCGGCGCCTTGTAATAGCCCTTCATCACCAGGTCGCCGCGCACGCAGATCTCGCCGGTGCCGCCCTGCGGCAAGATCTCGTTCGCGTCGTTCATGATCTCGACGCGGATCAGCGGATTCGGGTGTCCCACCGACGACAGGCGCTCGTCCGAGGCGAGCCTGCCGTCAACGAAGTGCTCGTCCGGCGGCAGGTAGGCAATCGACGCCGGCGCCTCGGTCTGGCCGTAACCGCCCATCATCACCGGGCCGATGACCTGGATGGCCTGCTTCAGCTTCTCCACCGACATCGGCGCGGCGCCGTACATGAAGTACTTGAGCGAGGAGAAATCCACCTTGCTGCCGAGGTCAGGAACGTCCAGCAGCCGGTATATCACCGTCGGCGGCAGGAACAGCTCGGTGACCTTGTATTGCGGGATGGCCGCCAGCAGCAAAGCCGGGTCGGGTTTCGTGATCACGACGACCGTGCCGCCTCGCGCCGTGCAGG
>PDVJ01000353.1_pt1 | contig 15259 bp, 14 predicted proteins | sample 1369811 | NCBI WGS metagenome assembly PDVJ01 (sample SAMN07795376, study PRJNA414565) | Alkali sediment metagenome, whole genome shotgun sequencing project. | reverse complement strand
TGAGTGTTATTCCAATGGTTAAGAACAGCAATATCGCGCCAATCCCCAGTAGCCAACGCTTGGGCTTAAGTTTCGTTTTCATCATTCTGCGCCCTTTCAAATTTGAATTTACAATCTTTTACAGTTCCACAAAACTCCTTTAACATCTTCAACTCAATCTGCAGAATAAAAAAGTCCTTTAATCAAGGAGGGTATGCCATGTCAAGAATGACTCGAAGAGCCTTCATCAGAAGCACTGCTTACCTGGCAGGGGGAGGAATGTGCGCGCTGTCCACCGGATCAAGCCTATTGATGCCTGTGGAGAGTTGGGCATCGCATATCGCCTTCCAGGAGACGAGCTGTGGCGAAAACCATCCCCAACCGGACAAGACCCGACGATATCCATGCCCATTGTCTGCAGTACCAGGGCATCAAGTGTCTGAAATGCAAAAGCCGGTGTCCCGTTGACGCCATCAGCGAAGAAACCGCCCATGACAAAGAAGCCTGCATGCAGCGGGTCGCGGCGTCCACAAAGTACTGCAACCGGCATTATCATATCTTCATTTACGGATGCGGGTTGTGCGCAACGAGGACACCCTGTGAATCGGGTATTCCGGAGGCGCTTCTAAAAAGTGTACCCACTTGATCAAGGTGTAATTGGCAATATCGCATTGAGAGGGTCAATGTCGCGTTTTAAACTTTTATCCCAGATACAGGAGAAAAAATCGTGATGAAGAAAACGCTGATTATCATTGCTGTCGTTGTTGTCGCTTTGGGGCTTGCTGCATGGCTAGGCCTCCCCGCCGGGCTCACGGCTATGGGACTGCATCCCCAGTACAGCGGTCCGAAATTTCAACTCCCCGGCGGCAAGGCCCTAATCATCGCTACCAGCCACGATCGACTCGGGGAGAAGGGGGATAGGACGGGTGTTTTCGGCTCCGAAATGACGGCCCCCTATTATGAATTCGTCGCGGGTGGGATGAAGGTCGATCTGGCCAGCATTAAGGGCGGTCCGATCCCCATTGACCCCATGTCGATTAAATGGTTCATTAAATCGGGGTATGACGACCGTTTTCTGAAGGATCCCGATTTTCAGCTAAAAACCGCACAATCTCTCAAGATCGACGATATTGATTTTACCGTCTACGACATCATCTATCTGGCCGGCGGATGGGGGGCTGCATATGATTTGGGGATCTCCGAGATCCTGGGGCGCAAAATCACCGAGGCCTACGGGGCGGGCAAAGTCATCGGCGGCGTTTGCCATGGTCCTCTCGGTTTGCTTTTGGCCAAAGACGAAAAAGGCGCACCCCTCGTCAAGGGACGCCGTTTGACGGCGGTGACGGACAAACAGATCCGGGAACTGGGCATCTCCATGACGCCCCAGCATCCTGAGCGGGAACTGCGCGCGGCGGGGGCTGTTTTTGAAGGCAAAACCGCCTTTAGAGATATGTTCGCCAATCATTCCGCTGTCGACGGGCGCCTGGTGACAGGGCAGAACCAGAATGCCGGGGCCGAAGTGGCCAATAAAATGATGATGACGGCCAAGGGAGGTCCAAGATGACAAATGATAATGCAAAACGCAATTCAGGCGCAACGGTCTTTCGCCTGCTGGCCGGATTGATCGGCCTGTTTTTTCTGGCCCTTGGAATTGGGTTTATGGCTTTTCCCGATACGTTTGCCACGGGCTTTTCCGTTCAGCCGGCTTATGTTCCCGGTCTCAACGCCATCCGGGGCAATTTCGGCGGCCTGTTTCTGGGGATGGGTCTTTTCTGCCTTGTCGGCGCCATGGCCGGCCGCTCCCGCTGGCTTATCGTTCCCGTCATTTTCGTCATTCTGATCATGGTCGGTCGCCTCATCAGCCTGGGCTTGGACGGCTTTTCGGAGGCCGGCACCCAGTCGCTGAAAATGGAGGCCCTCTTCGTGGTCGTTTTGGCGGGTGCGATCCTGGCTCTCAATCGCAGATCCAAAACAGGAGAAAAAGGTTTCACCCTGTCGGAGGTTTTGAATGCCAGGGTTCTGATCGGCGTCGTCTGCGTCGCCTTCATCCTTGCCGGCCTGCTCCTGGCGCGGAAGCAGATCGGCATGATCGTGGTGGACCGGGTTGCCACGCGGATCATGGCTGCCAATGCCGTTGCCGGTTTACCGGACGGCCTTCATGTTGTCCTTATCGGCACGGGCGCCCCCTTTGCCGATCCAAGAAGAGGAGGGCCGAGCACGGGCGTCATCGCCGGGAAGAATCTTTATCTTGTCGATGCGGGGCCCAGCAGTGAGAGAAAACTGGAGCTCATGAAGATAAGACCTGAGGACGTCAGGGCTGTTTTGCTGACGCATTTTCATTCCGATCATATCGGCGATCTGGGCGAGTTGATGCTGAAGCGCTGGGCCGGCGGCTCCATGAAAACGCCCCTCGATGTATTCGGCCCGGAAGGCGTCGAAACGGTTGTCAAAGGATTCAATCTGGCGTATTCCCTGGACACGCAGTACCGGATCGCGCACCACGGCCCGGAGGTGGTGCCGCCATCTGGCGCAGGCGGCATGGCCAGGACGTTTCAATTTCCGGCCGATAAGAAAGCCATGGTGATTATCGAAGCCGATGGGCTGAAGGTGACGGCCTTCGAGGTCGACCACACACCCGTAAAACCTGCTGTGGGGTATCGTTTCGATTACAAGGGCCGCTCCGTGGTGATCAGCGGCGATACGGTTCCCTGTCTGGCCCTGCTGGAACAGTCCCGGGGCGCCGACATATTGGTCCAGGAAGCGCTCCAGCCGGCGATGGTCGGCATATTGAAAACGACGGGACAAAAAATAAACCGCCCCAAGACGGCAGAGATCATGGGCGACATTTTAAACTATCACACATCGCCGGAGGATGCCGCCAAACTGGCGCGCGAGGCCGGGGTGAGACATTTGGTGCTCAGCCATCTCCTGCCGCCCCTGCCTGTGGCGGACCTCAAGCCGGTCTTTCTCGGGGACGCGAAAAAAGGTTTCTCCGGCCCTATTACCATTGCGGAAGACGGCATGCTGTTCAGCCTGCCGGAGGGCAACAAAAAGATCATCCAAAAATCGCTTTTTTAAAAAAGGTATCAATGGGAGCAAAAACTGGGGACAGATTTCAAATCTGTCTCCATATCTCGATCCACATACATAAAGGAGATTCAAAAGGAAATGAAAAGCCGTATCATCGAGACAAACGGCATCAAAATGCATCTTTTAGAACAGGGTGAAGGACCCCTGGTCATCCTGTATCACGGATTTCCGGAATTGGGATACTCCTGGCGGCATCTGTTGACCGCACTCGCTGAAGCGGGCTATCATGCCGTTGCGCCGGATCAGCGCGGTTACGGAAAGACCGACTGCCCTGAATCCGTTGAATCTTATGACATCCTCCAACTGGTCGGGGATATCGTCGGCCTGGTGCATGCCCTTGGGGAGGAAAAGGCTGCCATAAGAATTGGGCAAGGCTGATCCAGAAGATTTACGAAGTGGACCCACTGACTTGCCCCAAATGTTCCGCGAAGATGAAAGTCATCGGCGTGATCGAGGATCAGAACGTCATCAAAAAGATCCTCAAGCACCTGGGATTATGGGAGGTGAAACCCAGAACCCCTCCGCGGATGGCCAAGACGCAGACCCTTCACACCGAGCCCCATATCGATTATTCCGGCTCCCAGATCCCCCTTCCGATAGAACCGCTTATAGTCTATCCTTGATTCAAAAACAGGCTAGCTGTCCTTGAGACGGGGTGGTATATCGCCACGAGTTTTCCTTTCAGCCGACATTATGACTCGTGTTGGTAATCACGCGCCTCTGACCCCAATTCAAAAGTCAACACATAACGATACGCATGGTGGCGTTCAGGCGGAATATAACTTACGCCTGCTAACCTTCACTCCTGGGATTCAGTCGGAGGTGCCATCACGCTCTCGCCCCATCTGTGATATCTTGCCAGTATCTGCATGGGCACCTAGCGGATGCAGATAATCACAGGAGTCTCGCTCGGAGTACAATAAGCGGGGATGTCGCTTGTCGTCGTACCGAAGAACCGCACCATCAAAATGAAGAGCGCGAGATGGAGTATCCGTAAAGGGTTGGGCGCTTTTTGCTTAACCCTTTTTTTTATGGTATTTTTGATAATATCTGAGGACGAAAACAACAGCTTTCTGACCAATGGAAGGAAATGGCGAGGTTGATTGCCAAGCCTCTGAATGTTATTAAAGAAGCGAAGAAGAGTGTTATGCGGGGACGGCTGGTGAAAAGGAGCGAACCATTGAAAATCGCGATTGCCGGCGCTGGAATGACCGGGGCTTATGCTTACAGGCTTCTGAAGAGCCGGGGGCTTGAAGCGGATGTTTACCATCGCGATTGCCGAACCGCCTGCGGCATCCATCCCTGCGCATGGGGAACCTCGCGAAATTTTTTTGAACTCGTCGACGCCGCTGGTCTTCACCCTGAGAAATACATTCTTCAGGCGACCGATCACGTATGGATGGAGGACGTGAGAATCCCGGGAGACCTGATGACCTTTGATAAACCCGCCCTGATCCAAGATCTTCTCCAGGGAGCGACCATAAAAAAAGATCCGCTCGATGTTACCGCATACGACCGGGTGATTGATGCCACGGGCATCTCGCGCAGCTATTTGCCTTCCATTCAAGGAGACGTGCTCTTGCCTTGCATTCAGCGCCGGATCGAGACGAGCGAGCCGCTCGAGAATCGCATCAAGCTCGGCGGGGTCGGGTATGCCTGGATTTTCCCTCTCTCCCAATATGGTTACCACATCGGCTGCGGAAGCCTGGCTGGTGATCCAAAAGCTTATCTGGCAAACCTCGGGTGGATCGAGAACCGCGGAAGAAACCCCTCAAGGAAAGTGCTCTGTGCCTGCTCAGGCCATGTGCGCCTTACAGGGCCTCATGGGTCTCAGCCTTTTGTCGTCGACAGCGCAACACAGGGAGTCTGGGGTGTGGGAGAGTCCATCGGGTGCGTGGCTCCCCTTGCCGGAGACGGGGTGGTCCCCGGGATGAAAAGCGTACAGCTCCTGTTGCAGAACTGGGAAAACCCTGAAGCTTACACCAAGGCCATCCTCAAGGAGTTCAGGTGGATGGAAAATGAACGGCAGGTTATTGATAGACTGCTGAGCAAAGGAACCCTTAAAATCAAGGATGCCTGGGTGCTCAAGAAAAACTCCAGGCGAATGGGGATGCAGGTGGGACTGAAGGAGGCGGTGGCGCTCCTGAGAGCCTTGGCAAAAAAGTAAGCAGTAGGGAGTATGCAGTAAGCACCAATACTGATGCGTTCGTAAAAAGTCATCAAAGCCGTCACCCCGGCGAAAGCCGGGGTCCATATGTGCTTGTTTTCCTGGATTCCGGCTTTCGCCGGAATGACAGAAGAGGCCATTTTTTGACTTTTTACTAAGCCACCAATACTCCATTACTGCAATACTCTGGTTTGTTATGACCATGAGCCACTATCCTGGCGTAGAGACCGCTCATCGATTCTTCTCAGGTACAGGTTCCAGCTATGATCTGATCGCGCACTTGTGCACCTTCGGTTTCGACTTCTGGTGGAAAAAGAGAATCCTTCGAGAAATCCCTTCGAACCCGAAACACATCCTTGATCAGGCTTCTGGAACAGGGATCCTCACGATGAAACTTGCCCGTAGGTTTCCGCGCTGTCGCGTGATCGGCGTTGAGCTTCGGGAAGAATACTTGAACATTGCCAGGAACAGGGCGATTCAGCTCAACCTCAACCATGTGGAATTCCTTTTAGGCCGGGCAGAAGACATTATTCTCAATGCCGGCATCGATTGCATCACGTCCTCTTACCTGGCAAAATACGCCGAGATCGGCACTCTGGTTCTTCATGCGAAAAAAATGCTCCGGCCCGGCGGCGTCCTGATCATGCATGATTTCACGTACCCTTCAGGTGGCATTTTCCTGCGTCTCTGGAAATTCTATTTCAGGATTCTCCAGAGCATCGGGGCACGGGTGTTCCCCGAGTGGAAAACCGCCTTTCATGAACTTCCGGCGCTTCTCGAAAGCACCCGATGGGTTGATGAAGTCGTCTCCTCTTTGAGGGAAAACGGTTTTTCAGAGATTCGCCAAGAGCGTCTGTTCATGAACACGTCCGCTCTGGTCGCGGCGGAAAACCGGTCTGGATTTCCACCTGCGCGGGAATGACAAACCATCTTCACTTGCACAGTGAAGATTTTGTGAGAAAGCAGCCGACCTGACACTACTAGCCGATTCGCCAGACAAGCATTCCAATGCCCAAGAAGATGACCCCCAGGCTGATGCTCTTCAGAATGGCCTCGTGCCTCTGCATCAGAAGTTTTTCATCATCGGTCAGCATATCGGAGCGTCTCTTGAGCTCTTTGTAAGGGCGGGACGCCTTGATCTCTACAAGGCTGAAGAAGCCCATGGCCACTGCAATGGCGAGGACTCCCGGAGTGACCTCATTGGTCTGCATGATGTAACCCGCTAAAGCGGGAAGAAACCCCCAGGAGAAGGCAAACCACAAATCCTTGTGGAACTTCCCGCCGAACCATTCCAGGTTGTAGGCAAAAACAAAAAAACCTTCCAGCAAGGCGACAACCCAGAGGAGGGGGACGAAAAAGATCATGTAATAGATGGCGATCACATAGGCCGCAGCGATGGAAGAGAGCGCCGTAACCCACAACCCCCGCTCCGAGAGAACTCTCCCCCAGGGTTTCGTTCCCTTGCTTCCAACGGCATCCAGTGCGTGGGCGCCGATTCCCAATCCCAGGAAATAGATAATGACCGTCGCGACCACTCTGTCCCAGTAAACGAAACCGGCGAGCATGGCCCCTAACACGGAAAAAGAAAGGACCATCCCCGTGTAAGGCAGGAAGAGCAGGCCCATGAGCCTCCTGAACCTGTCAGGACCAAACTTAGGAACAAACCACTCTGAGCTTCTGCCCGCCATTCTAAGGCATCCTCCATCCTCTAGTGTCGCGTCTCAGAAATAAGTTGAGAAAGTCCTTGGAGTTCCCCCTCCCTTTGCCCCTCCCACCAAGGGAAGAGAAGTACTTGGGACGCAGAAGTTTACTCGGCAGCCACCATGGATCGGCAAAAAAGACTAGTTCTGCGGTATAACAAAAGCAAGCAAAAAGGCCCTCCTTCTCTTGACACCACGGGCGGTTTCTACCTATATTCATTTCTAAGAAAAAGACTCCCCCCATCGCCCGAGTTTAATCAGTAGGGATTTCAGGGCACGTCCTTCAATTTATTAGCCCATTCACCACGGGTGCCTTTGCGGCCCTTTGGACCTTGAGAGAGAACGATGAAGACCTCTTATCAAACTCAAACCCAGCGAACCCTGCCTTTTCTTCTGGCCGGCTGCCTTATGTGGTTCTTGTCTCTTTGCTCTTGTTCGCAAGAAGAACAACCTGTGCAGGTCGACCTTTCCAAGAAAGCAGAAGTGTCCGTGCAGAAGGATTCCTACATTATCACCTATGCCTATCTGCCCCAGTATTCCCATCGAGTGTCCTACGAACGGCACAATCCTCTGATCGAATATCTGAAGAAGCAAACAGGGCTCCCAATCAAACAGCTTTTCCCTGACACTTTTGATGAACACATGAAAATGGTGGGGCAGGGAAAACTTGACATTTCCTTTTCCAACCCTGTGGCCTATGTGAAAATGGCCCATCGCTATGGGACCAAAGCCTTTGCGCGTATTGTTGAGGAGGACGGTAGAGCCGAATTCCGGGGGCAGATTATCTGCCGGAGAGACAACATCGCGATTCAAACTCTTGAAGACTGCAAGGGCAAGAGATGGATTGCTGTGGATCCCACCTCTGCGGGTGGATACATGTATCCCCTAGGTCACTTCTATGATCATGGGATCCGGAAAGAGGACTTCGCTGAGATTGCTTTTGCACCAGGTCCCGGAGGCAAACAGGAAAAAGTAGCGCTTGCCGTCTATGCGGGCAGATATGACATCGGGTCTGTCAGGGAAGGGACCCTTGACGTGGTCTCCGAGAAAATTGATACTTCTGAAATCCGTGTCCTTGCCACATCCCGTTGGTATCCCGGTTGGCTCTACTCGGCGCGCAAGGACCTTGATCCGGTGGTGGTCGACAAAATCCGGAAAGCCCTTCTAGCACTTCGCGGCGAAAATGCTGACCATCAAAAGATCTTCAAGGCAGCCCACTTCACCGGGATCTTGCCTTCCAGCGACCGGGAATATGACTCCGTGAGGGAGCTGCTGGAAAAGGTGGGAGTGGATTTGAACAGTTGAACGGCTGCATCATGTCTGAGGAAAACCCCTGAGGTCTTTCGGCCCATGGCGAATCTAAGCTCATTTTTCAGAAAACTAGGATTTCGCACTAAGATATCCCTGAGCATTATTGCTATTCTCCTCCTCTTCGGAATAGGGCTCTCTCTGATCATCAGCAAATGGGTGTCCCAGGCCCTGCTCAACGAAAACAGGATGCGAGGGATCTCCAATTCGGTCAACCTGAGCGCACGTGTCGTTGAACCGCTCCTTTCCGAAGATCTCCTGGAATTGAAGAACCTTGTGGATGAGCTTTCACGCACCGACAAGGATGTCACCTACACGTTCATCCTCGACCGTGCCGGCAAGCCCCTTGTTCACACCTTCTCAGGCGGCTTTCCCATCGAACTCATTCAAGCCAATGCGGTTCAGCAAAGCGAGGTTTACCACATTCAGCTGCTTTCCACCGGGAGTGAACTCATCAACGATTTCGCCGTGCCGGTGCTCATCGGGAAAGCCAGACTGGGCACGGTAAGAATCGGCATGTCACACGTCCGCGTTCAGAAAGTGGTCCGGGAAATTCTCTGGACCATCGTGCTGACGATCGGGATCGGGATTCTGATTGTGGGTTTTGTGAGTACCGCTCTCGCCCGAACCGTGACGCGGAAAATTCAGGTTCTCCACCATGCCGCAGAAGAGATCATCAAGGGGAACCTGGACGTGCGAACCGCCCCCTCTCTTCAGAGCCGTTGCTGGGAAATGATGAGCTGCAATCAGAGAGAGTGTCCTGCATACGGAGATGAACGGGGTCGCTGCTGGTACTTGGTTGGGACCTTATGTCCGACCTGCGTGGATGGCCGATACGACAAGAAAATCGAGAGCTGCCGCCACTGCGAGGTCTACAGGTCTCAAGCCGGTGACGAAATCCAGGATCTTGCCGAGTTCTTTGACGTCATGGCCCTCACTCTTAAAGAACGACTCCAGGCCCTGAGGCAGACCGAGGACAATCTGAAGCAGCAGCAAAGACTTTTCCAGACCATTCTGGATGTGACTCCGGACATGGTCTCTCTCCAAGACCAGGAGTTGCGGTACCAAGCCGTAAACAAAGCCTTCTGTCAATTCGCGGGAAAAAGGGAAATCGAGATCCTGGGAAAGACGGATACAGGGATTTTTTCGGGTGCGCAGGCAGAGGAGAATCAGCGGGAAAACCGTGAGGTCCTTGAACAGCGGCATACCCTCAATGTCGAGAAAAAGGTGGTGGGACTAGATGGGGATCGCTGGCTTCACGTGGTTAAGACCGCTGTCGTCAGTCCGGAGGGCCAGGTTTCAGGGGTCCTCGGTACCATTAGAGACATCACGGAACTCAAGAACTTCCAGGACCGCATTATTCGGTCTCAAAGGCTGGAATCGATCGGCCAGCTTGCTGCGGGCATCGCTCACGAGATCAACACCCCGCTAGGGATCATCCTGGGATATGCACAGCTCTCAAAGGAGGATGTCCAGCCGGGGACGGAGATTCATGAAAGCCTTTCCACGATCGAAAAATATGCCCGTATCAGCCGGACGATTGTCGCAGATCTTCTCCGTTTCTCCCGGCACACGGAAAGTGTCAAGAAACCGCTCGACGTCAATCAGATCCTCCATCAGGTCACCGGCGTTGTGGAGCACACTTATGGTCTTGAGAGGATCACGATCGTCCGGGACTTACAGGAAGCATTGCCCTTGGTCTTCGGGGATCAGGAGAAACTGGAGCAGGCCTTTGTCAACCTTTTGAACAACGCGCACGACGCCATCGGCTCGGACGGTCGGATCCAAATTGGGACCACCTTTGATCCCGTTGAAAAGGAAGTGGTGATCCGTGTTTTCGATACCGGTAAGGGGATCCCTCCTGAGATCAGGGACAGGATTTTCGATCCTTTCTTCACCACCAAAGGGGTCGGGAAAGGAACGGGCCTGGGGCTTTCCGTCACCTTCGGAATCGTGAGAGATCATGGAGGGAGAATTGATTTTGAAACCACCTACGGGGGAAAAGATTCGGCGGACAAAACCGGCACGACATTTATCATCCGTTTCCCTGCGTACAAGGAAGAACCCACATAAACGAGGAAAGTCATTATGGCCAAGATCCTGGTTCTTGACGATGTCACCGACGCGGTTATTCTGATCCAAAAGATCTTGAGCAGGAAAGGCCACGAGGTGGCGGGTTTCACGGATGAAGAGCCGGCGATTGACCATGCGCGCAGTCACCCGGTGGATCTGCTCATCCTGGACATCAAGCTGAAGAAGCTGAGCGGCATTGAGGTGCTGGAGGAAATCAAGAAGAGCAACCCGGCGGTCAGGGCCATCATGCTCACCGGATATCCGACGCTGGAGACAGCCCGGCAAGCCATGAAGCTGGGCGCCCAGGAGTACTGCGTCAAACCCATTGAAAAAGAAGAACTGGAACAGAAAGTGGCTCACGTCCTCGCCATCCAGGCTTGAGCCTTTCCTGTCGTGAATAACCATGCTTTCTCTGAACGATTTAACCCGTCTCTTTTACCGGACTTTTTCTCCCGGAAGGATTCTCCGTGAGACCTACCGGTCCTTCAGAGCCCTCCTGGATCATGACCACCGAAGCCACGAACGTCTAGCCGCCCTCGAGAAGCTCTATCATGAGGAAAAACCTGCCGACTTCTGTGCCGTGATCAAGGCCTATGAGGAGCTCGCTCAAGCTATCTTCAACATGATCGATTCCCTGAATAAAATGACTCCTGGCGCTTACCCACAGCTGTCTTCCATCCTCACCCGCATCGACTCCACCATCAGAGCTGAAGGTCTGAACGTCGACAAGGTCGATCCTTCATCTCCTTTTGTGCTTCCTCTGGACAGCCTACCCTCCCATGGAGCAAAGATTGTGGGAGGGAAGGCGGCCAATCTTTCGAGAATAAAGACAGAGACAGGACTCCCTGTCCCAAAAGGCTTTGCCATTACTTCCCGGGCCTACCAATATTTCTGTGAGGCGAACCATCTCTTCCCGAAGATCGCTTCCGTGCTTGCGGATTTGGACATCGATTCACCGTCCTCTCTGGAACGGGCTTCGAGGGATCTGACGGATCTCATCCGTGAGGCTCCCCTGCCGACGGAAGTGGGCAATGCGATCCGCAACGCATTTGTCCAGGCCTTCGAGGACCTCCTTCCCATCAGAGCCTGTGCCATGCGGAGCAGCGCCGTGGGGGAAGACGGGCTCTTCTCTTTTGCCGGCCAATTCAAAACCGTGCTCAATGTTAGTCCGGAGCGCCTTGGCGAGGCCTATAAAGAGGTCATCGCCAGCAAGTATTCCGTTGGAGCCCTCCACTACCGTGTAAAAGGCGGCTTCCTGGATCAGGACACACCGATGGCCGTGCTCGTCCTCGAGATGATCGATGCCGCCGCGAGCGGTATTGTCTATTCCAGAAGCCCTGTGTCCTCTCAGCCTTCTTCCATCATGGTCTATTCCATCTGGGGGCTGGGAGAACTGCTGGTCAAAGGAGCAGCGGCTCCTGATCTGATCGAAGTTGCAAAGGAGGGGGCATCCCTTCGGGTGGTCAAGAAAGAGAAGGCTTCAGGGGATTCCAAGATGGTCCTGTCTCGTCCGGGTCTCATCGAGACCATCGCTCTCGATCCCATTGAAAAGGATCACCACTCTTTGAGCGAGAGTACGGCCCTTCAGCTCGCATCGTGGAGCCTCAGACTGGAGTCCTGTTTCGGTGGGCCCCAGGACGTGGAATGGTGTCTTGACCGGACCGGGAACCTCTATGTTTTGCAGTCTCGCCCCCTGCGGATCGAGGGTCCGGCACAGCGGACGTGCGAAGTGCCTCTCAGCCATATTCCCAATCCTGTGCTTCTTTCCGGCGGAGAAAGGGCGGCATCAGGCATAGGCACGGGCACGGTCTTCATCCTCTCCTCTCCATCGGACCTCAAGGACGTGCCGAAAGACTCCGTGCTCGTTAGCCGCACGACCTCCCCCAGGTGGACGCAGGTCATTGATCGTGTGAATGCGGTCGTCACGGATGTGGGTTCTGTGGCAGGCCATTTTGCCTCGGTTGCACGGGAGTGGGGAGTGCCGACCCTGGGCAACACGTGCGTCGCCTCCCAGGTGCTGGAAACGGGTGAATCCGTCACGGTAGACGCAGATCGAGGAATTGTATTCCGCGGCGTTGTTGAGGCTCTCCTGAATCTGCCCTGTGATCTAAAGACCCACCTTCCTGAGAACCCTTTTAGGAGGAGGCTGCGCCAAATGCTCGATCATATTTCTCCTCTCCATCTCACAGATCCAGCCTCTCCCGGCTTTGTTCCGGAAAAGTGTGAAACCTTGCACGACCTGCTGCGCTTTATCCATGAAAAGGCGGTCCGGGAGATGTTTTCTCTGGGCGGAAAAGGCAAAGGCCGGGTCAGGGGCGCCAGGAAGCTCGTGAGTGAAGTTCCCATCACCCTCTACGTGCTGGACCTTGGAGGCGGGGTTCGGGATGCTGGAGAAAGCAAGGGAATTCGGCTGGAGTCTGTCAAGAACATTCCTCTTCGTGCTCTCTGGAAAGGGCTCAGTCACCCGGACATCGCCTGGTCCTCCGAGATTCGCCACTTTGACTGGGAGGAATTCGATCGGCTCAGCTCGGGGATTATCCGTCTGGATTCACAGGCTCTGGCAAGCTTTGCCCTGCTCTCCGCCGATTACTTGAACATCAATGTCCGATTCGGTTACCACTTTGTGGTCATCGACACCCTCTGCCGCCCCACTCCTCGTGAGAATTACATTTCTTTTCGCTTCGGAGGGGGAGGGGCTGACCTGGAAGGAAGGCTTCTGAGAACGACCTTCCTCGGCCGAGTTCTGGAAGTGCAGGGTTTTGATACAAACCTTCAGGGGGATACGATTGACGCAACATTCCAAAAAGGGTCCCCTGCAGAACTGGAAGGGAAACTGGAGGTGCTCGGGTTCTTGCTTGGTTTTACACGGCTCATGGATATGAGACTAAAGAGCATGCAAACGGTCGATACCTTCGCGAGGGAGTTCCTGGAAAGGGCCCCTTCCCGTTCCTAAGCAGAAAGGAAAGCGATGTCTCCTTATCCCCTGAATTGGGTTACAGAGCAACTGGCTGTCGGGCATGCGCCCATGTCCTACGACGAACTCCAGTCCATTCGAGAGCAGGGCGTTGACGGCATTGTCAATCTTTGCGGAGAGTATGCCGACCTTCATCAAATCGAGAAGAGCTACGGGTTTGAAGTCTATTATCTCCCTGTCGAAGACGACCAGGCCCCGGCTCTTCGCGAGCTTGAAAAGGCTCTTGATTGGCTGGACGAATCCCTTTACTTGGGCAAGAAGGTTCTGGTCCACTGTACCCACGGGATCGGCAGGACCGGCACCTTTGTCACTTCCTACCTTATGAGACGCGGTTTCAGTCTCAAACTGGCCAAGCAAAAGCTCAAGAAGACGCGCGCTGAGTTTACCAGCTTTTACCAGTGGTGGTTCCTGCGAAAATTCGGGAAAAAAGAGGGCACCCTCAGTATACGGGAACCCTCCCTCGAAGGAAGCCATCTGGTTGACCTGGGACCCCATTTTGCTGAATACGAAAGCCTTGTTCATGACGTGGAAGCCTCTCTTGACTCCAGTCATCGAGATCTCCCGCGCTGCGGTCAGGATACGGATTCCTGCTGCACCCGTTTCTTCCACCTCGAACTCGTGGAAGCGACTTTCCTAAACCACCATCTGAACAAAACGTTTACAAGCGAAGCCAGGCTGGCAGCCATCGACAGGGCCGTTGCGGCGGATAGAGTGGTCCATCAGAATTCCCCTCCCCAAGAAGGGGGTCCCCCCGAACAGTCTCCTGTCGAAATAGCGGATTATCGATGCCCGCTGAGTGTCGAAAAGAAGTGCATCCTTTACCCTCACCGGCCTGTCCTTTGCCGGGTTTACGGGCTCGTGGAGACCTCTCCTCTTGACCACGCCGACCGGAAGATCCTTGAGATTTCGAGAAGGCTCTTTTTCGAAATGAACGGCGCTTTTCTTGAAGGCGCCCTCCTCTTCCCCGTGACTCACGTCGTCTCGGGAAGATTTGTTCAGGACTACTTCAACTTCCTGATCCAGGCGGAAGACAAGGAAGGCTGATGGGATTGCCTGTTGACACTCTGAAGGTTCTCAAGATACTCTCGGTCATGTGCGTCCCCTTGATTTACCGTTCACAGATCCTGGGAGCCATCTATGTGGACTCCCTGGAAAGACCCTACGCTTTCGCCGGGAAGACCTTCTGCTCTTCATGGATTTAAGTCAGCGGGTGGCTATCGCCCTGGAGAACATCCGCATGGTCTCCGAGCTTCCGAGCATTGCCGATTCCCTCACAAACGGCGATTAGCCACTGCCCTTGTCCCGAGTTTACTGCTTTGGATTCCCACTCAGGCCTATGCCTGCGATCAAATTCGAATCTCGAAACAAATTCAAAATTCCAATGCTCCAAGGTTCAAAACAGAAACCCAGCAACCCACGGTTTTGGTCATTACGGTTTTGGTCATTTGAATTTGGATCATTGGATATTGCCCTTCGACGTGGCTCAGGGTGGTGAGCTGGTCGAACCATTTCGGATTTCGTGCTTTGGATTTCGGATTTTCGACTTCCAGGCAGATTGGGAAGGTGTTCCACGTGAAGGGACCACTAATGTTCCACCCGATTGATGAGTGTTTGCCTCTCGCCTCTCAAGTAACGGCGGAGATTCTCTTGGAAGATCGGGAGAACCTGGTGGACATAGAAGGTGCTGGTTCCCCCGATGTGAGGAGTCACGATGACATTCTTCATTTTCCAGAAAGGGTGGCCCTGGGGGAGAGGCTCTTCGTAGAAGACGTCAAGGGCCGCACCGGCAATGGTTCCTAATTCGAGAGCCTGGATCAAAGCTTTTTCATCGACCACTTCTCCTCTGGCGAGATTCAGGAGGAACGCCGTAGGCTTCATGGCAGAGATGACTTCGGCTCCGACCATCCCACGGGTTTCAGGCGTGAGGGGGACCACAATGATGAAGAAGTCGACTTCCCGGGCCACGGT
>PDVJ01000348.1_pt1 | contig 15379 bp, 18 predicted proteins | sample 1369811 | NCBI WGS metagenome assembly PDVJ01 (sample SAMN07795376, study PRJNA414565) | Alkali sediment metagenome, whole genome shotgun sequencing project. | reverse complement strand
GGTGGTTTTCCCGTGATCTATGTGTCCTATGGTTCCTATGTTGACATGGGGTTTCTTTCTTTCAAACTTCTTCTTAGCCATATAGAACCTCCGTAATAAATTTTATGGAGCCCACGACCGGAATTGAACCGGTGACCACTTCCTTACCAAGGAAGTGCTCTGCCGACTGAGCTACGCGGGCTATGGAGCGGGAAACGGGACTCGAACCCGCGACCCTCAGCTTGGAAGGCTGATGCTCTAACCAACTGAGCTACTCCCGCCTTCTTGTTTCAGTTCCGAGTTGCTTAGTTCGGTGTTCGGAGTAAAAACCTTTAACCAGCTTCTTCAAATCTCCGAACTCATAACTCCGAACTCATAACAAATATGGTGGAGAGGGGAGGGATCGAACCTCCGAAGGACTTCGCCAACAGATTTACAGTCTGCCCCCTTTGGCCGCTCGGGAACCTCTCCATGAGCTGGTGATGGGACTCGAACCCGCAACCTGCTGATTACAAATCAGCTGCTCTGCCGATTGAGCTACACCAGCCGAATTTAACATTATAGTACAAGGCGTTCGCAAAAAGCAATAATTGTTACAACTTTTTTGCTTATATGTCAATATTATTCTTCGACTAAACCGCCCTTTAAATTGCACCACTACTGAGCTTTATTGCCCACATGCTAATTTTTTGCTTATTATTACTGCATACTGATTACCGTTAATTGCTCACCGGTTTTATGGTGGAGGCGGCGGGAATCGAACCCGCGTCCAAAGAAGAAGATAACAGTAAGACTACATGCTTAGTCAGTATTTTGATCTCAGACTGACGATCACCCACTGACAGGCTACCATCAGTCCCAGCCTATAAAAGTTCGCCCTTCCCTATAGGCGTCCGGAAGAACTATCCTGCTTCTATGACGCCATGTTGGACTCAGAGCAGGCAGAGAGTCCAGATGACGTGGCTGCTCTAGGCAGCCAGTGCGTACTCGTTAGAGTCTGCAGTTATGTTTAGTTCCACTTGTTGACGGGTAAGTAGTAACCCCGGCATGCCTCCCTGACCCTTAACTTCCCTGTCGAAACCTGTCGCCCCCTTTCATCGTATTCTTGCCTCACGGTCAGCCACCCGTTTCTCATCTTTCTTCTTGATGGATTCTCTTTTATCATAGAGCGTCTTACCTTTGGCAAGGGCAAGTTCCATCTTTGCCTTATTTCTTTTGTTGAAGTAAAGAGAAAGTGGCACAAGCGTAAAACCCCGTTCCTTCACTTTTCCTATAAGCTTGTCAATTTCCCGTTTATGCATGAGGAGCTTCCTCGTCCTCTTCGGTTCATGGTTGTAAATGTTACCACATGAATAGGGACTTATGTGGGCATTCATTAAAAATAGCTCTCCATCCTTAATCTTCGCGTAGCTCTCTTTCAGGTTTGCCTTTCCCTCCCGGAGGGACTTTACCTCGGTACCGGTGAGGGCAATACCTGTCTCAAACTTCTCCTCAATATGAAATTCGTGATATGCTTTCCTGTTCGTACAAATTGTCTTCATTGCATATAATATAACACATTTGAGGCTAATTTTAAAGCGATCCCATGGCGCAGAATACCTTGGGCCTCGGAACTGTCCCCGGAATACTTTTTCTATCAATAATTTGGCTTCTATGCTATCCGGGAATCACCTGAGCCTTTGGGGTATGTAGCTGACTGACCTTTAAACCGTTCCGTGAATTAACTCCGAACTCATAACTCACGCCTACCAATCTGCCCTCCTGCCTGCGGCCCGAAGCATCCGGCGGACGGGCCCGCGGGCAGGCCGAACGCTGAACATTTTTCATGCTTCCATGATGGGCAATTCTATGACAAACTTTGCGCCACAGGGGTCGTTGTCTTCCACGTGAATCCTGCCATGATGCTCCAATATGATGGAGTGGACGATAGCAAGACCAAGCCCCATCCCGTCCTTGTCTTTTGTAAAGTAGGGATCAAAAATTTTACTTTTGTCTTCATCAGGGATGCCTTTGCCGGTATCGGAAACCTCTATAATTCCAATACCTTTTACAACATCATACTGCGTTGTAATTTTAATAATACCCTGATTGTTATCTAAAGCCTTCACTGAATTAGTGATAAGGTTGATGATCGCCCTTTTAAGGCCATCTCTGTCTACAAGGAACGGGGGTACGATACTTTTTTCAGACTCAAAGGAAATATTCTGGAAAAGATGCTTATATAAAGCAACAGTTTCATCCACTATGCCATTTATGTCTTCCATCGTTTTAGCCTGGGAGTTGTGGGTTAGCTTGGTGAGCTCATTGACAATGCCTTTTATAGCATCCACAGATTTTATGATTACGGATGTGGTGTCATCGAGGACTTCCTTTTCATGTCCGGCCGAATGAGGGAGCAGCCTTCGCCGAATCCTCTCGGCTGAGAGCATGATGGGAGTTAAAGGATTCTTGATTTCATGGGTCAATTTCTTCGCCACTTCCCTCCATGTAGCGAGCCTCTCAGCACGTACAATGTGGGTAATATCGTCAAAGGCTATAACAAAACCCTCTGTTTTGCTGGCCTGGTCTTTTAAGATCGTGAGAGATGCACGAATATATGTCACGTCATTCTTGAGGTTCAGTCTCATTTCACGTGTTACACTGCCATGGTCTGCTTCTCTGGCCTCTTTCAGGAAGAATTTCATGTGCCGTTTGAATTCATCTCCGAAAATATCTTTCAGGTGGGCACCGGCCCTGATCTCCTTATCGATGCCGAGAATAGTGCGTGCTGCCATATTCAAGAATTGTATTACCCCGGTCTTATCGGTGGAGATGATCCCTGTGGCCACGTTATCGAGAATGACCTCCATGTAACGCCTACGCTCCTCCAACTCGTCCTTGGCGATCTTTAATTCTTTTGCCATGCTATTAAAAGCACTCACAAGGGTACCGATTTCATCTGTCCCCTTGTCTTCAAGATTCACATCAAACGTTCCCTTCGCTATGTTCGACGCCCCCTCCTTAAGTCTTTCTATGGGGCCGGTAATTTCATTGGCCATTTTTATGCCAACCCAGATTGAAAAGAAGACTGTCATGAGGGTAACAAGGGTAAGGGGTATATAAAAACTGTATTTGAGTATTTTCTTGAAAGGCCTTGATTTCTGAAATTCCCTGTTGGCTGCAGACATTTCTTTCATGCTCTGGGTTCCAGCAATTTCAATGGCCTCACCAAGGATGAGTATAGCTTTTAAATCCCCAGAGTCATTCGTTATCCTTAGCCCGGAAAGAATAAGTTCGCCCTTTTCAAGGGGAGTGATAACGCGGATTTTTTCGCCTTTTGGTAACGAGTGAGCCAACCCTGAAAGTTTTTCTTCAATCTCTTTCGAGAGCACCCTGTTGCTATGCAAGAGATTGCCGGAAGCATCGTGAAAAGATAAATATTCTGGAATCATGGAAGATGTGCTCTTTTGTATGTAAGCAGCTAATGCGGTTGAATTGTCTAATAATTTTTTCCTATTTATCTCGTTTGCGATAATTGCTCCTACCCTCTCGTGTCGCTGGAACAGGTCCTCGTAATAAAACCGGGAGAACTCCATTGCATCATCAAGGGCATCCTCTATTTTCTGCCCAAACCATTTATCAATATTGACCTGAATGAAACCTGCCGAGAGGATATAGAGGGTAAGGGAAGGAATGATTGAAACGATAAGGAGCGTAATAGTCAGTTTTGTCTTGAGTCGCGCGCCCCAAAGGCCTCTTTTTTGCTCAACAAAGGTCTTTATGAGAGCCCTGGAGACAAAAAATAAAAGAAGGAGGATCAAGAGAAGATTGATATTGAGCATTACAATAATAAGCTTGTTTTCGCTAATAGGGAGGAATTTTTTGAAAAATGGAAGTTGAGTTTCTAGGAATACAAGGATTCCAAAAACCAACAGGATGAAACCAGCGAAAATGAGTTCCTTATGATTTTTTTTCATTATGTAAGAACGTGGCGCATAGACCTGAGCTTACAACATGCGTATTTGCTGTCAGCTATCAGCTATGAGCTGTCAGCTAAATTATACCTTATCCTTTAAGAGAAACAAAGCTTATCTGCCTTTTCCCTCTATCCCCGCGCCTGAAGGAATGAAACAGGTCATTATTGCAGTATGTGCACATATCTAAATCGTAAATCTTGTTGATACCACTTTCCCTGAGCACCCATACATTTGCCTGCTTCAAGTCAAGGAAAAGGGAGTTGTGTTTTTGAGGGAAGATGTGCTCAGGAAAACCATTTTTATTGAAAATTGAATAAACATCATCTTTTACCTCATAGCAGCAAGGTCCTATCGATGGGCCAAGGAGGGCGACCATATTTTCTTTTTTGCTTCCCGCCTGTTCCATGGCAAGAACCGCTTTCCCGACAATCCCTTTCACAGTACCTCGCCATCCGGCGTGGATAATCGATGCCATGGGATACAGCACATCACAAACAATTATAGGGAGACAATCAGCTGTTTTTATTATACCAGCAACATTCTTCTCAAGAATGATCAAGCCATCACCTGAACGGGGTTTTTGACCATTGCTGATCACATGGACCTCGTCACCATGTTCCTGGTTCAGGATCACAAGATTGTTCAATGAAAAAGCATCCAAAAAATACTGTTGTGTTTCTTCATGCAAAAGGTTCGATGGGGAACTTCCCGTACAAAAACCATGGATAATACCTGATTTTTCGAGCTCCGGCATTCGAAAGAACGACCAGTCAGCTACTTTATCAAGTTCAAACTTCATGGTGATCGATCCATTTTCTCTCAACATCTTGAAACAGACTATTTGCCTTCAGATTTAAAATCCGTAATGCTTGGCACATAATTCTTGATCCTGGTTTTTCCCACACTTCCCACTTTTTCCCCTTCCCTCTTCCACTCATTTTCGCATCTACCGATTTCCTATCTCCCATTGCCTGTTGTTCAATTTCACTTTTTACTTCCTTTCCCGCTTATCTCCCCTGTCACGCCTTCACTTTTCACCCCTTCATGCTCGGCAACAAAACTTACCATATCTTCAGGAACAGGGGCCTCTATGGTGATCTGTAAATTTTTCGAAGGATGGGGAAAGGAAATGGCATAGGCATGGAGCAGGGGCCTGTCTGCAATGTGTTTTGCTTTTTTTCCGTATACATCATCACCTGCTACCGGATGGTCAATATGGGCAAGGTGAACACGGATCTGGTGGGTTCTTCCTGTTCTCGGGTATGCTTCAATATAGGTAAAACCGTCGAGTCTCTGAAGAATCTTGTAAGCCGTTTCGGATTCACGCCCACCTCTCTTCACAACGGCCATCTTCTTTCTCTGTAGGGGGTGCCTTCCAATGCTTTCCTCGATGACACCTTCATTCTTTCGAACAATGCCTTCAACGATTGCCCGGTATGTCTTATGAACAGCCCTCTCCTTAAAAAGTTCTGAAAGTTTCTCCTGCGTCTTAAGGTCTTTAGCAATGAGTATCACCCCTGTTGTGCCCTTGTCAAGGCGATGGACAATACCGGGACGGGCACCCTCCGAGGCGAGTAAAAAGGGTCTTTTCTGCGACCAATCGCTTCATGTTCCATAGTATTTGCCCCATCCGATATGCGGAATACGGTGTACGGTATGCCTTCATCATGCTTCCCATTGCCCAACTTGTTGCCTGGTTTTTGTAAGTAGGCCAGTATGGCGTTCACGAGCGTCCCCTCGCTGTGGCCAAAAGACGGGTGAACAACCATTCCCTTTGGCTTATTGACCGCGAGGATATATTCATCTTCATAGAGTACATCAAGGGAGATCTGTTGTGGAATGAGCAACATGGGTTTCTCTGCAGGGATCTTCCCTTCAATTACCAGACCTTTCCTCACCTTCAAGGATGGCTTTGGAATTCTTCCTTCAATCCTGACAAACCCTTCTTCAAAGATTTCTTTGACTTTGCTTCTTGTTATGGAAAGTTTTTCAGCAAGGAATACATCAAGGCGCTTCCCTTCCTCATCAGAGTGGAGACGAAATCTATTCTCCATCCCTGAGAACGGTCTCTATCCCTGATATTAAAAGGTCTCGGTCGTCTTTGAGCAAGGTCCTCATGTCAATGAGAAACATATTCTTCTCGATCCTTCCGATAATGGGTACCTTGAGACTTCGAAGTCTTGTTTCAAACTTCTCGAGGGACATTAGATGGGGCTTCAAACTGACCCCATAAGAGGGTATTACCACGTCGGGAAGGGTACCGCCACCGACCTCAGAATCAAGTGGAACAACGGTCACAGAAATAGTGCTGCATCGTGTTCGCAAAACTCTCGCAATCTTCTGTGCCTCTTTCTTCAGTGAAACAGTGTTCTCGTGGATCATTCGTAATGTCGGTATCTCACGGGTTGCAGTTTCCCTGTCCAGGTAAAGAAGGAGGGTACTTTCAAGCCCTGCGAGGGTAAACTTATCCGGCCTTAATGCCCTGGTAAGAGGATTCTTTTTCATCGCGTCGATGTAAGCCTTTTTTCCAAGGATGATACCGGCCTGAGGAGCGCCAGGGAGCTTATCCCCGCTGAATGATATAATGTCCAGTCCCTTCTCTAATTCTGCAGGAATACATGGCTCGTCAGAAAATACCCTGTCGTACACAGGAAACATCAGTCCGCTTCCTGCATCATAATATGTTGGAATACCATACTGCTTTCCGAGAATAACGAGTTCCTCTATCGACGTTTCATGGGTGAAACCCTTGATCGTGAAGTTGCTTGTATGTGCTTTCATCAAGAGCCCTGTGCCCTCTTGTATTGCCCTTTCATAATCTTTCTTGTAAGTCCTGTTTGTTGTTCCCACTTCCCGGAGCAACGCACCACTCTTTTTCATTACATCTGGTACCCTAAAAGAACCACCTATCTCCACAAGCTCTCCCCTGGATACGACAACCTCTTTTCCATCAGCAAACGTATTCAGGATCAGGACTACCGCAGCAGCATTGTTGTTGACCACAAGGGCACTCTCAGCGCCTGTGAGCCGTGTCAGAATTGTCGTCGAGTGATCGTACCTGTCCCCCCTTGTGCCTTTATGTAAATCATATTCAAGGTTTGTATAGTGGGCGGCTGCGTTTATGACTGCTTCAATTGCAGATTTTGCAAGGAGCGACCTGCCGAGGTTTGTGTGAATGATAACGCCGGTGCCATTAATTACCCTTTTCAGACGCGGATTCGTCAATGCAATCAGTCCTTTTTCAGTGATGAGGACTATTTCTGATTCTGAAATGGGAGGTATCAAGCTTGCCTCGCCTGTCCTGATCTCTCGCCTTAAGGCATCAAGAATTTCACGAAGAACATCTTTGGAAAGGTCTTCCGGGTATGTTGCAACAAGCTCCCTCCAGTCACGGTGCTTTAATATTTTATCAACTTTCGGGATTTTTCTGAGCAACTCTTTTTCAGGCATGTGCCTAATTTTTACCATACAAAAATGGCATAATCAATGTATTTGGCGAGAAAAAATGTGGTTGACATCAGGGAAAGCCTTTGATACTATTGGTTTTTGTTTCTTCAGGGAGCACCGGGGGGTATTATGAGAGCGTCTTTGATTGCAACTGTTCTGATACTTGTTATGTGTTTATCCAATGTAGGGCACGTTATTGCCAATCGGGGAAACAATAAGATAAACGATTGTCTCAAGGCAAAAAACTGCAAATTTATCGTTACCGGCACAGCGACAGAAGATCCACGAATGAGCTTTCTTGTCCAAGAAAAAATCTGGAAGACTTTTACAGCCCTTGATAAAAATGACCTGAAACGCATATTGAAGGCTAAAATCGCAGATGCCAATGAAAAACCCGACAAGCATATTCATGTCTCCAAGAAAGCACCGTCATATGAGAGACTGAAGAAAAATATTGAAAATATGCGATCATATTCGGTATTCCTCTCCTATGGCAAAAATACCAAAGGAAACTTGCAACTCGACCAGGAAATCCTGGTCAACTACTAATTAACTTTTTCCTGAACACGCCGATCACATAATAGACCAAAAAGAGATTCATTCAAGGATTAATGGTGGGGTACTATGGATGTCAAAAATGCAGGTCACATGAAATATAGTTTTGATGAGAAACGTGTAAAAAAAATTATCCGCATACTTATAGGGAGCAAGTTCTACTTTGATTTGAGTCTCCCGGAAAGACACAGCCTCATTCGGTACATTTTAAGCAGATTCCCTTTTTCTCTCTGAAAGATTATTTTCTACAAAGTTTGTAGCTTCCCCGCCCCTCATGTAGCAACCCACCTCAAAGAAAGAAACCATGTCCCACGGACAGCACTGATAATCATTCCGTTCAACAATGTAACTGTCCGATAATATTACTACTTCAATCTTACAAATTTATCATTCAGAACTGAGAACAATATCTCACTCATTGGTATAGAAATTGCTTTCATAGACCAACATGATAGAACAGGGTAAGGTAAAAAAAATAATTCGCATACTGATAGGGAGTAGGTTTTATTTCGATCTCTCTCTTCAGGAAAGATATGATCTTATAAGGTATATACTCAGGAAATTCCCTTTTTCCGTATAAGAACCTGAGGCATCCCTCAAGAAGATAATATTTTGCCGCACGTGTGCGTTGGGCTGGTTTTACTATCACACGATATTTATGATAGTGAATCACCACCCCTTGAAAGACGTGTTTATAACTTCTTGATTTTTTTGCTATTCCATTTTACATTCTTTTACCCCTTGTGGAAAACATCTCATGTTTGTTGAAAAATTCATCACATATGTTGCCCGGAAAAAGAATGCGAGCTATCTACAATTCTCGTCCCCTTCAATACCAACAATACCAGACAAAAGCAACGATTCGCCCACCCTGCTTTACATACATGTTCCTTTTTGCGAAGAGCTCTGCCCCTACTGCTCTTTCAACCGGATAGTCTTCAGAGACGACCTCGCCCGTTCATATTTTGAGGCATTACGCAAGGAAATCCTTATGTACCGGGATTTGGGTTACGCCTTTCAGGGTCTTTACGTAGGCGGGGGAACACCCACTGTGCTCATTGATGAGCTTGCGGCAACCCTTGAGCTTATAAAAAAAACCTACCCTATCAGCGAAATCTCCGTGGAAACAAACCCGAATCACCTGACCGAAGTAAATCTCCGTATCCTGAAAGAATCCGGCGTCAATCGTCTTTCAGTAGGGGTTCAGACCTTCGACAATGACCTCCTGAAGGCGATCGAGCGTTACCATAAGTACGGTAGCGGGGAAGAGATTGCAGAACGTATCCGTGTTTCCCAAGGCGTCTTCCAAACCCTCAATATCGATATGATCTTCAACTTTCCCATGCAAACCATGGACATCCTCGCTAAGGATCTTTCCACCCTTATTGATCTTGAAGTAGACCAGATCACATATTACCCACTCATGGTATCAACCTCCACTGAAGCAGCAATGAAACGAAAACTCGGGATAGTGGACAACAACAGGGGACGGTCCTTTTACGAAAAGATCGTAGATATACTCTCTTCTCAATACCGACCGAGTACTGCGTGGTGCTTTTCAAGAACCCAAGCCCCCATCGATGAATATGTGGTTAACTACGAGGAGTACGCTGGTCTTGGAAGCGGCTCTATCGGTTATCTTGGCGGCAGCGCTTACGCAAACACATTCGATATCCGGGAATATATGGCAAAAATTAACCAGGGCATCCTGCCGATAGCAGGGAAGAAGGATTTTTCCGTCAAGGAAAGACTGCGCTATGACTTTCTCATGAAACTCTTTGGCATGAAGCTTGACCTCGATTATCTGGCTGCAAGGCATGGGGTTTCTGCCTATAGGAGTCTTTGGCCGGAGATCGCCTTTTTTCAGATGGTTGGGGGGCTCAAGAAACGTGGGAACACCCTCTATCTAACAAAGAAAGGACAGTATTACTGGGTCCTTATGATGCGTGAATTTTTCATCGGTGTCAACAACTTCCGGGACTTCTGCCGGGCTGAGCTCCAGGGCAAAAACTGAAATTCACTTGACTTCACAGCAATTTTTTACTATCCTTTATAACTTTTTTGGAGGTGAAGGAAATGGGACTCGGACTTCTTGGAAAAAAACTCGGCATGACGCAGATTTTTGATGATCATGGCCATGCCATACCTGTTACTGTCATTAAAACGGGGCCTTGCAAGGTTGTTCAAAAAAAGACTTCAGAGAAAGAAGGGTATGAAGCCCTCCAGCTTGGTTTTGATGAAGTACAAAAGGTTGCCCGTATCAATAAGCCCCTTACTGGTCATTTCAATAAAGGGTCTATAGCACCTGTGAAACTTCTTAAAGAGTTTCGGGTGACCACAGAAGATATCGAAGGGAACGAAATAGGGTCTGAGATTACTGTCGATATTTTTGAGCCAGGAGAATTCGTCGATGTTACGGGTACATCGAAAGGCAAAGGTTTTGCCGGAGTAATAAAGAAATTTGGCTTCAAGGGTCAATCAGCCTCCCGTGGTACCCATGAGTACTTCAGGCATGGCGGTTCCATCGGCCAGAACATGACACCCGGCAGAACGTATAAGGGTAAGAAGATGCCTGGTCATATGGGGAACAGGAGGGTCACTGTCCAGAACCTCAAGATCGTGGATGTAAGAGGAGACACAAATATCCTTCTTGTTGAGGGAGCTATTCCCGGCCCAACAAACGGGTACGTCATTATTAAAAAAGCCGTTAAGAAATAAAATTAGCCTTTAATCTAGAAGGCTTCGGTTAAGGTTAAGGTTAATCAAGCAACAGGTTGGCCTTAACCTTATTTTTATTCTCTACTTCATCCTTAACTTCAGCTTGTGAGTTGCTGGATGAACGCAACGCAGTGAGAGATCATTGACTTTAAATTTCCTGGCGTATAGATTATCATCATGTTTACTCTCTGCATAAAAAATTCGTTTTCCGCTGCCCACAGGCTTGAAGATTATCACGGGAAGTGTGAGGAACTTCATGGGCATAACTTCCTCGTCGAGGCCCTCTTCGAAGGAAAGAACCTGAACAAGGGTGGCATGGCAATTGATTTCAAGATCCTGAAAGGTTACCTCAAGGGCATCCTTGAAAGCGTGGATCACAAGTATATCAATGATATCTCCTTCTTCAGCCAAAGGGCGAGTTCTTCAGAGTACATTGCTATGTACATTTATGACGAACTGAAGAAGAAGACGGAAAACGGACCGGTACGACTGACCGAGGTAAGGGTCTGGGAGTCAGAAACAGCGTGGGCAGCATACCATGAATAGGATACATCAGGATTCAAGGGGTCAAGGGGTCCGAAGAAAACCAGAAAGACGAAGGACGACCGTTCCACAATAGCCATGATTGATGTTCAGAACATGAACGACGACCGGATGATTGAGATCGACAAGGTTGGGGTTAAGAATATAAAATATCCCATTATTGTCCTGGACAAGGCAAACGGTTTCCAACATACGATCGCCACTATCGACATGTACGTCAACCTGCCCCACCATTATAAAGGCACCCACATGAGCCGCTTCGTGGAAATCCTCCACAGCAACAAGAGCATGATCAACATGAAGGACTTCCCGAATATTTTAGGGGAGATGAAAGATCGGCTGAATGCTGAAGCTGCCCATCTCAGCATTCATTTCCCTTATTTTATCAAAAAACAAGCGCCGGTTAGCCGAACGGAAAGTTTCCTGGAATATATGTGTGGTTTTTCCGGCTCCATGAACGGGTCAAACCGGATGAAGGAGTTCATCGTATCTGTGGCCGTGCCGATCAATACTCTCTGCCCCTGCTCCAAGGAGATTAGTGATTATGGAGCCCACAATCAGAGGGGCATCACCAAGGTGAGCGTGAGGTTCAGGAAATTTTTTTGGATAGAGGACCTTATTGCCGTCGTGGAACAATGTGCAAGTAGCGACATTTATTCTATCCTGAAACGGGAAGATGAAAAATTTGTTACCGAGAGGGCATTTCAAAACCCCAAATTCGTCGAGGACGTTGTCCGGGATATTGCCGAAACCTTATCGAAGGACCCAAACATCACATGGTTTATGATTGAGGCAGAGAACTTCGAAAGTATACATAACCACAGCGCTTATGCCTTTCTTGAGCGAGACAACATCGTGAAAGAACCGGTAAAACATCGTAAGGATGGGCTATGAACCCGGAAAAGTGGAAAAAAATCCACATCATTGAAAGTATTTTTGAAATGGATATGCTGAAGGACACTCTCGACAAAGAAGGTCTTGAATACAGCATAAAAGAGTATAAAGACACTGCTTATGACTATGTGGCATTTTCAAAGGATTGATCCTGTTCAACCTATCTTTCCGTTAAAATTTGTTGCCTTTGTCGGGGCAGGCGGGAAGACAAGCCTTATCGAATATCTGGCAGCCAACCTGATAAGGAGGGGTAAAACCGTTGCCATAACGACAACAACAAAAATATTCGCTCGTGCACCATATCAGTTATTAAGCAATGAGGACACCATACTGCGGCAGGATATCCCCATGATCAGGGTTGGAAAAACCCTTGAAGATGGAAAGCTGACAGCAGTAGATTCTGAAGATATTCAGCGCCTTGGAACATTATACGACACGGTCCTTATTGAGGCAGACGGGGCAAAGGGCAAGCCTCTCAAGTTCCCTGCCCCCTATGAACCTGTTATTCCATCTGTAGTTGAAAAAGTCTACGTTGTAGGTGGTCTCGATGCGCTATTTCAAAAAGTCTGCAAAGTAGTCTTCAGATGGGAATCTTTTCACATTGCGGCTGGCGTTGATGGTGACACTGTCATTACTCCTGATGTTTTCTTGCGTTTTTTTTCTGAATCTATCCTTTTTAAAGGAATTGGCGCAAAGCAGTATACTGTTGTTTTGAACAAATACGACACGTTGAGAAAAAAAAGTTGCGGAAGCAGTATTGCCCGTGAATTGTCAAACAATATCAAAGGATTAAACGTTATCATCGCAAGTATCAAGGCTTGTTCTTTTTACGAAGTTAGCCATAGGAATGACTTGCAAATAAATGATCTTCTATTCTATAATAAGGGCACATGAAATTTGAGGAAGGGCTCAAGAAGCTCGAGGACATAGTCAAAACCCTTGGGGACGGCAAGATTCCCCTCGACGAGGCCTTAAGTTTGTTCAAGGAGGGTCTTTCCCTCACCAAAGAACTCTCCAGGAGACTCGATGAAATTGAAAAGAAAGTCGAGGTACTGATAAAAAAGGAAGATGGGTCATTAGAAAAAAAGCAGTTCCCCCGGGAAGAGACATAGTGGATCTCAATACATACCTGCACGAGAAAAAGATAGTCGTTGAAAACGCCTTAAAGGATATCGCTTTATCCTTTCACAACTCCCCTGCTCCGCTGAGGGATGCCATGGAGTATATGCTTTTTTCTAACGGGAAAAGGATTCGGCCAATCCTTGCAATCACGACCTGTGAGGCTATGGGAAAGAGTTGTGACGATATTTTGCCTTTTGCCTGCGCCATTGAAATGATCCATTCCTATTCCCTGATCCATGACGACCTTCCAAGCATCGATAATGATGACATGAGAAGGGGAAAGCCCACTTGTCACAAGGTATTCGGTGAGGCCACCGCCCTTCTGGCGGGAGATGGGCTTCTCACAGAGGCTTTCCGTGTAATGTCCGATAGTCGGTATACAGATAGAATTAATCCCCGAATCGCAAAGCAGCTCATCTTTGAAATATCTTCAGCGGCCGGCGCCATGGGGATGGTTGGGGGTCAGGTTATGGATGTTCTTTCTGAGGGGAAAGAGGGGACAAAGGACATCCTTCACTATATCCACACCCACAAGACGACTGCCCTGCTCAGGGCATCTGTCAGGACAGGAGCAATTTTTGGAGGTGCAAAGGTAAGGGAGCTTAAAAAAATTACAAAATACGGCGAATCCATCGGTCTCGCCTTTCAGATCAAGGATGATCTATTAGACGCCGAAGGGGACGAAACAAAAGTAGGCAAACGCTTAAAAAAAGATACATCAAAGCAAACTTATGTGAAGCACTATGGCCCTATTGCTTCCAGGATTAAGCTTGAACAACTGGTTGAGGAGGCTGTGCAGTCGATTCAGTTCTTAGGAGAAAATTCAACAATACTCTCTGACATTGCGCGATTCATCGGTAACAGGGTTGCCTGATGTTTCTGGAAAAAATCAATACCTTAAAAGATTTGAGAGACTTGACTGTCTCTGAGCTCGGCCTGCTTGCAGATGAGATCCGCCCTTATATCACAAACGTCGTATCCAGGACAGGGGGACACCTATCCTCAAACCTCGGGGTCGTTGAACTGACAATTGCCCTCCACTATGTCTTTAACACGCCTGAAGACAAGATTATCTGGGACGTGGGACACCAGTGCTACACCCATAAAATCCTGACGGGGAGAAGGGAACAGTTCGAAACCCTCAGGCAGGACGGGGGTATAAGCGGTTTTCCTTCCCGCAAGGAAAGCGTCTTTGACGTGTTCGATACGGGACACGCGAGCAATTCCATCTCGGTTGCTGTAGGATTGGGAGAGGCAAAGAAAAAATCGCACAGCAACAATAAGGTTGTTGCTGTCATTGGAGATGGCTCCTTGACCGGAGGTATGGCCTTTGAAGCCCTGAATCATGCAGGACATTTAAAAAGCGAAATTATTGTCGTCCTGAATGATAATGAGATGTCCATCTCCAAGAATATTGGCGCCCTCTCATCACACCTCAACAAGATAATGACCGGCGAATTCATGAGCAATGTGCGGGAGGAGATTAAAAGTAGAATAAAAAATCTCCCAGGGGTTGGAGACAAGGTATATAAGGTGGTAAGGCACGTGGAAGAAGCCATCAAGGGCTTGGTCACGCCGGGGATGCTGTTTGAAGCCCTTGGATTTACCTATGTGGGGCCCGTTGATGGCCACAACCTGAATCACCTTATAGACAACCTGAGAAATATCAAGAGGCTCAGAGGTCCTGTTCTGATCCATGTCATCACAAAAAAAGGCAGAGGGTATGATCACGCCGAAGATGATCCGGCAAGATTTCATGGTATCTCTACCTTTGAAGTGACCACAGGTAACTGCACAGGCACAGGTGCCTGCACATATACCGATGTCTTTGGTGACACCATCATAGAGCTTGCCCGGAAGGACGAAAGGATCGTGGCAATCACTGCTGCCATGGGGCTCGGTACAGGTCTTGACCGTTTCTCAAGCCTCTTCCCGGACCGTTTCTATGACATCGGGATCGCTGAGCAGCATGGCGTAACGTTTGCTGCTGCTTTTGCCCTGGGCGGTTACAGGCCCTTTATCGCCATTTATTCAACCTTCCTCCAGAGGGCATATGATCAGGTCGTTCTTGATGTCTGCCTTCAGAACCTGCCCGTGGTCTTCGCCGTTGACAGAAGCGGCATTGTTGGTCAGGACGGCCCTACACACCACGGTGCCTTTGACAT
>PDVJ01000347.1_pt1 | contig 15411 bp, 15 predicted proteins | sample 1369811 | NCBI WGS metagenome assembly PDVJ01 (sample SAMN07795376, study PRJNA414565) | Alkali sediment metagenome, whole genome shotgun sequencing project. | reverse complement strand
CTTCCTTGTTGTAGGTAATACCACCACCCCACCCGCCAAGGGTGTAGGCCGGCCGAACAACTACCGGGTACCCGAGCCTGTCGGCAATAGCCAGCGCCTCTTCAACCGAATAGGCAGGATCTGACTGGGGCATGGGTATGCCGAGCTTGTTCATTGCGTTCTTAAACTCAATCCTGTCTTCGCCGCGCTCGATTGCGTCAGCCTTGACGCCGATAATCTGGACCTTATGCTTTGCAAGAATTCCCGCCTTTGAGAGTTCTGACGCGAGGTTAAGACCTGTCTGCCCGCCGAGGTTAGGAAGGAGTGCGTCTGGTTTTTCTATTTCGATGATCTTTTCGATGACCTCCACCGTGAGGGGCTCTACGTACGTCACATCAGCCATGCCGGGGTCGGGGGCTTTACATGCCTGGGTTCCAGAGTAATCAAATTCGCATGCCTGGCCAATGATAATTGGACCTGATCCGATAATCAGAACTTTATTAATGCCTGGGATCTTTTTCATAATGAATTTCCTTTTTAAAGCGAGAATTTAGCAGAAGCATCCTATCAAAGGGTCTCCACGTTGTCAAGTGTTTTCACTGTCTTAGCTTGAATGATCAGACGCTTTTGTGATACCTTAATGCGATAGGTGGCTTATGGCAAATGAAGCGGTTAAAAGCACTACGGAAGTAACCCGACAGGAATCCGGAGAACGAAGCATAAAATTTGGTCTCATCCGGGATCTTTTCATTTTCTGGTTTGTTATATTTCTTGTGGTTCTTTGTTGGACAAATAATATTCTGGTTACAGCAATCCTTATCGCCGCGTACTGGATTAGGTACTATTTCTGGCCCGACAAGGAGGATCTCGTCCTCTATGTTGGTGGAGCCATCCTTGGTCCCATAGCAGAGATTATCGCCACCAAGGTGGGCATCTGGCATTATACCCTGCCTACATTTTTTAATATCCCGTTGTGGCTTCCTTTTGCATGGGGTTTTGCTGCAGTCCTTATCATTAGAATCGCCCTTGCATTCGTCAAAAAGTAAAAGGCTACGCACTATGTTGTGAGAAAATTCTCTTGACAAAAGATTGGGATGATTATAACTTTGGTATACTTTTTTCAAAATTACTTAAAGGCATTACTATAAAGTGATTAAGTCATTAAAAATCAGATTCATACTGGTTGGGATATTTCTCGTAATTTCTGTAATCTATTGCCTGCCAAACATTTATGAGCCGCAGGGTACTCTAAGAAAATACCTTCCCTCTGACAAGATCCATCTCGGGCTTGACCTGAAAGGAGGAATGCATCTTCTCCTTGAACTGGACATGGCGAAAATGATGCAGAATCTGACAGATCGTAAGTTTAATGCCCTTAAGGATGCAATGATCCGTGACGGGGTCCGATTTCTTGCCCTCGATATGAAAGGGAATACCATAGCTGTTGCAGTCAAGGCAGAGCAGAAAGAGAAGCTCTATAATCTCGTGGGTAAGGAATTTTCTGATATTAAGGCAGGGGCAACAAAAACAGAAGGAGACACATTCTCTGTCGATTTTGTTATAAGTGAAAGAGAACTTGCCGATCTGAAAGATAACGCGGTTAGGCAGGCTCTTGAAACAATTCGAAACAGGATAGACCAATTTGGGGTTTCAGAGCCGGTTATCGTCAAACAGGGCGAGAACCAGATCCTTGTCCAGCTCCCAGGCATTAAGGATCCTCAGCGAGCCCTTGATCTTATTGGAAAGACTGCACAGCTTGAGTTTAAGCTTGTAGATGAGGAGAATGCTGGAAGAGCAGCCTCAGGGAGTGTTCCGGATGGCGATGAACTCCAGATGATGCGCACCAAGAATAGGGAAACTGGCATTGGCACCACAACCCCTATACTTTTGAAGAAGCAGGCCCTGCTCACCGGTGAGCTCCTGACTGACGCAAAAGTAAGCATTGGCGGAGAATTCAGGAACGAGCCTTATGTCGGCATAGAGTTCAATAGTGAAGGAGCCAGGATATTTGACAAGATAACAGCAGAGAACGTGGGCAAGCGGCTTGCAATTGTTCTTGATAACACGGTCTACTCTGCCCCTGTTGTGAAAGAAAGAATATCTGGCGGTAAGGCTTCCATTACGGGTGGTTTTACCATGGAAGAGGCAAAAGACCTGGCAATCGTTCTGAGGGCTGGTGCACTTCCGGCACCGGTTAAAGTAGTGCAGAATATTACCATTGGCCCAACCCTTGGTCAGGATTCGATCAGGCAGGGTGTCCAGGCTACCATACTTGGAGCATTGCTTGTTGTTATATTCATGATTATCTACTACCGCTGGTCCGGTGTAATAGCAAATATTGCACTCTTCCTGAACTTGCTTTACCTCCTCGGTGCTTTTAGTGCATTGAAAGCAACGATGACCCTTCCCGGTATTGCCGGTATTGCCCTCACGATTGGTATGGGCGTCGATTCGAATGTCTTGATTTTTGAGAGGATACGGGAAGAGCTGAGGCTTGGAAAAACTGTAAGGGCTGCCGTGGATGGTGGTTACCAGAAGGCATGGGTCGCAATCTTTGACTCCCACATTACTACCCTCATCACCGCATGTGTTCTCTTCATATTTGGTACTGGACCGATCAAGGGCTTTGCAATTACCCTGATCATTGGTATGATCATCAACCTTTTTACAGCTGTATTTGGTTCTAAGGCGATATTTGATTGGATTCTCCAGAAGTTTAAGCCGCGAACGCTCTCCATCTGAGGCCTCGACTATGTTAGAGTTACTTAAAAATACCAACATTGATTTCATCGGGTTTAGAAAGAAGGCTTTTATTATCTCAGCGATTATGATTATCGTCGGGATTTACGCCTTTTTTATGGTTATACTTGGAAGGGCTAATCTTAGTGTAGATTTTACAGGGGGAACGACTCTACAAGTCCGTTTTGCTGAACAGGTTGATATCGGAACGCTCCGAAAAGTCCTTACTGATGGTGGCATTTCAGACGTGCAAATTCAGGAGATCAGCGGCACAAAAGAGTTCTTCATAAAGACAAAACTCTCGGATACCGACAAAGAGACGATTCAGAATAAAGTGACATTGATTTTTACCGGCCAATTACCTGGAAAGAAATTCGAGGTTCTCGGATCAAACATGGTTGGCCCCGGTGTAGGCAAGGAACTGAAGCACTATGCGATCATCGCCGTATGTCTTGCCCTTGTAGGCATTATCGGTTACATCTGGTACAGGTTTACCTTCATCTCGGGCATCGCGGCTACCATTGCGACTTTTCATGATGTAGTAGCAGTGCTCGGTGTTTTTTATATTCTCAACAAAGAGATAAACCTCCTTATTATTACAGCTCTCTTGACTATAGCCGGTTACTCCCTCCAGGATACTGTTGTTGTTTTTGACAGAATGCGCGAAAATATGGGGGCCATGAAATCGAGGGATGACTTCGGCAAAGTGATAAATAAAAGTATCAATGAAGTCTTGAGCAGGACAATCATCACAGGTATCAGCACAATTCTGGCCTTGGGGGCCCTCATGTTTGCCGGTGGCGAAGTGTTGTTCGATTTTTCCTTTGCCCTCCTTATCGGTTTAATCGTAGGCACCTACTCCTCTATCTTCGTTGCAAGCCCGCTCGTTTTTCTGTGGAGAAAAACTGTAAGATAAATCAAGAAAAGATTTTAACGGGAATACAATTTATACCATAGCCTTTAGCCTATTTGCTTTGCACGCCTGGGGGGGAAGCAATGCAATCGAAACTTGAAAATCTTCTCAAAGAAAAGGAACGAGAACTGAAGCTCTACCAGAGATTTCTCGATTTGAGAGCTTTTTGCGAAGAGACGATTTTTCCCAAGATAAACCTCCCCCTTAAGGATCACACAGAGGCCCTCAAAGGGTTAATCGAGCGGATCATGCCTGATCCCAAGGATCGTACAGAGGAACTCTTCTCCGGTGAGATATTTGTGCTCCTCTGTGCAATCTATCTCCATGACACAGGATTTATAAAACATTTCGAATGGAGCAGGAACAGGGAGATTTTGAATAGTGATGTGGTTCATCATAAGCAACTCCTTCTCAATTTCGAGATAGCACTGCAACTCAACATCCCTTCATCAGCCATGGAGATTGTGAACGCACTGATCTTTTCCCACGAGGTGAAAAAGGTACCCATGGAGTGGGAGATTGAAGATAACGGCAAGAGGGCTATCATTCGGAATACAAAGATACTGGAAAGTGTTCTCAATTTTTCCCATACACTCCTTGATGTGTTTTACTCAGACTTACGTCATAGTGAACTCAGAAGGCCTGCCACGAAAGACATCATCCTGAGGCCTGACGATGCGCGGGTCGACATTAATAGCAGGGAAGGGCACATTCATATTGGATACGATGCTCGTTTTCCATATGAGCTCCATGCACTGGAAAAGGCAAGGGAACGCGTTGAAGATATTTTTTCCCTCTTCAAGGAACAGGTGAATGGCAGATTGGGTTTTCAGTATTCAGATCTAACCTGGGAAATATCCAATGACTTTACCTATAATCGAGACTACCTTGAACTTCCGAAGTTTTCTCCTTACGATGAGTCTGAGACGCCACCCTTTAACCGTTGGGAAGAAATTTTCTGGCTTCTGGACAAGCTATTCCTTTCCCGTCAAGCGATCGTTGTCGGTGAGGTGGGCACCGGAAAAACAACTATTCTACAATCCTTTCTTGTACCACAGCTTTCAGCCATGTCAAAAAATGTTTTTTACTGCGAACTTTGGAAAGCCCCTGTCAGTGAGATCAGGTATGTCATTTCCAAGAGGCACGGACAATTGGAATATTCAGGGCTTGATATAATATCTATCTGCAAGCATCTCGCTGACGAAGGCCCTTGTTTCTTTGTTATTGACAGTTGTGAAAAGCTTATCGGCATAGACGAGGGAGAGGGAGAGAAATTTGAACGCTTCCTATCCTTCTGCTTTGAACAGAAAAATATTTATCTTGTCATAGCAGGTGATAAGGAAAACTTCTTTGATTGGTATGGTCCATTTGGCAAGATCACCATGTCATCACTCTTTGAAATACGGCCCATGAGAGGCCTTCAATATTTGAAGGTCCAGGATGAAGGCCGGGCTTTTTTCGATACGAACGAATATTAAAAAACTCTGATTTTTTTATTCTCTAGCCGATGGAAAGGCAAAGGAGTTTCTTGTTGAGATCAGGGAACAAGAGAAAGATCCTTTAGTGCTCATGAGAATCGACAACCTTCTTGCTAAGGAAGGGAAATCCGGGTAATACCGTGCATATATTGCCTTAGTGCCTCAGGCACAGTAATTGAGCCATCAGCATTCTGGTAATTCTCAATTATGGCCATCACAGTCCGCCCGACAGCCAGCCCCGAACCGTTCAGGGTGTGGACAAAATCGATCTTGCCTCCTGATTTGCGATACCTGATTTTTGCTCTCCTGGCCTGAAAGTTCTCAAAGTTGCTGCATGACGATATTTCCCTGTAAATGTTCTGCCCCGGCAGCCAAACCTCGATGTCATAAGTCTTGGCAGAGGAAAATCCAAGGTCACCGGTGCACAGGATAGAAACCCGGTAATGGATGTTGAGCCTTTTGAGGATATCTTCTGCGTCAAGAAGGAGTCCTTCCAACTCATCATACGACTGCTCAGGCCTCGTGAACTTCACCAGTTCAACCTTGTTAAACTGATGTTGCCTTGTGAGTCCCCGCGTGTCTTTCCCGTGAGCCCCCGCCTCTGCACGAAAACAAGGGGTGTATGCTACAAATTTGATGGGTAGCTCGTCCTCTTTCAGGATCTCATTACTATAAATATTCGTTACCGGCACCTCTGCAGTGGGGATGAGAAAATAATCAACGCCTTGTAACTTAAAAAGTTCATCCTCGAACTTTGGTAGTTGACCGGTGGCGGTCATGGACTCACGGTTTACCATGAACGGTGGTAGAACTTCTGTGTACCCGTGCTCTCTTGTGTGCAGGTCAAGCATAAAATTGATTAAAGCCCTTTCGAGGAGCGCCCCGTTTCCTTTATACAGGGTAAACCGCGAACCGGTTATCTTTGCAGCCCTTTTGAAATCGAGAATATCGAGCTTCTCACCTATATCCCAATGGGGAAGTGGTTCAAAATTAAACAAAGGTTTTTCTCCCCAAACCTTTACCTCTTTGTTATCTGCTTCTCCGGTGCCGATGGGAACAGTTTCGTGGGGAATATTTGGTATCACGAGAAGCATGTCTTCCCATTCCTTTTCTACAATCCGAAGCTCTTGCTCAACTCCTTCGATAACCTTGCCGAGATCTCTCAGGTGGGTTATTTTGTCTCCTCCGTCAGCGCCAGCTTTTTTCAGGCGGGCAATTTCATTGGAAAGCTCATTCCTCTCACTCTTCATCCTCTCTGATTCCTGGATGAGAATCCTCCTCTTTTCATCTGCCGCGAGGAGCTTCTCCATGTTGATCTCGGTTCCCCTTTTTTTCAGTCCTTCATATATAACCTCACTTTTCTCCCTTAACATTTTCGGGTCAATCATTTAATCCTCCATGACTTGTTTGTTAAATTCTATCGGTAAATATGTATAGACAGTGCCGCGAAGGGTATAGACAGGCTTCCAGTCAACAAGGAGTTGCACCTTTTTTGTATAACGAAAGCTTGCCAAGAAAGAGTTTACAATTGCGTATACCGTCCCGGTATCATCACTTTTACCGGCAGCACCCTGGAGAAGATCTTTTGTAAAATTGAGATAAATGATGCCTTCATTATCAATAATAATCTCTTGAAGCGAAAGGCTTTCAGGGACAAGGCCGACTTTTTTCAGCTCATTGATTATGATGCCGCCCTTATCTTTCGGCGTTGCAGCGCTGTCGATTTCAATTGTTTTTTCAGAGAGTTTTCCGTCATTGCCGGGATACAAAAGGGAAATAGTATTTTTTTCGACCCTTACAACCTGCTTCTCGTGCTGGGTATCTGCCATATATTTAAAGAAATAAACAAAGAAGGAGGTAAGAATAATAAGGGGTAAGCAAATTATAATGAGTTTTTTGTAGTTGATCCGTTTTTCTGACGGAAGCCCCCTGAGTTGCCTGATATCTTTTAGGCTCACTTTCTTTATTCCCTGATACCCAAAGCCTTCTGATCCCTAAATTCATGAAGGAACTCATGCGCCTTCGATACCCTGAAAATTGGATAGATGGCACTGAATCGATAAGCATCAACGAAGGCTTGATGGATTTCTCTCTTGTATGCTGCGCTCATGTCCTCAAGGATGATGGTGGTAAAATCATGACAGACAGCATCAAAGGCAGTTGCGAGAACACAGAAATGGGTATTGATCCCCCCAATAGCGACCGTATCGACATGCAAGGTTCGCAACGTCTGATCAAGGTCAGTCTTGAAGAAGGCGCTGAATCTTCTTTTTTCGAGGATAATGTCAGAAGGTTGTGGCTCAAGGTCAGGGATAGGCCTAGTCCCGCTTGTCCCCCTAATAGCGTGGGGCTTCATCCTTCCTTGAAAGATAAAATCATCCTGCAGAAAGCTGTCGCAGGCAAAAATAACAGGAATCGACAGGATGCGACATTCTTTCAGGAAATCCGCAACAGGGGCGATGATCTTTTCCTCTTCCCGTTTTCCTGTCCTCTCACTGCCCAGATTACCTTCAAGCATATCGACAATGATTACTGCTGGATTCACGAACTCCCTCCTGATGCTTTCTTCTTAAGAAAAAGCTTTTCGAAATTTTCAGTTAGCTGAGACGCGATTGTTTCGACTTTTTTTCCTTTTACTTGAGCAATTTGCTCAATAGTGAGCTTAACAAAATAGGGCTCATTTCTCTTGCCCCGGTGCGGATGAGGTGTCAGGAAAGGTGCATCGGTTTCAGCAAGAATCCTGTCCATGGGGACAAACTTCACAACATCAATAAGAGATTGCGCGTTCTTGTAAGTAATAGTGCCCGGAACTGAAATTGTGAAGCCCATGTCGAGAAATTTCTTTGCAGCAGTAAGATCATATGAGTAGCAGTGGATAACTCCACCCAGGTTACCATCGCAAGCCGTACGCAGAATCTGAATCGTCTCATCTTTTGCGTTTCGCGAGTGAATAATAGCTGGGAGCTTAGCTCGTTTAGCAACCTCTAACTGGATTTGGAATGCATTGATCTGGGATTCTCTCGGAGAATAATTCTTAAAGAAGTCGAGTCCTATTTCACCATATGCGATAATTTTTTTATGATTTAAGTATGTGCTTATGGTTTTTTCGAGTGACCCATTATAGTCCTTGCTGTTATGGGGATGAATCCCAATGGCCCCATATACACAGGGGAAGGCATCGATAATCTCTATGACCTTTTTGAAGTATTTTTCTTCAGTGCCCACAGTGAGCATATACTGTAAGCCTTCGCGAAGACCTCTCTCAACGACTTCCTTCCGGTCTTTTTCAAAATCCTCCATCTCAAGATGGCAGTGAGAATCGACGAACATGAAAACTTATAACATATTTGCGTCACGGGATTCTACATTGTGCCCCACGTTTTTATGTCAGGGTTTGGTTCTGTTTGTATCGTCATGAATGGGATCGCCCCCTCCTCTCTGCCGTTTGTCCGAAGGACGACCGCTTTGCTAGGACGTTCGTTCGTCCCGCGATACTCGCGGGACTCACTCGGACGAAAAAGCATTTGAACGTCTCTCTCGTCCCTCGTTCTTCCCTTAAATCCTGCACTTTTCCGGTTTAGCACCTTCGTCCTTAAAGAGGAGCCCAACATTACCGATAAAAAATAAGATGAATGCTGCAAAACCATATGATACCAATTCCAAAACGGCAAATACTAAGAGCACACAAGAATCGAAGAAGAATGAAAGCACTGATGAGTCACTCCGTGAGCGTTCTGAGAAGTATACGGCCCTTTTCCAGTCAGCAAATAGTGCCATTTTTATCATGGATGAGGACCGCTTTATCGATTTCAATCCCAAAACCCTGGAAATATTCAGGTGCACCGCTGAGCAAATAAGTCAGCATCATCCCTGGGGGTTTTCACCGGAGAACCAGCCTGATGGGCGCTCTTCAAGAGAAAAAGCCGGAGAGAAGATCAATCTTGCGCTCAATGGCTTTCCGCAATTTTTCGAATGGCTGCACTGTCATTATGATGGAACCCCCTTTGATGCGGAGGTAAGCCTCAATCGGGTAGAGCTCTCCGGAAAAGCCTACCTACAGGCGATTGTCACTGATGTAACAAAACGTAAAGTGGCTGAAAGGGCACTCATCGTTGAACGGCAGAGATTTCAGACTCTTGCTGAGCATGCGCCTTTCGGTATGGTGCTCGTTGCACATGACGGGGACTTCTTGTATGTGAATCCGAAATTTATTGAACTTTTCGGATACGACATAACCGATACGCCAAACGGCAGAGCGTGGTTCAGAAAGGCTTATCCGGATAGCGAATATCGTCGCCACGTGATTGCCTCATGGATAGAGGATATACGTTCAGCACAACCTGGGGAGAAGAGACCAAGAACCTTTACTGTCACCTGCAAGGATGGTGAAGAGAAGATCATTAACTTCAGGCCGGTCCTTCTTGAAGCAGGGGAAAACATCATGACCTGCGAGGATATTACAGAGCGTGTAAGGGCTGAAGAGGGATTGTCCGCCGAAAAAGAACGTCTTGCTGTTACCTTGCGCTCAATCGGTGACGGAGTGATTGCAACAGACATAAAGGGTAACATTATTCTGATAAATGCTATTGCAGAGACCCTTACCGGTTGGACCCAGAAGGAAGCCACAGGTAAAAACCTGATGGAGGTGTTCCATGCAGTGGATGGAAAAACGAGAAATGCAATCCCCAATCCCGTAGATAATGTGTTGAAAACAGGTGAGGTGCTCGACCTTCCAGATTATCAGGTGCTCATTTTAAGGGATGGAAGAGAGATGATAGTGTCTGACAGCACTGCTCCTATATTCGGCAAGGACAACCAGATTATTGGTGCTGTCCTTGTTTTCCGCGACATTACAGAGAAACATAAGCTTGAAGAGGATCTTTTGCGGATTGATAAACTTGAGTCAGTCGGGGTTCTTGCGGGCGGAATAGCCCATGACTTCAACAACATCCTCTCGGTAATTCTCGGAAATATTTCACTGGCGAAAATGTATGTTAAGCAGGATGATGAGAAATTGCAGAAAAGGTTTAGCGATGCTGAACTGGCCATACTCAGGGCGAAGGATTTAACACAGCAACTCCTGACCTTTTCCAGAGGAGGGTCACCGGTAAAAAGGACCTCTGCCATTCAATCTGTGCTGAAGGCATCATGCCGTTTTGCCGTCACGGGATCGAATATCCAGTGCGAATTTGATCTGCCGAATGATCTTTTGCCGGTTGATATTGATGCAGGGCAGATCAACCAGGTCATTAACAATCTCATCATCAATGCCCAGCAGGCAATGCCTGAGGGAGGTACCATTCATGTTAAGGCAGAAAATATTGTCTCCTCAGAAAAAATGGCCAAGCAAGGCCTTATTGTGAACGAAGGAGAGTTTGTCAGAATAACTATTCGGGATAATGGAGTCGGAATCCCTGCAGAGAACCTTGGAAAGATATTTGATCCCTACTTTACAACGAAAGAACAAGGAAGCGGCCTCGGCCTCGCTACCTCCCATTCTATTATCAAAAAACATGGGGGCTATATTACTGTGGAGTCAACGCAGGGAAAAGAGACAACCTTCTATATATACCTTCCTGCTTCGCCACGAAATGATGAATCAAGGCGATCAGATGGAAAGTCTGCCTTTAAGGGGAAGGGTAAAATCCTGATCATGGACGACGAGGATATGATACGGGAGATTACCGGAGAACTTCTTCAGAACCTTGGTTATCAAGTTGAGTTTGCAAAGAACGGCAGTGAGGCTATTGATCTTTACAGGGAAGCGCAAGGCCTGGATAAACCTTTTGATGCAGTAATTCTTGATCTGACTATACCTGGCGGGATGGGGGGAAAGGAGGCAATTAAAGGGCTCCTTGAAATTGATCCCAAGATTAAGGCAATTGTTTCAAGTGGTTATTCCAATGACCCTATTATGGCTGAGTTCAGGGAGTATGGGTTTAACGGGGTGATCATCAAACCGTACCGCCTGACAGAATTGAGCCAGACGCTGCAGGATGTTTTAGCAGGATCAGATTAGTTCTCGGATTTTTTCTTTCACGCCATTCCAAATCATATTATAATAGCCTGGAAAACTAAATAGTACGACTGACTAAAATGTTTTGAACTCGTGGAGGGCACACTGTGGGGCTTGTCAACATAATGAATGAGGATGTAAAGCTCGTTATGGTAGGAGGAAAAGGGGGCGTGGGCAAGACAACCTGCGCTTCTGCAATTGCCCTTAAACTGGCAATGGATGGAAAAAGGGTCCTTGTGATTTCGAGCGACCCCACACCTTCGCTGTCTGACATCTTCGAAGTGCCTATCGGGAGCGAGGAGGTAAAGATCACCGAAAAATATGCACTCTACGGCCTGGAAATCGCCTCGGATGTGGTCCTTGCGAAATGGAAGGAAAGGTTTGGTGATGAGATCTATGAGGTCATCTCGACGTTTGCAAACGTTGATTACGATTTTGTGGATTATGTTGGGACCGCCCCTGGTATAGAAGAGGAATATATGCTCAGTTTTATTATTGAACTTGTAGAGAGCGACAAATACGATATTGTTGTTTGGGACACAGCCCCTGCAGGCCATACCTTGAGGCTTTTACGTCTGCCCCATCTTTTTCTCAAGCATATGGAGGCTGCAACGAAGTTCTATATGAATATGTATGGCTATCTGGAGAAGCTGAAGGACGCAGTACGGTTGAAAGCATCCAAACGATCCCTTTTGGAAATCATCGGGAGCTGGGAAGCCCTTTCAGAAAGAATTGTCGATTTTATAAGGAATGAAAAGCTTACGAAATATCTCATCGTTACCATACCGGAAGCGCTGGGGGTGAAACTGACAGAAAGGGTTATTGCTGAGTTCAAGGAAAACATGTTGAAGGTTGAGAACATTGTTGTCAATTACGTAGTGAAAGATGCAGATTGTGAATTCCACAAGACAAGGAAGGCGATGCAGAAACACTACTTAGATTTTCTGGAGAACACCTATAAGGATACGAACCTTGTTATTCTCAACCTTACCCCGCAGGAAGTGAAAGGGCTGGAAAGTATTGCAGTGATTTCCCGAGCATTATTTTCGGGGCCGTAAAGAGCCTTATTGTGAATCTTCAAAACCACATCACATGAAACCGTTGAAAAAAGACATAAGCACATTACGAATAACCGGTGGTTTTTTGAAAGGAAGGAAGATTACCCTCCTTGAGAAGAGTGGTGTCCGGTATACCTCGTCGAAGGTGAGAGAAGCTATCTTTAATATCCTTGGTGATATGAAAGGGAAAAAAGTACTCGACCTCTTTGCCGGCTCCGGTTCCTTCACCATTGAGGCCTTGAGCAGGGGCGCTTTCTCATCAACGTCGGTGGAAATAGATAGGGAAATGACGAGAATACTGACGGAAAATCTTACCTCCCTTGACCTAAATAATTATTGCCATGTCCTCAGCATGGATGTAATATATGCCGTCCCATTTCTTTCTAAAAAGGCTTTTTCCTGTGATATAATTTTTATGGATCCTCCCTATGAAAGAGGGCATGTTGGAGAGACGATGGAATTACTGAAAACGTATAAGATCTATGATACGAGTACCCTCGTTATTATAGAACATTCAAAAAGGGAACCACCGGCATTATCTGGCACTGACGAATGGCATCAGGTAACATCAAAAGGATACGGCGATACGGTTATTACGATACTTCAAACTGATTAAATTATTGTTAAAAGGAGCACTCAATGAGAAAGGGGCTGGCAGTTTATCCCGGGTCTTTTGACCCTATTACAAACGGGCATCTGGATATCTTGACGAGGGGCCTCGAACTGTTCGACACAGTGATTGTGGCTATTGCATATAATATCGAGAAGAAAGCCCTTTTTACCGTCGAAGAAAGAAAGGACCTCATAAGGCTGTCAGTAAAGGACAACGTTACGGTACAGGTGGACAGCTTTGAGGGCCTGCTTGTGGATTACGTAAAGAAAGTGGACGCCAAGACAGTCATAAGGGGACTGAGGGCTATGAGCGATTTTGAGTACGAATTTCAGATGGCCTCCATGAACAGGGCCTTGAACAAGGAAATGGATACTATTTTCATGATGACAAGTAAAGACTATTTTTTTATCAGCTCACGGACGATCAAGGAGGTTGCCAGTTTTGGAGGTTGCGTCACCGGCCTTGTTCCGGATATAGTGGAGAGAAAGCTGAAGGAAGTATTTAAAAGGTAAAAAAATGTTCGGACTTCGAGCAATTGCGATTTTTGCTGTTCTTATTCTCCTCTTCGCAAATGAGGTCTACACCATCAAAATCCAGGGCGCCATAACCCCCCCCACTGCCAGCTTTATTGTTGAATCTATTTCGAAAGCTGAAAAAGACGGCTCCGAGGCACTCCTCATCCTCATGGATACCCCTGGAGGCCTCGATACTTCAATGAGGGAGATAGTGCAAGGTATCATGGAATCGAACATTCCCGTGATCGTCTATGTCTATCCTTCTGGTGCCCGGGCAGCATCAGCCGGAAGCGTGATTCTTTCGGCATCCCATATTGCCGTTATGGCCCCCGGAACAAATGCAGGAGCGGCCCATCCCGTCAGTGTTGGTCAGGAAAAAGCTGATAAGGTAATGATGGAAAAGGTTGCAAATGATGCCGAGGCATATGTTCGAAGTATTGCAAAACAACGGGGAAGAAACGAGGATTGGGCGGCAAAATCAGTGAAAGAAAGCGCCTCCATAACGGCCACTGACGCCGTAAATGAGAAGGTGGCCGATTTTGTCGCTGCCAGTATCGATGAACTCCTGACAAAGATCGACGGCAAAGTGGTGGAAACGAAAAAGGGTATAGTGGTATTGAGGACAAAAGGCAAGAAGACTGCCGAGGTCGCCATGCCCTTTAAGTATAAGTTTCTCTCTTTTCGAGACATACAGCCCGGGCGCCATCTTCCCAGGCGTTGCAGGCGGTATTTCCATCATTCTTGCCCTCTATGCCTTTCAGACCTTACCTATTAACTATGCAGGGCTTGCTCTGATTCTCCTTGGAGTCATCTTTTTCATTCTCGAGTTGAAGGTCGTCAGTTATGGAGCCTTGGGGATTGCAGGTGTCATCTCTCTTGTGATAGGCTCTATTATGCTTATTGATCTTCCTTCGGGCATCCTCTCCATCTCATATACAACCATAATTATCGTGGCGGTCCTGACTGGTGTATTTTTCTTCGGTGTGCTATCTTATGCAATAAAAGCGCAACTTTCCAAGGTAAAAACAGGCAGAGAAGGTCTGGTCGGAGAAGAAGGGGTGGCGCTGACAGATGTTTTAGATGGGGGTAAGGTTTTTGTCCATGGTGAGATCTGGAATGGAAAGAGTGAAGAGCCTATTCACGAAGGCGAGAAGGTGATTGTGACTGCTTTAGAAGGGTTTGTTGTAAGAGTAAAGAAAAAAGGGGGATAAAACATGTATATTCCGTACCTGTTTCTCGTAGTACTTGTGGTTTTTTTCCTGGTAAGTGCAATAAAGATTTTAAATGAATACGAACGGGGGGTCATATTCAGGCTCGGAAGGGTCCTCGGCGCCCCAAAGGGTCCCGGCCTTATAATCCTCATACCAGTTATCGACAGAATGGTCAAGGTAAGCCTCCGGACTGTTGTGCTTGATATCCCTCCCCAGGACGTGATAACGAGGGACAACGTGTCGATAAAGGTAAATGCCGTTGTCTATTTCAGGGTAATAGAACCGATGAAGGCGGTTATTGATGTGGAAAATTTTCTCTATGCCACGAGCCAGCTTTCTCAGACCACACTCAGGAGTGTCCTCGGCCAGGCAGAACTCGATGATCTTCTCTCTCACCGGGAAAAGATCAACGAAAGGCTCCAGGAGATACTGGACACCCACACAGAACAGTGGGGCATCAAAGTAGCCAATGTTGAGGTGAAGAACGTTGACCTTCCTCAGGAGATGCAGCGGGCTATAGCAAAACAGGCCGAGGCGGAAAGAGAGAGGCGGGCAAAGGTGATCGGCGCCGAAGGAGAATACCAGGCAGCGACGAAACTGTCCGAAGCCTCCGACATCCTCTCTAGAAACCCCATGGCATTGCAACTCAGGTACTTGCAGACATTGATCGAGATTTCGACTGAGAAGAATTCAACTATAATATTTCCTCTGCCGATTGATCTTATAAAAGTGTTCACGGAGAAACTGACTAAATGAAACGATGGTTCATCATATTCATAGTGCTGTTGTTCTGCATTGGTGTAGCTGACGCTAAACCGACAAAGAAGGTTGGTGGGGACCAAAAGGCTTCACAGACGCAAGCCTCTTCGGCGAAAGAAGAGCCTTACAA
>PDVJ01000255.1_pt2 | contig 15420 bp, 10 predicted proteins | sample 1369811 | NCBI WGS metagenome assembly PDVJ01 (sample SAMN07795376, study PRJNA414565) | Alkali sediment metagenome, whole genome shotgun sequencing project. | reverse complement strand
GGGGAGCTGCGTCCGGATATTGTCCTGATGGACATCGAACTTGCCGGAAAGATGGACGGTGTACAGGCAGCCGATACCATCAGGAAAAAATATCACATACCAGTAATTTTTATTACTGCAATTTGCGACGCTAAAACTCTTGAACGGGTCGGTGCAAGCGTTCCTTATGGATATATCCTGAAACCATTCACCGAAAACGAACTACATACCGTTATCGAGATCTCTCTTGATACCCTGGCGAAAAAAAAGTAATTTTTCTCCTTTCCGACTCTTTTTTTGTGTACTCATAGCCCATTACTTCATTTATTTGAACTGATTATTTTCAGGTGCCTAAAAAAATTATTTTCCACTTGTCACGGTCTTTGATCCGCGAAGAATACCAATCGTGCCCGTCCGGACAAATTCCTTAACACCGTACTGACGGAGCAGTTTTTCCAGTGCATCGATCTTTTCCGTATCACCGATTACCTGAAGAATAAGGGACTTAGCTCCAACATCAACTATCTGTGCCCGGAAAATTGAGGCAATCTGCATGATCTCAGCACGGGAAGTACCTTGTTCTGCGGTCACCTTGATAAGAGCGAGTTCCCGTTCCACCCGCTCATTTTCTGTCAAATCAGAGACCTTGATGATATCAATGAGTTTATTGAGCTGCTTCATTACCTGTTCAATTTTTTCATCATCACCGATCACGACAATGGTAATCCGGCTCATACCGGGCTCCTCGCAGGGACCCACCGCAAGGCTCTCGATATTAAAGCCTCGCCGGGAAAAGAGACCGGTAACTCTTGAAAGGACACCGGCCCTGTTCTCGACCAGTATGGATAGCGTGTGCGGTTTCATCTCGGGTGTCCCCCTATCATCTCATTGATTGCAGCACCGGCAGGAACCATGGGGAACACATTCTCTTCGCGTTCGATCCGGAAGTCCATGACAAACGGACCATCACAGTCAAGTGCGGCCTTAAGTGCGGGCATCACCTCATCAGGAGATTCCACTTTAACGCCCTCAATACCGTACGCATTGGCGATCTTGACAAACTCAACGGGTGGAAGCTCGGTGAATGAATAGCGCCGGTCATAGAACAGCTCCTGCCACTGTCGCACCATGCCGAGGAACCTGTTGTTGAGGATCGCAATCTTGACCGGGATTTTGTTGTGGGAGATTGTGCCAAACTCCTGGATGTTCATCTGGATGCTTCCATCACCGGCAACATCGAAAACGGGAAGGTCAGGCCGTGCAAAGTGCGCTCCCATAGCTGCAGGAAGACCGTACCCCATCGTACCAAGCCCTCCGCTGGTTATCCAGGTCCGTGGATGTTTGAAGCAATAGTGCTGGGCTGTCCACATCTGGTTCTGCCCGACTTCTGATACAATGATCGCATTACCTTCCAAGAGCTCGCTCATCTGCCGAATCACATACTGCGGGTGAAGCCTGCCATCCTGCGGACACTTGAGCGGGTGATGCTGTTTCCAGTGTTTTATCTTCTTAAGCCAGGTATCCTTTTGGCCGTTCTTTTTCAGCATCGAGAGCATATCCTGTAAGACAGCCTTTACATCCCCGACAACCGGCACATCAACACGCTTGTTTTTCCCGATTTCTGCAGGATCAATATCGATATGAATGATTTTTGCATGGGGTGCAAATGTATCTGTCTTGCCGGTTACGCGGTCATCAAAACGCACACCGATTGAAAACAGCACATCACTTTCCGTGATGGCGAAGTTGGCATATTCCGTGCCATGCATCCCGAGCATACCCAGGTTGAGCGGGTGATCCCCGGGAATACATCCGATTCCCATAAGAGTTGTTGTGACAGGGATACCCAGCTGTGTTGCAAAATCCACGAGCTCGGCTGATGCATTGGATAAGATAACGCCACCACCGGCATAGATCACCGGTCGTTCGGCTGCGGTGATCAGCTGAAGTGCCTTTTCGATCTGGCGTTTGTGACCGCGATAGGTCGGGTTGTACCCGCGTAATATCACCTTTTCTGGGACAGGAGGTGCTTTGATGACCTTTGTACTCACATCTTTGGGGATATCGATCAGGACGGGACCCGGGCGGCCGGTTCCCGCAATATAGAACGCTTCCTGAACTACCCGCCCGAGATCGGCAGTATCCTTGACAAGATAATTATGCTTGGTAATCGGCATGGTAATGCCGGTTATGTCAGATTCCTGAAAGGCATCATTCCCCAGCAGGTTTGTAGGAACCTGCCCGGTAAGTGCAACAAGGGGAACTGAGTCCATATATGCCGTGGCGATACCGGTTACGAGATTACATGCTCCAGGGCCTGATGTAGCGAGGCATACCCCTACACGACCGCTCGCCCGTGCATACCCGTCCGCGGCATGCGCTGCTGCCTGTTCGTGCCGTACCAGAATGTGCCGCAGGGATGAATTGTAGAGTTCATCATAGATCGGCAGCACCACACCGCCAGGGTAGCCAAAGATGATCTCGACCCCTTCGCGCTGCAGTGATTCAACGAGGATTTTTGCCCCGGTTTTCATGTTCCTCCCTCAATAGTCTGTTCATGCCGGCGATCATCGCCTCGACACTTGCCATAATGATGTCCGTGCGAGCGCCGCGTGAAGTAATTATCTTCCCGTCTTTACTTAATCTTACTGTTACGTCGACCAGTGCATCTGTTCCACCCTGGATGGCATCCACATGGTACTCTTCAAGCCGGATATCAGCTACATCTGCAACACATTTGCGCAGTACTTCCATTGCCGCATCAACAGGTCCATCACCGGTAGCTGCGCCGGTCATTTCCTGCCCATTTACTACAAGCGTAACAGAAGCGGTCGGGATCATATTGCTGCCGGACACAGCGGTAAATTGTCGCATAGTGATGATTGGTTTACTTTCGATAGCCAGCACTGCATCGGCAATCGCCATCAGATCAGTATCAGTTACCCGTTTGCCTGCATCCCCCAGCTGCTTGATCCTGGTAACGATCTCTTTTATCTGAAGGTCATCTGCCTTGTAACTCATCTCATTGAGTGCAGATTCTACGGATGCTGTGCCCGAATGCTTTCCAAGCACAATACGGCGCTTCCTCCCAATCATTTCTGGTTTGATCGACTCGTAGGTTGATGGTTCACGCATCACCCCATGGGCATGGATACCACTTTCATGAGTAAAGGCCATCTCACCTACAATTGCCTTGTTGACTGGCAACGGGACACCGGTCAAACGCGAGACCAGCGTAGAAAGATGGTAGATCTCCTCTTTTTTGATACCTGTGTGATAGTTGTAGAGGATCTCAAGCGCCATGACAACCTCTTCAAGCGGGGTATTGCCGGCCCGCTCACCAAGACCATTAACGGTCACATGGGCACAGGAAGCACCTGACTTCAGGGCCGCCATCGTGTTGGTAAGCGCAAAACCAAGATCGTCATGACAGTGGATGGAGAGCGGTGCGATAGTAGCAAGCGGGGGGATAAAGTCTGCTACCTTTTCAGGAGTCAGGAGTCCGACCGTATCACAGAAACAGAGCCGGTCTGCTCCGCGGAGAACACCTTCGGAGAAAATCCCCTGCAGGAACACCTGATCAGCCCTTGAGGCATCTTCACCGGAAAGTTCCACGATGAGCCCCCGGCTCTTCGCATATTCTATAGAATCATATGCCATCTCTGCGACCTGAGCACGGGTCTTTCTCATTTTTTTTGCTATATGCAGGTCACTTACTGGTATGACAAGATGAACCGAATCTGCACCAAAGTCTGCGGCAAAATCGATATCCTGCCGAAGAGCCCGGACATAGGTACAAATCTCAGCAGAAAGTCCGGCCTCTGATATGACCTTTATTGCATCCCGCTCGCCTTCTGAAGCAGCAGCAGAACCAACTTCGATAACATCAATGCCTATATCGGCAAGTCTTGTTGCAATCTCGCATTTCTGGTTCGGGTTTAACGAAACACCCGGGGTCTGTTCCCCGTCCCGTAATGTAGTGTCTAAAAAGCGCAGGTTTTCAACAAATAAAACATTCACTCATGGCAAATCACCATAGTATGGAGTAGGGAAGGAGAATATAAAAACATTCGGACATACCAGTGAATCTGATTCCACAAAAGTATATGGTACTAATCCTCATAGTATTCACAACAACCATATCCTGATAAAATGTCCAGCACGCTCAATAATCCACCTGGAATCTCTGCCGTTTAACAAACTATTGATCAGAAATGCCGTGAAATACAACAGGCAAAAAACCGGGGTGATCTGGGAGAACGCATTTCGCTCCTTGTGTTGCAGCATTCACCGGTTGAAATCCAGCGGATGAAACAGAATTTTAACAACAAGATCAAGGATATAACGCCGGAATACCGGGACCAGCTCGGAAAAAAGATCACCGAACACCTGCTGGGAACCTACCAGCGGATACGCCTTTTACAACAACAGGCTGTTTTCAAAACAATGTGCGAACCCGTCACTGAGCATCAGAAAAAGTACTGGGATATGACAGCAGAGCAATGCCAGAGGGATGCCGGAGGAGATGCACCTGAAATCCGGTTCTTAAAATATCTCCTTGCCGGGTTCTGTATGCTTGTGATGAATGAACCTGGACATCCGGCAGGGACACCGTTTCCTGGCGGAGATTCTGTCCAGTTTATCAGTGGGGTCTACTATTGCCCGGTACGGGAAAAAGCCAATGATGTGGATGCAGCGCTCTGCCCTTTTTGTCCTGCACTCCAGACTCCTGAAATCGGGTATCTCCGGCCCCCGGTACATTCAAGCGAACACCGAAAACAGGAGTTCATTGAACACTGCCACAAATTCCATAATTTCAATGGATAATTCATTGTCCGAAGATTTATTTTTCATCTGACACTGTTTAAAAATATCTAAATATATTATCAACGATAGAAAAGGTATGGTTACTGACAGGAATTCCGGATATTCCCTACAACCATGACTGGACAGACCGTGTATTTATGGATAACGAACGAATAGATCTGGAAAATTCGAGCCTCTATATAAACCGTGAGATAAGCTGGGTACGATTCAACCGGCACGTCCTGGATGAAGCCCGTGATGAAAGCCATCCTTTGCTTGAAAGGGTAAAGTTCATGGCAATATTTGCAAACAACCTTGATGAATATTTCATGGTCAGGGTTTCCGGCCTCCAGCGCCAGCTGGTAAAGGGTGTCCTGAAATATCCCCCGGATGGAATGACTCCCACCCAGCAACTGGAAGCAATACGGCAGATGCTCCTGCCTGAACTTGATAACCAGTATGAAATATGGCATAACGATCTTATTCCGAAACTTGCAGCCAATGGTATCTTTATCCACACGTATGGAGATCTTACGGAAAAACAGAAAGAGCTGATAAGGAAATTCTTTATCGATGAGATTTTTCCGGTGCTGACACCTCTTGCCTTTGACAGCGCTCACCCTTTTCCTTTCATATCAAACCTTTCGCTCAACCTAGCCATCATAGTCAGGGACCAGAATAATAAGGATTTTTTTGCCAGGGTCAAGGTTCCAACAAACCTTTTTTCACGACTCATCAGGATTCCACCCAGGAGAACCGGTGAATCCGGTGATGACTCGAACGTGCATTACGTTTATATTGAAGATCTTATTTCAGCAAATCTTGACATGCTTTTCCCGGGACTGGAGGTTGTAGCATCTTTTCCGTTCAGGATTACGCGGGATGCAGATATCGATATCGAAATTGACGACGCCTCGGATCTCCTCACCACGGTGGAAGAGGTTATGGAACAGCGTGCACGGGGAAAACCTGTGCGCATCGAACTTGACTGTTCCATGCATGATGGGATCTGCCATATGCTAGAAAAGAAACTGGGGGTAACTCCCGGAATGCTCTACCGGGTCGGTCATCCCGTAGGCATGGCTGACCTTATGCAGCTTCTTTCCCTTGATCGTCCGGATCTGAAAGATATTCCGTTCCAGCCATCGGTCCCTTCAGATCTGGCTGAAGGAAGGGACATCTTTTCTGCCATCCGTCATCATGACATCCTTCTGTATCATCCCTATGACAGTTTCTCGCCGGTGGTGAATTTCCTGCGCCAGGCCGCCCATGACCCGGATGTTCTCGCCATCAAGATTACTCTCTACCGGGTCGGTTCAAAGTCCCCTATTGTAAATGCACTCCTGGAAGCCCGTGAGAATGGGAAAGCTGTAGCCGCATTAATCGAACTGAAAGCCCGGTTTGATGAAGAGAATAATATCGGATGGGCACGTGCACTTGAAAACGAAGGTGTGCATGTTGTCTATGGAGTGGTAGGACTCAAGGTCCATGCAAAACTCTGTATGGTTGTTCGTCGGGAAAAAGAGGGAATTCGGCGCTACCTGCATCTTGGTACGGGTAATTATAATGCTACAACGAGCAGAATTTACACCGATTTTGGCCTTTTCACCTGTGATAAGCAAAAGGGTGAAGATGTGGCAAACCTGTTCAATCTGCTTACCGGGTATGCACGGATTACGAACTACCAGAAACTGCTCGTAGCTCCGGTTATCTTACGGAATGGTATTATCGACAGGATAGACAGGGAAATTTCCCACCACCGGGAACACGGAAACGGGCACATTATTTTCAAGATGAATGCACTGATTGATCCTCTCTGCATCACTGCTCTGTATCGCGCTTCACAGGCTGGCGTAAAAGTGGATCTTCAGGTCAGGGGAATCTGTTGCCTGCGACCGGGAATTTCCGGTGTGAGCGAGAATATCTCCGTCACTTCCATTGTGGGCCGGTTCCTTGAACACGCCCGTATTTACTATTTCCATAACGGGGGCAATGAAGAGGTATTTTTAGGAAGCGCCGATCTCATGCCGAGGAACCTTGATCGCAGGGTTGAAATTCTGTTCCCGATCGAAAGTCCTCAAAACCGCACAGCAATCATTTCAAAAATTCTTCCCGTGCAACTTAAAGATTCTATCAAGACCCGCCTGTTGAATAATAATGGTGCTTACGAGCGTCGCAAACCGTCCGGAGAAATGCCAGCCCTTAATGCACAAACATGGCTGGTTGAAAACCGGGGAATATGGTATAATGATGGAAATTAAGGAACCGGAACACCTCAAAGCGGAATGTATTTTTGGTGTGCAGCGACTCCTTCCGCTTCTCGATGCATTTTCAAAAGAGATTGATGGTGTTAAAACTGAACAGGACATCGAACCTATCCATCGTATGCGGGTTGCATCCCGCAGGCTGCGTGCAGCACTTCCTCTCTTTGCTTCGTGCTTTCCCGAAAAAAAGTACCAGCAATGGATGGAGGAAATTCGAAAGGTCACCCGTGCGCTGGGAGAAGCCCGGGATACTGATGTTCAGATTGCGTTTTTGACAAAAATCATTAAAAAAAGAGATTCCAGAAAGCATGCGGTTAACCTGGATAATGCACTGTCGATTCGTTTAACAGGAGATGTAGAGACAATTCTTCTCTCTCAGTTGCAACAAAAACGCAAAAAACTCCAGACAGTAGTTGTTTCATCAATCGATAAACTGGAAAACAGCGGGGTAATTGATGAGATGCGGATTTTTTTTCATAATCAGAATATTCGGGCTAAAAGTAAACGGAATAGACCGTTACCCTATGGAATAGCACCGGTGGCAGCTTCACGTATCGCCATACGCCTCGCAAAACTGCATTCCTATGAAAGATGGGTGCACAATCCGGATGCCATTGCAGAACACCATGCGATGCGAATTGCTGCAAAAAAACTCAGGTACACCATTGAGGTGTACGGTCCGATCTACAGGCGTGGTCTCAAAAAGCCTCTTTCCCGCGTAAAAAAGATCCAGGAAATCCTGGGAGATTTGCATGATTGTGATGTCTGGATCGATACGGTGATGGTCATGCTCGTAAAGGAACGGTTAACCTCACAGGCAGTAACCGGGCAGGAAAAGATGCGGGTGAGTAAAGTCACCCGGTACAAACATTTCCTTGCTGAACGGGAAAAGGAACGAAAAATCATTTACCAGCGATTTGTTCGTTACTGGGATTCACTCGGGCGTATACGGATTTGGGATGAACTCCGAAAAAACCTGGATACTGGACGGAAACTCAAATACCGGTTAACCGGGGTTCATCCTGATAACGATATCAGACTTGCAGTATCCAATCTCTCCGCCCTCTATGCTGAAGGTTTAGTACATAGTCGTAAAGTAACTGATCTTGCCCTCAGGCTGTTTGATGATCTTGAACCACTGCACCGGATGGGGGCACGTGAGCGGTTCTTACTTGAGTGTGCAGGTCAGTTGCATGATATTGGGTGGAAATTCGGAAAAAAAGGGCATTCCGGACGCAGTGCAGAGATGATACTCTCACATGAGAATCTTCCCCTGGACATTATTGATCGGGGAATTATCGGCATTGTTGCAAAAGCCCACCGGGGAAAAATCCGTTTTGAATCAGAGGGGTTTTTTTCCCTCCTTTCCTCTGATGATCGAAATAATGTTTTAATGCTTGCTGCTTTCCTTCGGGTTGCCGATGGTCTGGATTATCTCCATCTTGGATCATCAGAATCCATTCAGTGTACTATACACCCGCATGAAATAATTCTTGAAATTTCTGCACAACGCGACATAACAGCAGAAAAAGAACATGCTCTTCTGAAAAGTGAACTCTTTAACCGGGTTTTTGAACGGAAGCTGGTGATCCGTTGAAAAACAAGATACCCGGTCCAAACGGCCGTGTGGTATCATTTATTGACATCGGAACCAATTCTGTCCGTCTTCTTGTTGTAAGGCTCAATCCCAATCATTCGTACAGCATTCTGTCGCAGCAAAAACAACAGGTCAGACTAGGGGAGGGTGAGTTTGAGGAAGAAGAGATCCTTCCTGAGGCGATAGAACGTTTGGTGATTGTCTGTAAAAAATTATCAGAACTTGCCAGGGCTTTTAACACTGACGAATTTGTCGCTGTTGCCACATCTGCCATGAGGGAAGCTACCAACCAGCATGAAATCTTACATCTTTTACGGCAGGAAGCCCTGCTGGATGTCCGTGTAATTTCGGGACAGGAAGAAGCCCGGCTTATTTATCTTGGCGTTTCAAGTGGATTTCATCTGGGAGATCGGCAGGCATTTTTTATTGATATCGGTGGCGGAAGTACAGAAATTGCGATTGGTGGTGAACGGAATTATCATTATCTTGAAAGCTTCAAACTGGGGGCTATCCGCCTCTCTAACCTTTATCTGTCCGGTAGTATTACCAGCCCCGTGTCTCAGGACCAGTATAAGATAATCCAGCAGCATGTAAAGGATACTATTATTCATTCTGTCCAGAAAATTCGCAAACAAAAACCTGATCTTGCTATCGGTAGTTCCGGAACTATCATGAATCTTGCCGAAATTGCTCACAAAAACCTTCATCAGGAGGGGAGTTCCGGAAAAGATGTACTGATTTATAAAGATTTACGGAAGGTCATAACTCTCCTTTGTTCGCTTCCTCTTGACGAGCGCAGGAAAATACCGGGTATAAATCCTGAACGTGCAGACATTATCATACCAGGTGCAGCCATCCTTGATCTGTTCATGAAGGAGCTGTCGCTTGATTCAATTACCATTACCGGAAGGGGCTTGCAGGACGGTCTGCTGGTGGATTACCTTTCAAGGATGGATACATTCCCTCTCCTTGGTGAGCTCTCCCCGAGGCAGCGCAGTGTCCTTCAATTGGGAAGGTCCTGCGGGATCAATGAGGTACATGCCCGTACAGTGACAAGCCTGGTTCTTGAATTATTTGATTCAGCAAAAGAGCAAAAACTCCATACCTTTAGTGACAGAGAGCGTGAACTGCTCGAATATGCAACATTTCTCCATGATATCGGATCGTTCATTTCCTACACCAATCATCATGCTCATTCCTATTATATCATAAAAAATTCAGAACTGCTGGGGTTTGATCAAAAAGAGATCACCTTCATGGCAAATATCGCACGGTTCCACCGGAAAAAAACCCCAAGAAAAAGAGATCCGGAAATTATCGAGCTGGATTCCCAGGAGAGGGAAGCCCTGCGGATTCTCTCGACATTCATCCGGCTTGGAGAAAGTCTTGACCGCAGTCATACTGCTCTGATCCAGCATGTGCGTTTCTCCCATGTTGATAAAGAATTTGTATATCTCGAAGTTGTTGCCCGCGGGGACTGCCAGCTTGAAATATGGGGTGTTGAAGCTGAGAGAAAGGCATTTGAAAAAATATTTGGGAAAGAACTCGTGATGGAGCGAATTCAGACAGGGTAACTGGTTGGGAAATACCACAACTCGCTATTTCAAATACCGGAAAGATACGCTATCTGCACCGAAAATTTTTAAAAAGAAAATTTTCAATTAAAAAAAACGTGTTTTTCCCATCGCGCTCCTACTCTTCTCGCAGCATCCTGTCAATAGCGTGCGCCGCCTGCTTTGCCGCTCCCATCGCCCAGATTACCGTTGCAGCGCCCGTGGCAACATCACCCCCGGCATATACTTTTCTGAGAGATGTCCGGAATTCCTCATCGACAATCACATTGCCTCTTTTCCCACGTTTTAATTCAGGAAGTTCACTGATAAGGAGGGGATTTGGTCCCTGCCCGATTGCTGCTATGAAGACATCTGCATCAAGAGTAAAATGGCTGCCTTTAATTGGGGCTGGTTCCGGGCGGCCGGTTGTGTCCAGATCACACATCTCCATTTTTACGCACTCAACGCCGGTCATTACCTGATCACCAAGAATCCGCACGGGGTTTGCACACATAACAAATTCAATCCCTTCTTCCTTTGCCCGAATCGTTTCAGCATCTCTGGCCGGGAGATCTTCCTCACGTCTTCGATACACAAGAGTAACCTTTCCGCCAAGACGAAGGGCAACACGGGCTGCATCCATGGCAACATTTCCACCACCCGCAACCACAACCCTGCTTCCTTTCTTTACCGGTGTATCGTATACCGGAAAGCGATCAGCATGCATCAGATTCACCCGGGTAAGAAACTCATTTGCCGAATACACACCCGGCAGATTCTCACCAGGCAGTCCCATAAAATACGGAAGTCCGGCACCGGTACCAAGAAAAACCGCGTCATAACTGAGCAGTTCCTGTATCGTGACGCTTCTTCCCACGAGATGGTTAAGACGCAGATCGACACCAAGAGAAAGTACTGTGTCAATTTCTGCCCTTACGATTTCCTTAGGAAGGCGAAAAGAGGGTATACCGTACATAAGTACTCCTCCAGCCTCGTGGAGGGATTCAAAGAGGGTCACGTGATAGCCCATTCTGGCCAGTTCGGCCGATGCAGTAAGTCCGGCCGGACCGGCACCGACTATGGCAACCCGCCTGTGGTTTGAAGCTTTTTTATGGGGAATTACCATACCGTTCTGCCGTTCCCAGTCTGATACGAATCTTTCGAGTGTGCCAATGGCAATCGGGATATCCTTGTTTCCCAGAAGACATGCACCCTCACACTGAACCTCCTGGGGGCAGACCCGTCCGCAGATTGCAGGGAGCATGTTTTGTTCCCTGATGATCACTGCCGCTTTTTTGAAGTCCCCGGCAGCAACTTCATGGATAAACGACGGGATATCAATGTTGACCGGGCATCCTTTCACACAGAGCGGTTTTTTGCACTGGAGGCACCGTTCAGCTTCTGCCATCGCTTCTTCCGGTGTCAGACCTGCATCGACTTCGCCAAAATCATGGATACGCTGGTCAACCGGGCGGTCATGCATGGCGCTCACCTCCTTTGCAGGTACAGATATGTGCCTGATAGCGTTCCAGGGACTCTTTTTCTTCCGGCTGGTACATCCGCAATCGTTGCATCAGGCTATTGAAGTCTACCTGGTGTGCATCAAATTCCGGACCGTCAACACAGGCAAATTTTGTAATTCCGTCAATTTGTACTCTGCACGATCCGCACATGCCGGTTCCATCGACCATAACCGGGTTGAGGCTGACAAATGTTTTTATACCGGCAGGTTTCGTACATTCGGAGGTGACCTTCATCATGATAGCAGGGCCGATAATCCAGACGCAATCAACCCGTTCCTTTGCCATCACCTGTTTTAAGAAATCGGCAGCAAATCCATGAAATCCTTTACTACCGTCATCAGTGGTTATGTGAAGCTCGTCGCACGCCTGCTTCATCTCATCTTCAAGAATGAGAAGACCTGCATTGCGGGCACCAATTATCCCAATGACCCGGTTGCCTGCCGCTTTTAATATACGTGCAATGATAGGGAGACTGGCAGTACCAACACCCCCTCCGACCATAACACAGGTCCCGTATTTTTTTATTTCGCTGGGTTTTCCTAAGGGGCCTGCAACATCGCGTATATAATGGCCCCCGGATAGTGATGCCAGATGTGTGGTGGTCTTTCCCACCGTCATGAAAATCACCCGGATCGAGTCCCCGTCGACTGCTGAAATGGTAAGCGGGATTCGCTCGCCTTTTTCATCTATCCTGAAAATGACAAACTGTCCTGCCTGTGCATGGTGGGCAACATGGGGAGCCCTGACCCACATCTGGTAAATCTTATCTGCAAGCTGCTCGGTCTTCTCTACGAAAAACAACCCTGTCACTCCTTATTATTATTTTTAAAACAATGTATCGAATAAATGTACCTTACAATCTCTTTATCTTACGCACCCGGACTGCAACACCGCGGCGGGAACGCAGAATCTCCTCTGCCGGTAGTGCTGCACGCCCGGTAGCGTGAGCCCGCGCTCCAACAACAAGCACTTCATCACCGTCACGAATCGCGGTATCTGCTTTTACAACTCCGGGAATGAGCACATCACCTTCAGGAATAAAATCATCAATATTCACGCGGTATCCGTCGGGGATCAGATTCCAACCGTCAAAGGTGGGTCGGAGTAAGCCGGTGCCGGAGTCAATCGAGAAAACCTGGACATTATTTTTGCTGTAAAAAAGTTCCGGATAATGCCCCCGCACCGTGATGCCTTTCGTATCAAGATCACTATTAAACTGGTAGGAGATCATGCCACGAAGACGGTCATCTTTTATTCGCCGTTCTCCGGAAAGTGAAGAGTCAAGCGTGTTGAGTGCGGAATCGCTGGTCGGTTGCTCAAGACATGAATATTCCAGAGTAATCCCGCATTCCTTGGCTGCCATGCGGGCTACCCTGAGTGCACCTCCTTCCAGGTGAGCAATAATCCTGCGGTATCGGTGCCGTGTAAAATAGCGAATGAGGATCCCGGCAATAACCGCACATTCTTCTGCGTCCCAGTAACCGGTAACCGGTACATCGTAATGCCCTGCAGGATAGATGCACTCAAGCTCCCGGGGAACGAGCCCGAGCGGGGAGGTTACAATCAATTCATGGGCGCGACCTGCAATTGCCCGCCCGAATTTGCGGTGGCTCTGGGAGAGTGAATAGGGCTTTTTTGCCGAACACGGAAGCAGAACTGCAACATCAGTTTTTGGCGGGAGATACCGGTTGATTACCCGTTCGGCAAAACGCCGGACTTCGACCCTCTGCAGGGATTCTCCCGAATTTGCCCGCATCACGCAACTCCGGGCAACAGGCATCGACCGTTCCATAAACTGGTACTGGTTGTCGAGATGTCGCATGATGGCAACATGTGCCGCATTCAGACGGCACCGTGATTCAACCAGATCGCGGAGCTGTGATTCTTCAATGAACCGGGTAACAAGAGCAATCTCGCGAAGGAGTGCCTGCCGGTTATGCATCTTCAGATTTTTCTCCTGGCAGCCGCTACAGGTGCAGATTCCACTATCGAGTGCATCGGCAGGAAACTCCCCCTCCGGTGTACAAAACCTCATCTGGGCTGTTTTGAGATCCACGGCCCGGAAATCAAACAGGTCAAATCCTGAGTAACACAGGATGTGTACATTCGAAGGCAATCCGGATGCAGGCGCATACCATGCAGTATCGATCGGCGTTTTTTCTTTGAGCCCGATGAGCCAGTCGACATAATTTCTTGGATTTGATAAAGCCGTATGCCAGCCTGCCACCATAACGCAATCGCCACTGTGTGCAGCATTGTCAAGATGTGGGTGGATGGTGACCGGTTGTCCGTTGTTATGGGGGGGGTAGTGTTTTACCAGGGAGAGAGGAGCACAGAGAGGAAGGTTGGTTCCTTCACGTGTATCGAGATCAGGAAAGAGAGGTTCAACTGCAAGAGCAGCCGGCACTTTCAGGGAAATCGTATCCGTCTGGAAGATGGCGATTCGTGCAAGTCCGTCCCTTTTCCTGATATCAAACCTGTTCATTACGCACCTCAATATCGCCAAGTTCCTGATGGACAATCGCTTCCCAGCAGGGACTGCAGGAAACAACAAACCGACTATCAGGGTGACTCGCCATAAGTAGTTTGATCCCCCGGCATCCTTGTCTTACCATGGCATCGTCCCACTCGGGAATTTCACTCGGCCCAATAGGAAATGTTTCTTTGAGTTCTTTTGGATATGGACCAAACGGTGGTTTGAAAAACAGGGTGTCATTAAATTCATCCCGCATTCCTCCATCAAACGCAACAAGAACGTGCTCTCCGAGCTGAAGCCGGGAAAGCATCTGCTGGTAACGGAATACTTCTGTACGGCTGCAGGACTCGTCTCCCCGGTAGAAGAACCGGCGTTTGGAGACACGATCATATTTTTCCAATGATACTGTTCTGGTCAGCAGCGCCCGGTAGCCAGAGAGGAGTTGCGGATGCCCCCGGCATCGTTCATCTACAAGTTCCCAGAGCGTTCCATCGAAAATTGCCTGACGAATCCGGGATATCTCTGCGAGTGTCACATACAGGTTGTGGAGCGCGAGCAGGCGCTCACGATCCGGGGCAGTGGATAATTCTTCAATGGTGTGCGAACGGCACACAGTGCATGCACAGGGGAGATCCGCGAGCTCATCAATTTTGAAACTGCCATGAGTGGTGAGATATCGCCCCTCTTTTGCATAGAGAGCATATGCTGCAGAATCAAAAAGGTCGCAGCCCATTGCAGTTGCAAGGGCAAACATTGACGGGTGGCCGGCGCCAAAAAGGTGAACACATACTGATGGCGAAAGTGTCTGTTTAGCTGCCATGACCGCACTCACAAGATCCCGGTACCGGTATGATTCCATGAGCGGGACAACCGCACCTATAGGACAAAAGGAAAAACCCAGATCTGTCACTTCCCGACCAGCCCGTTGCCTGAGGTCAGTAAAACTGCCACCCTGGACCGGTCCTGCAAGAGGAGCATCATTGCCAAAGACCTCTTTTGCCTCTCTGAGACGCTGCATGGTTATCAAGAGATCCTGCTCTGTCGTGGAACGATCGGCTGCTGGTGATGTCGGGATGTCCAGCGGCACCCAGATATCACTCCCAATATCACGCTGGAAGGAGAGGGTTTCGATATTGGTAGTAGAGACCTGGCCATAAACTGAGAGCTGAAATGAGCCCGAGTCGGTCATTATGACACCATCATAATCCAACACTTTATGCAG
>PDVJ01000346.1_pt1 | contig 15422 bp, 15 predicted proteins | sample 1369811 | NCBI WGS metagenome assembly PDVJ01 (sample SAMN07795376, study PRJNA414565) | Alkali sediment metagenome, whole genome shotgun sequencing project. | reverse complement strand
GTTTGTCATATCCGTCAGGATAACGAGCACGTGCATACCGAGCTCAAAAGCAAGGTATTCAGCGGTTGTGAGGGCGAGCCGTGGGGTAATGATACGCTCGACGGCCGGGTCATCTGCAAGGTTGAGGAAGACTACCGCTCGCTCGAGTGCACCGGTACGCTCAAAGTCCTGCATGAAATAATTTGCTTCTTCCTTTGTGATACCCATCGCAGCGAAGACCACGGCAAAGCTCTCAGTCGAACCAGGCACCTTTGCCTGCCGTGCGATCTGCAACGCAACTTTGTTGTGAGGGAGACCCGCTCCAGAGAAGATCGGGAGCTTCTGGCCACGGACAAGGGTATTAGTACCGTCGATGGTCGAGAGACCGGTCTGGATGAAATCCGCCGGCATACCCCGGGCGTACGGGTTAATTGCAGCACCGGTGATATCAAGTCGTTTCTCCGGGACAATTTCAGGGCCACCATCGATGGGCTTGCCGCCACCTGACAGGATACGGCCGAGCATTTCACGACCCACGGGCATCTTGATGGTCTCTCCGGTGAAACGGACACCGCTGTCCCTGCCGATACCGGTCGTATTCTCGAAGATCTGGACCACTACCAGTTCGTCACTCGTGTCGAGAACCTGACCACGCTTGGTTGATCCATCGGAAAGAATTATGTGCACCAGCTCCCCGTAGGCAATCGGCTCGGTCTTCTCGACGAAAACGAGAGGCCCGGCAATTTTATTGATCGTCCTGTATTCCTTCATGCTGCCGACCTCAGTGAAATAAACTCAGCGTCCATCTCTTTCTCTATCTTGGCAATCTCGGGTTTGTAATCCTTGATGAACTTGATCTGATTCAGCTCGTTCTTCGATTTGACCCCGTTGATCTGCGTCGGGCTGACACCGGCAATCTGGGCGGCGTAGGCAAGTTCAGCGAAGAGCTTGATCGCCTTCATCATGTCGTACTGCTTTGTCATGTCACAGAACGTGTCAACAGCGTCGTACGCGTTCTGCTGGAGGAACATCTCACGGATCATACGGGCGACCTCGATAGTCACCTGTTCTGATTCGGGCAATGCATCGGAACCAACAAGCTGCACAATTTCCTGAAGCTCAGCTTCTTTCTGGAGCACTTCCATAGCCCACGAGCGGATCTTGTTCCACTCAGGAGAGACTTCCTTGTCATAATAATCATTGAGACTTTCAAGATAGAGCGAGTAGGAGTTCAGCCAGTTGATGGCCGGAAAATGCCGCCGTTGCGAGAGCTTTGCATCAAGCGCCCAGAATACTTTTACAATACGCAGGGTATTCTGGGTGACCGGCTCTGAAAAGTCTCCACCTGGTGGAGACACTGCACCGATTACCGAAACGGATCCACGGGCACCGTTCAGGGTTTTGACCAGTCCGGCGCGTTCATAGAACTCAGAAAGACGTGCTGCAAGATATGCCGGATATCCTTCTTCGCCCGGCATCTCTTCGAGACGGGATGAGATCTCACGCATAGCTTCTGCCCAGCGGGAGGTTGAGTCTGCCATTAAGGAGACATCATATCCCATGTCACGGAAGTACTCAGCGATGGTGATACCCGTGTATACCGAGGCTTCACGGGCGGCAACCGGCATATTTGAGGTATTAGCAATAAGCACCGTCCGCTCCATCAGAGGTTTACCCGATTTGGGATCTTCCAGGTGCGGGAACTCGGTCAGCACTTCGGTCATCTCATTGCCGCGTTCTCCGCAACCGATATAGACTACGATCTCCGCGTCACTCCACTTTGCAAGCTGTTGCTGGGTAACCGTCTTGCCACTCCCGAAGGGTCCGGGAATTGCGGCAGTGCCTCCTTTTGCAATGGGGAAAAGACCGTCCAGGATCCTTTGGCCGGTGATCAGCGGGATTGTCGGGTTCATCTTCTCTTTTACCGGTCGTGGTACACGGACCGGCCAGCGCTGGATCATCGGGTACTCCCGACCATCCTCAAGAACGCAGATGATCTCATCTACGGTGAAATCACCGCTTTTAATTGCCTTGACAATGCCTGGTTTTGCGTTCGGGGGCAGCATGACCCTATGGACGATGTTGGTTTCCTGAACCTCTCCGAGAATTGCGCCTGCCTCGAGCTTGTCGCCAGATTTTACGAGGGGCTTGAACGTCCACTTTTTCTCATGTGAAAGCCCGGGTGCAGAAACACCACGCTCGATGAAGTTGCCCATCTTGTCCACAAGCACGGCGAGCGGGCGCTGGATTCCATCGTAAATACTGGTCAGAAGACCCGGGCCGAGCTCTACTGCGAGGGAAAGTCCCGTGTTTTCCACCGGTTCTCCCGGCTTGATACCGGATGTATCCTCATAGACCTGGATAATGATGTTGTCACCCTGGATCTTGATGACTTCTCCCATCAGCGCTTCTTTACCTACCTTCACCACATCGTACATGTGGGCGTCAAGATTGACTGCCGTAACTACGGGGCCGGCGATTCTTTTGAGAACCCCCTGTTTTGCATCTTTTGATTTTTTGGTTTTTACTTCCACAGATCAACACCCACCGATCTCTTGATTCTCTCTCTCATGGTCAATCCCCCTTCCTCAGCACCAATGGCGATAACGGTCGGCCTGACGGATTTTTCGAGGGTGGCGCGAAGCCTGCGGGGAATTTTTTCCATATCGCTGCTGTTGAGGACGAGAATGCCAACCTGCCCATCCTGCAGCACGCTGGTGATATATTCATTGCGTTTTTCATCGTTCTCGGCCGCATACGTCTTACGGATGCCTGCAAGACGAAACCCGAGAATGAACTCACTGTTGCCGATTACTGCAATCTCCATTTACACCACCAGGTATTCCGATATCCTCTCTGCCGGGAGTTTTGACTCCTTTCCTCTGGTGAGCGCCCGAAGGTTGAACACCTCATACTTCTTCTTCTCAAGATAGACAAGGATTGGATGAATGGAGAAAGGATGGCGTTTGGATAAACGCTCCATCTGCTCAAGCTGGACGCGTGTCAACTTGATTTCGATATCACGCCCGGTCTTGTCATTTTTTAACTCATCAAGGAGGGTAAGCAGAGGTTTTTGGCGGATCTTAGCCTTGAGCTGGTCAATGAACTCGTTCTGATCCTTTATTCCATTCAGGCTCGAAAAATCCGCTGCTGAAAGTACCCCTCCCTCTATATACATCTCCCGTGCATCTTCCTCAAAAGTGTCCGCACGCAGCCGGAAGAGGGTCTTTACATTCTTGATGTCGATGTCGAACCTGATAAAGTCCAGAAACAGATTTCCTCCTTTGATTCCACTCTCAGCCTCTGCAATAATCTCGGAGAAGAATTGTTTGTAGAGCTCATTTTCCATATGGGAGAATGATCCGCTTTCCTTAGCTGCAGGATACTCTTTTGCGAGAACCGGATACATCCGGTAGCCCTTGAGTGCTTCGATAATCCTTTCGGGACTGTCTTCTGCCAAAAGACGGTCAAGGATTACCCGGTCAAGACTGCCGGCAGGGACCAGGATTTCCTTGATCTTTCCCGCCTTCTCTCCCTGCATCTTCCCACGCAGGATAGTGAGAATATTCTGGATATCCCAGCGGCGAAGATATGCCTTGGTGAACTGTTTTAAGTTCCCCGGCGTGATCTCCTGGATCTTCTGATATTCCTTCGCAAGATTCCAGCTCAGGGCAACTTCGATAAGATCAATCCCCGAAAAAATGGTTCCCAGCTCATCGATCTCCTGTTTGTATTCAGTTTCCTGAATAATACGGGTAATCTCCGAAAGGCTCATATTGAGCATCCGCATGTATTCCTCACGGGGTATGAGCTTCGATTTTCTCACCCGCATCCTGGTACATACATAAATGTAGGGTGACGGGTTACGAATCATTGCGACCATATACACACTTCCTTAGGTAAACAGGATGTCAGATGCATCTTTCAACCCGGATTCCCACACCTTTGCGAGGAATGTGCGGTAACTGTAATCAATCTGCAATTCTCCTCCTTCACCGTCTACAAGAACTCCACCATCGATGTCGACAGGAGTCCCGACTTTAAACCTGGCAAATTCGGGATTCTCTGAAATAACAGCTTTGACTGCTGCCATATCCCGTTTATTGCAATAAATTTTTCCCTGAGGGATCTCCTTTTTTACTTCGGTGAGGAGTTTTTTGATAACTTCACGATGGAAGCTTTCAGGGAGACCGGCAATCTCGATGAGAACTGTTTCGTAGACCTTATCCAGAAGTGCCTTCTGCGTGTTTAACAGCTCGCGTTTGACAAGCAGGTTGGCTGCAGAGACTTCCTGATCAATGATATGCCGGGTCTGCTTTGCCGATTCTGCTTCTGCGGCGAGTTTGATCTCCGCGACACGCCTCCCGGCTGCTGCAAGGATTTTGTCTGTTTCCTGCTTTGACTCTGCATGGATCCTGTCCGCATCTGTTCTGCCCTTTACCCTGATCTCTTCAACAACGGCTTCCAGTCCCATTGTCTGCCCCGTGCTTAGAATATAAGCAGCAACGCCACAACGAGCCCGAAAATAACGATGGTTTCCGGAATGACCGTAAGCAACAGGACAAGCCCGAATATGTCCTTGTTTTCAGCAGTCGCACCGACTGCTGCAGACCCTATCGCCATCTCAGCCCATGCCGCGGCGAATGCAGTCCCGGAGATGGCGATCGCTGCTGCGATTGCCTTCATCCCGATCTGCGATGCTTTCATTACTTCAACATCTGAAATTGCTGCTATAACTTCTGCTGCCATTATTAATCCTCCGTAAATCTTCTTTTAAACCCAAACGGGCTGTATTTTATGCCTCCACCCTTGTAGAACTTGGTGAAGAATTCGACATAGTGCAACCTGACCGAATGCAGGCTCCCCCCAATGATACCCAGCACCATATTCATCACATGACCGAGGAGGAAGACTAAAACTCCCATGATAATTAACAGAACGCCGATCGGCGTGATGTTCTCGAGCTGGGGCTCAATAAGCATTCCGATTGCAATAAAGTTCACCACCATTGCGATGGCCACTCCAGAGAGACCAACCGCTACCAGACGTGAATACGAGAGTGTATGGCTGAAAATGGTGGGAAGCTCAACGATTTCAAGCGCCGATTCCCGTGCAATACAAATAATTCCCACAAGAAGTGCCGTAATGCCAATCAACGCGGCGACATTCAGCCCCATCACAACGGGCGGCAGACCGGTGAGATCCGGCATTAGTGGCATCGGGACCATCGACCAGATCAGGAAAAGGGTCCCCCAAACCATCAGGATCCATCCGACATTTGCGAGGACAGCTTTCGTCCGGTGAGCCCCATGGTCATGTTGTGCATGATTGACAATACCCAGACTCCTTCCCAGGGTAATATGCACGATCCCAATCCAGATNGCCATCATCATCAGGCCCGGGATATTGGGACCATGTCCNGTGGCGTGCGCACCGATATTGAGGTGACGCGACGGCAGAACATAATTCCACGGCATCGGGAACCCNAAAAACTCGCTGTAGAACACCCCAAAAAAGATGCTTGAGATGCTCGCATTTCTGAGTACTACAATCAGCTGTCTCCCTTCATCTCCTTTTACGAATTTCCGCAGACCAAGACACAGGGCCAGCAACAGGATACCATACCCCACATCTCCCATAATAAGACCGAAAAAGATGGGAAATACAATAGAGACCATGATTGTCGGATCAAGTTCGGTGTACTTTGGTCGCGAGTACGTATCCATGAGCAGCTGCGACGGACGTGCAAACGGGGGGTTGTCATACTCTACCGGGACAGGATCATGCTCGCCAACCGTCAGATCGGTTACAAATATCCTGCCGCCGGTTGCACCGTTGAGCGCATCCTTCAGAGATGCCGCCCTGTCATTCGGTACCCACCCTTCGGCAACGAACGTCTGCCCGATCGTTGCGAACCGCAGGGGGGCTTCCGCCCGTTCTATGTCCGCTTTCAGTATCTCCTCGCATGCGACCAGAAATTCCCTGTGCCGGTCCCTGATCTCATCGAGTCTCCGGTTAATCTGGTCGATCTCCGCCTTCGCCTGTGCAACCTGCTCGTTGCAAGCGTCGATCCGTGCCCGGGGCATCCCCGTTTCCACAGGAATCGTAACTGCCTTGAAATTCGCCTCAAGCAGCACCCGATCCACGTCACTGCGGCGGTCGTTTTTAAAGACGGCAACCATAAACCGCCGTGCCTTCCCTGCCGAGATATACACCTCGGCGGGCTCCGGAATGTTTACCTCTTTTGAAACATACCCGGCAAGAACAGTGAGCCCTGCATACCCGCGGTAAATTTCCATATCCATCGGGATCTCGGTAAACGGCAGGAGTTCAGTGATTTTCTGCTCGCATTCCTTGACTGTCACTTCAAGCCGGGATCGTCTGCCAGTAAGCTCCCCGAGCTCGTGTTCGATTGTTGGCAGTTCCTGTTCGATCTTCGATCTCAGCTCTTCATTGAGGTGCTTTCCTGTTGGTTCGATCTCCGATGACCTGATGAGAAACGCATTCTCGATGGTGCGCACCTTTACAAGATCCGTAGAAACTTCGCCTGCACCCGGGAGCGGTTTACCGATAGAAAAACCATCATATCCTTCCCGGCCGTCAACAACGAAATCCTCGATATGGAACAGGTGGGACCGGTAGAGTTCCCTGATAACAGGGTCAAGCTGATCCCTGGACGCCACGATAAGCAACCGGCTCATCTGCCTAGGCGTTAACATGCAGCTGCTCCTTAAACCTCGCTACCAGCAGCTGCACTGCTTTTGAAAGGTGCGGTGTCCCTTTCTCCCTGATTGCCGCCGCACGCTGATTGCCACTCTTTATGATCTCTGCGTGCTTCTGTGCTGCCTGTTGCCGTGCTTCTTCCAGTTTCAGCTTTTTGTATTGTTCAGCATTACTCTGCGCTTTTGCAATCAGATTATCAGCTTCCAGCTCAGCCTGAGAATGCCTGTGCTTCTTCTCTTCCTGGGCCGCACTGATTGTTTTTTGGTACTCCTCTTCAGTTTTTTTAATGTCTCGTAGGACCTCAGTCTTCATCCAACCCTCCTCTCACGGCAGTACAATAATTGGTGAAAAAAACAATATATGTATTGTTATTTACGCTCAAAAAATCGTTGCCCACAGGTTAATTTTATAAAAAATGGACGATTCAGGATACATCGGTTTTTATTTCATAGTTAATATTCCTGGGGATTATGCCCTCGGGCAGAGGGGATATATCGACACCATGGTCGTTTCTTTTCATGGTAATACCTGCAAGCTCATTACTTGAACAGATCAGGTGCTGATCCGGATGGGTCCCCCTCCGAATCGAGCAGCTGGTAAAAATTTCAGGTCCTACGGACACTACATAGGAGATCCGTCGTGACCCGGGATGATCTTTAGGCAATACTAACAACGGCACATGGTAGGCCCTCACAAGATCGATGAGCATCAGTGCTGGTTCAATGGCCCCGCCTTCAGGAGCGGAGACTACGACAAGGTCACCGGCTTCAACGCCCTGGCAATATTCATCATGGGAGGTCTCAATGCAAAGCCCAAAGCTGTTCTTTACTAATGCAATAATTAAAAAAGATTGTTTCCCCCTGATGAGCAATACCTCATCATCGAGGGCGTAGTTCATGCCAGAGCCACATCATCTGACTGACAGCTGGGACAGATGGGTTTTTTACCAATACCTTTGAACCGCTCATTGCATTCATTGCAGCGGTAATCCTTCCCTTGCACCCGATCCGGGGGGAGATCAATGTCTACGGGTCCACCAACAGTACACATATCCACATCACCTCACTACGACATCTGTGTGACATTATTTAATGCTATCTCACACACAGTTTCCCTTTTTGTGCAATCAGCATTTTTTCCTCGCTCCCATAGCAGGCAGGATGAGTATGTCTCCACAATTCCTGGATAGTGACCCCTCTGAAATAGTTAAAAAAAAGGGCTGTTTCATCTGGAGCAAAAATCTTTTAAAAAAATGGCTCTGGAGAAATGTTTTTTTAAAAACTTGAACGCTTACGGGGGTTTCACCCCAGCCGCTCCGGCTCCCCTCAAAATGCGATATCTACTGAACAGGTAATACGTTATCATCGCTCTCAGCACAGGGGCGGTAAGGGGGGACAGGCACTGTCCCCTCCTTTATCTTTCATTACATTTCCAGATATGAGGGATTACCATGAAAGACCCACGGTTATTCATCATGTTTGCCTGAGTTCATGACTCATGTGCGTTTCTACAGAGCCAAAAAAATACTATTTTTAAACTGTTATCCCAAGAATATCAAGTAAAACGAGGACACAGACACCGGGAAGCCCCCCCACTGCACAGATAATTAGTGTAGCAACGCTATAGCCGAGATCAGGTTTGCCAATCCATTGCATTACATGGAAATAATTGAGGAGAACCAATACCGTTAATCCCAAAATAGCGTTTATGACAAGAACCATCAGATTTTTTACAAGATAGTAAACGATTGCTATAGTTGCTACGACAAGAAGCACTGTAATCAGCATGTCACTCATGATTTTTACCTCTTTTGTCTATTTGCCAATGATATGCTGCCTTCTTATTTTTACTGACGGAAGAATCATAGATCCAATCGCCCGGGATTTTTTGCTTAATCCATAGATAGAATGATGCAAATCAAACACATTTCCGGACAGCATCGCACTCCGGATGGGTAAAATAAATTCTCCTCCTTCCATCCAGAATGCATTGGAAAGTTCAACGGAAAATTCTCCGCTCATAGGGTTTGCCGTATGAGCACCGACCACATTGTGCACATAAACAATACGTTCATCAGCAACCTCATCTCGTTTCCCGTCAACAACAAAATTATGATGCCCTATTGACGGCAAACCTCCAAGCCCACCCCGTATTGCACTCGCGGTACTCGTTTTGCCGAACCGGTACGCGGTTTTGAGATCATAAGCAAAGGTTTCAAGAATTCCCTCTCTGATAAAATCAACCCTTCGTGTCGGTGTGCCCTCGGCATCCCACCGGACGCTCCCGTTTGCCTTTTCTAAAAGCGGGTTATCATACATGGTGATCTGCGGATCAGTAACGATTTTACCAAGGGATTGCGCAAGCCGGGAACGTCCTGCATGCACATTTCTTCCACTCAGCGCAGGTACAAATACATTCCCCAGAAGCTCCCCATAGGCAAGGGGTGAGAGAAGGATATCATACTCCCCTGTGGCGATATCTTTCCCATTATCCGATTCCGTGGCAAAAAATGTCGCCCGCTCTCCTACAAAGACCGGATCCACCTTGTCAAAGAAACAGGAATTATCAAACTCGTAGCCGGTGGAATGCCCATGAACCGCTTCTAAAGAGAGAGAGACTCCGGTGTGCTGGTTGGTATACCTGACACCTCTGCTGTTTGCTAGTCTCACCATCGAAGAAGAAAGTGAAGCGGATCCCGAAGCCACGTCTGCCGGGTGCTCTGCTGCTCCTTCAAGCATCTTTTCGATCAGGTCGATAACTACCTGGGGTTCGGCCCTGATCGAGTCATCAACATCAAATGAAAGCGGGACCGGGGAAAGTGGTACGGCTTCAGGTAGTCCTTCCCAATCCTGCGGGGTTGCAAGTTTTCCACTGGCAATTGCAGCGTTCAGGCATTCCCGCCACTGGCTGATATTGTTTGTACTCGATGACCCGATTCTTCCTTTATGAATGGTGCGGATGCTAAAACCGCAATCCTCTGACGTAGTGGCGAGATTCACCTTTTTTTGTTTCAGGTCGGCAGAAACTGATGTTCCCTGAACATAAAAGACCTCAACTTCATCAACAGTTTTTTCCGCTTCGTGTATCAGTTGATCAATCCACGCCACTGCCACCCACCACCGCATCATTCAGGAGTATATGAGGTGCCCCGTCACTCACCGGTACACTCTGGCCTCCCTTCCCGCAATATCCCGGACTCATGGTGCGATTATTACCGCAGAGAGTGATTCCATGAAGCGTCAGAAGGATTTCACCTGAGAGAGAGACATCCCTCACCATGGTTGTACACTCCCCGTTTTCAATCAGGTAACCATACTCCGCATTAAACTGGAATATCCCCCGCCCGGGATCAACCTGACCACCCCTCGACCCTTTGAGAAAGATTCCGTTCCGGCATTCTTCAAAGATCTCCTGCTCCGTAGCATCTCCAGCTTCAATGAAGGTATTGCTCATCCGGACCAGCGGGGGTTCACCCGGCATGGCACGGGCATGACCGGCAACACCATTCCCCACAGAAGAAAGTGTTTCCCGGTTGTGGAGAAATGCGTTGATGACACCCTTTTTTATTATTTCTGTCCGGCACACTGCTACACCTTCAGCATCGACCGGATCAAAACCGAATTCGTAAATCCCGGGGTCATCAATAATGGTCAGGTTTTCATTCCCGATCTTCTGTCCGGTTTTTCCTTTCAGGACAGAGTTGCCTTCCCTGACCAGGTCACCTTCACTTGCATGGCCAACTGCTTCATGGGCAAATACACCCGCTAATTCCGGGTCAAGTACCGCTCGCATTTTTCCGGATTTTGCTACCCCTGCATCAAGAAGAGCTACTGCAATTTCAGCAGCCTTTTTTCCCTGGGACTGCTGGTGCCGGAGGTTGAATCCGTGAATCGAATGCTCACGCTCGTATCCCATCTGGACATTCCCATTCCGTGAAGCAACTGCCAGAACATTAAACCCGGACCGGCACATCTCATAAGAATATTCATTTTCAGAACTGTCCGTGAACCGGACCTGTTCAATTTTTTCTATGAAATTTGCCCTCCTGTTCACAACCAAAGGGTGTCGGGCAGCCATTTCTATTCCCGAAAGCAGCGATGATTTCTCCTCGATGCTTACAGTACGGGGATCTTCGTTCATGGGCGGTACAGCGAGCATCCCGTGGGGGGCATCACCAAGAATCACATTTTCCTGGGTGATTCGGGCAAGCCTGCACGCAGTCTCGAGAATCGCATCAAATTTTTTTCCGGTCGAGGGAACATAATTATCGATCTGGAGAACTCCCCAGCCGGTTCCGCTGAGGACCCTGATCACTGCTTTATTGAAAAATGATGTTCCGGCTGATTCCACAACACTGTTATCGATATCAATGTGGGTGACCTGCCCGGTTACATGCCGCAGATCATAATATCGTATGCCGGGCATCGCGTTCAGGCCGTCGTCTGGTTAATTGCAGGGAGTTCCGGAATTATCGCAGTTGACCTCATCGCCATCTTTTTAAGTTTGGTGAGGAATCCATCCGCGTTTTCCGGGACCAGCGCATACTTGAGGACATCATCAATGGTGTCCATGGGCAGGATCGTGACAACGGATTTATACCGCTCTTCAATCAAAACATCCCCAATATTCATCCGTGGGATAAGCACCGTTTTGATACCCGCTTTGGCGGCAGCTTCAATTTTATAGGTCACTCCACCCACCGGGAGAACATCTCCCCGGACAGACAGGGAACCGGTCATGGCAATATCCTGCCGTATCGGGATTCCCTCAATTGCACTGATTACCGCAGTGGCAATACTGATCGAGGCAGAATCTCCTTCTGCGCCATAGGTGCCAATAAACTGGATGTGGACATCCATGTTTTTGATATCTTTTCCCGTGAACTTTTTTATTAATGCACTAACATTTTTGATCGATTGCTGCGCTATCGATTCTTCATCTTTCAGCCAGGGCTCCTGCCGTTTTCCGGAAACACCCGTGGCGATGATCTGGCCACTCTCTCCTTGTGCCGGGGTTACCTCCGCCATTATGGGGAGGACTGATCCGGCATCATTGCCTGTCACCGCAAGCCCATTCACGCGTCCAATGCGGGTACCTTCAACAATAGTCATCTCATATTCCCTGAGATGCTCGGTAATATCATCCGAAACCTGATCCTCAATGGATCGTGCGGTACTCTTTGCCGTGATTACGTGGACAGCTGTCGTAAGGATTGCATTTTCCTGCCGTGCAATATCACCCGCAACACGGATCAGTCCACCCATGTCACGCAGTTTTAACGTCAGGTGCCCCTTCCGGTTCGACCGTCGTTTTGCTTCACGGAGGATTTCATCAATTGCACTTTGATCAAAATGGGGGATCTTCGCGTCATTTTTCACTTCCTGGGCGATAAAGCGAATGTATTTGCGGCGATTGTCTTCGTTGTCCTCCATACTATCCGCCATATATACTTCATACCCATACCCGCGAATACGGGAGCGGAGCGCCGGGTGCATCCCCTTGATGGCATCAAGATTTCCTGCAGCAACCATCACAAATTTACAGGGTACTGGTTCGGTGCGGACCATCGCACCACTCGAGCGTTCACTCTGTCCGGTGATGGGGAACTCTCCTTCCTGGAGCGCCGTGAGCAGGTTCTGCTGGGAATGCGGGTCCAGAGTGTTTATTTCATCAATGAAGAGCACGCCGCCATGAGCCCGGTGGATGGCCCCCACTTCAACCCGGTCGTGCGCCGGGGTTTCAAGTCCTCCACTCTGGAAGGGATCGTGCCGTACGTCACCAAGCAGAGCGCCGGCATGAGATCCGGTCCCGTCAATAAAGGGGGCTATATTTTTAGTATCGTTGGAAACGAGGAGCTTTGGCACCATCGCTTCCTCCCGTGGAGTTGTGTACCGCAATGCCATGAAAACAAATGCAGCGGCAATGATTCCCATCAGCCACTGGTAAGTAAGGAAGGAATAACCTATGATACCAATAAGCAGGAGCATAAGCAGGGTGTTCCGGAACTGGATTTTTTTCTTGGCTTCTGCTTTATGAGCTGCAACTATCTGCTTGCCCCGCCCCCCGCTTACCGTCCTGATTACCGGGTTGTTGGAATCATCAGAATTCGGGTAAGCAAGAATATCCTGAAGCTCTTCTTTAGGCAACATCTCGGCCATTGCCTTGCCCAGCATGGACTTTCCCGTTCCCGGGCTTCCGATCATCATGACATGGCGGCGCTGGATTGCTGCCTTTTTAATAACCTCAACCGCGTGTTCCTGACCGATTACCTGATCAATCAGCTTCTCAGGTACTTCAACTTGGGATGAGGTTGCTATCACATTTTCCATGTGCGCAACCTCAGGAGTTGTAACCGGTGATTGGACTGCCTCGTTCTGCGGTGAAGATTGTTCAGAAATTTCCATTGCGGAATATACCTCTTTTATCACTAAGAGTTTTCATAACAATTGTTGCATGATAGTTTAAGTACTTTCAGCTGATTACATCGGACAGCGCCCTTGAGAGTTGGCAGATGAACATATAAAAATATAAAAAAATGCGTAAAAAACCAATGCGCATAAACTACAAGACCTCCTATTGTATAATAAATCCACAAAAGAAAGAAACTCCACCACCAAAGGGTAAGGATAGATAAAATGAAAGTAATCTGTACTGAAAAATCCCAAATACTTGCCACCAGCCTTGCCAGGGCACTGAAGACCTCAGTTGTTGAAGTAAAATATTCCCGTTTTCCGGATGGAGAGCAGTACCTGATTACCGGTGAACTGGATGATGAGACTGTTATTGTCGGTAGCGTGGTGGATAATGACGCACTCGTCCAGTTAGTCCTGTTGATCGATGCCTGCGACAGCTCTGATAACCAGCTTGTTTTACCTTATATGGCATATGCCCGGCAGGACAAACGGTTCTTGCAGGGAGAGCCTGTCAGCGCACGAGCCGTAGCACAGGTGCTCAGCAGAGGGGTTTCGGAAATTATTACGGTCAATATCCATGAAAAAGAAGTACTGAAGTATTTTGGCGTGCCGGCAAGAAACATCTCACTTGCCCGGGACATCGGTTCCTATATTAAATCCTTACATCTCAGCAACCCCCTCATTCTCGCTCCTGATGAGGGGGCCCTTACATTCGCCGAAAACGTTGCATCTGCGGGTGGATGGGACGTTGATCATCTTGAGAAGACTCGTCTCAGCGGTGTTGAGGTGATGATGGCCCCTAAGCAGATATGTGCCGCATCAAGATCAGTCGTGATAGTCGATGATATCATTTCAACCGGCGGGACAATTGCCACCGCTTCGGGTATGCTCTACCAGCAGGGTGCAAAAGATGTATTCGCTGCATGCGTCCATGGGGTGCTTACCGGAGGTGCATACGTCCACCTCATGACCGCAGGAATCCGCGATGTAATCTGCAGCGATACCATCGAACGTGGGTGCAGTAAAATATCGGCTGCAGGCCGGATTGCCCGAACTTTAAAAAAAGCTGATTTTTTAAAACCATAATAAAATGAATGATGTATCGTTGCTTCTTACAGGTTTCCCATGAAAGCCATTCTTGATTCCAGTGTTTTTTTTTCGGATTGCCCAATAACCGGGGACCTGTACACAACGCCTTCTGTCTGTGATGAGTTGATTGACATTCGCTCAAAAGGGAAATTCGAAAAATTTTCCGCTGAAGGTTTACACGTTGTTTCTCCGAGTTCCCAAAGTAGAGAGAACGTGACAATTGCAGCCAAAAAAACCAGAGATACGTGCGTAATCTCTGAAACGGATTGCGACCTTCTTGCGCTTGCTCTCGATCTCGATGCAGTTCTCTATACCGATGACTTCGCTATCCAGAACGTTGCAGGTGTCCTCGGGGTGCGAACCATTCCTATCAACCAGCGAAAGGCAAAACGCATTCATTGGAAATACCGGTGCAGTGGCTGTGGAAGATATTTCGATCATGACGGCGAATGTCTCATCTGTGGCTCGATAATTAAAAGAAAACTTAAATAGCTACCGGAGAACCTTTTCCCCATGTCTTCCCTTGACGATCTGATTGGCAGGGCAAAAATGCTCCTCGCTGAGGGACATAGTCCAGGTCAGATTGCAGATGAACTCTCCCTTTCCATGGAAACCGTGACATGGCTCCTCACGCAGGGAAAGGGGATAGCGGCCCCAAAAGATGTCCACATAGACTGGACTGCCGTAAGCAGCCATGCCCCGTTACTCGAAGAAACCGCACTTATGCTTCTCCAGAGATATTATGGAGATCAGACTGATGAAAGCGTTTCATCACCCGCTGCCGGAGTAATTGTGGGTATTGCTCTTTCAGGGATCCCGATTGCAACTATCATTGCAGTGCAGGAGGCAGCAAAACTTGCAATCTATCACCCGGCAAAGCAGAGCCAGAGTGAGCACCCCCTGGGATCAATCAGCGGGAATTTTGCCACAATCGGAGGGGAGCGTTGTATCATCGTTGACGATACAATAACCTCGGGCAATACCATGCGTGAAGTAGTGAAATATTTAAAGAAACACCATGCTATACCTGTCGCCATCTGGGTCATATTCGATAAGCGCGGTATCAAGGATGTTGATGGTGTACCGGTCTATTCGCTCTTTAAAATATCCCGCATAGACTGATCATTTCTTTTTTTATAGAGCTAAACACAGATTATATATAGAAGTTCAATTCCACCTTTTACATCATCGGAGGATCCATTATGCAATCTGGACAAC
>PDVJ01000157.1_pt3 | contig 15427 bp, 17 predicted proteins | sample 1369811 | NCBI WGS metagenome assembly PDVJ01 (sample SAMN07795376, study PRJNA414565) | Alkali sediment metagenome, whole genome shotgun sequencing project. | reverse complement strand
GCAGCCACCCAGATTAACTCAGAGGTCGACATCCACTGGGTGCAGTCAGAAGACCTGGAGAAAGACCAAGGCAACATAGACAAGTACCTGGGCTCTGTGCAGGGGATTCTGGTTCCCGGCGGGTTTGGGTACAGGGGTATAGAAGGTATGATCAAGGCGGCCAGGTATGCCCGGGAACGCGGAATTCCCTATCTGGGCTTATGCCTGGGCTTGCAGGTTATGGTAGTGGAGTTCTGCCGCCACGTTTACTGCTCGGAGGAGCCCAATTCCACCGAGTTCGCTCCCAAGACCACGTACCCGGTGATAGATCTGTTGCCCGAGCAGCGGGGCATGGATGCGAAGGGTGGCACAATGCGGCTGGGCACTTATCCGTGCCATCTTGTGGAAGGCAGTCGCGCTGCGGCGGCATATGGTGAGACAGTGATCCACGAGAGGCATCGCCATCGATTTGAGTTCAACAACGACTTCCGCTATACTCTGGAGCAGGCAGGACTCGCTGCCGCCGGTCTATCCGCTGACGGTAGACTCGTCGAAATCGTTGAACTCAAGAATCATCCCTGGATGGTAGCTACCCAGTTTCATCCCGAATTCAAGTCGCGGCCGAATCGGCCACATCCCCTCTTCCTTGATTTTATCAAGGCATCGAAACGGACTATGCGCGAGGGAGCCCAGCATCCTTTGCCTCTGCATCAACAAGAGGAGAAAGTGGAGGACTGATGCGCCTTTACCTGGACACGGCTGATGTGGATCAGATCAGGAAGGCAGTGAAGCTGGGCGTGATCAGTGGAGTCACCACGAATCCCAGCCTGGTCGCCAAGGCCGGATGGACCGACTACAAGTCGGCGGTCCAGGAGATCTGCTCCATCGTAAAAGGCCCTGTCTCCGTGGAGGTGCTGGGTCAGGAACCGAAGTCGATGATACAAGAGGCGCGAGCGATGGCCAATTGGTCGGAGCACGTTGTTATCAAGATCCCTGTGTGCGATGCCGGACTGGAGGCGCTGTCGGTCCTGTCAAAGGAGAACATCAAGGTTAACCTTACCCTGTGCTTCTCGCTCAATCAGGCCCTGCTGGGGGCACTGGCGGGGGCTGCCTATGTGAGTCCTTTTGTGGGCAGGCTGGATGATGTGGGGCAGGATGGCATGGAGTTGGTGGCCGACATGGTGTCTTGTTTTGATCACTACGGCTTTGGCACCCAGGTTATCGCCGCCAGCATCCGCCACCCACTGCACTGTGTCGCTGCCGCCCGGGTGGGGGCGCATATCGCTACAGTCCCGTATGGGGTACTGACCCAAATGATTAATCATCCGCTCACCACGGTGGGCATAGCTCGATTTCTGGAAGACGCGCAAAGAGCCGCGGGCAAATGATGAGGGGAGAGTAAGCATGAATCTTGCTGAACTGGGAACCAAGAAAAGGGAAGACCTCTTGGAGATGGCCAAGGACTTGGGCCTCTCCGGCTACAGCAGCCTGAAGAAGCAGGAGATCATCATCTCGCTTCTGCGCACTCAGGCGGAGAAGGATGGGAATATCTTTGCGGGCGGCATGTTGGAAATCACCAATGAGGGGTACGGCTTTCTGCGCGGCGAGAATCTGCTTCAGGGGTCGAGTGACGTCTATGTGTCGTCATCGCAAATACGCCGCTTTGGTCTTCGCACCGGCGACTTGGTGATGGGACAGGCCAGACCTCCCAAGGAAGGAGAGCGCTATCAGAGCTTGCTCCGGGTCGAAATGGTCAACGATCTGGAACCGGAGTTGTCGAAGGGCCGCCCACACTTTGAGTCGTTGACACCCATATTCCCCAACCGGATGTTCAACCTGGAGACGGTTCCAGAGAACGTTACCAGCCGGATGATCAACCTTATTGCGCCTGTTGGCAGGGGGCAGCGAGGGATGATCGTCTCTCCTCCAAAGGCCGGTAAGACGCTGCTTCTCAAGCAGATTGCCAACGCTATCTGCACCAACTATGAGGACGTTCACATGATGGTCTGTCTCATTGGCGAGCGGCCTGAGGAAGTTACCGACATGAAGCGTTCAGTAAGAGGCGAGGTGGTCGCGGCCACCTTCGATGAGCTGGTGGAGAACCAGACTCACGTCGCTGAGTTGGCATTGGAGAGGGCGAAGCGACTGGTGGAAGCCAGAAAAGACGTGGTGATTCTTCTTGACGGTATTACCCGCCTTACGAGAGCCTATAACCTGGGAGCGCCTTCCAGTGGAAGGACCCTGTCAGGCGGCATCGACCCCGTGGCCCTGTATAACCCCAAGCGTTTCTTTGGTGCTGCGAGGAATATAGAAGAAGGCGGCAGCTTGACCATACTGGCGACCTGCCTGGTGGATACAGGCAGCCGCATGGACGACGTGATCTACGAAGAGTTTAAGGGCACCGGCAATTGGGAGTTGCACCTGGAGCGCCGGTTGGCAGAAAGACGCATCTTCCCAGCTATCGACATACCGCGAAGCGGTACCAGGCGAGAGGAATTGCTGCTGGATGAGCAGACTATCAAGCATGTGGTGCTGCTGAGACGCATGGTCAGCATGATCTCGGCAGACTCGGGCTCGAACTCGCACGAAGGGACTCAACTGGTCCTTGATCGTTTGTACAAGACCAAGAGCAATGCCGACTTCCTGGCCACCCTGAGCAAGGGCAGTCTAGACTGATTGAGTCTCTCCGCTGCCAGGCTTTAAAAGCGGTATCCCCTTCTGGCACAGAGGACATTCCTCAGGTTTGTATGTGGGCACGGAGGTCTTGTAGCAGGCGAAGAGGGGAACGCCAAAATCCACTGCTCCCTCACTCCTATCCACCAGGACGCCGATGCCGATCAGTTGACCGCCTTTTCTCTTCACCTCGCTGATCACTTCACGGATGGAGCCTCCGGTGGTCAATATATCGTCGACCACTAACACCCGCTCGCCTGGCTTGATCTCGAATCCGCGGCGGAAGACGCGGGTGGCACCCTCCCGCTCGGCAAAGATGCTCCGCAAACCGAGCTGTTTGGCCACCTCGTAGGAGATGATGACTCCGCCTGTGGTGGGACCGGCCACCAACTGGATATCCTTTTCTCGGAAGTGGGCGGCGATCATCCGGCAAAGGCGCTCTGTGTAGCGCGGTTGCTCCAAGACGCGGAATTTCTCCCAGTAGATGGGCGAATGCAGTCCTGAGGTGAGGAGGAAATGCCCTTCCATGACTGCGCCCGCTTCTCGGAACATCCTCTCTGCGTCGCTGGTCGTTTCTTTCATACTCCCCTCCTCCGGTTCGCTTGGCGGACTATGTCGCAGTGGAGGCGACAGGTGCTATCATTAGTGGCTAACACGGTCGCCACAGAAAACTCTGGAGTGGCATAGGCTACTTCCAGACAGAGTAGATTATAGGCCATTCACCGATCGTTGTTCTAATCGCCGAAGTTGCACCGATGGACGAGATAGAGCTTATCCGCGCCAGCCAAGACGGGGATCTGGACAGCTTCAACGAGCTGGTCAGGCTCTATCAGAAGATGGCGTACAACATGGCTTACCGGATGCTGGGAGATTCTCAGGCAGCCGAGGATGCTACTCAGGAGGCCTTCTTCTCTGCCTGGAAGAACATGCGAAGGTTCAGGGGTGGCAGCTTCAAGGCCTGGGTAATGCAGATCACGGCCAATGCCTGCCGGGACGAACTGCGCCGACTCAAGAGACGTCCCGTTATTCCATTGGAGTCCCTGCCGTATGATCCTCCGGCGCTGTCCACTGAGTCGCCCGAAGACTACGCGCTGCGGCAGGAGACTGGCGAGCATGTCCAGAGGGGTTTGACCACTCTGTCCCATGAACAGCGGATGGCGGTCATACTCTGCGATATTCAGGGGCTCAGCTACGAGGAGGTCGCTGAGGTCATGGGATGCTCCCTGGGGACGGTGAAGTCGCGCATCAACCGGGGCAGAGCCCATCTGCGGGACTACTTCGTGAAGATGGAACTTATCCCTCCTGAATTGCGTCATAGTAGGTAGAGGTAGAGAAATGTGGCGGGCTTTTCGAAGGTCTGAGAAGAACGAGTGCTCCAAAACAAGGGATCTGCTTTCCGGCTACACGGACCGGCGCCTTAGCCCTGAAGATGCGGCTCGTGTAGAAGGGCATCTGGAGACCTGTCCGGGATGCCGGGAGGAGATGGAGTCGTTGCGGGCGACGGTGGCGTTGCTGCATCGTTTGCCAGAGGTGACGCCTTCAAGGAGCTTTGCCGTATCTCCGGTCAGGCCGTTGCCCGGGCGGAGAGCCTTGCCGGCATTGCGTTTCGCCACCGCCGGAGTCGTTTTGCTGCTGGTCCTGGCGTTTGCCGCAGATCAGACGAACGTCGTGGAGAAGAAGGAGCAGACTGGGTCTTACCTGGGCATGGCTTCGGAATCTGGAGGAGACGGGGCCTATTGGCTGGTGGAGGGGGAGAGAAACGAAATCGCTGATCCGGAGGCAGTGACAAAGACTACTGAGGTCAATCTGGTAGTGCCTGATGGGAGCGACAACGTTGTTGCCGCAGTGAATCTACTTGCATCCGGCGACGCGATTTATGGGAACCTTGTGGCTGAAGAGGATAATGTCCTGCAATTGGTGCTCACTGAAGGCGAAGAAGAGGCCGGCAGCCGAGGTAACGCAGAGGAGTTCGCGGTTGTGTCTGACTCCGGCGATACAGAGAACAAGTTCGCAACTAATGACGCCGCAGTTCCGTCGGCGCTTGATTCCATCATCAAGGGACAGGACGGACCACACCTGAACATCATGAATAGTGACAACAGCGTTCTCTATTCGTTCGATCTGAGTCTCTCGACCTTAGAGTGGAGTATGGCCTCATCGGACTGGTGGTTGTGTTGGGAGGCGCTACGGCCGCCCTGTGGCTGAGGCAGAGGAGACAGAGGGAAGTAGTAGTCATCAAGAGCTAGAACTAGAATAGCCCACTCTGGATGTGCGGCTGGTGTGCCGATCATGGAGAGCCTCAACGAGGCTCTCTTTCATTTGGTCGACCTGACGCTTGTTTGCAGTCCGAATTCGCAGATGTTAGAATGGCGGCAGTGCTCGAATGACTGATCAGCTTGCTGTTCAGTCGTCTAATGCATGGACTGGGGGGTCTGATCGTATGGACTACATGGATCGTGCGCTATTGCTGGCCAGGCTGGCTCTGGTACACGCCAGTCCGAACCCGGCTGTGGGCGCCGTGATAGTCAAGGACGGTGCGATTGTTGGGGAAGGCTACACTCAGCCGCCCGGCTCGAACCACGCCGAGATAGTCGCGCTGCAGCAGGCGGGGGACAAGGCCAGGGGGGCCACGATGTATGTGACCCTTGAGCCGTGCTGCCATCAGGGGCGGACTCCTCCCTGCACAAAAGCCATCATTTCTGCCGGCATTGCCGATGTCCACATTTCCATAATTGACCCCAGCCTTCGCATGTGCGGCCGGGGCAAAGCCGAACTGGAAGCGGCGGGCATAAAGACGTTTGTGGGCGATCATGAAGAATCGGCCCAGGAACTGAACGAGGCGTACATCAAGTACACTCATACCGGCCTGCCTTTTGTCATTGGCAAGTTTGCCATGAGCCTCGATGGAAAGATAGCCACGAAGACCGGCGAGTCCAGGTGGATAAGCGGCGAGCAATCGAGGAGGTATGTCCATACACTGCGCAGCCAGATCGACGCCATAATGGTGGGAGTGGATACGGTCATTCGGGATGATCCGCAGCTCACCACTCGGGCTGGCTTGGTGGGGGGCAGGGTGGAGAAGCAGCCGCTGAGGATAATCGTGGACAGCAAGGGCCGCACTCCGCTGACCGCAAAGATCTTCCAGGTGCCCGGCAAGACCCTGGTGGCTATGACCAAAGGAGCAGATCCTGAGAAGTCAAAGGCCCTCGTCGGGGTGGGCGCGGAGGTCGTGGAACTGCCGGCAAAGGGTGGGATGGTTAATCTTGAGGAGTTGCTCAAGCTCCTGGGCCAAAGGCAGATCGTCAGCATGATGGTCGAAGGTGGGGCGGCGGTATTCGGCTCGCTTTTTGAGGAGCGGCTGATTGACAAGGTGGTGGTTTTTGTAGCTCCTATCGTCATCGGTGGACACGGAGCAAAGAACCCGGTCGAAGGCAAGGGGGTGGAGAAGCTGTCACAGGCCACTGGTTTCACTCGGGTGAAAGCAGAGATGGTGGGCAGCGACGTTCTGATTAGTGGCTATATCGCCCGGTAATCCTCCCCGGACCACCGCCCGACCGGACACAGTATAGAGAGAAGACAGCAGATTGTTCACTGGCATTGTTGAAGAAGTAGGCAACGTCAAATCAGTCGGCTCCGGCCAGCTGACAGTCTCAGCATCTGCCGTGCTCGAGGCTACCAGACTTGGGGACAGCATGGCCGTCAACGGGGCCTGTCTTACGGTGAGCGCTATGAATAGTGGCTCGTTCTCTGTGGACGTGATGCCGGAGACCCTGAAGCGAACGAATCTTGGTCAATTGCGCCCCGGGTCGAACGTGAACCTGGAGCGGGCGCTGATGGTGGGTGCGCGCGTGGGCGGTCACCTGGTGCAGGGTCATGTAGATGCCACCGGACGAGTTGTCTCACTGGTACCGGAAGGCGGGGCTGTCATAGCCAAGTTGGCCGCTCCTCCGGAAGTATTACGATATGTGGTGGAGAAGGGGTTCATTGCTGCGGATGGCGTAAGCCTGACTGTTGTCGGCTATGACCAGAGCTCCTTCAGCGTTTCACTCGTTGGTTACACCCTCAACAACACAGTCCTTGGTAGCAGGAAGGTTGGAGATCAAGTAAACTTGGAAGTGGACATTATCGCCAAGTACGTTGAGAAACTCAGGGAGGGCCGTGGCGGCGTTACACTCGACTTCCTGTCGGATCACGGTTTTGCTTCCACCAGACCCGGTACCTGACCCGAGGAGAGAGCCCGGATGGCATTGGCTACGATTCCAGAGGCAATTGAAGACATCAAGGCCGGCAAGATCATCATCATAGTTGATGATGAGGGCCGGGAGAACGAGGGCGACCTGGCCATTGCCGCCGAGAAGGTTACTCCTGAAGCCATCAACTTCATGGCTAAAGAGGCGCGCGGATTGATCTGCATGCCTGTGATTGGTGAGAGGCTGGAAGAGCTCAGAATTCCCATGATGGTTCAAGACAATACCGCCCGGTTCTCCACCGCCTTTACTGTTTCCATTGAGGCTAAGCATGGCGTGTCCACAGGCATATCTGCCCAGGACAGAGCCACGACGATAAAGACAGTGATCAATCCGGCCTCGAAACCGGATGACATTGCCCGGCCGGGTCATGTGTTTCCCATCAAGGCCAGGCCCGGTGGGGTCCTGGTGCGCGCGGGGCACACTGAAGCCGTGGTCGATCTGGCCCGGCTGGCAGGGTTGTACCCCGCGGGCGTCATCTGCGAGATCATGAATGAAGACGGCTCCATGGCTCGCCTGCGCCAGCTGGAGGAGATGGCGTCCAAGTACAACATGAAGATGGTCAGCGTGGCCGACCTGATCACCTATCGGCGTCGCCACGAGAAACTGGTTCACCGGGTGGCGGAAGCCAAGCTGCCCACCAAGTACGGCGAGTTCACCATCATGGCTTACCGGAGCACCATTGATCCTGACGAGCACGTGGCCCTGGTGTTTGGTGATGTGAAGTCCGGCGATCCGGTGCTGGTGCGGGTGCACAGTGAGTGCCTCACCGGTGATGTTTTTGCCAGCCTGCGCTGCGATTGCGGCCAGCAGTTGGCCATGGCCATGCAAGCGGTGGTGGCTGAAGGCAAGGGGGTCATCCTGTACATGAGGCAGGAGGGTCGCGGTATCGGCCTTCACAACAAGCTGCGGGCTTACGCACTGCAGGATCAGGGGATGGATACGGTCGAGGCCAATGAGTTGCTGGGCTTTGCCGCGGACCTCCGTGACTACGGAATCGGCGCTCAGATTCTGGCTGACATCGGCCTGGAGCGCATTCGCCTGCTGACCAACAACCCCAGGAAGGTCGTGGGCCTGGAAGGTCATGGCCTCAAGGTAGTGGAGACGGTGCCCATAGTGGCCCCGCCGAACACGTATAATGCTTCTTACTTGAAGACGAAGGGTGCGAAGCTGGGGCACCATTTTGTGCCCAACAAAGACTAGGAGGGAGCGATGAAGAAGACTTATCAGGGAGCACTGCTGGCCCAGGGACTTAGGTTCGCGCTGGTCGTGTCACGGTTCAACGAGTTCATCTCCTCCAGGTTGCTGGATGGTGCTCAGGATGCTTTGCTGCGCCACGGAGCCAAGGAGGAAGACATCGAGATTGCCTGGACCCCCGGTTCCTTTGAGATACCGCTGATCGCCCTGAAGATGGCGGAATCCAAGAAGTACAGCGCGGTGATTTGCCTCGGAGCTATCATCAGGGGCGGGACGCCCCATTTCGACTACGTGGCGGCTGAGGCCAGCAAGGGCATTGCCAAGGTGTCGCTGGATACCGGCGTGCCGGTGATCTTCGGCATAATCACGGCGGACACGCTGGAGCAAGCCATCGAACGCGCGGGAGCCAAAGAAGGCAACATGGGAGCCAAGGCCGCTGTCGGCGGCATCGAGATGGCTAACCTCATCAAATCCATAGGACCCTAGAGGAACCTACGCGAGGACCTTGTAGACCCTGTCGCCTCGCCGCACCCGATCAGGTACTTTGACGCCAATGGAGTCACCGGGTCTGGCCTCACTCACGTTGGCATTGTGAATCTGCATTGATTCCACAACCAGTTCCAGATCAGTGGTGTGGCCCTTGATGTGGATCTTCTCACCAGCCTTCAGCGCAGATCTCAAGTCGACACCTGCGACCACCGGCCGGGAGAAGAATTCGGTCACCAGCCCCACTTCCAACTCTGTGGCCATTTCGACTCACCTCCCTTCCTCAGAAGATCGCGAATTCGGAGTTGAAAGGCTCAACTTCGAATGTCTGGGTTCGGATCTCTGGGCCCCTTAACCCGCCTCTCGAGAACGGCCCTGTCAAGAACGACGCGGCGATGACATTTCAGGCACTTGATGGTGGCGTCTGTGCCCGGAAGCCCCACAACCTCCCATTCACTACCGCCGCAAGGATGCGGCTTCTTCAAGTGCAGTATATCGCCAAGATGGAATGTCCGCAATAGTCTACCCGGCTGAGCGGTTGGACAGGATCGAGTTGATCTGCCGGCGCATTTTGTCAGCGGCTTCCCTGGCTGCCTGGTCGAAATCGCTGCCCTGTGAGGCATAGAGAATCTGCCTGGAACTGGCGAAGATGGCTCCTTGGCCGGCAGCGTCCACTCCGTGCCTGACGGCCAGATCGAGGTTTCCGCCTTGCGCACCGATCCCCGGGATCAGCAGCGTCATCTGTGGGCAAAGCTGCCTCACCTCCGATAGTTCCTCAGGATAGGTAGCCCCCACCACCAAGCCGATGTTGTCCTCCTTGTTCCATTCTTGGGCCCTCTCGGCCACCATCTTGTAGAGGCGCTGCGGTGCATGACCTGTCTTGGCTGATGAACAGGCCAAGTCCTGGAAGTCGGCGGCGCCGGGATTGGAGGTGCGACAGAGTATGAACACGGCCTTGTCTTTGTAGCCGAGGAAGGGCTCTATGGTGTCGAAGCCCATGTATGGATTCACCGTGGCGGCATCGAAGCCGAAGACCTCGAAGAGCGCCTTGGCGTAGGCTTTGGCGGTGTTGCCAATATCGCCCCGCTTCGCATCGCCAATGACAGGCACCTTCCCGGAAATATGGTCTACTGTCTTTTGCAGTGCCACCAGTCCATCGATGCCCAAAGCTTCGTAGAAGGCCAGGTTGGGTTTGTAGGCGCAGACCAGGTCAGAGGTGGCGTCGATGATGGCCTTGTTGAACTCGAAAACGCCCATCTTGGGCATCAACTGGGGATCGGGGTCGAGGCCAAGACAAACGAGGCTCTGGTTCTTACATCTCCAAGCCTGGATCCGCCTCAGGCGGAGGCTACCGCAAGACTCCCTCTCCCTTGATGGGAGAGGATTGGAGAGGGTGAAGAAAGCCATAGCCAACGATCTCATCGTGCTGCGCCGTCTTGGCGTATCGAACGTGGGATTGAGGTGCTCGTCTATGGGGCTTCGCCCCTCTGCCCGCCCTATCCCATGATCCCGGTCAGAGGCCGCCCGCCGATGACGTGAAGGTGAACATGCGGCACCTCTTGCCCCCCTTCGCGCCCGTAGTTCATTACCAGGCGGTATCCCTTTTCGACTGCCGCTAGTCCTTCACGCTTGGCTACTTCGTGAGCCACGGATATCAAGTGAGCCGCCAGGTCCCCGTGTCTTTCGCTGAGCTCCGCAACTGACGGCACGTGCTCCTTGGGTATCACTAAGAAGTGGGTCGGGGCTTGGGGGTGGATGTCCCTGAACGCGATGGCCTTGTCATCCTGGTAGAGGATGGTCGCTGGTATCTTGCCAGCCACGATGTCACAGAAGACGCACTTCTGCATTTTCCGCCATTAGAGGCCCAGCTTCGAGGCAATCATCTCCCGGTGGTAGTTGGCATCGCCGAACAGAGACGCGGCCGCTCTCCCGCGCCGATAGTATAGCTGAAGATCGTGGTCAATGGTATAGCCGACGCCGCCGTGGACCTGGTGCCCCAGCTTGGCCACCCGAACGATGGCGTCGCTGACCCAGGCCTTGGCCATGGCCACTTCCTTGTCCGCCGGCAGGCCCGCGCTGAGCAGCCAGGCGGCTTCGTAGGTCAGCAGCCTCATGCCGTCGATGTCCACCAGCATATTGGCGCAGTGGTGCTGTATGGCCTGGAAGGTGCCGATAGGTTTGTCGAACTGTATCCTCTCCTTGGCGTAGGCTACGGTCATTTCCAGGACCTGCTGCGCTGCTCCTACCATCTCGGCGCACTTGGCCACTGCTGCCAGTTGCAGGGTCTTCTGCACGGCCGGCCATCCATGGTTGAGTTTTCCTACCAGATTGGCCTTCGGCACTTTCACGTTGTCGAAGACGACCTCGCACTGCTTGTCGCTGCCTATGGTCTTGAGCGGGGTGCACTTGATGCCGTGGGTCTTGGCATCCGCTAGAAAGAGGCTGAGGCCATCCTCCTTGGCGCCCTCTTTGGTTCTGGCCACGACCAGCAGATGGCTGGCAATATGGGCGTCGGGGACGTAGAACTTGGTTCCGGTGATGACGAAGTCATCGCCATGGGCCGTAGCTTTCGTATGAACGGAAGCGGCATCATAGCCGCCATTCGGCTCAGTGAGCGCCAGGGTGAAGATATCTCCCTTGGCTATGGCTGTCAGGTACTGCTCTTTCTGGGCGTCGCTGCCGGCCTCCAGAATGGTCAGGCCGCCCAGCACGACGCTGGCCATGAAGGGACCGGGCAGGCGCTCCCGCCCCACCCGCCGCATCGTTCGGGGAACGGAAGTCCCATCCACCCCAGGTCGGCCATCTTCTGCCAGAGGTCCGGCGAGTAACCTTTCTCGTCCTGCTCCATTTCACGGACGAACGGCTTGGTGCACTCGTTCACCAGGAAATCCCGGGCGGTCTTGCGCAGCATTTTTTGGTCTTCGGAAAGCTCTAGATCCAAGTTGCCCCCTAAGTCTCTACATCACCTTTGTAGCCGGAGAATCGCCCCGATGAGAATCCAAGTAGCTTGTTCTTGGGCGAACCACAAAAAGGATATCAGAAGAAGCGGACTGATATCAAACATTCACCCTCACCCCCGGATCAAGTCCGGGGCAGGCTCTGCCCTCTCCCTCCAGGGAGAGGTTTCCTTTTCTTGACTTGGCCCATTCGCACAGATATTCTTGCTAAAGCAAGGAGGCCGAGCTTGTTCAAGGCACCCAGAGGAACCAAAGACATCCTGCCGCCGGAGCAGGGCTACTGGAAGTGGATCACGGAGAAGGCTGGCGAGATAGCCCAACTTTACGGATATCAGCGGATAGATACCCCGGTTTTCGAGGATGCGGGCCTGTTTCTCCATAGCGTCGGCGAGGAGACGGATATCGTGGAGAAGCAGATGTACACCTTTGACGACCGCGGCGGCGACAAGGTTACTTTGCGCCCGGAGGGCACCGCGCCCGTCTGCCGGGCCTACATCGAGCACGGCCTGCACAACCAGCCGCAGCCGGTGAGGCTCTTCTACTTCGGGCCCATCTTCAGGTATGAGAGGCCGCAGGCCGGCAGGTTCCGCCAGCACCAGCAGTTCGGCTGCGAGGCCATCGGCGCGGCGGACGCGGCCCTGGATGCCGAGATCATCGATATGGCCTGGAGCCTCTATGCCTCTCTGGGATTGAAGAACCTGACTCTCCAACTCAACAGCATCGGGTGCCGGACTTGCCGCCGGGACTACCTGCAGCGCCTGAAGGACTACTACCTGAGTCATGAGGGATCGCTTTGCCGGGACTGCCAGGGCCGGCTGTCCCGCAACCCGCTACGCCTGCTCGACTGCAAAAACCCCAACTGCCATGAACTGGTGGAAGGCGCCCCCCGGATCACCGAGTACATCTGCCCGGAATGCCAGGCTCATTTCGCGATCCTGAAGGAGTGCCTAGCCACTCTCCAGATACCATATGAGGTGAATCCCTACCTGGTGCGCGGTCTGGACTACTACACCCGGACGGTGTTCGAGATCCAGCCCGTCGATGTGGGGGGGCAGAGCACCATCGGTGGTGGGGGGCGGTACGACAACCTCATCGAGATTCTGGACGGCAAGCCCACCCCGGCTGTGGGTTTTGCCACCGGCCTGGAGAGGATCATCCTGAACCTGCAGAAGCAGGGGATTGAGCCGCCACCGTCCTCAGGGGCGAGGGTTTATGTGGCCCATCTCGGGCCGGAGGCCCGGAAAGAGGCCGTGAGGCTGAGTGCCCGGCTGCGGCAGGCCGGCATCGCGGCTACGCTGGCCGTGGACGATCGCAGCCTGAAGGCGCAGTTGAAGCAGGCCAACGCCTTGGGCTTCACCCATGCCGTGATCATAGGGGAAGAAGAGTTGCGGACGGGCTCTGTGGTACTGCGGGACATGGCCCAGGGGGAGCAGGCACAACTCTCACTGGAAGAGGCGATCCGCAAACTGAAGGGGTAGACCGGCGTCCCGCCAGTTGTGCCCAACGCCCCGACTCGCGCTCGGGGACGGGTTTTGCTTGAAATCTGCCGCGCTTTCTGATATGATCCTGATCGATATCAAAACATGTTCTACAAAACATGTTTTGCGGCGCATACCGTAGATCGTACAGATCGTCATATCAGTCGCATCTGATGTCTGACTGAAGGCTGCTTAGACAGCCTGCCAAGGGGGGGCGGTCAGATATCAGATTACCTTCTTGACTGATCATGCGCTGGTCCGGAGCCTTCTTGCGAGGAACCCTCGCATCACCGCCCTGGAGTTGATGCAACGCTGTTGGCATTTTGATGTCAACTGGCAGAGGAGAGGGAAATGGATTTCGGATTCAGCAAAGAACAGGAAATGCTCAAGAAGGCCGCCAGACAGTTTGCCGAGACCAAGGTGGCGCCGAGGGTTCTGGAAGTCGATGAAAAGGGGGATTTCCCCTTTGACCTGGTCCGGCAGATGGGGCAGATGGGTCTCATCGGGCTGGTCAACTCCAAGGAGTATGGTGGCTCAGGCATGGGGCACCTGGCCAGAATGATAGTCATCGAGGAGATGGCACGAGTCTATCCCAGCCTCGGCTTCTTCTTCCAGGCCGGTAACCTGCTCATGTATGCCCTGGAGAGTTTCGGAAACGAGGAGCAGAAGAAGCACTACATCCCGGATCTCTGCAAAGGCAACAAGATAAGCGCCTTCGCTGTCACCGAACAGAGCGGGGGTTCCGATCCTTCCGCCATGATGACGACGGCCACCAGAAACGGCGCCGGCTACGTGGTCAACGGCCGGAAAGCCTATATCACCAATGCCGATGTAGCCGACGTGCTGGGTTTCGTCGCCAGGACCAATGGCAGCTTCAGCGCCTTCTTCGTGGATAAGGGCACCCTGGGATTTGAGGTCACCAGAAGAGAACCACGGCCAGGATTCCGCTCTATCTCCGTGAACGAACTGGCCTTCACCGATTGTCACGTTCCCCAGGCGAATCTCATCGGGCAGGAGGGACGCGGCATGGCCGCTGCCCTGCCCACGATATCGGCCATAGGCAGAACAGGGGCCGCCGGTGTGGCCTTGGGAGCGACCCAGGGAGCCTACGAAGGGGCGTTGAAATTCTGTAGAGAGAGGGTTCTGTACGGCAAGCCCATCTCTGACCTTCAGGCAGTGCAGTTCATGCTGGTGGACATGATCAATGACATCGAAGCGGCGCGGTGGATTTGCTATCGTCCCGCCGTGCTCCTGGATCAGGGCAAGAGTGCCAAAGACATAGGGGTGGACATCGCCCGGGCCAAGTTCTTTGCCGTAGATGTCGCCCTACGCAACTGCCTTAAGGCCCAGCAGGCCATGGGCGCTTATGGACAGTCGCCGGAATACCGCGTGGAGATGTACCTGAGGGACATGCTGGAATTGCTGACCGCCGGTGGCACCCAGGAGATCATGAAGGTGGTCATTGGCCGATCGATCACGAACTGAGAGCAAAGGTACACCAGGAACGAAGACATGGATACGGTAGTTTGCATCAAGCAGGTACCCCATCCGGATCACTTCGGCCAGATCACGCTGGATCCGGTGACCAAGGCCATCCGGAGAGAGGGCGTACCTCTCATCATGAATCCGGTCGACCGCAATGCCGTGGAAGCCGCGCTCCAATTGCGCGACAGGTTCCCGGGCAAGGTGACGGTGCTGACCATGGGCCCGCCTCAATCCCGGGAAGCCCTCGAAGAGGCGCTGGCTATGGGAGCGGATGAGGCGATCCTGCTCTGCGACAGGGCTTTTGCCGGGGCCGATGCCTATGCCACCGCCTTGACGGTAGCCGCGGCCATCAAGAAGTTCTGTCCGTTCAGCCTTGTCGTGTGCGGCGGCGAGACAGCCGATTCGGGAACGAAGATGGTGGGGCCGATGCTGGCCGAATTCCTGGATGTTCCTTATGCCACGAACGTCAGAGCCATGAAGTTCAATGGCGAAGGCACTTGCCTGGTCGAGGCCTCTTTGGACAACGGTTGCATGAAAGTGGAGCTGAGGTTGCCGGCGCTCATTACCGTGAACAAAGCGATCAACGAGCCCCGGATTCCCGACGTAATGGGAATAATTCAGGTAGCCGGCAAGACACTGTCTACATATGGCGCCAAAGACCTTGGTCTCCCCGCCGAGAAGCTGGGGCTGGCCGGTTCGCCCACGCGAGTGGCCAATGTCTGGGAGTTCAAGAAGGATCGCCGTTCTGAGGTTCTGCAGGGTAGCCCCAAGAACATGTCAAGTGACGCGGTGGCCAGGCTGCGGGAATGGGGTGGTCTGTAGTGCGTGTCTCAAGAGACGTGCAGGAGAAGGTCTCCTGCCGGGGGGTTGGGTGTCCCCCAAGGGCGAAGCATGCTTCGCCCCTACGGAAACCTATATGGGGCGT
>PDVJ01000345.1_pt1 | contig 15442 bp, 17 predicted proteins | sample 1369811 | NCBI WGS metagenome assembly PDVJ01 (sample SAMN07795376, study PRJNA414565) | Alkali sediment metagenome, whole genome shotgun sequencing project. | reverse complement strand
GCAGGCAGAAGGATCATTCTGATGAAAAGAAAAACGCCGATGACAAGGCCCTTGCTGCGTAGGGTCTCCGAGATGTCCAAAAGGCTAATCGAGAGAAAGCTCAGGAAGAGAAGGGACATCATGCAGTAAAGGGGAAAAGGCTGGAAGATTTCGCATGCTCTTGGGGAAAAAATTCCCGCAAGCAAGGAGGAGTAAATGACGAGAAGCAATATCAGATCTCTTAATCGGAACATATTAATCGTGTCGAAATAGTATTGACGGATCGCTCCCCCTCACCCCCGTATCAGGTAGGGGCAGGCTCTGCCCTCTGCCCCAGGATTGGGGGAGAGGGTTGGGGTGAGGGGTTTATGCGTGTCAAGACAACTATGGGAACCTTCATAGGATATTATGGCAGGAACTAATCCTCCTCCTTCAAAAAGACCGTGTGATATTCCTCTTCGGATAAGCATTTCTTGAGGAGACCTCCCAGTAGATCAAAGAGGGTTTTCAGGTCCTCATCCGACATTCTATCCCGAATCAGGGCCATGTGGTCATCATCCGAGAACTTCTGCATGTACCAGGTGAGAGTGCTCTCATCCGTTTCCCGGTCAAAACCGAATCCCACAAGCCCGTCATAATCATCAACAAACTTATGGCTGTGCTTTGGCATGGAAAGTTTCTCCGTTTCCACTGTGATCAAGCCTTAAGAAAACAAAACCCTTTGTCACGAAAACACGAGAGGGGGAAACCACGAAAAAAGACAACTTGATTCACTTCGTGCTTTCCAACTTTCGTGCTTTCGTGATTGGTCTTTGGTTTTGGGAGCTTTCACCGTGCACCGTGTGCCCTGAACCTATTACCCCCTTAGTACCCCAAAGTTTCATTGATCAACACCACCGAGATGTCCGTCATCCAGGGTTTACGGTGAAGGATCGTGGTGACTTCACAGATGCGTTTGGGAACATTGCAGTCACTGCACACTCCGGTCTTGGCACAGGGGGTATCCAGGTTGAGGCTCTTGGCTCGCAGGGGACCTGCCACTTCCCTGATCCTTTCGAGCGCCGATTGAAGGTCCGGCCTCACCTTGTTCATGCCGGCCACAATGATCACCTTTTTCGGCCCGAATGTCATCGCCGCAGTGCGATTACCCACCGCATCCACGTTCACGATTTCACCTGTAGCAGAGATGGCATTGGCGCTGCAGACGAAGCAATCGCTCCGGCCCTGTGCAAGGCGGATTTTCTTGTTCTCTTCACCGAAAAGATTCCCTTCCCAGTGGTCAAAGAGGGTCTTCCCTCTTGCCTGAAGCGTTTCTTTGAGACCAAGGGATCTCGTGGTATGTGACCCGCCGAAGCCGAAGGTTTCATAACCGGAAACCATGCTCAGAATGAGGTCTCTTGCTTCCTCGACGGTCGAGACAAAATGGGCATCAAAGCCGTGATCCTTCAGAGCCTTGACGCACTTTTCACCCTGTTTTTCCCAGAGCCACTTCTGATCCATGACGTCATGCCTCCTTTCCAGCCCGCACCTGAATCAATTCCCCCACAATGCTCACCGCTATTTCCTCAGGGGTCTCCGCTCCGATATCGAGACCGATGGGCGCGTGAACTCGATCAAGGTCTGATTTCGTGAAGCCTTCTTCAAGGAGCTTTTCGTAAATCATCGCTTTCTTGCGGCGGCTCCCGATCATACCGATGTACTTTGCCTTGGTTCTGAGGCATTGCTCGAGCACGGACTTGTCATGGATGTGCCCCCTGGTGACAATGACAAGGTAGGACGATTCGTCCACAGGGATCTTTGCGAGCACGCCCTCAAACGCAAATTGATGGACCTTGGCGGCATCCGGAAACCTCTTGGGATCAGCAAATTCAGGGCGATCGTCTATGACCTCCACTTTGAATCCCACCTTGCTCGCCAGAGGTATAATCTGGGCCGAAACGTGCCCGCCGCCAAAAATGTAGAGAACGGGATCCGAGAGAATTGGTTCCACAAAGAGCCCAACGCTACCCCCGAGGTCATCTCTGGAAACGACAAGGCGGGGTTCTCTTTGTTTGAGCCAAAGGGGCATGTTTTTCGCCAGCTCTTTTTCAATGGCTTTCATCCCAGGTAGATAACCTGTGGGCTCAGCGCCAGGCAAAATGAACAACCTGGGGACTCTATCCTTTTGCCACCGGTCCAAATTGACCACGGTCACGAGGAGCCCTGCTCCGCCCCGCTTCTGGATATCCAGGATTCTTCTGAAGCCCTGGATCTGGTCCTGGTTCTCCGGGGAGAGCGGTTCGAGAAATATGTCCACATCCCCGCCGCAGATCATGTCCGTTTCTGCCACATCCTTCCCCATGAGGTTAAGACTCAGACTCATGGGTGAACGAGTTGCAAAAACCTTTTTGGCGGCACCCAGCACACGCGCTTCAAGCAGCCCGCCTCCGATAGTTCCGACATACGTACCATCTTCTAATATGAGGAACTTGGTCCCTGCTCCTCTTGGACCGGATCCCGTGAGTCTGATAATGGTCGCGAGCACGGAGAACTCGCTCTTGCCCATCAGCTCCACAGCTTTTTCATAAACATCCTTCATGGTCTGTCCTTCTTGTCAGAAGTCTCAAAATCTCCCCTTTCCCCTCTTTACCAAAGAGGGGTATTCCCTCCCTTTGGTAAAGGGAGGTCAGGAGGGATTTGAAAAAATCTGATAAACTCCCTTTTTAACCGATCCCAAAACCACACGGTCAATTTCCTTCAATGGATCGGCCAGGAGGATATCCGCAAGCTCTAGCGCATTCCTCTCGTCCCTGATCAGATCCGCTTTGTTCAAAAACACAACCCTTCTTGCATCCTCAGGCGTCCCCTTGAAAACCCCTGCCGGATGAAAAAAAACTTTTGCCAAGGCGCCTGGAGTGAGAATGTCCCCAGTATGAAGTCCCGTGACGTTCTTGACTTGCTCTACCCTGAAGGCGGTCGCCTCATCCAGCCGTGCGCCCATGGCCTCGAGACCCATCATGGCGACAACCATCGTGACGGAGCTCGGAATCACAGGCTCATGTTCTGCCGGCGCTTTCACCGGGTGACCTGCTGAACCGTCTGCCTCCACGACCAGGTAGTGGACTTCTGAATCGTGATAGACGTCGTCTGCCAGAGAAGGGCTGATCCCTTCAACTTTCCCTGAGTCGAGGATGCTCCTCCCGACAAAGACAGTTCCATCTCGGCTGAGTCCCTCCCTTATTTTCTCTTTCCAGTCAGCATCGGCACCGACAAGAAGGACCTTTTCAAACTGCAAGGCTTCCCTGTGCCACACCTTCGTGGTGGTTGACGTGATGACTCGTTTCCCATTGCGCCTCAGTTCCTCGGCCAGAGCAAACATCAGAGTCGGGGCAACGTGCTCACGGGGACCGAGTGCAAGAGCCTCAGTCAGACTATGGATTTCCTCTTTCAATCAATCGCTCCGCACGTTAACCGTTAACCGTTATCCGTTTTACGAGTCACGCGTGACCGTTCGACAAGCTCACGGCCCTGAGCCAGTCGAAGGGTCTTCCGTCTCCTTCTCTTTACCCATCACTCCAGTACTCCAGTACCCCATTCTTCCCTTACTTCTTCCTCAGCACCCTCTTATCCCCTATCCTCATCGTCAACTGAGTGATGTCGAAATACTCGAGAAGGGGAATGGTGTACTTTCTCGAAGCGCCGGTCATGTCCTTGAACTGAGGGGTGTCGATCTCCCCCTTTTCCTTGAGGACGGCCACCAGTCTCTCTTTCAGTTCCTCAATCACGTCTTTGTGAAAATACAAGTCTTCTTTGACTTTAATCAGGATGCCGTCTTTGACCATGACCTGCAGGACATCGGCGCCTGAGTTGCCGGGAAACTTGCCTGTCAACTCCTTGAAGTAGGGAGGCTGCAGAGCTCCCTTCAAATAGATCTCTTGGATCTGCTGCCGAACCTTCTCCTGATCCTGGGCGAGGGTCACATGATGCTCTTTGAGCCGGAGGATTTCCTTTTCCTGGATCACGATTCCTTCCTGGCCCAACTGGGTGATGAGGAAGTTGAAGAGCTTGGAATCTCCTGTACCGGCTGTTCTGGAGCGAAGCTCTTCCTTGAGCAGCCCCGCTTTCAAGGGGAAATCTTTGTGATACTGATCGAGAATAGACAGGATCTGATCTCTTGCCTTTTTCAGGTAATCGGCATGAATAAGGGTGCCCTTCTCTTTGTCGTACTGGATGATTCTTTTCTTGGCTTGAAGGGCCTTCATGATCTCTTCCAGTTTTTTCCTGCTCGCATTGGTCAGGAACGGGAGTTGCGAGTGCGCCACTCCATCGAAGCGACTGGCTAGCACAAACTGCTCGGTGATCTCGGTCAGGTTCCCTGAATTGAGGGCTTTTAGTTCGGAGAGGGCTGTTTCCGAAAAACGCTTCTTCTTCTGGGGATAAGCGTTGAGGATCTCTCCTCCTGCAATGGCCCGCACCGGCGAGTAGCTCCTCAGCACATAGCGGTCCCGGGCAAGAACCGCCACAGGGTCTTCAAGTCTTATTTCAGCAAAACAAGTGTCTCCCGGATTGAGTTCATCCCTGTCCAGGATCACCACCGTGGCAATGATCTCCGAGGTGCCCGTGTGAAAGCGCACCTTCGCCCTGTTCTTGAGCTTTCTGGGCGCACTCCTGAGGTGATCGAGAACGACATCGACCATTCGAGTGGCTCTAAGCGAATCCTTCGTGGCGAGAACATTGCCGCGCTCAAGCTGCTCTTTTTCAACACCCTGCAAATTGATCGCCGTTCTCAGCCCGGCGCTCACCTCGTTCACTTCCTGATTGTGCACCTGGATCCCTCTGATTCGCGCATCCAGACCCTGGGGATAAACAGTGACTTCATCGGCTGTCCTGATTTGACCGGACATGGTGGTCCCTGTGACGACAGTGCCAAAGCCTTTCATCGTGAACACCCGGTCCACCGGGAGGCGGAAAAACCCGCTCATCTCCCTCTCCGCGACCTCTTTGACCAGGCCGTCAAGCACCCCTGCCAACTCCTTGATTCCCTGTCCTGTCACAGAAGAAACCGGAACAATCGGTGCGTTTTCGAGAAACGTGCCGGACAAGAAAGCCGCCACGTCTTCCTTCACGAGTTCAAGCCACTCCTGATCCACCATGTCTATTTTGGTCAGAACAACAAGCCCCTTTTTCACCCTCAAGAGCTGGCAGATCTCCAGATGCTCCCTCGTCTGGGGCATCACGCCTTCGTCCGCGGCGATCACGAGAGCCACAAGATCCACGCCGGTCGCACCGGCCACCATGTGTTTCACGAATTTCTCATGGCCCGGTACGTCGACGATTCCCAGGATCTGACCGCTCGGCAGTTCGAGGTGGGCAAATCCGAGCTCTATGGTGATGATGCCTCGCTCCTTCTCCTCTTTGAGCCGATCCGTGTCTATGCCGGTCATGGCCTTGACGAGCGAGGTCTTCCCGTGATCGATATGCCCTGCGGTTCCAAGAATAATTTGTTTCATGTTCTTACCTGTTTTAATTCGCTTTTTCCAATAGACACCTTTACATAGAGTGAATCCATAAGCCTGTCAAGGCGAATAAGGCCTTGTTTCAGTCATGAAAAAGACCTTCAGCACTCCAAAATCTTGGCAAAAAGCACTGAAAGATTTCTGTTGACCTGCAGAGATGATTTTGTTAAATCTTATGCTAAGATTTTAGGCGTTTACCTCATCAATTTTTCCCCGGTAGCTCAGTTGGTAGAGCGGGTGGCTGTAGAAGCAAACTGCAGCTTCCACGAGAAATCGTGGTTGAAAAATCGGGTGAATTCAGGGAAGCCTGCCCTCCACTTATTGTGGAGAATGGTAATCCTGAGCCAAGCCCTGAATAATCGCTGTTCAGGGAAGGTGCAGAGACTAGAGCTTCGGCTCGTACTCTCCGGGTGAAACCCGGAGGGGAAGCGCCCGACACCCTCAGCCCAAGTCATTGGGACGGGTGATGAGATAGTCCAAGCCTGGTAGAAATATCAGGGCACTTGTAACCACTTGGTCGGCAGTTCGAGTCTGTCCCGGGGAGCCATTTCGACTCGAAAAGGGCACGAATAAAAAACCATTCGTGCCCTTTTCTCGCTCAAGGTCTCCGACCGAAGAGCGGAAGGAGAGTCGAAATGGCCCTGAGCGAATCCCGGTCTTCAGGGGATGAGTCGAAGGGCCAAGTTTGCTTACTCATGGCCTACGGCCAGCAGGTAGCGGGCCTTTTCGCATCGAATGGCCTTGAGCGGTCCGAAACGAAGTGAAGGACAAGTCGAAAGGCCTAAGTCGAGGGACTCAAGGTCTCCGACCGAAAAGCAATTCAAGAGTCAAATGGCCCTGACTTGCCTTGAACTTGACCCGAGTTGGTCGATGGTCTTGTCGAAAGGCCAGATAAAATTCAAATAAGTTCCAAACCGTTTCTCTATGCCAGCATGGCTTTATATCCTTCGCCTTAAGTTCGGCGCTCTCTATATTGGGGCTACCACTGACTTAAATCAGCGGTACAAAAATCATTGCACCGGGAAGGCATGTCGAACAACATCTCTTGATCCCCCTGTCGCCCTCCTCTATTCCGAAGAATTAGAGATCTTTTCCGATGCGCGTCGGCGACAAGCGCAAGTCAAGCGGTGGTCGCGTGAGAAGCGAGAAGCACTCGCCTGCGGTGATCTAGAAACCTTGCACCAACTCGCAAAACGGCAAAAGTCTTGATCACCCATTTCTCCTCACAACAAGAGTGAACTTGCCCTCCTTCGAATTCCTCAGGACAAGCTCCCTCCATCGAGGGGAGTCTGTCCTAGCGAACTGAAAAAGGATCTCATAACGGTTAGGACAGGGCTTCAAATCTCTTGACAAAGTGGACCCCAAATACTAAATCCTCGTGGAGACGGTAGCGGAACGGGCTCCTTTGAAACAAATCAAATCTCTTATTCTTTCAGGAGTTACCGTCCATGACTCTCACCAAAGACCATATTGTAGCTTCCATCCGAAACCACCTTGGCGTTTCCAAATTCGAGTCAACTCGAATCGTTGAATCTGTCCTGGAAATCATTAAGACCTCACTCACCGATGGCGATGACGTTCTGATCAGCGGCTTTGGCAAATTCACCGTCCGACAAAAGGCCGCCCGGCGCGGCAGGAACCCTGCAACGGGGGAAGAACTGCCCTTGGGGCCACGCAGAGTGGTCACGTTTAAATGTTCGCCGGTGATGAGGGAGAGGATGAATGGCAAGGGTGATTAAGTCACTTGAGCCTATCACTGATAACAATTCGCGGGTCCTGATCCTCGGGACGATGCCCGGCCCTGAATCACTTAGAAAACACGAATATTACGCAAACCAGCGGAATCAGTTCTGGAAGATCATCTACCGCATTCTAAACGGGCGCGAGGAACCACCCCCGGATTACGAGGAGAGAACTGCATTCCTTAAGATGAACTGCATTGCTCTTTGGGACGTCCTGGAGAGCTGTAAGCGGGAAGGGGCAAACGATTCAAAGATAAAGAATGGTAAGCCCAACGATTTCAAGACACGGCTGCGAAAGAGTCCCAACTTGGAACGCATCTTCTTCAATGGAAAGAAGGCTGAGCAATGTTTCAAGAAGTATGGATGCCCTGAAGATGTGGAGCGCATAGGGCTCCCCAGCACCAGCGCTGCAAATAGAAGGATGACCCTTGACGAGAAAGTCAGGCGCTGGCTTGTCATAAATTATTTCCTCTAACTCGCGTGTTATCGCAAGCAGGAGCTTGCTCCTACAAGAGAGGAAAAGACGCGGCTAAGGATTCTCGAATTGGTCCACGTCGATCCACTCGGCAAGCATAAAGGCATAGTCTCGATCCAAGTGCTTTGTAGAATACAGGAACACGTGGCCGATGGAGGTCGAGACCCGGCTAATGTCCTGATACTCGTCCCGGCTAGACATTTCCTCCAAACAGGAAAGAATTTCTTCCTGGCTCAAGTCGAAGGGAGGTTCTTTGAAAACATCCAGCGGGATAGGGCGGGGATACCGGTCCGAGTCCTCGCGAACCGTGTCTGCAATGATCGCTTCAGCACCTTCTTACTTGTGCAACAAGAGCGTGGCATAGGCGTCGCTCATGAACATGGAAGAATAGTAGAGAGAAGCGCCATCTTTGGCGCGGATTTCTTTGAGATCTTTGTTTTCTGCCATCACTTTGTTGAGCAAGGCTTCCGGCGGGACGATCTACTCATCCCCTTCCGGCTTTGCCCGGTCTTCCAACTTGAGCGTCAACAAAAGCTCCTCTGCTGAGACAAGCTGACCTGCCTTGCTCTTCTCGCGGATGATGCCTGCCACGCTCAGAAGCGTCCCTTTCAGGTTGTTTGCGCCCAATGGCCGGTCCTGGGGAAAGGACTTGACAATTTTGATGATTGTCTGTATTACTGGTATTACTATTACTAAGAGGAGGCGCAGGATGCGAGTGACCATCAAAGGGCAAGTCACCATCCCTCAGCATATCAGGGAAAAGCTGCGTATTATGCCGAGTTCCGAGGTCGACTTCGTCGAGGAAAAAGGCAAGGTCTGCCTCGTCAAACGCGCAGAGAGAGATCAAAAGAAAAGCCCTTTCAGGAAATTCAGAGGGGCAGCGACTGTCCGGATGAGCACCGATGAAATTATGGCACTGACGCGGAGATGAACGGTGACGCTTTCGCGACTGAGCTTCGTAAAGGCTCTTTACATTAATCCTATCATTTACGCTGAAGTCTCGATAGGTTTCGAGGGCATCGAAGAATTGGAAGAGGCGCTCCTGGGTTGTGGATTTCTCATGCGAGAAATCCCGAAAGAGGCCTTGTTTTTGGCAGGGAAAGCTTTTCTAACCTATAAACCTCTGAAGGGAAAGAAGCTGTTCCCCCTTCCTGATTTCTTTATCGGAGCCCACGCGGCAATAGAACACCTTGAACTGGTCACCAGAGATGTGAAGCGAATCAGGGCTTATTTCCCGACGGTGAACGTTGTTTCCCCCTACCCCTAAGAGCCCAAGGGCGTTGAACCTTTCATGCATGAGAAACCGGATTCCCGTATGCTTTCACTGCTTAAAGTGATCCTGATTCCTTGTCTCCTTTCATGCCTCTGGCCGGTCAATGTTTTTGCAGCAAGCGGTCCCATCACCGTGAACGTTGATGTCCCTCCAGGAGAGTGGAAGGCGGCGAGGCTGAAGAACCTTCCCAAGGATGCGATGGTGGCTGTTCGGGTAGAGAGCAACGGCGAGGTTTTGGTTGCCCTGATGCTCATGCTGAACCAGAAAAGCCGCGCGCTGGGAGCTGCGGATTTTGCGGTCAAGAATCCATCAGCTTTCAACACGATGACCAAGCTTTTCCAGGACGACCGGCATCCTCTCTCCGCAAGGCGCGGCCTCTGCGTCCTGTGCTGGGCAAAAGACTCAGACCTTCCAAAGAAATGGCAATCTCAAAGATGTTCACTCACAAAGAACTTAAGGCCCATGCCCTCGAACGTGTTGACGTTAAAGCCGCATACGACCAACTGGACGAAGAGTTTGCCTTTTTTGATGAGTTTCTGAAGGCTCGTGCATCTGCCGGCATCACTCAGGCAGAAATCGCCGAGCGCATCGGCACAGCCCAGTCCGCGATCGCGCGCCTGGAATCAGGGAGCGGGAAGCATTCCCCATCGCTGGCCACGTTGCAAAAGTATGCGCATGCCCTTGGCTGTCGTTTGGAGTTGCGGCCAGTTAATGAAATGAAAACTCGAAAAGCCAAAGGTAGAGCTAGACGCTCAAGGGGAGACGAAAAAAGCTGCGCGCCGGTTAGGTTCACTCTTCCAACCAGACCTGTTTCGGAGCCTCCGGCACCGCGAAGTCCAAAGAGGCGCTGATCTTGGTCATGTCGGATTCGTTCCCGGCTTTGCTCAGGGCTGTGATTCCCAGATGCAACGTGCCAGTGATCAGGGGAAAGGAGGGAATGTCATCAGGAAGGATCGCTTCTGCCACATTGCCGAGTTCCACGTACTGGGAATCGTAGTCAACTTCTGCCCCTATGGACCAGTAAAGCCTGTACTTGATCACTTCAATGCTTGGTGAACGGTACCAGCGAATCCTCTTTCTCTTGATCTTCCCTGTTTTCTTGATCTCCACCTTGATTCCGACAGGGCGCTCTTCGACAGGTTCCGAGGGAGAGAGATCCAGCTCCTTGCATTTAGGGCCGATGGACTTGAAAATAATCCCAAAGGCATTGGCGTCCACCCACACAATCTCCCCATTGATCTGGTTTGGAGACTTGGCCAGAGGGAAGGCAATGGATATCTGCTCTCCGGGAATGAAGAAATCACGACATCCAATGGAAGCACCCTCAAGACTCACATCTTTTACGCAATCCCTGTAAACGCGACCGCTGGCAAGATAGTCCACCGGGACAGAAAAGCTCGTTCTTGGACAGGTCCTTCTGTCTGCTCTAGGAGCTTGAGTTTCTCGATCGGTGTGATTCACGACTTCAAAACCCATAATGAGGGGGGGTGTTACACGTCTTCGACCACCAGGCTTTTCGGAGCCTCGGGCACGGTAAAATCAAAATAGGCGCTGATCTTCGTGATGTCAGATTCGTTCCCTGCCTGGTTCACCGCCGCTATGCCCAGTTCCAGGTTTCCTGCAATGCGGGGAAAGGACGGTATATCATCCGGGAGAATGACCTGCGTGACCACTCCCACTTCCGCGAAATTGGAACTGTAATCCACCGTTCCATTTTCCGACCAGTAGAGCCTATATTTCGTTGCCTCTTCACCGGCCGCAGTTTCCCATCGAAGTCTCTTGTTCTTGATTTTGCCCATCCTGTTAACCTCCTTTTTCGTGATGTTAAATCCTTTAGTCTGATTCTCCTGACCAGGGACCACCTTTTTTATCAGGGCCTGGCCCGGGGTTCTAAACTTCACTCCAATTCCCTCCGGCCCCACCCAGACAATATCACCCACCACTTTCTCGCCATGATCCTGCGGTGGAAGCTCCAGGGAGATCTCCTCTCTCACGGAGAAGGCTTTAAAGGTCTGTAGATAGCCCCCGCCCTCGCTGATGTTTCGGAGGACGTCCTTAAAGTTATGCCCCTTCACCTCATAGCTTACCGGAACGAGGCAGTCTGTCCTCTGAAACTGTCTTTTTTCAAGGCAGGAATCAAAGAGAGGTTTTCTGATCGACTCGAAGAGGGAGCAAGGGCGGGAGAGTATATCCATTCTAACTTCAATCCATTCCGTGGGATTTCAAACCGAACGCTGGCAAGGTAGCACAACGAAAAAAAGAGTCAAGAAGATTTAGCCTGAAAAATTGTTCAAAAAGAAAACCAACATTGAGGCGGTGCCTCAATCCGGCCAGCTTCAGGCTCTTCTCAAATACTTGGCTCGAAAGGAATCCCTGGCTCGCTCAAGACTACCTGGAGTGAGCCATTGGCCGGACTTGATCACGGCTACGGGCCAACCTCTTAAGGTTTTTCCCTGATGGAGGCAGTAGTCGGAGCGAGAGGCGGCGGTTTCGGGAGTCGCTTCTTTTTTGAGGCTTGGATCAATGATGACAAGATCCGCATCACCGCCGGGCAGAAGAGTGCCTTTCGCGGGGTATAGGCCGAAAATCTTTGCCGGCGAAGCAGTCATCTTCTCAACGAGTTTCGCCAGAGGGAAATCGGCTTTCTTCGCGCGGTCCAGAAGAGACGGGAGATGAGTCCCCACAGCGGGATAGCCCGGGGGAATATCCCAGAGGTTGGCGCTCGTCTTTTTTTGCCCCGAAGACATGGGCGTGTGATCTGAGCCGATCGTATCCACCGTGTCTTCAGCAAGCCCATCCCACAAGGCTTTTTGATCTTCCCTGCTTCTGATGGGAGGCACCATCTTGTATAAAAGATCGAGGTCCTGTTCAATGTCCAGGGTCAGGTATGGGGAGGTGGTCTCGAAGAAGAGGTTCTTGTTCTCTCGTTTGAGATTTTTTGCCACCTGAATCCCTTTCCTTGATGAAACATGAACGAAGTAGATCCTGGCTCCTGTCTCTTTTGAAAGGAAAGCCGCTCTCTGGATCGCTTCAGCTTCTGCAAAGGCCGGGTGACTTCTCTCCCACTGTGCCAGGGATTCTGAAAGAGGTTCGGCTTTTTTCAGCTTTTCTGTCGCTCTCTGAACAATCCGGTAATTCTCGGCATGAATATTGAGGATCGCATCAGGACCCAGGGAAGCAACCTTTTCCATGAGAGGGCCCAGGGAAGCCACCTTTTCCATGCGATCCAGCAGAAAGTCATCTTCCACTTCAGGGATTAGACCCGGGATGCCGCACATGTAGGTTTTGAAGGACGTGATCCCGTAGCGGGAATAGCAGACAGGGACTTCTTCCAGTTGCCTGCGGTTGAGGATCACGAGGTGGATGAAGATATCACAGAAGGACCTTTTCTCAATCTTAGCGATGAGTTCGTCAAGCTTGCCAAGGTGTGAATCCTGCCCCCCAAGGTAGAGCCCCAGGGTGGTCACCCCGTTGAGCAGGGCGGATCTTGTTTCCGTGACAATCTCCGTGTCAAAATCAGTGAAGATCCCCAGATGGACGTGGGGATCGATGACTCCTGGGATGACATATTTACCTTGGACTTCGACGGTCAGGGCCTGAGGGTCGGAAAGATTCTCGCCGATGGAATCAATCTTTGTGCCCTGAATCCTGACGTCGAGAGGAAAAATGCCCTTGTGCGGGATAATGCAGTGTCCGCCTTTGACGAGGAGCGCCTTACCGCGTGACTGAGCAACAGGAGGCAGGGCAAGGCCCGGTGCAACGGAGACGCCCGCTTCCACCGCTGATGCGGGCTTCACGGCCTTGAGCCACCCGGGGACAAAGGTCGCATGGGGTTGCCTGAAGAAGTCCGGGAGGAAAGGCGTCTTCTTCTCTTCTGCCATTTCAAAACCCTTCAGATCGATTCGACCACGGTGACCGCTGACTCCCGGGCAGACTTGATCTCGGATTCCGTGCCTGCGAGGAACAACCTTCCAAAGCGGCCGAAGGGGTTAAAGTGGATGAGCTGAATGTCCGCGGCTTTTTCAGCTTCGTTTGCGGCCAGGACAATGTAGGCTGCCGGCTCCACCTCAAAAACGAGCATGGATTGCCCGGGCAGGAGGAGGTTGCCCTTGCGGTTCTTGTTGATTTGCTGGGCCTGGTAGGGATTGACCTTGTGAATGATCTTGGAGGAGACGACTTTCGGTTTGAGCCGCTGGGACACATTCAGTCCGCAGGCATTCAGAATCGTAGCCCCTGCATCTTTCACGGAGTCCACACTGAACGAATGAACCTCGAGGACTCCGAATTCTCTTTCCACCATTTGAAGCCCAGGGCGGGCATCGCAGGTTTTCAGGGCGGAATCGAGGAGGTTGTAACCCTCACTTCCCGGGGCCAGCTCCATCCACAGCTCCGCCATGCCGGAGAGAGGCACGTCGCCGTCCAGCTCAGAACCGAGAAAGGCGGCGAATTGAGGCTGCATGCTGTCGATAAAGGCATAGGTCCTCAACTGGACATGTTCTTCAGCCATGGTCTCTGCCTGATCTTTCTCTACGCTTTCGGTTTTGCCGATTTAATCAGCATGGGGAGCGCCTTCATGGTCTCCTCGCTTGGCCTGGCGATCACGTGCACGGAAAAGACCTCGCCCACCTTCTTGACCGCCGCAGCACCGGCGTCCACAGCCGCTTTCACTGCGCCGACGTCGCCTTCGACGAAAACAGAGACGAGTCCCGCCCCGATTTCCTTCATGCCCAGCACTTCAATATTGGCCGATTTGACCATGGTGTCCATGGCCTCGATCGCGCCTACCAGACCTTTGGTTTCAATGATGCCTAGCGCTTTCATCTAATCCTCCTTGGTTTTGGTGTCGATTTCTTTTTTGTTGATCGTGACGTGATCACAGATCGCAATCACCGCCGCATCCACAGGCAAAGTCTTATCCCCCAGCGCATTGGTTGCGGGTGCGCCTGTGGTGACGGCGACAACATCGGAAAGCCCGGCCCCTACCGTGTCTACGGCCAGAAAGGACTCGCCTGTGGGATGGCCGCTGTCATCGATGGGTTTCAAGATGAGAAGTTTGTAAGAGCTCAGCCCCTCACGCTTGATGGAGGCTGTTACAAAACCAATGACCCTGCAGAGCTTCATGATGACTCCTCACTTCTGGTTGAGATGTTTCAAAAAACAATCAAGGACGTGATCGATATCTTCCAGGGTGGTGAAGAAGTGGGCAGCAATCCTCACCGCATCTCCTCTGGCCGAGGCGATGATGTTGTCTTTTCTCAAGGCGAGCTCGAAATCGTGGGAATCACTGGGAACTCGGATAGCGGTATTGGGAGCTTTCATGCTGATATCGGTCGGGCTGACCATATCGAGCCCCCGTGCGAGCGCTCCCTTCATGCAATATTCCGAGAGGACATTGGTCCAATTGTAGATGTTTTCTACGCCTACAGTGTTGATCATCTTCATCCCGGCTCTCGCAATGTAGGCGGTAGGGACAGGAGGAGTCCCATTATCAAAACGCTTCGCACCGGCAGCATAGACGAAGTTATGAATATCAAAAGCGAAAGGCTTTTCCTGCCCAAACCAGCCTGTGAACGAGGGATGGAGGTACTCAACGAGGTCCCTTTTCACATACATGAACGCAATACCGGGGACCCCGAGCAAATACTTGAGATTCCCGGAAGCAAGGAAATCCACGTCCAGTTCCTTTACATCAATGGGATGCGTGCCTGCAGCCTGGTAGGCATCCACAAAAGCCAGGGACCCCTTGGCGTGAATTTTGGCGATGACGCGCTTCAGATCTTGCCTGAACCCGTTGTAATAGTAAGTATCGCAGGCTGAAGTGATGATCGTGTCTTCATCCACATACCGGTCATAATCGTTGACGTCAAGGATGCCGTTCTTGAGAGGGAGGAACTGGACCTTGAACCCATATTTCTGCTGAGCCTGCCAGATCAGGCCCACCGTAGGAAACTCGGCATCCGTGACAACAACCTTTTTTCTCGTAGCGTTCAGGGGAAGGGAACTGGCCACCGCGCTCGTCATTTCAGAAACCGAGGTGCCGATGGCGATGTCGTTGGGATCTGCGTTGATGATCTTGGCAAATTCCTCTTTGGCGAAATGAATCTCCTCCATCCACCGGTCCCAGTCCATGCCCATCCGGTCCCAGTTGTCGAGATACTCCAGAGCCGCCTGGCGGGTGAATGTGGACTGGGGAGCCTGGGAGCAGTTGGCCACATGAATATGAGTTTTGAGCAGAGGGAATTGCTTGCGCCAGTATTCCATGTCATAAGGCGGAACCGGACGACCGCCCGGAGCGACTAATCCCTCTCTCTGTTGCTGAAGGGAAGGCGGGATAAACCTTCCCGGTTTGCCCGCAGGGGGCCTGGACATCTCAAGGGGAGGCTTTGGTTCGGCAGGATGGATTCCTACATGGGCTACGAGACGGATCCCGTGTTTCTCCGCTTTTTCTTTGGCAATGCTCGTGATGATGTCATCGGGC
>PDVJ01000149.1_pt2 | contig 15448 bp, 16 predicted proteins | sample 1369811 | NCBI WGS metagenome assembly PDVJ01 (sample SAMN07795376, study PRJNA414565) | Alkali sediment metagenome, whole genome shotgun sequencing project. | reverse complement strand
GGTTTCCCGCGGGGTGGAGCTTCAGCAGGGTGGCGCCCGTCTCCCTGGCGAGGGTTTCGGCGACCCGGGGGCTGATCAATTCTTCATGGAAAAGAATATCGAGGCGGTTTTCCCGGATCAGTTTCGTGAGTTTCGCGAGGGTCGCCGCTGTCGGTTCAGCATCCGGCGAGACGCCGTAGACGGAGACATAGCGGAAGCCTTAGCGCTTTGCCATGTAGTCGTAAGCGAAGTGTCCGGCGTTGACGAGGATTTTCTTTTCACAGGCCTGCAGGCCCTTGCGGAACCGATCGTCGAGCGCCTTCAATTGCCCGATGGTTGATGCAGCGTTTTTCTCGTAGACGTCCTTTCCGGCAGGGTCTTTTTTCACGAGCCCGTCACGGATGTTTTCCACGATCTTCACGGCGCTGGCGAAGTCGAGCCAGATGTGAGGGTCCGCTGCGCCGGAGTGGTCGTGATGCCCGGGTTTGTGTTTGTCCGGGCGGTCTTCTTTCTCCTGGCCTGCCTCCGTGATGACTCCCCGACTCGCGTTGACGACTTCGAGATTCCTGTTCTGAAGGCCTTTCAGGATATCCGCCGCCCAGGGCTCCATGTCGGGGCTCGTGTACAGAAAGACATCGGCTTTGTTGAGCCGCACGATGTCAGCCGGCTTGGGTTCAAAGCCGTGAGGTTCGGCGCCCGGAGGAAGAAGGAGGATCACTTCCGCCCGCCCGCCGGCCACGTTCTTCGCAAAGTCGTAGAGCGGAAAGAGGGTGGCGACCACAACGAGTCTCTTCGCCTCCGGCTTTTTCTCCTCTTGCCGCGCACAGGAAGCAAAAGCGAGGAAGACGGACAGAGAGAAGAAAAAAAGAAGAGCCCGCTTTTTCATGCTGAGATCCTTTTTGCGTGAATGGTTATTCCTTCGCTCGACGATGACCGTCCTTGCTCAGATTGCAGGTTCCGCAAACCCCGGAGAGGTTGAGCGTGATCCCGTCGACGGTCTCATTGCCTCTCAGCAGATGTTCGAAGCGGCTCTCGCGGATGACCTGCTCGGGCAGGCAGGAGAGGCTCCGGCAGATGCGGCAGTAGAAATGGGGGTGGGTCGGGTTGTGCCGGCATGCCATTTCATAGAAATTCACGCCGTGATCCGTCGCGATTTCCCGGATGATGCCCTCGGTTTTGAAGGAAGCCAGGATGCGGTAGACCGTGACCTTGTTGATCTGGCCCTCACCGCAGACCCGGTCGAGGATGTCCTTTACCCTCAGCGGGGTCTGAGCATGAACGAGTTCCTTCAGGACAGCCAAGCGCTGGGATGTCTTCGAAAGGCCCGCATGCTCGAGCGTGGTATGGATGTCGCAGTGTTCCATGGATGAAAACTGTATGATAAATGCAACTGATTTGCAAATGCTTTTCTTCGTTGATTCTGTCGCTGCGCTTGCACGGCCCGTTGAATTGCGTTATGGGTGAGCAGGGTGAAACCGATCCATGGAAATGATTGAACATTTAATCGGGCAGTTTGAGTTCTATCTCGGGCAATCCCTTCTGCTTGCCTATGGCGCGGCATACCTGGCAGGCGTCCTTGTCAGCTTCACCCCCTGCGTCTATCCCGTCATCCCCATAACGGCAGCCGTCATCGTCGGACAGGGGGACGTGTCCGCAACCAGGGGCTTTGTGCTGTCGCTGTTCTTTGTCCTGGGACTTGCCCTGACCTACACGGCGCTCGGCGTCTTCGCGGCCCTGACGGGCAAGCTCTTCGGAACGATCCAGACGAGTCCTCTGACCCTGGGGGTCCTGGGTGGGCTTTTCATCCTCATGGGTCTTGCCATGCTGGATGTATTTCAATTGTCCTTGGAACGATACGCACCACGGACCTTGACGGGTGGAACCCGCAAAGGGATCTTCGGGAGTTTCATGATCGGGCTGACGTCGGGCTTCGTCCTGGGCCCCTGCACGGCGCCCGTTCTGGCTGTCATTCTCGGCGTTGTGGCGGCCAGGCAGAGCGTATTCTTCGGTGGATCGCTTCTGTTCGCATTCTCGCTTGGCGTAGGTTCACTGCTCGTCCTCGTTGGCACGTTCGCGGGGATCCTCGCCAGCCTTCCGAAATCGGGCGCCTGGATGACCGGAATCAAAAAGCTCTCCGGGATCGTGATGCTTGCCGCCGGCGTTTATTTTCTGTACAGTGCCTTCATCGACTAGACGAGAGGTTCTGAAACGATGAACTGGAGACTGCCCTTCCTTCTGCTCTTCTGCTGCGCCTTTGCGTTTGCCTGCTCCCTCGGCGAAGAACCCCGGAAAGGCCCGCCTGCCAAGATCGCCGTCGATGCCGCGGGGCCGGATTTCAAGCTCAAGGACCTCAAGGGCCAGGAGGTGAGTCTAGGCAGCTTGCGGGACCGTCCCGTCCTGCTCGTATTCGGAACGACATGGTGTCCCTACTGCCGGGAGGAAATCCCCCGGATCAAGGAAATCTACCGGCAGGGAAGGGAGAAGAAGCTGGAGGTCCTCAATATCTATATTAATGAACAGGAGGCCAAGGTCTCCGCCTTCGCATCAAAATACGAACTTCCTTATCCCGTCCTTCTCGACAAGGACGGCCAGGTGGCCGAGCGATACCAGGTCCGGGGCGTTCCCACGCTCGTCCTCCTGGACAGGCAGGGAAAGATCGTGTGCTATCAGTGCAGGAATCTCGACGCCATGCTCAAGGGCCTTTGATGATTTAAGGCCCGAGGAGCGAGATTCGAGGAACGACAGGGGAGGGGAACAGATTTCCGGCTCCCTGATTCACTTATCAAATATTTTAACCGGTCAAACCATCAACGTATCCCCCTGCAACCCCATTTTTTTCTTAATTCCCTTGCTTTTACAAGAAGTCGCTGCTAAATTGCGAATGAGAATCATTCGCATATGGAGAAAGAAACAAAAAACGAACCGGCCGTATCTTTGGCCCGTGGCGGGGAGACCGGCGAGCGGAAGCTCGTGCTGGTAGGGAATCCGAATGTCGGGAAGAGCAAGATCTTCTCGATGCTGACGGGCCAGTACGTCATCGTCTCCAACTATCCGGGCACCACGGTAGAGATCAAGTCGGGCAAGGCGACGGACCTCGACTATTACGTGGTGGACACGCCAGGGATCACCAGTGTCGTTCCCCGCAGCGAAGAAGAGCGCGTGACGCTCAAGACACTGCTGTCGGGCAATGTGGGAGCCGTCCTGCAGGTCGGCGATGCCCAGAACCTCAGGCGGACGCTGCTCCTTACGATTGCCCTGCTCGAGACGGATCTGCCCCTGGTTCTGGATCTGAATATCGCCGACGAGGCGGAGAAAAAGGGATACATTATTGATGGGGCCAGGCTCTCGAAGAGTCTGGGAATCCCCGTCGTGATGACCGTGGCCACAGAGGGAAAGGGCCGTCGGGAGCTCTTGGAAGCCGCCCGTCGCCCGACGAAGTCATCGCTTCGCATCGCCTACGACACCCGCGTGGAAAACGCCGCATCGGAAATCGCGACCCATCTGACGGACTATCCGGTTTCCAAGCGGGCCATTGCCCTGACGCTGCTGTCGGGAAATCTCCCTCTCGTGGACAACCTGCTCGGCGAAGAGCGAAAAGAGAGCCGTGCGATCAAGGAGGTCTTGGGCCGTACGCAGGCCCGCGTCCTCGAACCCCTGTCGAGGATCATCCTCAATGCCCGGATGGCGCTCGTGGAGAGGCTGATTCGCGAATGCGTCACGCTCCAAAAGGGGAAGGGGTTTCGCTCGCAATTCGCTGAAAAGCTTTTTGGTGAGTATCTGTTGCCGCCGGTCGTCGGTGCGCTTTCCCGTGTCCCCCATGCGATGGTGCGGGATTTCCTGGTCGGACCCTACGGCCAAATCACCATGGGAATCACCTACGCGATCGCCATAGTATTTCCAACGGTGACCGCGTTCTACATCGTGTTCTCCTTCCTCGAGGACACCCGTTATCTGCCCCGTCTGGAGGTCATGATAAACCGCCTCTTTTCCCTCATCGGGCTCAACGGAAAAGCGGTGATCCCGATCGTTCTGGGCTTCGGGTGCGGTACCATGGCGGCCATCGTCACAAGGATCCTGGAAACCCGGCGTGAGCGGATCATTGCCACACTGATCCTCGCCCTCGGCATACCCTGCGCTCCGCAAATGGGGCTGATTCTCGGGATGTTCGCCCGGATCGGATTTGTTCCGCTGGTCCTTTTCTTCGTGCTTCTCATCGCACAGCTGATGACTGCCGGCTGGCTCGCCTCGAAGCTGCTGCCGGGGCAAACGACGGCTTTTGTCACCGAGCTGCCGCCATACCGGTTGCCGCATCTCCGCAATGTAGCCGCAAAAACAGCCTATCGATCCTACTGGTTCGTCCGGGAGGTCATTCCCTGGTTTCTCCTGGGAACGGCGCTGCTGTTTGTGGCCGATCTCACGGGAGCCCTGTCGGGAATGAAAATGCTGCTCGAGCCCGTCGTCGTTGGATTTCTGAGCCTGCCTGCGGACACGTCGGAGGGATTCATCCTGGGTTTTCTGAGGCGTGAGTACGTGGCGGCCTACTTTTTCGACATTTACGGCAGGGGCCTCATGGACAATCTCCAGGCCTTTGTCGCCACCATGGTGATGACGCTGTTCGTACCCTGTGTTGCCAACACCTTTGTCATCATCAAGGAGCGGGGATTGCTTGTGGGGCTGGGCATCGTATGTTTTGTCGTCGTCTATGCCATTGCTGCGGGCGGAGTCCTCAATGCCGTTCTGAGATTCCTGCACGTGACGTTCTGAGGGGGTAACGCATGGAAGAAATCTGCAGGCCCTGTACGAGGGAGGAACTGGAGGAGATCCTCGAGGAGATCTGGACGACCCTGGAGCTTCAGGGCGAAATCCCGGCTGCAGGCGCGCGGATACCGGCCGCCGCCGCCGGCGACAAGCTCGAAATGCTCATATCGGAAGGGCTTGTCCGTCAGCAGGACGGGGACGTGATCCTTACGGACGAGGGCTTCCGAAAGGCCAAGGAGATCATCCGGAGCCATCGACTCGCGGAGAGGCTCCTGCATGATGTCCTGGACCTGCAGAGCGAGGAGATGGAGAGATCGGCCTGCCGCTACGAACACATGCTCGGCACCGAGGCCGCCGATTCCGTCTGCATCCTGCTGGGACACCCGAGGACCTGCCCGCACGGAAGGGCCATTCCTCCCGGTGACTGCTGTGAGGCCGGGGAGACAACGCTGAGGCCCCTCGTTGTGCCTCTGACCGCACTCGATTCCGGGGAGACCGCTACGGTGGCCTACGTGGGCACCCGCGACAACGCCCGGCTCTCCTACCTGACGTCGCTGGGCGTGATGACGGGCAGACCCGTCCAACTTCTCCAGCGACAACCGTCCTATATCGTGAAGATCGACGAGACCACCGTTGCCTTCGACGACGCGATCGCCCGGGAAATATTCGTGAGACCCGCTCATCGAAAGAGACCGGCCCCGAAAGGCGGGGGGCGGCGTTTCCGGTGGCGCAGCGGTCGCGGGTAAGATGAGGTGTAGAGATGGAGCGTGTTCAAAAGACAATGCGGATGACAAAGCGTCGGGGAATCATCCTGGAAATTCTCCGGGAGCGAGGCCATCTCGATGCCTACGAACTGCTGGAGCTCGCCCGTCAGAAGGACTCCCGGATCAGCCTTGCGACGGTGTATCGTGCCCTGGCCTACTTCCGGGAACGGGACGTGATCCGCGGGCGGACGTTCGGCGAGGGGCACACCCATTTCGAAATCCACGACGCCGAAACGGGCAGCCATGCCCATTTTATCTGCTCGGGCTGCGGCAGGCTTCGGGAGATCACGGGCCGGTTCATGGGGGATCTGGAACAGCTGGCAAAGAAAGAAAATTTCCGCATCTCCAGGGTCCATCTCGACATGTTCGGGCTCTGCGAAGAGTGCGCTGTCAAAGAACCCTGAGAGGATTTCGGAAGGATGTGAAGACATGGCTCAAGCGAGACGATTTGACGAGGTGATGTGCCGTTACTTCAGGAAGGCCGGGAAAAGCAATACGCGGGATGTTCTTGAAGCAGTGGCCAGGCGGGTCGGAGAACTGGGCATTCAAAAGGTTCTCGTCCCGAGCGTGAGCGGCACGACGGCGCTCGCCGCGGCCAAAACGCTTGGCCGGGGGGCGCGGATCATCGCCGTCACCCACGTGACCGGCTTCGATGGACCCAATGTCCAGGAATTGAGCCCCGCCATGAGGAAGCGCCTGGAGTCGGCCGGGGTGAGCGCGTTTACGGGACAGCACGCCTTCGGGGGCGTGGGGCGGGCGGTGCGGAACAGGCTGGGGACCTACCAGGTCGATGAGATTATGGCCTGGACGCTGCGGACCTTCGGGCAGGGGAGCAAGGTAGCCGTTGAGATTGCGCTCATGGCGGCCGATGCCGGTCTCGTTCGAACCGATGAGGATGTCATCTCGATGGGCGGCACCTGTGAGGGCGTGGACACGGCCCTTGTCATCCGTCCGGCCAACAGTTATCATTTTTTCGATCTGAAGGTCCGGGAAGTCATCTGTAAGCCGAAGGATTTCTAGGAAAAAGGTAAAAGGATAAAGGAGAAAGGAGACAAGGGATGCTGTCGGAGAAACTGCTGGAGCGTTATGCCGAGGTGCTTATCTGGGGCCTGAATACAGCCAGGAAAAAAAAGGTCAGGAAGGGAGAAATCGTAAGGGTCAATTTCGACTTTCCGGCCATCCGGCTGGCGGAGATCCTCCAGGAAAAGCTGATTGGGAGGGGAATCAACCCCATCCTCCGTTCCGGGCTGACACCGGTCATGGAAAAGAATTTCTACGGTCTTTCGGACAAAAAGCAGCTCACCTTTCTTGCCCCCGGCGACCGTGAGCTCTGCGAGCACATCAACGGAAGCATCTATCTCTACGCCCCGGCGTCGCTGACACACCTGCGGGACGTGGAACCCGAGAGGATCGCCACGGCCGCCGTCGCGCGGAAAGTTCTAAAAGATATATTGGACCGGCGCGACAGTGAGGGCACCTTCGGCTGGACGCTGTGCATGATGCCGACCGATGAGCTCGCCCGGCAGGCAAGGCTGACGACGGCGCAGTATGAAAAACAGGTCATCAGGGCCTGCTACCTCGACAGCGATGACCCCGTGCGGGAGTGGGAAAAAATATACGGGGAAGTGAGCGGCATCAAGAAATGGCTCAACGGGATGAAGGTTGCCTTCTATCACGTGGAGGGGAAGAATGTGGATCTAAAAATCACTCCCGGGCAGAGCCGCAAGTGGGTGGGCATATCGGGGCACAATGTCCCGAGCTTCGAGATATTTTTGTCGCCGGACTGGAGGGGCACCGAGGGCCGCTATTACGCCAACATGCCGTCCTTCCGGAGCGGCAATTACGTGGCAGGGGTTGTCCTCGATTTTCGAAAGGGAGTCGGGTCTGTCGTTCGGGCCGACGAGGGGGAGGAGTTCACCCGGAAGCAAATCGCCATGGATGAGGGGGCAAGCCGGATCGGGGAGTTCTCGCTGACGGACCGGCGATTCTCCCGGATCGACCGTTTCATGGCCAATACCCTCTACGATGAGAATTTCGGCGGGAAATACGGCAACTGCCACATTGCCTTCGGCTCGTCCTACGCGGACACGTACTCGAAAAACCCGGCCGATCTGACGCCGGCCATGAAAAAAGACCTCGGATTCAACGACTCGGCGCTGCACTGGGACCTTGTCAACACGGAGTCCAAGACCGTTACGGCGCAATTGACAACGGGGAAAAGGGTGGTGGTGTATGATGACGGGGTCTTCAAGTACTGATAGGGTAAAGGGTAAAGGGTAAAGGGTTTGATCCCTTAGAGGATTCGTTCCGCAACAAGATGGGATCGTGAGGTGAGGCCCGACGCTTATTCTTCGATTTCGATCGCCTCGACGGGGCAGGACTCGGCGGCTTCGCGGCAGGCATCCTCGAATTCCTCGGGGATTTCTTCGTCGAAACGGCAGACCGCCAGTTCATCCTGCATCTCGAAGACATCCGGGCAGATATCGGCACAGCTTTCACAGCCGATGCATAGATCTCGATGACGTTGGCTTTCATTTCCCCTCCTTTTCCTCGCACCGAGTGGCTGATATCAAGGCAGCCGCTGGAAAAGATCGAAAAAATGGGACGCGACGCTGTTTATGGATGATGTGCCCGGGAAAAGTCAACTTTTTTTTGTTATTATTTTACGAGGGGCAGCGGCCGCAAACTACTTGACAGGGTGTACCAATCTGCCGATATTGGATGAACTCGAATAACGTGATCAAGAATACACTGAAGACGGTTGCGATTTAAGATTATACAAAGGAGTGAGAAATGCTTCTCATAGAGGATCTTCAAGTAAAGCTGGGCGAACGGGAGGTGCTTCGGCACATCGATCTGCAGATCAACGCCGGCGAGACTCACATCCTTTTCGGGCCGAACGGGTCCGGGAAGACGTCGCTTCTGATGACCATCATGGGCTATCCGCAGTACCGGGTGACGGCAGGGAAGATCGCTTTCAAGGGCGTGGATATCACGAACATGCCCATCAACGAGCGGGCAAAGCTCGGCATCGGCATGTCCTATCAGCGCCCGCCGACGGTCCACGGTCTCAAGACAAAGCAGATGGTTCAAATCTGCGGCTCCGGCAGGGACGTGGACATCGAGGGCATGGCGACGAGAATGCACTTCACGGACTTCCTCGAGAGGGACATCAACGCGGGTTTCTCGGGGGGTGAGATCAAGCGCTCGGAGCTGCTTCAGCTCATGGCGCAAAAGCCGGATCTGCTGCTTTTCGACGAGCCCGAGTCGGGTGTCGACCTGGAGAACATCTCCCTCATCGGCAACACGATCAGCGAGCTTCTTCAGCGGGATGTCCATCCGAAACCGGACAAGTCACAGCGCCAGGTGCGCAGGGAGCGCACCCGGATGGGACTCATCATCACCCACACGGGTTTCATTCTCGACTACGTCACCGCCGACAAGGGGCAGGTCCTCTTCAACGGCGTGTTGTCCTGCTCGAACAATCCGACGGACATCTTCATGTGCATCAAGGAAATGGGATACGAGGAGTGTGTGAAATGCGCAATCTGAGCGAAAGGGCCCAGGAGGCTAAAGATAAGAAAGCGGCCATCGGTCCCGATGTGGACCTGAGTTCCTTCACCGCTGAGACGGTCCGACATGATTATGTCGAGGACCTGAAGAAACTTCCCGAGAAAGACCGCCTCAGAATGATCCAGTCCGGGATCGACGCCGCCGAGAGCGGCAGATCGGGGACCTACATCCAGATGGACACGGCCGTCGTGCACGCCCATGCCAGGCAGGAGGGGCTCGAGGTGATCCCCATCAAGGAAGCACTCAAGAAGTATGAATGGGCCAGGGAATACTACTGGAAGCTCGTCTCCGTCGATGCCGACAAGTACACGGCGGCGGCGCAGCTTCATCTCCACGACGGCTATGTCATCCGGGCCCTGCCCGGCGCGAAGGCCGTCTGGCCCGTGCAGGCCTGTCTGTACCTGGACAAGGAAAACATCAGCCAGTATGTCCACAACCTGATCATCGCCGAGGAAGGCTCGGAGCTCCACGTCATCACGGGCTGCGCCACGTCGCCGAATCTCAAGCGGGGGCTCCACGTCGGGATCTCCGAATTCTTCGTCAAGAAAAACGCCAAGCTGAGTTTTACGATGATCCACCACTGGGCGGAGGAGGTGATGGTGCGGCCCCGCTCCGTCGGCATCGTCGAGGAGGGGGGACTCTTCCTGAACAACTACATCTGCATGAAGCCCGTAAAGAGCCTGCAGATGTACCCCACGACTCACCTCGTGGGAAAGGGCGCCGTCGCCCGCTTCTACAGCATCCTCGTCGGGTCGCCCGGCTCCGAGATGGACGTGGGCGGAAGGATCCTTCTCAAGGCCGAAGACACGAGGGCCGAGATCATCGCCCGGGCCATCACCAACGGCGGAACGATCATCAACCGCGGCGATCTCGTCGGCGAGGTGGCCGGCATCAAGGCACACCTCGAGTGCAAGGGCATGATTCTCAACGGCGGGATCATCCATGCGATCCCGGAGCTTCAGGGCAAGGTGGACGGCGTCGAGATGTCCCACGAGGCGGCGGTCGGCAAGATCGCCCAGGAGGAGATCATGTACCTCATGTCCCGCGGGCTCTCCGAGGAAGAAGCGACCTCCACCATCGTCCGGGGCTTCCTCAGCGTGGACATCCCGGGGCTGCCGCCTCAACTCAAGGCGGAGATCGACCGGGCCGTCGACCTGAGCTCGAAGGATGTGATGTGACGCGGCCGCCCTGCGGGGGCCGCGAGGCAACAGGCTTCAGGCAACAGGCATCAGGATAAGAAAAGGATCGGGGATGGCTGTCTCCGATCCTTTTTTCATGGCAGCCGCAACCGGAGATTGATTCCCGGCAGACTCTGGTGTATGAGCGATCCATGATCCAGGGGCTCCTCGAACCGGTCCGCGCCATCCTCGACACCCTGAGAGAAGTGACGGGCAGGGATGTGCAGTTTGTGTCCAAGCCGGACCTCAAATCTCTTGCCCGGATGAGGATGGCCGGGGGCGCCTCGTCCGCTCACGTGCTGTTCTATCGCGACGAACAAAATCCCCTCATCAACCACGTGATCGCCAATGAGTGCGGCCACCTGATCCGTTTGTTCGGCGCCCCGCCGAAGAGGCGTCTCGTGGCTGTTGCCAACGAGCGGACCCAGGCGCGCTACCGCGAGGAGATCCGTGAAGACATCCAGAGGCTCTCGCTGATCCACGGGCTCGATACGCTGAAGACCTTCATTCCGCTCTGGTACGAGAGCGTGGTCTTCCAGCTCACGCGGATGCCCCCCGACATCATGATCGAGCGCTGGCTTTACGAAGAGTACCCTGACATGCGCGATATTCAGCTCGCGGCCCTGCGAGAGCAGCATGAAAAAGCAGTTTCGGTGCTGTCCGGGAATATCCGCCGCATGACACCCGGGAAGATCTACGAGGTCTCACAGGTCATGAATTATGTATTTTTCAGGCTTGCGGGAGAGCTTCTGGGGATCCGTCTCACCGGGCCTTATGAGAAAAGCCGCTACATGCTGGGAGGGGAGGAGCTGGCGTCCTGGACGGCCGGACATTACAGCGAGGACCACGAGGGGGACGTGTACGTCATCGACACCTGGGCCCGTGCGCTTCAACTCTCGGAATGGTTCGAATGGCGGCACTTCGACGAGATCTCCCAGGACCCCCTGCACTGAACCGCCTTGCCGGATGATCCGAAAAAATCTACCCGAGCGGCCGATACTCGATTCCGAAAGCTTCGGCGACAGCCCGGTACGTCACGTTGCCGCGGTGGACATTCAAGCCCTTTGCGAGATCGGGATTTGCTGCAAGGGCCCCCGGTATCCCGAGAGAGGCCAGCTTGAGCACATAGGGGAGCGTTGCATTGGACAGGGCGGCGGTGCTTGTCCTGGGGACGGCACCGGGCATGTTGGTGACCCCGTAGTGCAGGATGCCGTCGATGAAATAGATCGGGTCCGAGTGCGTCGTCGGGCGAATGGTCTCGATGCATCCTCCCTGGTCGACGGAGACGTCGATCACGACACTTCCCCTGGCCATGCGGGCCACCATCGCGCGAGTGACGACGCGCGGCGTCCGGGCCCCCTTCACGAGGACGGACCCGATGAGCAAGTCCGCTTCGGCCACGGATTCCTCGACGGCGAGCGGGTCGGCGCTCCGGGTGATGAGCCTTTCGTGGAGCACCTCCTCGAGGTGGCGGAGCCTTTCGATGTTGCGGTCCAGGATGGTAACCTCGGCGCCCATCCCCAGGGCGATCCTGGCAGCGCTCGCCCCGACGATGCCGCCCCCGATGATCGTCACCCGGGCGGGCTCGACGCCGGCAACTCCGCCGATCAATATGCCTGAGCCCCCGTTGACCTTTTCGAGGTAGTAGGCGCCGGTCTGGACGGCCAGGCGGCCAGCCACCTCGCTCATGGGCTTCAGCAGCGGAAGCTGGCCGTCGGGAAGTTCGACGGTTTCGTAGGCGATCCCCGTGACGCCCCTCTTCATCATCTCCAGGGTCAGTTCCCGTTCGGCGGCGAGATGAAGGTAGGTGAAGAGGGTGAGGTCGGGGCGGAGAAACGCATATTCCGGTGGAAGCGGCTCCTTGACCTTCACGACAAGCCCCGCGCTCCAGACCGCGGCGGCATCGGGGACGATCTGGGCCCCGGCCGCCCGGTACTCGTCATCGCTGAAGCCGCTGCCCGCGCCTGCACGGGTCTCGACGAGGACGCGATGACCCGCGTCGCACAGCGCCCGAACCCCTCCGGGTGTCATGGACACCCGGAACTCCTGATCCTTGATTTCTTTGGGCACGCCCACGATCATGGCTGCTTTCCCGTCCTTTCGGTGAAGTCCTTTCCCAGCCGGAATGGGAAATATAGGGGTACTATAAAGAAGGACGGGGGAAAAAGCAAAGCAGGGAAAACCCCGCACACGGCTGGCCGACGGGACGGCAATTGTGCTATACTGCTTTTATTGCGCCCTGCAAGGGTTCGCGACGGATTTCACGCAAAGGGAGAACGCATGGTTGCAGCGGCCTGGTATCGGAAAACGCCTGAAGAAGTCCTCCAGGAACTCGGGACGGGGCCGGCGGGGCTCCATGAGAAGACGGCTGCCGAGAAACTCGAGGCGCACGGGCCCAACAGGCTTCCCGAGGCAAAGCGGGTCAGCCGCATCGTGATCCTCCTTCGCCAGTTCGCAAGCCCGCTGATCTACATCCTGCTGATCGCCGCAGCCGTTACCTTCGCCTTGGCCGAATACAAGGACACGATCGTCATCGCGGCCGTGCTGCTGTTCAATGCGATCATCGGGTTTATCCAGGAGAGCCGCGCCGAGGAGAGCGTCCGGGCCCTCCAGAAGATGATCGTTCCCCAGGCTCGCGTCGTGCGGGAGGGCCGGGAGAGAGAGATCTCGAGCGAAGGGCTCGTGCCCGGCGACATCGTCCTGCTCGCTTCGGGCGCGAAGGTGCCCGCCGACATCCGGCTCGTGAGCGCCATCGAGATGCGCATCGACGAATCGTTGCTCACGGGGGAATCCGTCCCGGCGGAGAAATTCGCCGCCGCGATTCCGGAGGCGAATCTGACCTGAACGGGCGGGGCACGGGTGTCGTCGTCGAGACGGGGGCCAGGACGGTGCTGGGCGGCGTCGCCCACGAGATTCGAGAGACGAAGGCGGCCCGGGCGCCCCTGCAGGAAAAATTTGCCCGTTTTTCCAACCGGATCGGTCTGTACGTGCTGGCGGCAGCCTCGGCTCTCTTCGCGGTCGGCATCGCGGTCGGCGAGCCCGTCCGGGAGATGTTCATGACCGTCGTGGCGGCAGCCGTGGCGTCGATCCCCGAGGGCCTGCCCGTCGTGCTGACCATCGCATTGGCCGTCGGGGTGCAGCGCATGGCAGCACGCAACGCGATCCTTCGGAAACTGCCGGCCGTGGAGACCCTGGGGAGCACGACGGTCATCTGCACGGACAAGACGGGAACCCTCACGAAAAACGAGATGACGGTCAAGGTGGTCTTCGACGGGGCGCGGCACTTCGAGCTGACGGGGACCGGCTACGAGCCGAGGGGGGAGATCCTCCACGACTGGATCCCGAAACCGGAAGCCGAGCGCGAGCATCTCGCCATGTGCTTCCGCGTGGGGCTTCTGTGCAACGAGTCGAGCCTCTACGAGGATGAGGGGGTCTGGCGGGTCAACGGCGACCCGACGGAGGGGGCGCTGATCGTCTCGGCCCTGAAGGCGGGCCTGCAACACGAGGAGGAAAGACAGAGATACCCGCAGATCGGCATCATCCCCTTCGAGTCGGACCGGGGATACATGGCGACCCTGCACCGCTGCGGGGACGAAAAATACATCTTCATCAAGGGAGCCCCCGAAAAGGTTCTCGAGCTCTGCGTCACCTGCATGGAGCGCGACGGCCTCCGCACGGAAGAGATCCTGAAGATTTCGGACCGGTTCGCCTCGGAGGGGATGCGCGTACTGGCCATGGCTTACAAGCGGGCGCCCGACGACCTGTCCGAGCTGCGGCACGAGGATGTGCAGCACGACCTGACCCTGGCGGGTATCCAGGCCATGATCGACCCGCCCCGCGAAGAGGCGGTGGAGGCCGTGCGCGACTGCCGCCGGGCGGGCATCCGGGTCATCATGATCACGGGCGACCACCCGACGACGGCCTTGGCCATCGCGAGGATGGTCGGGATCGACACGACGGGAGATCGCGTGATCACGGGACGCGAGATCGAGGAGATGGCCGACGAGGACCTCTTCTACCGGGTCAAAACGGTTTCCGTCTACGCCCGCGTGGCCCCTCACCACAAGCTGCGGATCGTCAGGCAGCTGATGGACCACGGGGAGGTCGTGGCCGTCACGGGCGACGGCGTCAACGACGCGCCGGCCCTGCGGGCCGCACATTTGGGAGTTGCCATGGGCCGCAAGGGGACGGACGTGGCCAAGGAGGCCTCGGACATGGTCGTCACCGACGACAACTTCGCCGCCATCTTCCATGCCGTCCGGGAAGGACGCGTCGTCTTCGAAAATATCCGCAAGGTCGTCTTCTTTTTGATCCCCACGGGCGTGGCCGCCATCGGCTCCATCCTGGGCTGCGTCCTCATGGGGATCCCCATTCCCTACACCGCGTCGCAACTGCTCTGGATCAACCTCGTGACCAACGGCTTCCAGGTCATTGCACTGACCTTCGAGCCCGGGGACCGGGAGGTCGTCCGGCGGCCTCCCCTGGACCCCTCCGAAGGGATCATGTCGAAGATTCTCGTCCAGCGCACCGTGATCGTGGGACTGCTCATCTCGGCGGGGGTCGTTGTCAAATTCGCCTGGGCGCTGCAGGCGGGNATGTCGCTCGAGAAGGCCCGAACCATCGCCATGACCACCATGGTCTTCTTCCAGTTNTTCCAGGCCTGGAACAGCCGCTCCGAGACGAAGTCCATCTTCCAGATCGGGGTGTTCACCAACCCCTACCTGGCCTACGGGCTTGCGGCCTCNGTGATGGCGCACATCGCGGCGATCTATGCTCCGCCCTTCCAGTGGCTGCTGTCGACGGAGCCCGTTGCCGGGTTCGAGTGGCTGCTGATCGTGGCGATGTCGCTCTCCGTCATCATCGTTGTGGAGTTTGACAAGTGGATGCGATCCGGCACGAAGCCGGCTCGCCGGACGGAAAGGAGAAACGCGTCATGAAGCGATGCCATGCCTGCGGGAAAGAGCTTCAGATCGAAAGGAAGGTGGGACGCTCCGAGAACTGTCCCCACTGCGGGGCGGACCTGCATGTATGCCTGAACTGCACCTTCTACAGCCCGGGGGCCTATAACGATTGCCGGGAGCCCCAGGCAGAGCGCGTTGTCGAAAAGAAGCGGAGCAACTTCTGCGACTACTTTGTGTTCATCGACGATGCAGTCCGAAAAGGGCAGGCCGCGAAGAAGGACGACCCGCGCAGCCG
>PDVJ01000343.1_pt1 | contig 15470 bp, 10 predicted proteins | sample 1369811 | NCBI WGS metagenome assembly PDVJ01 (sample SAMN07795376, study PRJNA414565) | Alkali sediment metagenome, whole genome shotgun sequencing project. | reverse complement strand
CTCTCCCTGGTAAGCCTTCACCATGAGAATGATCCACAGGACGACACTCAGGATCCAGAAGGGGAATCCCAAGAAGTAGAACGGCCAGAATATCGACGCGAGTACCTGCAACACAACCCACAACACAGTTATTACACCAAAGGTCACAATGGACTGCATGGCGTGGAAGCGGACGAACTTGTTCTCCTTCTCGATCAGGATGAATATCAGCCCTGTTATCCATATACCCAAATAGGAGAGCAATCCGGCCACGTTTGGCTCCAGACTGGTGGTACTGCCGGCAACCCTGGTGGCCTGCACATCCAGCATCGAACCGCAGTTCTGGCAGTACTTCGTGCCTTCGGCATTCTTGGTTCCGCACTTGGCACAGACACCCGTCGGCTTCGGGGTCTCTACTGCAAGCGGTGCACCGCACTTCTGGCAATACTTGTTGCCTTCAGTGTTATCCGCAGCACATTTGGGACAAAACATGGTGCCTCCTTCAGAGTGACGTCTACTTCTTGAGAATGCGCATTGTCTCCAAGAGACCGCCGCTGGCCGTGGCGAACCCGCCGACCATGGCTACATAAAGCCCGGCGCCGATGCTGGCATTGGTACGCTCCAAGTTATCACTCAGGTAGATCATCGTCTGGAAGATGAGTACCAACTCCACCAGACTCAAGACCAGTATGACGACACTCCAGGCGCCCGGCGTGCCACCACGAGCGAGTACCAGAGTCAAGGCCAAGAAGGCCCCCACCGCGAACACCACAGGCCCTGCCGCCATCTGGAGACCCAAGGTGTCAGCGGTACGCGGCACGCTCACCCAGGGCAGAAATGCGCCCAGGCAAAGGAGCAAAGCCCCCATCCCAACAATCAGGACAACAGGATCGCGACTGAGCAACGCCGAAGTTGAAGCCCACCACTGTGAGAACTGGCTTTGTCCTTTGGCGCCGCTCGTGCCAACCGTAGCGCCACACGAGCCACAGAAGCCACTACCTTCTGTAATCTGTGCCCCACACTTAATGCAGTTCAATATCGCAACCTCCTTCTACTGGCAGTGTAGTGAACGTTTTCAAGTGGCATCCGAACGGGGACCGCGTCGCAACGTTCAGACTCACATCGTATTATCCAGGCTGTGATGTGTCAATAGCCCATCTGGCATGCCGGCATATGCCGGAGGAGAGTCGCCGGGTCCCGAGCGTCAGCTCGCCGTCTAGTCGTCGAACTTGAACGCACCGCCGCTGAAGACCCTCATGCAGGCCTCAACAACGTTGGCATCGTAGAAAACGCCCTTATTGTTGACGATCTCCTTCAAGGCTTTGTCCAGACCGAGGGCTGGCCGGTATGGCCTGTGAGAAGACATGGCCTCAACAACATCCGCCACCGTCAGGATTCTCGCTTCCATGACTATCTCTTCATCCTTGAGGCCCGCCGGATAGCCGGAGCCATTCATCCTTTCATGGTGCTGAATCACTATGTCAGCTATGGGCCAAGGGAACTCTATGTTCTTCAGTATCTCGTAGCCAGCCTGCGGATGACTCTTGATGATGGCGAACTCAACCTCTGATAACTGGCCGGGTTTGCTCAGTATCTCGGTAGGAATGAATATTTTGCCCAGGTCATGAAGAAGACCGGCAATCCGGACTCTCTGTATCTGATCATTCGGCAGACCCATCTCCCTGGAAATGGCGTAGGCCAGCTTCGTCACTCTACGCTGATGCCCGGCAGTATAGGGATCTCTGGTTTCTACCGTCAGCGCTATCGCCTGAATGGTGCCTTCGACTGTCCTCTGCAGCTTCCTGAAGCTTTCCTGCGCCTCTTCTTCAGTCCGTTTCCTCTCCGTGACGTCTCTGTCTATCCCGCGGAAGCCACAGACATTCCCATTGGCGTCGAAGAAGGGCACGCCACTGGTCTCCAGCACTACCTTGCGCCCGTCTTTGTGGAGGCAGACATTCTCCACAAAAGCGAAGGGTTTCTTCTGAGTCAAGGCATTGTCAAACACTCTGGCCACGCGGTTGGCTTCCTTCAACGGCATGAGGTCGACCGGTGCTTTGCCAACCACCTCTTCAGGCTCATATCCAAGTATGTCGCGAATCTTGCGACTGACATACGTGTAGACAAACTTTTCGTTCACTTCCCAGACCCAATCGCTGGTCGTCTCGACCAGACTGCGGAACCGCCCCTCATTCTCACTCAGGGCTTTCTCGGACTTCTTCCGCCCCGTGATGTCGTGCAAGACTCCCATGAGCTCAACGGGCTGACCGTTGGCGTCACGTACCACTGTTACCGTGGTATCCACCCATATCGCAGAGCCGTCCTTGCGTCTGAACTCCAGTTCCACGTTCCCTGGCTTGAGCACTTTCTTGGGATCCTTCTTGATCAGCGACAGAGTCTTGGCCATGCCCTCTGTGGCCTGATGCGCTGACTCTCGTGTCACCATCTTGTCCATGCCAGAGGACTTGGCTTCGTCGACGGTACAACCAAGCAGTCGCTCTATCGAAGGGCTGACATACGTGGGTCGCAACTGCAGGTCAGTCACCCAAATGACATCCGAGACGTTCTCCGCCAGCAGGCGGTACCGTTTCTCACTCTCCTGCAAACCCAGTTCAGCCTTCCTGCGCTCACTGATATCCCGCGTAATTCCGATGAATCCCACAGGGCGTCCGTCCATCCCAGTGACCAGAGAGAGTCTGGTCTCGGTCCAGATGGTGGAACCACCCTTGCATTTCATCTCCAACTCCACCGTTGAAGTGCGGCGCTCCCCCTGGCCGGTCATAACCGTATTCGCCTCAAGCAGCTCCTTGATAGCCTTCTTGGCCGCCAACGCGGATTCCGAGGTGAAAGCCTCTTCGACTGGCGCTGCCAGAGCCTCCTCAGTGGTGAAACCCCGCAGGCGAGTCAGCGAAGGGCTGACATAGGTAAGCCGCAGTTTCATATCCACGGTCCAGATAATGTCAGATACGTTATCAGCCAGCAGCCGGTAGCGTTTTTCGCTCTCTTCCAGAGACTGCTGTGCTTGCCTGCGCGCGGTGATGTCGCGGACCACCCCCAGGATGCCTATGGCTTTCCCGCCAGAATCGCGAAGGAAGTTGGCTTTGACCTCAGTCCAGACCGTCGATCCATTCTTGCAGTTTATCTCAAGCTGAAGAACGCGTGATCGATGCAGGTCTCTTAGCGCCTTCCCCTCCACTGCCTGTTCTTCAGTCCAAGCCTTCATGGCAGAATCGAGAGAAAGAGGAGTCAGCATCTCCTTCAGAGTCTGAGCCGTTGTCTCCTCCGGAGTGTATCCGCGCAGCGCAACCACCGAAGGGCTCACGTAGGTGGGCCGCAGATCCATGTTCATTATCCAGATGACATCCGAAGCATTCTCGGCCAAGAGCCGGTATCGCTTCTCGCTCTCCTTGAGAGCCATCTCCGACTGCTGGCGATCAGTGGTGTCGCGAAGGTTGACGACGATGCCTTCAACGCTCGGGTCATGAAGGAGATTGGTGCTGGTAGCTTCGACGACACACCATGTACCATCTTTGTGCTTCACCCTCACCTCGGTTCGGTCGGAAGAGCCCTTAGCTTCCAGAAGCTTTCTGAAACGCTCTTTCATGACCGCGAGGTCTTCCGGATGCACGTAGTCAAATATACCCTCCACGCCCTTGCCATTCGCCTCTTGAGACTTGTACCCCAGCATGCGCTCGCAGGAAGGACTCTGGTACTTGGCCCTACCATCTCGGTCAATAACTGCAATGGCATCTGACGTACTCTCTATGAGGGCTCGGAAATAGCGCTCCTGTCGACGTAGCGTATCTTCAGCCTGCTTACGGTATGAAACATCCCTCAGGACGGCAATAGCTCCTACAGTCTCTCCCCCTCGTTCCAACATGGTGATACGAGCCTCGAGACTCAATGTCTTGCCTGACTTAGTGCAGACCTCCAATCCAAAATGCTCCGCATCCTGCCCCGAAAGCAAGTCTTTCACCACCGACCGTATTGCCACCCCACTCTCGGGCGTGAACATCTTGAGATCGTCGAAGTGGTGCCCAACGATCTCCTCCTCAGCAAACCCTGAGACGTCCAAGACCCTCTTGTTCACCCGTATGACCTTGCCAGTCTCATCAAAGAGGACTATGCCATCCAGGACGCCGTCGAAGACCACTTGCAGATCAGCCTGAGACTCATTCAGCCGTTCTTCAGCTCGCCTCTGCCCAGTGATATCTTTGATGGAGACAAGACCTGCCAACCGTCCCTGGAACTCGGTCCTCACACCGATGGCGCTCATCCATATTTCTCGCCCATCCTTGGTGACAGCGCGGAGCTCCTCAACCCTGTGAAGGTCATCCTTGAGCATCGACTCAGCAAACATGGCGGCAACACGTTCCTTGTCCTCTGCAGGAACGTATTCCAGAGGGTCTACCCCTATCATGTCCGCCGGAGAAGCAAATCCGAATATCTTGGCGCACACTGGGTTGGCCAGCACGATTCTGCCGGTTTCACCGTCGACAACCTCCAACCCATCGAGCGTGCTCTCGAACAGATGCTTGTAGTTCCGCTCGCCCTGTATCAGTGCCTCCTGCGCCTGCTTGCGCTGGGTTATGTCATTAACGAAGTATAGATCTGCAGGCCTTCCGTCCCAAGTGAAGAGGACGGCATTGAACTCCGCCCATCTCGTATTGCCACTCTTGTCGACAATCCTCAGATCCTGAATACGGGAGACTTCCTCGCCTCTCAACCTCTTGAACTGGCCGGCCGTCACCGCGCGGCGATCCTCAGGGTGAACAAGCTCTGTCACCGGCTTGAGCAGAATCTCCTCACTCGAATACCCAACTAGCTCGATCATCTTGGGGTTGGCAAACTTCACGGTGCCATCCTGAATCACCATTATGCCTTCACTGGCATTCTGGACGACCAGCTGATTCCTGTCTTGGGACGCTCGCAGCTTCTCTTCAGCCTGCCGACGCTTAGTGATATCCCTGATGGCTGCAATGGCGCCTACCACCTTGGCCTCCCGCTTCATGGGGGAGATGCGAACCTCAACGTCCAACTTGCGGCTGGAATCCGCAATCGCCTCTATCTCGAACGGAGGCACGTCATGGCCAGCCAGTGTCCTGGCCTGCGCCGAGAACATCTCCGCTGCGCGGCTGGGAGGGAAGACCTTCAGGAGCGCAAACTGCTTTCCAATAAGGTCCGACTCACCATATCCCAAGAGCTCTGACACTCTCCTGTTCACCCTGACAATCTTGCCGGCCATGTCAAGAAGAACAATGGCGTCTTTGACACCTTCAAACACAGCCTGCATCTGTTCTTCTGAGTCCCCCGCCACCTTGTCCGCGAGCTGGCGGGGAGACTGCTCGCTCCCGCGGGCCACCTCGGCCACCGCTCCCTTCGTCGGGTTCCGCAAGAGCTGCCACCTGTCCCCTTGCTTGGATATGACAGCACCGTGATTCCTAATCACATCAATGACTTCCGCTGACCCGCACTTGTCCAGATGATAGGAGCACATGGCCAGCAAGGGGGTTGCGTCATCCAGTTTGCCCAGATTCTCTTCGAACTCCGTGAGCGTCCGCCACTCCCTCTTCTCGATCCAGCTCATGTTGCTGGAGATTCTCATCCCTTCATATTCACTCTTCAGAGCCCGGTTGACAATGTCAACGCTGGTTTCCACCATCCTTCGCGGATCAAACGAACCCTCTTTGAGATACCACTGGCTATGGCTGAGGAACCGCATCTGGCCCCTCTCCACATACTGTTCGCAGTTTGGCCAGGCACTTGCCATTGCCTCGAAGGCTCCCTGAGGATCGAGGGGGTCGGACGCAACCCAGAGACAGAACTCGTTGTTCTCCAGCCCCGCCCTCAAGTATGGCACTGCAATGTCAATCAGGTCCTGCTTCGTCTGGTAGAACTGACAGAGATGTGTACCCCAGGGAACGTCACCCAAGAAATCTATGCCGGATTTTCTGTGCTTCTCCAACGCTTCTCCCACACCTTGACCGCGAATTGGACTTGGGACTCCACTCCGCACGTCATTTGTAGAATACACGGAACCTCCACTCACGATGTTGCCAGGCACAAGACCCTCCTGCGGACCATTGCGGCGGAGCCAAGACTACAAACGTAAAGAAAGAGACTATCTCTCGTCTGGGGAAAATCGCCCAACTCAACCTCGTTGTTCTGCAGAATACCAAGGTATGACATACACCAACCGTATGCCCGACAGAACACCAGGGGGAAGAAGATCATCTGTTACCCAGCTTTCCGCCACTGTGATATGTTTGTGCCATCAGCGGCACTGCTCCCAATTCTCACACTATGCCGTACCCTCCACAAGATACTGAAGGCTAGAAATAATGACCCAATAGGCTAGTCTTGGTGATCCACCGTGATTGCCTCCCAGCTCCCAACAGGCTGGCAGGTCATTAGGGATGGAACTCGTTTGGGTGGGGCGACAAGCAGACGGGGCTGGTCAGGCTATTCCCAGCGGAAGAACCGGACGGCTCCAAGCAGGCAGGCCAAGAACCAGCCGCCGAGTACGGCCAAGTTGACGTAGTGTGGATGGAGAGCTGAGGCCCCAACCATTATCTGCCGCAAGGAGTCACCCAGATACGTCAGAGGCATGGCATTCAGAATAGGTCGCATAAAGTCCGGCATCATGTCAACAGGGAAAAAGATGCCGGAAAGGAACATCATGGGGAACTGCACCACCATGAGCATCGGCATTACAGTCTCCTCGGTCTTGGCAAAGGCTGACATCAAGAACCCCAGCGCCAGGAAGGTCAGGGTGCCGAGCAGAATCACGCCCACCAGAGAGAACCAGTTGCCGAGCATCGGGACGTGGAATACCAGCCTGGCGATGGCAATAATAAGCGCCGCCTGCCCCACGGCGATCAGTAGCCTGAAGATGACGGTGCTGATGACCAGAGCTGAGCGTCGTAGGGGTGTGGCCCCCAATCTCTTCAGCACTCTGTTCTGTCTGTCCACTACCAGCGGAGCCGCTGCGAAGATGCCCAGCTGCATTAAGGCCATCGCCAGAATGCCCGGCACCAGGTAGTCAATCGCCCGGAGGTGTCGGGCCTGTATGCTCTGGGCATCGACACCTATCAGTGTCGGAGTACGCGCCATTGCACGGTCAAAACCATCCACCACCTGGAGGATAATAGGCAACACAACTTGCTGCGAGGTCGATTGAGTAACGTCATAATAGACGGTAACGTTGTCCCGACTACCCTGGGATATGGTTTGTCCGAATCCCGGTGGGATGACTACCACCGCGCTGCGGTCACCTTTGTTGAGGGCATCCAATTCTCCGCCACTGTCGCCGATCTTCACCTTGAAGGCTTCAACGCTTTCCAGCGCCGCCACCAGACCAGCGGCCTCGGGAGAACCATCCCCATCCACCACGCCCACGTTAAACGAGGTACTGTCAACGCGGCCGAATACTGCCCCAAAAAGGAGGATAAAGAAGATGGGAAAGGCAATGGTCCAGAAAAGGGCAGCTCTCTGCCTGGAAAACTGCTTGATGTGCGCCACCAGTAGCTTAAGCAGCGACTTCAATCGCGGATTCTCCTTCCGGTCAGCTTGAGGAAAACGTCTTCCAAAGTGGCTCGGTGCACGCGCAGATCGGTCAACTGGATATCCCTCTTCTTAGCCAACTCCAGCAAGGCTGAGATAGTGGCCGGCACTAGAGTCGAGTAGACCGTCACCTTGCCATTCTCCATGACCACGTTGGTCGCACCAGTCAGCCCAGTCAATTCTTCCTTCTCGATTCGATGAGCCAGATCGAACTCTATGGCCTCCTCCCGGAAGTTCTGAGTGACCAACTCCTGCGGTCGGTCGGTGGCTATGATCTGGCCGTAATCAATGATCGCCACGCGGTCGCAGAGGCGCTCTGCTTCTTCCATGTAGTGAGTTGTGAGAAACACTGTCTTGTCTCTCTGGCGAGCGAACTCGACGACCTCCCATATGCTGTGCCTGGCCTGCGGATCAAGGCCGGCAGTGGGCTCATCCAGGAACAGTATCTCCGGGTCATTCACCAGGGCCAGTGCCACCGACAGTCGCTGCTGCTGGCCACCAGAGAGATGGAGGCAGAGCTTGCGGCGAGAGTCCTCCAGTTTGACGAGGCCGAGGAGTTGATCCACGGCCAAGGCTTTGGGGAAGAAGCTGCCGAAGAGATCCAGGACTTCACTCACGGTGAGGTAGGGGTACAACGCGGTAGTCTGCAATTGCACCCCGATCCTGCCTTTGATCTGTCGAGAGTTTCGCTTGATGTCCAGCCCCAACACCCGCACGTTTCCCGAATCAGCAATTCGGAGCCCCTCCACTATCTCCATGGTGGTGGTCTTGCCGGCACCATTCGGCCCCAGCATGCCAAACACCTCGCCCTTCATTACACCAAAGCTAATGTTGCTCACGGCTTTGACATCGCCGTAGCTCTTGCAGAGCCCGTGGACTTCAACGATTGTGCTCATCGACCGCCTTTGTGTTCCGTCCAAGTGGGCCAATGCTATAGGTTGGCGGAAGGTCATGTCAAACTCCGACTCCCCCTTTGGGCCGGCTCTTCAGGAGGTCGTCCAACAACTGGCGAGAATCGGGTCGGACTGATTGACATCCAGGAACATTTCATGGTAGACATTCTTTCGTCTGGAGTTGCCTCCCCATGGCGATTGACAAGGCGCTCCTTACCGGCGGTTTGATCAGACAGGGGGAGATTCCCATGAGTCAGCCATACTCAGATTGACCAACAGGGGGTGACCTATGATAAGGGTGATCATCGAGAGACGTTTTCAAGCAGGAAGAGAGACGGAACTGGAGAACCTCTTGGTAGAGCTACGGAGCAGGGCTATGGCGCAACCCGGCTACGTGTCAGGAGAGACACTCAGGTCGCTTGACGACCCCTCTCTGTGGGTCGTGCTAAGCACTTGGCTTGATGCCAGTCTTTGGAAAGCATGGGAGGCCAGCCCGGAGCGCAAGGAGATCGAAGACCGGATAGGACGCATTGCGAGTGCCGCAGCCAAGGTATCTGCCTTCTCTTTCGTCTGGAAGGCTTGCTGGTCTGAGAACGAGGCGGAGCGCTGGCGCAGCATCTCCTCAGTTGCCACCAAGCAACCGAGTTAGGTGAACGCCAAGCAAGAGATGCCGGGCAGACTGCCCGATTCAGCGGTGCATCTACCGGGCCGCCTTGAGGGCATCCACCCGCAGTCAAACAGCACTGACCTGTTGGACTCATGCATTGGACGTACCTGTCCACTAGGAGCTATCCCGAGGTCACATGCAATGAGCAGAACAGTGATAGTTGGAGAAAACATGTCCTCATGACGAATGCTCTGCATATTCCCTTTCCGTTCAATGCTTCTCCATTGCTGTGGTTTGTCCCAGATGCCGTTGACAGACTGCAGCAATGAATGCTATATTAACAGCGACCCTAGGCAGTCGAACCAGCTGCAAAAGGTAAGAAACCGCCGGTGAGGATCGAGTGGGCGGCAATAGGGACCGGGAAGGCGGAGACACCAAGGAGGCTGGAGAGGTTACCTGGGGTCTATCTTTATGTTACAGTGTCCCCCTTCTTTACGCTTCCTGTCCAACTAGGGCTATGAACGGCAGATTGCGATACTCCTCACGGTAGTCCAGTCCGTAACCAACCAGAAACTCATCGGGGACTTCGAATCCAACATAGGCTAGTGGGACATCCGTCAGTCGGCGCACTTTCTTATCCAAGAGCGTGCAAACGGCCAAGCTGGCAGGGTGACGCGCCCCCAGGTGAGCCAGTACGAAGCTCAGTGTCATGCCGGTGTCCACGATATCCTCCACCAACACCACATGGCGACCGGCCGGCTTCACATCCAGGTCTTTCGTGATCTGCACTGCCTCCCCACCACTCTCCCCCCCATAGTAGGAAAGCGCCATGAAATCGACATCCGCGGAGACTTCCAAGTAGCGCATCAGGTCCGCCATGAAGCACAACATCCCCCGCAGCACACCCACCAGCAAGATGCGGCGTCCTTCGTAGTCCTGGGATATTTCCTTGGCCAACTGGCGCACCCTCGTCTGAATCTGATCAGCGCTGAAGAGTATCCTTCCCACACCCTCAGTCTTAGCGCCGGCAAGAGGCCCATGCCCATACTTGGATAGCAGGCGGTCATAGTCACGGCGAGCCAGAAGCTTGATCTTGGTATCCGGATAGAGTTCTCGTAATCGGCGAACCTTGCGGTTCTTCTCACTCGTCAGACCCGGTTTCAAAGTGGTCATCTCGATGTACAGGTCGAGGCCAGGCAGAAAGAAATCAGGCGTAAACATCTCAGTGACCTTGTCTCCCTCCCATTCGAGCATGAAGGAGCGCGGCTCGTAAACCCACTCGATCTGGTAGAAATCGAGAAGCCGCGCAAAATCCTCCTCGCTGGGATGGGCAAAAGAGACCGATCTTACGGGGGATCGCACTGCGGGGCGACGCGGGGTGGTCTTGCTTTCTGTTGACACAGGGCCTTCTGCCGGGACCGAGGTGCCGCTGGATTCAAGAACAGTAGCGGCCAAGTTGGCTACCGTGATGAGATGCTCTTCCTCCGCTGCCGTGAACTCGCGACGTATGCGATTGTACGCACGCAAGCTCCCTACCACCTTCCCTCGGCACATCACCGGCACACCGATGATGGATGCTATCCGCTCCCGCCTTGCCATCTCACCGAACTGGATCCTCGGGTCACTTGCCGTGTCAACTACTACCGCCGTCTTCCCCTCCATTACCTCAGGCAAGCTCTTGTCCGCCTCAATTAGACCTGCCCTTAGATAGCGATCGCTGAGACCATACGTGGCAGCACGAATAAGCTTCTTCCTCTTAGCATCCAGCAGCATCAGGGAGCAACCCCGGACGCCTAAAGACCGGCTGGTTATCTGCACTAGGCAATTGAGTTTCTCGGCAGCTGTCAAACTCGAATTGAGTGCTCCCGCCATCTCGCTGAAGGATTTGTTGAGAACAATTGCCTGTCTGCCCATACGTCGGTCACCTCCTGCTGCGCGAGACTAGGTGGCCAAAGACGCCAATCCCCCGAGACCCTTGATTTCACTGTGCGTCTGGGATATCCCGATGAGGAAGGCACACCTCCTAGACGTGCAGAAAACACCTGAACGAACTAACCAACTGCGGCCAAACGGGGAATACCACGACAAACTGAGATGCCAAACCAGCGTCCGCCTCCACTCCAGTACAAGGCCATTGTATGCCACTCCTGCGTCACATTCAACCATCAGCCATCTTGCGTGATCCCAGTGTTATTGACTGGCTCCAGTCCGTTTGGTATACTTCGTCGCGATCTGGGGAGAAGAGTCGAGCAGCCGCAGAGACTGGCTTGGATGGGGTGGTGCTGGGCCGCATGGATATTGGCAGGGCAGTGGACCGCTTGCAGGCGGGAGTAGTGTGAGAACAATCCGGGGCGGACACCCTCGGAAGGCTCTCCTTCTCTGTGGATCCCATCTCACTTCTGCGATGCTATTGCCCAGCATTTCTCAAACCCCTTCTACCCGGGCCATCAGACTGATCAACCTTTGCTTGTCATTGGCAAAGGCAGGCAGTCCGGAGAATACGGGGGTGTGTTGTGGTCAGGCCTATTGACCTCTTGCGTCAGGGCAGGAAGAATGAACTGTGGCTAATGTGCTGCGGGTTCATTGATCTTTCCCTAGACCACTTCATGACCATACAGAAGAGACTTCTTCTGGAACAGATCGATCTTCTGAAAGCCTCCCGGATGGGCACCAAGGTCATGCGCGGAGCCATGCCGCAAACCGTCGAGGAATTCAGAAGAGAGGTGCCGCTCACTACCTACAGTGACTACTGCCCCGAGCTGCAGGAGCGCCGCGAGTACGTTTTGCCAGCCAAGCCAATTCGCTGGATAAGGACGTCAGGCTACAGCGGAACGTATGACATCAAATGGGTGCCATGGTCACAGCGCTTTGAAGCAGAATGCGAGAAGGTATGTGCAGCCTGCGCCCTATTTGGCACAGCCCGATACCGAGGAGATACCACCACAGCAAGGGAGCACATGAAAGTGTTGTACACTGTGGGAGGTCTCGAGTATGCTTCCGGCGCCATGGGGGCACTTACGCAGCACGCGTTCAATTTCGATTTCTTGCCATCCGATGCAGAGGGACTGCCCTTCACTGAGAGGATCAAGGCCGGCTTTGCCGAAGCTCTTTACGAGGGACTGGATGCATTTGGCGGTTTGCCCTCTGTCTTGGTTGTGGTCGGAGAGCAGATGAAGGAGCGGCCCAAGGGTATGGACATCGATTTCCTCATGGCCCACCCCAAAGCTCTGCTGCGCCTAGTCAAAGGGCTAGCCAGAAGCAGGCTGGCCAATCGTCCCATGCTCCCCAGAGACCTCTGGGACATCAAGGTGATCATGGGCGGTGGTACGGACTCCGCCGTATACAAGAAGAAGATCGAGGATATGTGGGGCAGGCGTCCCTTGGAGCTATACGGTGGCACTGAGGGTGGCATGTATGCCACCCAGACGTGGGACTACAACGGCTTGACCTTTTTCCCCAATCTCAACTTCCTGGAATTCATACCCGAGGATGAACACTTCAAGTGGCAGCTCGATCACTCCTACAGACCGAAGACCGTGCTTCTGGACGAAGTGAAGCCAAACCAGAACTACGAACTCATTATCACCAACTTGCACGGCGGATCTCTGGTCAGATTCAGGGTCGGAGACATGATCAGGATAATCTCCAGATGGTCTTCTATGGCAGAGCCGACTACCTCATCGACATCGCCGGATTGGGCAGGTTGACTGAGAGGATAATCTGGGAAGCCCTCGAGAACACAGGCGTGCCCTACGTCGAGTGGACGACCCGCAAGGAAGTCACCAGGGACAGGGCGGTGCTTCATCTCTACATTGAGCCCAAGTACCTGAATGGCATTGCGGAGCGGGATATCGCCAAGTCCTTCAGCCGCGAGCTGCAGAAGCTGGACAAGCAATATCATCATAATCCCTACAACATCTACGACTCGGACGCCGATATCGAAGTGGAGGCTGACTCTAGACAAGTCGAGGTTACTCTGCTACCCCAGGGCACCTTTGCCAACTACATCTCCCAGCGACAGGCTGAGGGGGCCGATCTGGGACATCTCAAACCACCGCATATCAACCCCACAGACAGGATACTCGCCGCGCTCGTGCCGCAACGTTCTTCCAGCCTGGTCACGACCACCATACGCCCAAAGTGAGAGTCCATCCCTGACGAGGGATCGGAGAGATGGCTTTCCCTCATGCTCACTTCTCCTGCAGCCCAGTGCTTAACCACCACCTCGGACCATCGTCCACAAGGCGTCGCGAACGTGATAGAATGGTTGCCTGGGCAAAGCACGGTACGGCGTGTCAGGATTGCTCATCCGAGCAGGACGACAGCGGAGAGGATATGCGGTTCCTTCGGCAGTCGAGAGGAATAGGAGCGGAACGCGCGGAATGCTCCTTTGGCCATCCGGCAACGAGTACGCCGTGCGAACCGTGAGAGAAGGCCTTTCCCTGGAATCAGCATGAACGGTAACTCCAAAGCCGTCGAAGTCTCGAAGGTCAGCAAGCGCTTCGGAGATGTGGAAGCAGCCAAGGACATCTCCTTCGAGGTGGAGTCCGGGGAGATATTTGGGCTTATCGGCCCGAATGGCGCCGGGAAGACCACCGTTATCCGTATGCTGATGGAGATCATCAAGCCAGACTCAGGAGATGTCAGGATACTGGGAGAGCCGCTCCAAGAGGCAACCAAGAACATAATAGGATATCTTCCTGAAGAGCGTGGGCTCTACAAGAAGCTGACGGTTGTCGATACACTCTCATATCTGGCAGCACTCAAAGGCACATCCGGATCCGCAACGCGCCAACGGGCGACTATGCTCCTTGAGCGCACGGGCATGCTCCCGCACCAGCATAAGAAAGTTGAAGAACTGAGCAAGGGCATGGCTCAACTCATCCAGTTCATTGCCACCATACTGCATGATCCACAACTGGTCATTCTCGACGAGCCCTTCTACGGGCTCGACCCGGTGAACACGAGGCTCCTGAAAGACATGGTGAGTGAACTTCGAAAGCAGGGGAAGACCATCATCTTGAGCACCCACATGATGAATGAGGTTGAGGAACTCTGCGACAGAATACTCATGATCAACAAGGGACAATCGGTGTTGTACGGGAACCTGTCTGAGATCAAGGCCCGCTATCGGACCGACTCTGTTTTCGTCTCTGTCGACGGGCACCTTGGACAAATCGACGGCGTCGTGAGCACGAAGAATCATGGGACACACCAGGAGCTCTTGCTGGACGGGAAGACATCGCCGCAGAAAGTGCTGGCCAGCCTGGTCAACAGAAACATCACGGTGAACCGATTTGAGGTGGCTACCCCACCACTCAGCGAGATCTTCATCCAGGTCGCCAGAGGCCAAAGTGAATAAGACGCTCATCATATTCCGGCATGAACTGCTGGTGACGCTCAAGAGAACGTCCTTCATCCTGGTCACTCTGGCCGCACCGTTGCTGATGCTGGTGGGATATGGGATCTATCAAGGTGTGCAGAACTGGTACCATCCCAGCGAACCTGAGACAAAGTCGATCGGCTATGTGGATCATGCTGGTGGCTTCGACCAGTACACCAATCTCGGTGCCACCTTCGTCCTCTACCCCGAGGAGGGAGAAGCCAGGAAATCGCTTCTGTCCGGAGAGATCAGCGAGTACTTCGTCATTCCCGGTGACTACGTCCGTACAGGCTTGATCGTCAGATACACCATGAAAAGGGAACTGGAACCACCGTCACAGACGATGGAGAGCATCAGGGGGTTCTTGATCTCAAACCTGATTGGAGGTGAGACAAGCACAGAGGTCCTGGAACGAGCCAAGACACCCATCGTGTTGAGCTCCATCAGACTGGATGAGACGGGCGAGACACTAGAGGGCCAGAATCCGTTTCTGCAGTTCTTCATGCCATACATCTTCGCTATCCTGCTGATGTTCTCCATCTTCTTCGCCTCCGGGTATCTGCTTCAGAGCATCTCCGAGGAAAAGGAGAACCGGCTGATGGAGGTGCTTCTCTCGTCGGTGTCGGCAAGGCAGCTTCTGGTGGGCAAAGTGCTGGGCCTGGGTGCGGCAGGGCTGGCGCAGATAGTCATTTGGGTGATCTCCTTCTGTGGGCACTGCGTCGATGCCTCCCGGCCTCCTTGTTCTGGCTCTGGTCTACTACGTCCTGGGCTATCTGTTGTTCGCAGTTATCATGGCTGTCGTGGGCTCGATAGGAACCACGGCCAGAGAATCTCAGAGTTGGTCAAGCATTATAGCCGTGACCGCAACCCTCCCCCTGTTCTTCCTTAACGTGATCATCGAGAACCCAAACCACGCAATCTCAGTCGTGTTCACCCTCATTCCTACGACCTCATCGGTCACCGCGATGATGAGGCTGCCCACAGAAGGCATCCCGGCTTGGCAACTGGTTCTCAGCCTGTCACTGCTCACAGCGGCGATCTTCTTCTG
>PDVJ01000342.1_pt1 | contig 15473 bp, 16 predicted proteins | sample 1369811 | NCBI WGS metagenome assembly PDVJ01 (sample SAMN07795376, study PRJNA414565) | Alkali sediment metagenome, whole genome shotgun sequencing project. | reverse complement strand
CCGGAGCCGGGCAACGACTGAACGCGATGTTCGAGCGGTACTTCGAGGAGTACCTGGAACTCGATCCGCTCGTTGCGACCCAGATTGGCGACAACCGTTACAACGACCGGCTGCCGAACTACATCGGTCCCGAGCATCGCGCGAAGCTGCACGAGATGAACGAACGCTATCTCGCGGCCGTGAAGGAGTTCGACCCGGCAAAGCTGTCGGGCGAGGACCGGATCTCATACGAGATCTTCCTGCGCGAGCGCCTGAGGGAGCGGGAGGCCGAGCGCTTCCCCGTCCACCTGCTTCCGCTGGAACAGACATTCAGCCTGCCGTCGACGATGCCGGCCCTCGGTTCCGGCAGCAACGCGCAGCCATTCGTCACGGTCGCGGATTATGAGAACTGGCTGAAGCGCCTCGACGGCTTCGTCGTGTTCATGGACCAGGCGATCGTGAACATGCGCGAGGGAGTGGCGAAAGGCGTGGTGCAGCCCAGGCCGATCATGGAGAAAGTGCTGTCGCAGCTCGACGGCATGGTCGTGGCGAAAGCCGAGGATAGCCCGTTCTTCGCGCCGGTCAGCAGGTTTCCCGAGACGGTGCCGGTCGCGGATCGGGAGCGACTGCAGGCAGCGTACCGGGCGGCGATCGAGGGCGAGGTCATCCCCGCCTACCGGCGCGTTCGCGACTACGTGCGTGACGATTACATGCCGAAGACACGTGCGACGGTCGCCTGGACCGCGCTGCCCGACGGCACGGCGTGGTACGAGTTCCTGGTGAAGCAACACACCACGACCGGCATGACGCCAGCGCAGATCCACCAGGTCGGTCTCGACGAGGTCGCGCGTATCCTCGGTGAGATGGATGGAGTGCGTCGGCAGGTTGGCTTCGAGGGTGACCTCAGGGCGTTCTTCCGGCACCTTGAATCCGAACCGCAGTTCTACTTTACGAAGGGCTCTGACCTCGTCCAGGGTTACGGCGAACTCAAGCTGCGCATCGATGCGGCCATGCCGAAGCTCTTCTCGGTGTTCCCGAAAGCCGACTACCAGGTCCGCGAGGTGGAGGCGTTCAGGGCGGAATCCAGTGCGAGCGCCTTCTACGAGAGCGCGTCGGCGGATGGCTCCCGACCGGCCATCTTCTACGTGAATACCTTCGACATGAAGGTGCAGCCACGCTTCGGCATGGAGACGCTCTCGCTGCACGAAGCCTCGCCCGGGCACCACTTCCAGGGTTCGATTGCACAGGAACTGACAGGCCTGCCGAAGTTCCGCCGCTTCGGCGACGGTTACACGGCATACGTCGAGGGCTGGGCGCTCTATGCCGAATATCTCGGCAAGGAACTTGGCCTTTTCACCGACCCATACCAGTGGTTTGGCCGGTTGAACGACGAGCAGCTGCGCGCGATGCGACTCGTGGTGGATACCGGCCTGCACGCGCTCGGCTGGAGCCGGGAGCAGGCAATCAGCTATATGGTCGCCAACTCGCCGATGTCGGAGAGCAGCGCGACATCCGAAGTCGAACGCTACATCTCGTGGCCGGGGCAGGCGCTCGGCTACAAGATCGGCGACCTGCGCATCCAGGCGCTGCGCCGAAAGACGGAGAAGGAGCTTGGCGCAGGGTTCGACGTCCGCGACTTCCATCGCGAGTTGCTGATCGACGGCGCCGTGCCGATGGACGTGCTCGAAGCAAAAATCGCGCGCTGGATCGCAGGCCGGAAATAGTGCGGTGCCAGGCCACCATCCATTTCGAGGCCTCTGCTTTGCGCTGGTTCCGGCGCTCCTGCTCTTGGCGTGCGGCCGTCAGCCGGCGACGGGCGATCAAGCGTCGGCCGCGTCCGCAACGGCGGAGATCAAGGCGTCGAACGAGACTGCGGCGGAACTCATCGAGATCACCGAGCGGTATTACGACCGCTACCTCGAGCTGAACCCGCTCTCCGCGACCGCCCAGGGCGACCATCGCTTCGACGCGAAGTTCGGTGACTACGTGAGCCTCGCGTGGATGGCGGATTCGCTCGCGATCGAGCAGGACGCGCTCGAGAAGCTGCAGACGATCAAGCCCAGGCGCTTGAGCGGCGAGGACCTCGTGACCTACGAGGCGTTCAAGCATGGCCGCGAGATCAACGTCGAGGGCTACCGCTTCCTGAGCGAGCTGCTGCCCATCCAGCAGTTCTCGAACCTCGCCTCGTCGTTCGCGGTGGCCGGGTCGGGCCAGGGGATCCAGCCGTTCCGGACCGCGCAGGACTATGACAACTTCCTGTCGCGCATGGACGGATTTGCCGCGTGGGCGGACCAGTCGATCGCGAACATGAAGATCGGTGTCGCAAAGGGCGTGGTTCAGCCCCGCATCGTCGTCGAGCGCACGATCCCACAGCTCGCGGCGCAACTGGTCGACGACCCGAAGCAGAGCATCTTCTGGCAGCCGATCCTCAATTTCCCTGCGGGCCTCAGCGTGGAGGATCGCCGGCGGCTGATGAAGGCATACGACGAGAAGATCGCGGCCGTCGTGATGCCGGCGTATCGCCGGCTGCATGACTACCTCGAGACCGAGTACCTGCCGAATGCGCGGGCTGGCATCGCGTTGTCGGAGCTGCCGAACGGCGCGTCCTGGTACGCGTACCTCGTGCGTTATCACACGAGCACCTCGATGACGCCGGCGCAGGTGCACGAGCTCGGACTTGCCGAGGTCGCGCGGATCCGGACGGAAATGGAGCGCATCAAGGGCCAGCTCGGCCATGCGGGGGATCTGCAAAGCTTCTTCGACGCACTCCGGGCAGACCCGCGCTTCTATTTCGAGGAACCGGCGGAACTGGTCGCCGGTTACGGCGCGCTTCGACAGCGGGTGGCGTCAGCGCTGCCGCTGCTCTTTGCAGTCAAGCCTAAGGCAGGTTTCGAGATCCGACCCGTCGAGGCGTTCCGTGCGCCGAGCGATGCGGCCGCTTCGTACATGCCCGGGAGTGCCGACGGAAAACGCCTGGGCGTGTTCTACGTCAACACGCACGATCTCGATTCGCGCCCGAAGTACTCGATGGAGGCGCTCTACCTTCACGAGGCCGAGCCCGGGCATCACATGCAGGTCGCGATCGCGCAGGAGGCGTCGGGCCTGCCCCGATTCAGGCGGTTCGCGCACGACACGGCATATGGCGAGGGATGGGCGCTGTATGCAGAGTCCCTTGGTCACGATCTTGGCCTGTACACCGACCCGTACAGCGCGTTCGGCGCTCTCTCCAGCGAGATGTGGCGGGCCGTGCGGCTCGTGGTGGACACTGGCATCCACTCGAAGGGTTGGACGCGCGAGCAGGCGCTCGAGTACTTCCGGGCGAATACCGCGGTCGGCGAAACGGACATCGCGGTGGAAGTGGATCGCTACATCGCATGGCCCGGACAGGCGCTCGGCTACAAGGTGGGGCAACTCGAGATCATGAGGTTGCGGCAGCGTGCCCAGCAGACGCTCGGGCCGCGCTTCGACATCCGCGCATTTCATTCGCAGGTTCTGGAGAGCGGGTCGCTGCCGCTCGCCGTGCTCGAGTCCAAGATCGATCGCTGGATCGCCGCCCGGAAATAGCGGGATTCGATTGCCGGTCGCGCATTGACGCACCGGGGGCCGCCTCCGGCTACCTTCCTTTCACGTCCAGCGTCTCGATCGAGTCGACCTGTCCGGCGATGAATCTCACCCGTCGCATGAACAGGTTCGGGCCGAGGTCGAAGGTCCACAGGTCCACGGGAACATCCTCGGTTCCGGGGAACGAGTATTGTCGCCCGCCCAGCTCGAACCGGGGGCGGCGCTGGATCCAGGTGCGCTCTTTCCGTACCGGTTCGCCGCAGGCCGCCAGCACCTGCTCGATCGTGTCGTCGTCCCTGACGACGCGGCTGCCGCAGCGCATCGAATCCGCGCCGGCAAGCGCGGGCACCGTCAGCAACGCTGCGCCCGGCAGCGCCAGGCCGAAAGCCAGCCGGCACGCGCGCAACACGCCTGCTCGATCAGTACCCGTACCCATCGGTCCGGATCTCGTCGAGTTCGTCGCCCACGAACCGCAGCTTCCTGAGCAGCTTGCTGGACCCGAAGTTGTAGGTCCAGACCTCGACTGGCACTTCGACCACTCCCGGGCCGAAGTACGAATAGTCGTAGGGGCCGTAGTAATAGCGAGGCGCACTTTGTATGCCGACGAAACTGATGCTCGTCGGTTCGCCGCACAGCGTGCGCACCTTGTCCTTGCCGTCGCCACTGCTCACGAGCCTTGTACCGCAGCGCATCGTGTCATCGGCGGCCGCGCGCAGCGGAATCGCGATCAGCAGCGCCGCTGCCATCAGCGCCGCCGGCAAGTTCCGGGGCGGCGGGCCGGTTTCCGGGGGCCGGGGTGATGTTCGCACGCGCATCCAGACTGCTCCAGATCCTGACTTGCCTCCGCAGGATCTTACGACCATTCGCGGCCGACGAAGAGAGCCATCCGGCTGTTCGCCGCAGCGGCCCTAGACTATTCTGATACGCTGGCCGACGGAAAGTGCCCCCAGTTTCTACGCATGCCGAAAGACAGCACCATCGACCGCCGCCTCGCCGCGCTGGTCAACCGCCACGGCGCCGGCGCGCTCCAGGGCGGACTCAAGGGCGCCGAGAAGGAGTCCCTCCGGGTCACGCCCAAGGGCCTGATCGCGAAGACTCCGCATCCGGCGGCGCTCGGATCGGCCCTTACCAACGAACACATCACTACCGACTATTCAGAGGCATTGATCGAGCTCGTCACGCCGCCGTTTCCGCACACCTGGGAGCTGCTGCAGTATCTGTGCGACCTGCACAAGTTCGTCTATCGGCACCTGGGCGACGAGCTGCTCTGGGCGACCAGCATGCCCTGCGCCATCAAGGGCGAGGAGAGCATCCCGATCGCCGAGTACGGCAGATCGAACGTCGGCACGATGAAGACGGTCTACCGGCGCGGCCTCGGCCACCGCTACGGCCGCGTGATGCAGGCCATCTCGGGCGTGCACTTCAATTATTCGTTTCCCGAGCACTTCTGGCCGGTCTTCGCCGACCTCTGCAGGAGCCACGATTCGGGCCAGGACTTCCGTTCCGACAGCTACTTCGCGCTGCTGCGCAACTACCGTCGCCATGGCTGGATCGTCCTCTACCTCTTTGGCAATTCGCCTGCGATCTGCCCTTCCTTCCTGCAGGGCCGCAAGGTGGACTGGCTCGAGGAACTCGTCCCCGGCAGCCTCTACGCGCCCTATGCCACGTCGCTGCGCATGAGCGATCTCGGCTATCGCAACAAGAGCCAGGCCGGGCTCGACGTGTCGGTGAACAGCGTCGGTCACTACATCCGCGACCTGACGCAGGCGATAACGACCCCGCACGCCGAGTACGAGAAAATCGGCGTGAAGGTCGATGGCGAGTACCGCCAGCTGAACGCGAACCTGCTGCAGATCGAGAACGAGTACTACAGCTTCATCCGCCCGAAACGAGTCACCATGTCGGGTGAGAGCCCGACCAGGGCGCTGCGCCGCGGCGGCGTGCAGTACGTCGAGATGCGCTCGCTCGACGTGAGCGCGTTCGATCCGGTCGGGGTCAACCAGAACAAGCTGCGGTTCCTCGAGGCGTTTGCGGCGTACTGCGTGCTGGGCGCGAGTCCGCCGATCGAGCCGTCGGAGCAGGGTGAGCTCGATGGCAACCATGCTCTGGTCGCACGCGAGGGACGCCTGCCCGGCCTTCTGCTGCGACGCGACGGTCGTGGCCTGTCGCTGCGCGACTGGGCGTGCGAGATCGTGGATTCGATGCGCGGCGTGTGTGAGCTGCTCGACGACGGCGACGCGCAGCGGCCCTACACGACGGCGCTCGAATCGCAGGAGGCGAAGGTGCGTGATGCACAGCTCACGCCCGCCGCCCGTACGCTGATCGAGATGCGCACCAACGAGGAATCGTTTTTCGAATTTGCGCTGCGCATGTCGCAGGTGCACAAGTCCTACCTTCTCGATCTGCTCTCGCCGAACGAATCGCGGCAGGACGAATTCGCCGCGGAGGCCGATGCATCGCTGCACGCGCAGGCCCGTATCGAGGCAGCGGACAAGTTGAGCTTCGACGATTATCTCGCGCAATACTTCGCGAGCTGAAGGCTCCGAAAAAGGCGGGGCATGCCCACTCGACCGAATCCAGCGTATACTGCCCTGCGATCAGGTAATCCTGATTCATCTTCCGGTCACACTCGGCAGCCATGCTGCCCGAAGATGGAGACGGCAAACTTGACATAACGCGGCCCGGGACGGGCTGCTTAGCTGGGGAAACGGAGTCATGATCGGCGGAAAAGTGGAAACGAATCCGTGGCGGGAAAACGCCATGGCGCGGAGTTCGTCGGCCGGCGAATCGCAGGCGGAGTCGCGAAGGGTCCCAACGGTCCTGGAATTCAAGAAGGCGCCCATCGAGGCCACTGCCTGGGATCCCTACGAGGTCTGGCTCACCCGCGTGAAGCAGCCTCGGGATGCCCGCGACAAGAAATAGTCGCCCGGCGCCTACTGCTGCTGGATCCCGGTCTCCAGCCGTCCACGTGAATCCATCGCCCCGCGCAGCATGCCCGGGGAGTTGAACGGCATCGCGATGGCTCCGTCGCGACCTATCGCGATCACGCCTCCGGAGCCGCCAAGCCGGACCAACTGCCTCATCACGACCTCGTCTGCGGCCTGCCGCAAGTCGAGGCCGCGATAGCGCACCAGCGACGCGATCTCGTGCGCGACCGCCGCGCGGATGAAGTACTCGCCATGGCCAGTCGCCGAGACGGCGCAGCAGTCATTCGCGGCATACGTCCCGGCACCAATGATCGGCGAATCACCGATCCGCCCCCATTTCTTGCCGGTCGTTCCCCCTGTCGACGTCGCGGCGGCGAGGTTGCCCGCCGAGTCGAGCGCAACGGCACCCACCGTACCGAACGCGGCCTCGCCGCCGGCTCGTTGCTCGCCCCGGAGTACGCGCTGCAGCTCCATGCGCCGGCGTTCGGTCGTGAAGTGGTCGTTTCGCACCGGCTCGAGTCCCAGTTCGAGCGCGAACTGGTCCGCGCCGGCACCGGCAAGCATGACGTGCGGCGAGCGATCCATCACCAGGCGCGCGAGGCGGACTGGATTGCGCACATGGCGCACGCCCGTCACCGAACCGGCTCGAAGATCGCGACCGTCCATCACGGACGCGTCGAGCTCGTGCTCGCCGTTGGCCGCCAGCACCGAGCCGCGGCCCGCGTTGAAGAGCGGATCGTCCTCGAGAACCAGTACGGCGGCCACTACCGCATCGAGACTCGAGCCGCCCGACTCCAGCACGGCGAAGCCGGCGCGCAACGCGGATTCGAGTCCGACGCGAAAGGCGCGTTGTCCCTCGGGCGTGAGTTCGGACGGCGGCAGCGTTCCTGCACCACCGTGGACCGCGATCGCGAGCATCGTTTGAGCTTATCATCCGTGACGCTGCGAGTCCTGCAGCGGACTTTCCGGGGTGTCGCGTCCGCATGACCGCCGTGACCAGAGCAGGCCATTCGGCCGAAGTGCGCGAGCTGTACCCGGCGCTCGCAAGCCTCGACGAAGCGGCGCTCGCGGCGGCACTCGCCAGGGCAGAGATCGTGTCCTTGCCCGCCGGAACGCCGCTCTTCGGCGAGGGCTCGGCCTGCAGGCAGTTCCCACTGGTCCTCGCAGGCTCGATCCGCGTCGCGAAGGTCGGCGACGGCCGCGAGCTCAACCTGTACCGCGTCACTCCCGGCGAGAGTTGCGTACTGACCAGCAGCTGCCTGGTCGGCGGGCGCGACTATCCGGCCAACGGCGTCGTCGAAGACGACGTGCGTCTGGTGGTGCTGCCGAGGGAGGTGTTCGACGAACTCATCGCGTCGCATCCGCCATTTCGCCAGTACGTGTTCGAGTTGTTCGCCGAACGTCTCACGGGCCTGATGGCGCTCGTCGAGGCGGTGGCCTTTCACAAGCTCGACCGCAGGGTGGCGGGCATGCTGCTGGGCCACGGCCGTGTGATCGAAGTGACGCACCAGCAGCTCGCCGATTCGGTCGGCAGCGTGCGCGAGATCGTCACCCGCGTGCTCGGGAGTTTCGCGGACCAGGGGCTCGTGAAGCTCGGGCGCGGCTCGATCACGGTGCTGGATGCGGCCGGGCTGCGCAAGGTGGCCGAGGGCGACTAGTCGGCTTGCTGTGGCGTTCGGCCGCGACGGCCGGGTTCGCGCCTCGGTGACTTAGGTTACAGACGCCAGTTCCATCCGGGACTAGCATTCCCACTCGAGGTCCGGCCCAGCCGGCACTCTGTACAGGCAACGAGGAGAATCTGGAAATGGCTGCAAACGTCGGTGGAATCGATCGCACGCTGCGCATCGTCGTCGGAATCGTGCTGATCGCGCTGTATTTCGTGCTGCAGGGCCCCGTGCGATATGTGGGGCTGCTGGGCCTCGTTGCGCTGTTCACGGGGCTGGTCAGCTTCTGTCCGCTCTATGCGCTGCTCGGGATCAACACCTGCCCGATGAAGAAGCGCTGAGCCGGACGGCCAGCCCTCGGTGGCGCGGGCGGCATTGGTCGGCGGGTCGAGCCTGGATTGGCATGGAAGCTGAGCAGGTCAGGCGATCGCCGCTGCCACCCAGCGCCCCAGCTGCTCTGCGCCCATAGCGCCCGACTGCCGCGATACCTCGCGGCCGCCCTTGAACACGATCAGCGTCGGGATGCTGCGGATCGCGAATCGCGCGGCCACCTGCTGCGCCTCCTCGGTGTTGAGCTTCGCGAACCGGACATGCGGCTCCATGCGCCGTGCCGTCTGCTCGAATGCCGGCGCCATCGTCCGGCACGGCCCGCACCAGGGCGCCCAGAAATCCACGACGACGGGAAGGTCTCCTTTGCCGACATGCTGGTCGAAGGTGTCGCCCGTCAGTTCCACCGGGTGCCCGCTGAACAGCGGCTCGTGACAGCGCGGGCAACGCGGGCCGTCGCCAAGGCGCTCGGCCGGGACCCCTACGATTCCATCGCATTGCTGGCAGACGACTTTGCGTGACGACGACATGGCTACTCCGGGGTGGCGTCTAGGGGATACCAGTGCATGGGGGCAGAGGCACCGCCACGCAACCCCGCGAGCCTGCCCCCAGGGCCCCGCCAGACCGGGTCCAACGCCAGGGTCCGGGCCCCCTTGCCCAAGGCCGCCTGCGCCACCATTTATTGCCCATCCCGGCCGCTCCGGGGCGATCTTCGGCGCTAGAGTACCGTCATGCGTTACAAGGACTACTACAAGGTCATGGGCGTCGCGCGCAATGCGAGCCAGGAAGACATCAAGCGCGCCTACCGTAAGCTCGCCCGCAAGTTCCACCCCGATGTCAGCAAGGAAAAGGACGCCGAGGAGAAGTTCAAGGAGCTGCAGGAAGCCCACGAGGTCCTGAAGGACGCCGAGAAACGTGCCGCCTACGACCAGCTCGGCGCCGACTGGCGTCCCGGCCAGGACTTTCGACCGCCGCCGGACTGGGGTAAGGGCTTCGAATTCTCACGCGCCCGCGGTGGCGGCCAGGGCCCCGGCGGGTTCAGCGATTTCTTTTCCGAGCTTTTCGGCGAGCGCAGTCCTTTCGGTGGCCGCACGCAAGGCGGTGCTCGCCCGGGTCGCGGATTCTCGGCAGCGGGCCAGGACCACGTCGCGCGGGTGGAGATCGACCTGGAGGACGCCTACCGTGGCAGCTCGCGCAACGTCGAGCTGCGCTCGCCGGAATTGACCGCTGACGGGCACGTCGTCGTGAAGCCGCGCACGCTGCGCGTCACCATCCCGGCGGGCGTCACCGAGGGACAGCAGATCCGTCTCGCGGGGCAGGGCAGCCCCGGCAGCGGCGGTGGCTCGTCCGGTGACCTGTACCTCGAGGTAAGCCTTCGCCCGCACCCGCGCTTCAAGGCGGACGGACGTGACATAACGCTGGCGCTGCCGGTCGCACCGTGGGAGGCCGCGCTCGGCGAGACCGTGTCCGTGCCGACGCTTGGCGGTCCGGTGGACATGAAGCTGCCCGTCGGCGCGCGCTCGGGGCAGAAGCTCCGGCTGCGCGGACGAGGCCTGCCCGGGCCGACGCCCGGCGACCGAGATTTTCGAGCAGATGAAGCGCGAGCTGCCGTTCGACCCGCGGGCCGACATCGGCGGTTGATCAGCCGATCGCAGTGCCGATCAGGCTGCCGATGAGCCAGGTGACGATGCCGGCGCCACCGCCGATCGCCACCATGCGCAGGCCGCCGAGCCACGCGTTGCGCCCGGTAAACAGGCTCAGTGCGGCCCCGACGCCGAACAGTGCGATGCCGGCGATCACGGCCGCGACCGTGACGGCGCGACCCAGCGGCAGACCGAGGAGGAACGGCAGCAGAGGCAGGATCGCTCCGGCCGCAAAGGCAAGGAACGAGAAGGTCGCCGCGCCCCAGGGTGAACCGAGGTCGTCGGGATTCAGGCCCAGCTCCTCGCGCGCGAGCGCGTCGAGCGCCGCGTCGTGGTTTTTCACGAGGTCGCGTGTGATGCGCCGCGCCTCCTCGAGGTCCATGCCGCGCGCGCTGTAGATCAGTGCGAGCTCCTCGGCTTCTTCCTCCGGGTACTCGTCGAGCTCGGCGCGTTCGAGGCCGATCTGGTACTCGAACATCTCGCGCTGCGACCGCATCGAGATGTACTCGCCCGCCGCCATCGACAGCGCTCCGGCGAGCAGTCCCGCCACGCCACTGGTGATCACGGCCGGAAGGCCCGCCGACGCTCCTGCCACACCCATGATCAGGCTCGTGTTCGACACCAGGCCGTCGTTGACGCCGAATACCGCCGCACGCAGGTTGCCGCCGCCGAAGCCCTTGTGCCGCACGCCGATCTGCGCGACCGACGTGGGCATCACGTGCCCGGGAGTCGACACCCGCCCATCGTAGGCGGACACGCCGCGCACCTTCATCGCGACCAGCACGGGCTTCACGCGCCGCGGCCCGAGCATGCGCGCCAGCGCGGCAGTGATTCTCGCTCGGGTGGAAGGCGCGAACACCGGTGCGGCGCTGCCCGATTCCGCTCGCCATTTGTCCGCCTGGCGCTCGGCGGCGCTCGCCAGCGTCCCGAAGAGTGCGGCGATCCTCGGATCGGGCTCGCACTGCGCGAGTTCGCGGTAAAGCCACGCGGACTGCTTTTCCTCGCGCCAGCCGTCGAGGTTGCTCACGTCAGGCGCGGTTCGCGTCCGACGGACGGTGCAGCAGCTTCTGCACCTGCTTCAGCACCGCCACGTCCACGTACGGCTTCTCGATGAAGTCCGTCGCTCCTTCGCGCATCGCTGCAACCGCCGTCGGGACGTCGGACTCGTCCGCGAGCAGCATGAACGGCACGTCGTTGCCGGCGCTGCGCAGTCGCCGCAGCAGTTCGAGGCCCGACATGCCGGGCAGCAGCAGGTCCACGATCAGGCAGGCGAGGTTGCGGCCATTGGCGGCCAGCAGGTAGCTCTCGGCGCTCTCGAACGTGGAGACGTCCACGCCGAGACGGTGCAGCAGTGCACGCAGCCCGTTCCGCGCAACCGGATCGGGATCGATGACCCCGACGATGGGGGGCGGTGGCTGGACTGCGGGCGTGTCTGGCATAAATGTGGTGCGACCACAGGTCGGTGCCAGTTCAGGTCATGCCGCAGGGAGGATCAGTTGCGGTGAACTGCGCAGCGAACCGTGGTCGCATGAGGCGCAGTGTTCCTTCCAGCAAAAAGCTGGAGAATCGGGGCTTATACCTAAAAAAACCGCGTTTTCGCTTGGGCGTGCCGCGTCGCAGCAAGCGACGCCGGAAGTCACTCCTCCGGGCGCTCCACCTCGAGCACCATGCGGACGAGGTGCGCGAGCGAATGGGCTTCCATCTTCTCCATCACGCGCGCGCGGTGAATCTCGACCGTGCGCTGGCTCAGGTTAAGGTCGCCCGCGATCACCTTGTTGGCCTTGCCGGCGACGACGAGGTCGAGCACCTCGCGCTCGCGCGGCGTGAGCGACTCGAGGCGCTTCCTGATCATGTTGCGCTCGGCCAGCATGCGGCGACTGCCCGCGTCCTTGTCGAGTGCCTGGTTGATGCGGTCGAGGAGGTCCTGGTCGCGGAACGGCTTCTGGATGAAGTCCACCGCGCCGGCCTGCATGGCCTCGACCGCCATCGGCACGTCGCCGTGACCCGTGATGAAGATGATCGGGAGGATCGAGTGACGCTCGTTCAGCTTGACCTGCAGCTCGAGTCCGCTCATGCCCGGCATGCGGATGTCGAGCACCAGGCAGCCCGGCCTGTCGTCACGATCCGCATCCAGGAATTCCTGGCCGGACTCGAACACCTCGACCGGCAGCCCCACCGACTTGAGCAGCATCCTGAGCGAGTCTCGGACCGCCGCGTCGTCGTCCACCACGAAGACCGTGGGCTTCACTTCTTTCATCACTCGTCAGACCCCTTTCTTGCTGGCGAAACCGGCAATGTGAAATGGAAGCGGGCGCCGGATCCTTCATTTGGAGTGTGCCACAGGCGGCCTCCGTGGGCGCGCACGATCGACTTGCTGATGGCGAGCCCGAGCCCCGTCCCCCCCGACTTGGTCGTGAAGAAGGGGTTGAAGAGGTGCTCGGTGGCCTCCGGGACCAGGCCCGACCCGTGATCCGCGACCGTGATCTCGATCTCCCCATCCTCGGAGCGCCGGGTCATGAGCACAACCTCGCGCCGGTCCTCGGGTGCATCGGCCATTGCGTCGATGGCGTTCCGGACGAGGTTCAGCACCACCTGCTGGAGCTGGATCGGGTCGGCGTAGACGGTCGGCAGCGCGTCGTCCACGTCGAGCCGCAGGCGGATGTCGTGCAGCCTTGCGTCGGTCTCCGCGAGCATCCGGAGGTCGTCGAGCAACCGGCTGCAGTTCACCGCCTCGCGCTTGACCTCGCGGTTCTTGACGAAATTCCGCAGGCGGCGGATGACCTCGCCCGCACGCAGCGCCTGGGCGTTGATCTGCTCGAGCGCGGCCACGACCTCGTCGAGGTCCGGCTCGGGCTGCTTCAGGAAGCGCTGGCTGGCCTGGGCGTAGGTGGCGATCGCGGAGAGCGGCTGGTTGATCTCGTGCGCGAGGCCAGCCGCCATCTCGCCCATCGTGGACAGGCGGCTGAAATGCGTGAGCCGCTCCTGCAACTGGCGCGCCTCGTCCTCGGCGTGGCGCCGGTCCGTGACGTCGTGCATGGTGCCGACGTGCTTGATGACCCTGCCGTTCGCGTCCTGCACCGCCTGCGCGATGTGGTGGAGGTGACGCACCTGTCCGTCGCGCAGCGACACCTGGTACTCGATGTCGAGCGGCGCGCCGCTCGCATCCATTCGGCCGAAGGCTTCGACCACGCGGTCCCGGTCCGCTGCGTGCACCCAGCGCTCGAAGAAGTCCTCGCGGCTCACCCGTTCTCCATCGACCGGCACGCCGAGGATCCGGTAGAGCTGCGGGGAAAAGTAGTCGGGCCCGTCGCCACGCAGGTGTACGACGTAGTTGCCGAGGTTCGCCAGCTCCTGCGCGAGGCGCAGTTCCGCCTCGCTGCGTTTCAGTTGCTCCTCGGCCTCCTTGCGTTTCGTGATGTCGCGGATGAACCCGACGAACCGCATGGGCTCCTCGTCCGCCACCTGGCCGACCGCAAGCTCGGCCGGGAACACGCTGCCGTCCTTGCGGCGCGCCACGACCTCGCGCCCGATGCCGATGATGTGCGGCCTGCGCGTGACCGTGTAGCGGTCGAGGTAGCCGTCGTGTGCGCTTCGGTACGGCTCGGGCATCAGTTCGCGCACGTTACGACCGATGATCTCGTCAGCCGAGTAGCCGAAGGCTTGCTGGGCTGCGTGACTGAATTCCTCGATGACGCCGCGCTCGTCGATCACGATGATCGCGTCCACCGCCGCGTCGAGCAGCGCGCGGAAATCCCGCTCGCCGTTCGAGCGAGCGCGGCGCGCTGCTGCAGGCCACTCTTCCTTTGGGGTCGTGCTTCGGGTCATGGAGTGGACCGTGTCCGGGGCTGCCAATCCTAAGTGAACCGGCGCAAAGGGACTAGGTATAACTGGTGGCGCCCTAAGCGACGGTCCGAATCGTGCACATGCCCTCCCAAGTGGACAATGGACCTGCGGCCCGGCGGGTCCCGGCCGCGTTGGACTTACCACCGGACCCGAGGAGGGAGCCATGAGACTGACACGTTGGGAACCCTTCCGTGAAATGGACGAGGTGTTCAAGGGGTTTGCGCCGCTGTTCGGGCGCCTGCCCACCACCCGGCTGCACGAGGAGGGCTATGAGTTCATGCCGCTCGCCGACATCGTCGAGCGCGACAAGGAGTACCTGATCAAGGTCGACCTGCCCGAAGTTCCGAAGGAGGAAGTGAAGGTCCTCTTCGACGATGGAGTGCTCACCGTGAAGGGCGAGCGCAAGGTCGAGAAGGAGGTGAAGGGCGAGAAGGTGCACCGGACCGAGCGCTTCTTCGGCATGTTCGAGCGCAGCTTCACACTGCCGGAAGACGTCGATCCGAAGCTGATCCGTGCGGAGTCCAGGGATGGCGTGCTGATGGTCCACATCCCCAAGGTGGACACACCGAAGGCACGGCCGCTGGCGATCACGGTCCAGTAGCGCGCCTGTGGTGCGCGCCGCCCAGGCGCGGCTGAGAGCCGCGCCCGGGCTTCTTCCTGTTCTCTTCATCCCTGGTGGTGTTCGTGGCCAGCCGCAGGCTCTCCCGCAGGCCCCTGCCCGTGCCCCGCGTGCCCGCCGCCGTGGCCGACTGCGTGGTAGAGCGCATATCCGGCCGTCCATAGTCCGAAGGCCAGCAGAAATGCGCCCGCGATGCGGCGCAGCGATGCGCGCTGTGACAGCCCGCGTGCAATCCGATCGAATGCGACGGTGGCCGTGACCATCGACGGCAGCGTTCCGACACCGAAAGCAACCATTATTGCCGCGCCAGATGCGGCTCCTGCCGTCGTCGCCGCGAGCAGCAGCATCGAATAAGTCATGCCGCAGGGCAGCCAGCCCCAGGCGAGGCCGAGTCCGATCGCGCCACCGATGCCTCCGGTGCGTCCCTGGTTTCCTGCCCACGGCGCGATCCTGCGCCACAGGCCCGAGCCCGCAGCCTCGAGCGGGTCGAGGACGCGCCAGCCGAAGAGCAGCCGGCCGGCAGCCGCGAGCATGATCAGCCCTGCCAGCACGCGAAACGCGAGCGACAGCGGCGCGACATCCACCGCCTTCAGCAGCGTGCTGCCGAGAAACCCGGCGATTGCGCCCGCCACCGCGTAGCTCGTGATGCGCGAAAGGTTGTAGGCGAGCGCCGTACCGAGGCGCGCCGCCGTGCCGCCGTCGCGGCTGCGCATCGCCAGCGCTCCGGCGATACCGCCACACATGCCGGCGCAATGACCGCTGGCGGCCAGTCCTGCGACCAGCGCCGCGCCGAGGCTGAGGGAAGCTGGGTCGGGTGTCATGGTTCGTCCTTCGGGCGCTCGTCGTCCTTGAGCACGGTCCAGCCCGGACTGTCGAGGTCGTCGAACTGGCCGTTGCCGACGGCCCAGAA
>PDVJ01000341.1_pt1 | contig 15473 bp, 26 predicted proteins | sample 1369811 | NCBI WGS metagenome assembly PDVJ01 (sample SAMN07795376, study PRJNA414565) | Alkali sediment metagenome, whole genome shotgun sequencing project. | reverse complement strand
ACTTTACCAACTGCAACTGTTGTTGCTGCATCGCCATAATAATTATTTTTAAGAACACCTACATCCAGAGATATTATATCTCCTTCTTCAAGTTTATCCTGACCAGGAATTCCGTGAACAACTGCATCGTTTATCGAAGTGCAGACTGAACCAGGAAATCCAGGTAAACCTCCCTGCGAATATCCTTTGAATGCCGGAATTGCATTGTTACTTCTAATGTAATCTTCTGCTATCCTATCCAATTCAAAAGTTGTAATACCAATCTTAACATTACTGCTAACTAAACGAAGCGTCTCTGCAACTACCTTACAACTCTCTCTAATAAAATCAATTTCTTTTTGAGTCTTTATTAAAATCACAACCTGAATTTATCTGCGTCCTCTGAGTTTACCTGACTTCATAAATCCATCATAGTGCCTCATTAACAAATGCGATTCAATCTGCTGTAAAGTATCAAGAGCAACACCTACTATAATCAACAAGCTTGTTCCTCCAAAAAATTGGGCAAATTGTGGTGATACATCAAATATGGAAATAAAAGCAGGAAGAATTGCAATTATTGCAAGAAATATGGAACCAGGTAAAGTAATTTTCGTTAAAATATTATCAATGAACTCTGAAGTTTGCTTTCCAGGTCGAATACCGGGAATAAATCCACCTTGTTTCTTCATATTATCAGCAACGTCTTTTGGATTAAAAGCTATTGCAGTATAAAAATATGTAAAGAACACTATCATAAGTGCGTAGATGGTAGAATATACCGGAGAATCATAAACAAAATAAGTTGATACGCTCTGTAAAAATTCGTTATCAGGGAAAAATGATAAAAAAAAATTATCGGCATCACACCTGCCGTGTTAACTCTTAAAGGAATATACTGGGTCACTCCGCCATAAATTTTTCTTCCGACAACTCTTTTTGCGTACTGCACAGGTATTCTTCTTGTTCCTTGAGTTACAAGAACAACTCCGGCTATGATAAAGAACATAAAAACTAAAATAATAATTTCAATTATAATCGACCTCTGCCCGACACTTATCAATCGTATCTCATCAAAAATAGCATGAGGGAATCTTGCTATAATTCCTATAAAAATTATGAGAGATATTCCGTTGCCAATTCCTCTTTCGGTTATCTGTTCTCCCATCCACATCATAAAGACAGTACCGGAGGTCAAAATAATAATTGTTGATAGAACCCAGGTAAATCCACTCACAGTTTCAGGAACAATTGGCATACCCTGAACCTGAATATTCAGCAATCTGATGGTAACACCCCACGCCTGCATACCAGAAATGGCTACAGTTAAGTATCTGGTCCATTGAGTAATTTTCTTTCTGCCTTCTTCACCTTCCTGCTGAAGTTTTTGCAAATAAGGCCAAACGGCTCCAAGCAGCTGCAAGATAATAGAGGCTGAAATGTAAGGCATTATACCAAGTGCAAATATTGCTGCATTTGAAAACGCACCGCCAACAAAAAGATCATACAACCCGAACAAGTTGTCGCTGGTTGCATTTTTCATGCTTTCAGCCAGGAGTGTTGTATCAACACCCGGGATAGTAATATGTGAACCTAACCGAACAAGAAATAATATAGCCAGCGTATAAAAAATTCTCTGGCGAAGTTCGTGTATTTTAAAGATGTTCCGGAAAGTATCTGTAAGTCTCGACATTTAATACCGCATTAGATTAACTTTATTGAACCGCCAGCTGATTCTATTTTTTCCTTAGCACTTTGGCTTATTGCATTAACCTCAAGGTTTAATTTTGCTTTAAGTTCGCCTTTGCCCAAAATTTTAACTGGTTTCTTTAAACTGGATATCAAACCCAGATTTTTTAATTCTTCCAAATTGATAACTTTTTCAATTTTATTTTCGTTGGCTATTCTTTGTAAAGCATTAAGATTAACAATCTGATAGGTCTGCTTGAAAATATTCGTAAATCCGAATTTAGGAATTCTTCTCTGCAGAGGCATCTGACCGCCTTCAAACCAGGCTCTTGACTTTGAACCAGAACGTGAACGCTGCCCATTCATACCTCTTGTAGCCTGAGTACCGTGTCCGGATCCTTCTCCTCTTCCAACTCTTTTCCGTTTCTTCCTTGAGCCTTCAGCGTATTTTAAATTACTTAGAATATCCATTTAAATTTCCTTATTCTTTTACTTCTTCAACTTTAACAAGATGAGTAACTTTATTTATCATACCTCTAATCTGCGGAGTATCGTTATGAATCCTTTCCCAGTTAGGTCTTCCCAAACCCAGAGCTTCGATAATCTTTTTCTGTTTCTCGGGTCTGTCTATGATACTTTTAGTTTGTGTTATTTTTATCTTAGCCATAAAACCTCTTAAGAAGCAAATATTTCCTGAATAGTTTTTCCTCTTTTGTTCGCCATTGATTTAGCATCAATTTGCCTGAGCAATCCATTCAATGTTGCTTTTACCTGATTGTGAGGATTACTCGAACCAAGAGATTTTGTTAATATATCCTGAACACCAGCAGCTTCCAGAACTGCTCTAACACCACCTCCGGCAATAAGACCGGTTCCGGGTGACGCTGGTTTTAAAAGCACTTTACCAGCTCCATACTTACCAATTATTTCGTGTGAAATCGTTCCTCTCCGAACGGTGACCTTCACAAGATTTTTCTTTGCATCATCAATTCCTTTTGATATTGCATCGGTTACTTCGTTAGCTTTACCCAGACCAACTCCAACAATTCCATTTCCATCACCAACGACAACAATAGCGTTGAAGCTGAATCTGCGTCCGCCTTTAACAACTTTAGCAACACGATTGATGTGAACAACTTTTTCTTTTAATCCGTCTGTTTCAGTGGATTTAACTCTTTTCAAATTTATCTCCTAAAAAACTTTCAATAAAAAAATGGAAGCTGCCGGGAGAGGATTCGAACCTCTGCAGACGCCTCCAAAGGGCGCAGTCCTACCGTTAGACGACCCGGCAATAAACATTAAAATACAAGTCCTCCCTCGCGGGCACCATCAGCTAAAGCTTTAACTCTGCCATGATATCTAAAACCACCTCTGTCAAACACAACATTCTTAATGTTTTTTTCCAATGCTTTTTTTGCAAGCATGTTACCGATCAGCTTACTTTTATTTGTTTTTCCTTTAATTGATTTTACTTCAGCTTTTACTTCTTTAGCTAAACTGGAAAATGCAACCAAAGTGTTCCCTGTTGAATCGTCTATAATTTGAGCATAAATATTATCGAGACTTCTGTAAACAGAAAGACGCGGCTTTTCTGTTGTTCCAGAAATCTTTTTTCTTATTTTAATTTTTGCTCTTGTTCTTGATGTTTTCTTTTTCATTACAAATAAAACTCCTAAAAATTATGCTCCAGCAGTCTTTCCGGCTTTTCTGATAATTCGTTCATCTGAATATTTAATTCCTTTACCTTTATAAGGTTCGGGTTTTCTGAACGATCTGATTTTAGCTGCGACAAGCCCGACTAACTCTTTATCATTGCCAGATATTATTATTTGTGTCGGAGCTGGCACTTCAAGCTTTACAACATCAGGCGGAACAAAGTAAATTGGATGCGAATAACCGATATTCAGTAACAAATTTTTTCCTTTAAGTTCAGCCTTGTAACCAACACCAACAATCTCAAGTGTCTTTTTATAACTTTCAGTTACTCCAATAACCATATTCTGAATTAATGCACGGGTTAATCCATGCAAAGCTCTTGATTCTTTTAAGTCATCAGGTCTGCTGAACTTTATTTCACTGTCAACAATCTCAGCTTTAATTGCAGGATGAATTGTTCTGTGAAGTTCGCCTTTAGGTCCTTTAACCTTAATTACCTGACCTTCCAAACTAATAGTGACGCCTTTTGGAATCTCTACCGGCTTTTTACCTATTCTTGACACTCTTTAATCTCCGACTTTTAAATTTTACCATATATAACAAATTACTTCGCCACCAACGAGATGCTGCCTTGCATCCTTGTCAGTCAATAAACCTTTGGGAGTAGAAATAACTGCTGAGCCAAGTCCATTTAATACTTTCGGCAGCTTATCAGCTGATCTATAAACGCGCAAACCTGGTTTACTAATTCTCCTCAAACCGGTAATTGCCGGTATTCCATTTTTATATTTTAGAACAAGGTTTATTTTTTTCTGCTTATTATCATCGATTATTTCGTAATCAATTATATAACCTAAATTCTTTAGAATTTCTGACAATCCGATTTTGGTTCTTGATGCCGGAATTTCAACACGCACTTTTTTAGCTTTAGCAGCGTTTCTAATCCGAGTTAAATAATCTGCAATTGGGTCTGTAACTGGCATTTAAAATTTCTCCGTTTACCAACTTGATTTTTTTACACCTGGAATTTCACCCCTCAGGGCCATTTCCCTGAAGACCAATCTCGAAATTCCAAATTTTCTGTAATAACTTCTTGCTCTTCCTGTAAACATGCAGCGGTTTTTCAATCTTACAACAGAAGAATCCCGTGGAAGTTTTTGAAGCTCTTCGTAATCTCCATTAGCTTTAAGTTCCTCACGTTTCTTCCTGTACTTTTCATAAAGTCTGTGTCTTTTTTCTTCTCTGGCTATTAAGCATTTACGGGCCATTAAATCTCCTAAGCTTTTTTAATTTCTTTTTTAATGAAAGGCAAACCGAAAGATTTCAAAAGTTCGTAAGCCTCGTTATCAGATTTAGCTGAAGTAACAATTGTTATATCCATACCCAGAACTTTGGTAATTTTATCAACGTTTATCTCCGGGAAAATAATCTGCTCTTTGACACCCAGAGTATAATTTCCTCTTCCGTCAAAAGATTTATCCGACAATCCGCGAAAATCTCTAACACGTGGAAGAGCAACATTGATAAGCCTGTCAAGAAACTCGTACATTCTTTCTTTTCGCAAAGTTACCATTGCGCCGATGTTAACGCCTTCTCTTAACTTAAAGTTAGAAATTGCTTTCTTCGCTTTCCTGATGCTCGCTTTCTGACCTGTTATTGATTCCAGTTCTCTGACCGCTTCTTCAAGAATCTTAGGTTCGGTAACTGCAGCGCCAACTCCCATATTAACAACAACTTTCTCAATCTTCGGAACCTGCATAACGTTCCTATAGCTGAAAGTCTTCATCAATCCGGAAATTATTTCAGTGCGATAGTAATCAAAAAGTCTGGTTGGAATTTTAACATCCTTTTCAGTGGAAGGTTTTCCAGCTTCTTTTTTAGACTTCTCTTTCTTTTCTTTTGATTCTTTTACTTGTTTTTTTTCTGCCATCTGTATAACAATAATTTAAATTCTTATTGAATCATTTCGCCGCTTGCTTTAGCAACACGGGCAATTTTCTTTTTACCTGTTTTCTCATCAAGAATAATCCTTGACCCAACACGTGTTGGTTCATTTGATTTAGGATCAAGTATCATCACATTAGAAGCATGTATAGGTGCTTCTTTTTCAAGGATTCCTCCCTGCGGACTTTTCCGGTTTGGCTTTGTATGCCTTTTCCGAAGATTTATTCCTTCAATGATAACTCTGTATTTAGCCGGAAATACTTTCAGCACTTTTCCGGTTTTTCCGCGGTCATTTCCGGAAACAACCATAACCATATCATTTTTTCTGATTTTCATAATTAACCTTTTATAATACTTCGGGTGCTAATGAAACGATTTTCATAAACTGTTTATCTCTCAGTTCGCGCGCAACAGGACCAAAAATACGTGTACCTCTTGGCTCGTTCTGAGGATTTATAAGCACTGCTGCATTCTCATCAAATCTTATGTATGAACCGTCTTTTCTTCTTACTTCTTTTTTCGTTCTCACTATAACCGCTCTTGAGACTTCACCTTTTTTAACTGTTCCATTCGGCATTGCAGTTTTCACACTAACTACAATTGTATCGCCAACAGTAGCATATCTTCTTCCGCTTCCACCCAATACCCGGATGCATCTAACTTTCTTCGCACCCGAATTATCAGCCACATTCAGATTTGTTTCTTCCTGTATCATCGCTAGTGTTTCTCCTGCCTACTTGGCTTTTTCAATAATTTCGACTAAGCGCCATCTCTTCTTCAAGCTGAGCGGGCGTGTTTCCATAATTTTCACTTTATCACCTAAATTACATTCCCTTTTTTCATCGTGAGCCATCAGCTTGGTAGTCTTCTTAAAATATTTTTTATAAATAGGATGAGCAACTTTTCTTTCAATTGCAACTGTAATTGTTTTATCCATCTTATTGCTTACAACAACACCAATCCTGGTTTTTCTCAATCCGCGCGTTTCCATCTTTAAGCCTTAGCTCCTTTCACTGAAGTGCCTGCTGATTGTAATTCTCTTTCCTGAAGAACTGTTCTCAACCTTGCGATATCTCTTTTCACATTTTTTATTTTCGATGTATTTGTCAATTGCTTTAACTGATGAGAGAACCTCAAGTCAACAAGACTCTGTTCTTCTTCTTTTATTCTCTGAATTATTTCTTCAGTTTTCATTTCTTTAATTTCATGAATCTTCATTTCAAAGTCCTCAGCTTATTCAAAATCTGGTCTTGAAACCACTTTAGTTTTAACCGGCAGCTTGTGCGAACAAAGCCGAAGTGCATCATTTGCCATTTCTCTTGTAACACCGGATACTTCAAAAAGAATTCTTCCCGGCTTAACAACTGCAACCCAAAACTCAGGTGCACCTTTTCCTTTACCCATTCTAGTTTCAAGAGGTTTTTTAGAAACTGGTTTGTCAGGAAATATTCTGATCCAGACACGACCGTCTCTTTTCATTTTTCTTGAAAGAGCAACACGACAAGCTTCAATTTGCCTACTGGTAATCCAGGCCGGCTCTAAAGATTTTAAACCAAAATCTCCAAAAGCAACTGAGCTTCCGCGTTTCGCGTTACCTTTTCTTCTGCCTCTATGTGCTTTTCTAAATTTTACTCTTTTCGGCATTAACATAATGTTAGCTCCTGCTCAAAATTATTCCATAGCTCTTTTACCGAGGATTTCTCCGCGGCAAATCCACACTTTAATTCCTATTGAGCCATAGATAGTTTCTGCTCTGCCATTTGCATAATCTATATCAGCTCTTAATGTGTGAAGCGGTATTCTACCATCTTTATATTGTTCAGTTCTTGCGATTTCAGCTCCGCCTAATCTTCCGCCACACTTAATTCTTATACCTTCGGCTCCCATTCTCATCGAAGCTGTAATTGCCATCTTCATTGCTCTTCTGAAGGAAACTCTTCCTTCAATCTGACTTGCGATATTCTCTGCAACGAGATATGAATCGAGTTCAGGTCTTTTAATTTCTGAAATCTGAATCTTAACTTCTTTATTAGATATTTGTCTTAATTCTTCTTCAAGCTGTGTTATTTCCTTACCGCTTTTACCAATCACAACTCCAGGTCTTGAAGTATGAATATTTAATATTACACTCTTAGATGTTCTGTCAATAATTATTTTTGAAATACCGGCCTTCTTTAATCTGTTTCGTATGTAGCTACGAAGCTTTTCATCTTCCTTTAGCTTTGTAGCATAACTTTTACTCTCGTACCAATTCGAGTTCCAACCTCTTATTATACCAACTCTCAAGCCTATCGGATTAGTTTTCTGTCCCAAAAATTCCTCCTGAAATTATGCTTTTTTTGCAACGATAATTGTTAAATGACAGGATCTTTTTCTGATCCTGTATGCTCTGCCCTGAGGTGCAGGTGATATTCTTCTCAAAGTCGGACCTACATTCACATAAGCTTCCTTTACAAAAAGATCTGATGGTTCAACTCTTGATGTTTCTTCTTTATTATTAATAAGATTAGAAACTGCAGAACGTAAAGTTTTCTCTGCATCTTTAGATGAATGCTTTGGAGAGAAGTGAAGAATCTCCAATGCTTTATCTACTGATTCACCTCTTATCAGATCTACCACCAATCTCATTTTTCTAGGTGATGAACCTATAAATCTATTTATTGCTCTTGCTTCCATCGTACTTAATCTTCCTTAATTAACCAGCTTTGGCTGCTTTTTCTGCTTTAGTTCCCGGATGACCTCTGAAAATCCGGGTAGGTGAAAACTCACCTAGTTTATGCCCGACCATATTTTCTGTTATGAAAATGGGTATCATCTTATTACCGTTGTGAACAGCAATAGTATGACCAACAAAATCAGGTGTAATAATAGATGCACGTGACCATGTCTTAACTATTTTCTTTTGATTAGCATCATTAAGCTGCTTGATTCTCTGAAGCAGTTTATAATGTATAAAAGGTCCTTTTTTTACGGAACGAGGCATAAGCTAAACCTAATTTTTCCTTCTTTTAATAATGTATTTATTAGATGGATTTTTTCTTTTCCTGGTTTTCAATCCTTTTGATTTCTGTCCCCATGGAGATACAGGATGACCGCCGCCTGAAGTTTTACCTTCACCGCCACCCATCGGGTGATCAACAGGGTTCATCGCAACACCTCTAACGTATGATCTCTTGCCAAGCCAGCGTGATCTTCCGGCTTTACCAAGACTAATATTTTCGTGTTCCGAATTTCCAACCATCCCATATGTTGCCAAACAATTTACATTTATCATTCTTACTTCACCTGAAGGCATCTTCAACTGAGCGAAGTTTCCTTCTTTTGCCATTAACTGCAAAGAACTTCCGGCACTTCTTCCAAGCTGACCACCTTTGCCAGGTTTAATTTCAACGTTATGAACAAAGCTTCCTAAAGGCATTTCTTTTAACGGTAAAGTATTTCCAACAGAGATTTCACTTCCGGAACCTGAAGCAATTTTATCTCCAACCTTTAAACCATTCGGAGCAATTATATATCTCTTTTCTCCATCAGCATAGTGAAGCAATGCTATTCTAGCTGATCTGTTTGGATCGTATTCAATAGAAAAAACTTTTGCAGCAATACCGTGTTTATCTCTTTTAAAATCTATTATTCTATAACGTCTCTTATGGCCGCCTCCAATATGTCTAGCTGTAATTCTGCCGAGATTATTTCTGCCGCCTGATTTTCTTAAAGAAACAGTCAAAGACTTTTCGGGAGTTGACTTAGTTATCTCTTCAAAAGTATAATTACTTTTATGTCTTGTTCCCGGCGTTACTGGTTTTAATTTTTTTATTCCCATTTACTTACCTGTTCTTATAAGCTAAACTGCTTCGAATAGCTCAATTTTTTCACCTTCTTTAAGGGTGATAATTGCTTTTTTATATTTTGCTGTTTTCCCTGTAAATCTTCCGCTTTTTCTAAACTGTGTTTTCATCTTTCCAGCATGAGTTATAGTTTTAACATCTGTAACGTGAACATTAAACTTTACTTCAATTGCTTTAGCAATCTGAATTTTATTTGCTTTTGGATTTACTAAGAATCCATATTTACCTTTATCTGCAGTTATATTTGTCATCTTCTCTGTAATCAGAGGACTTATTAATATCTGGTGCATATTACTTCACCGCCTTTTCTTCATTCTCGCTGAACGTTTTTGATATAGCCTCAACAGCAGTATGCTGAAGAACTAAAATCTGATTATTCAGAATATCATAAGTAGATGCTTTGCTTGCTTCCATCACACTAACTTTACTAATGTTCCTGCCTGATTTATAAAGATTAGTGTCATTCTTTCCTGTTAAGAGAAGAATCTTTTTGCCATCAAGCTTAAGTGATTCCATCATCGAAATAAAATCTTTTGTCTTCGGCTTATCGAAAGAAAAATCTTCGACAACAATTAACTGCTCATCTTTAGCTTTATAACTAAGCGCAGACTTCCGTGCAAGCTGCCTAACTTTTTGAGGAAGTTTCTGCCTGTAATCGCGTGGACGAGGACCGAATATGGTTCCGCCACCAATCCATATAGGAGAACGCGTTGTACCTGCTCTTGCAGTTCCTCTTCCTTTTTGTCTCCAGGGTTTCTTTCCACCGCCGCTTACTTCTGATCTTTCTTTTGCTTTATGTGTTCCCTGTCTCTGATTGGCAAGAAATGCTTTTACAGAAAGATAGATTGCATGATCATTTGGCTGAATGCCGAAGATCCCATCATCAAGTTTTACTTTCTTACCTGAAGGTTTTCCGTCTATTTTTAATATCTCTAATGTCATGATTATTCAGCTATTAATTCTTTTTTATAAGCCTATGGCTTAATCAATTCAACTATTGAATTTATTGATCCCGGAACAGCACCTTTGACCATTATCAGATTATCCTCGGGAATAATTTTAATTACTTTAAGATTACGAACTGTAACGTTTTCAAAACCTTTTCTTCCTGCCATCTTCATACCTTTAAAAACTCTTGAAGGATAAGAGCTTGAGCCAATTGAACCCGGAGCTCTTAATCTATCACTTTGTCCGTGAGTTGTTCCGCCAACTCCACCAAAATTGTGACGCCTCATTACTCCCTGAAATCCTTTTCCTTTGCTCTTTCCTCTTACTTTAATGATTTCGCCTTCTTTGAAAAAATCAACTTTAATATCGTCACCAATCTTCAAGTTGCTTGTATCAAAGCCTTTGAATTCCTTCACAGTTTTGAGAGGAGTAAGACTATTTTTCTTATACTGTCCTAATACCGGTTTACTAACATGTTTTTCTTTCTTCTCTTCGAAACCAATTGCAACGGCAGAATAGCCATCCTTCTGTTTATCACGAACAGAGACAATTTTACATGGTCCTGCCTGAATAACAGTAACAGTTACTAAATCACCTTCAGCATTAAAGATGCTAGTCATTCCTATTTTTTTACCTAAAATTCCCGGCATATCAAACTCGGTTTTAAATTATAACTTAATTTCTATATCAACACCCGCCGGAATATCAAGCTTACTTAATGAATCGACGGTTTTATTATTTGAATTATGAATATCAATTATTCTTTTGTGTGCACGTGTCTCAAACTGCTCTCGTGATTTTTTATCAACATGAGGAGATCTCAGCACTGTATAAATAGTTTTACGTGTCGGAAGAGGAATTGGACCTGAGACCACAGCTCCAGTACTTCTGACCGTTTTAATGATCTTCTCGGTTGACTTATCAATCAATATATGATCATAAGATTTCAACTTAATTCTTATTTTCTGACCAGCCAATTAGAAACTCCTTTTATTTAACACAAGCGAAAAGGGAGATTAGATACTCCCTTTTCTAAAAAAGAATATTTATTAATTATTTATAAATCTTTGTTACGACACCAGCACCAACGGTTCTGCCGCCTTCACGAATAGCGAATCTTAAACCTTCTTCCATAGCAATTTCAGAAATCAATTCCACCTTAAGCTTAACATTATCACCGGGCATAACCATTTCAGTACCTTCTGGAAGACTAGCAACTCCAGTTACGTCAGTAGTTCTGAAATAGAACTGTGGTCTGTAACCATTAAAAAATGGTGTGTGTCTTCCACCTTCGTTCTTAGATAAAATATAAACTGATCCATCAAAAACTGTATGAGGAGTAATTGAACCCGTTTTTGCTAAAACCATTCCTCTTTCAATTTCATTTTTATCAACACCTCTGAGCAATATTCCTGCGTTATCACCAGCCATTGCTGATTCAAGTTCTTTCCTGAACATTTCGATTCCGGTAACAACTGTCTTCTTGTGAATGCCAAGACCGATTAGTTCGACTTCCTCCTGAATTTTCACTTCGCCTCTTTCCACTCTACCAGTAGCAACTGTACCACGACCGGTGATTGAGAAAACGTCTTCAACAGGCATCAAGAATGGTTTCTTAGTTTCTCTTTCAGGTATTGGAATATATGAATCAACTGCATCCATAAGTTTCCAGATACACTCTAGAGCAGGATCTTCAACCTTTGAATCAGGATTTGATACAACCTCAAGAGCCTTTAAAGCTGAACCTCTGATAATAGGAATATCTTTTCCCTGAAATTCATAAAAGGTTAAAAGATCTCTCAACTCTTCTTCTACAAGGTCTAAAAGTTCAGGATCATCAACCATATCAACTTTATTCATAAATACAACTATTTTAGGAACGCCTACTTGTCTTGCAAGGAGAATATGCTCTCTGGTTTGAGGCATAGGTCCATCCGTAGCAGCCACAACCAGAATAGCACCATCCATTTGTGCAGCACCGGTAATCATGTTCTTTACATAGTCCGCGTGGCCAGGACAATCTACGTGAGCGTAGTGTCTTTTTTCAGTTGAATATTCCACGTGGGCTGTTGCTATTGTAATGCCTCTTTCTCTTTCTTCAGGTGCGTTATCAATACTATCAAAGGTTCTGATATCTGATAAGCCCTTCTTGTTAAGAGCCATTGTGATGGCGGCAGTTAATGTGGTTTTACCATGATCCACGTGACCAATTGTTCCAACGTTAACGTGCGGCTTACTTCTGTCAAATTTTGCTTTTGCCATCGGTTTCTCCTTTTAATTTTGTTCCTTTTTTTGTTTATTCATTGTTAATTATACTGCTGTTGATTTCTTACCTAATGATTTTTCAGCTATCTCCTCGGCAATTGATTGAGGTACTTGCTGATAGTGATCAAACTGCATTGAGTAAATAGCTCTTCCTTGTGACATTGATCTTAAGACTGTTGCATATCCAAACATCTCAGAAAGAGGTACTAGTGATTTAATAACCTGGGCATCTTTCCTTGCATTGAAGCCCTCAATTTTTCCTCTTCTAGAATTAAGATCTCCCATAACGTCTCCCAAATAATCTTCAGGTGTAACTACCTCAACTGACATTATAGGTTCCAATAATATGGGTTTAGCTTTCTTTGATCCACTCTTAAATGCCATTGATCCGGCAACTTTAAATGATAACTCATCTGAATCGACATCGTGATATGAACCATCGTACAACTTGGCTTTAATATCAACTACCGGGAAGCCAGCAACTACACCGTTTCTCATTGCTTCCTGAATTCCGGCAGATACTGGTTGAATATATTCTTTTGGAATTGATCCACCGACAATAGCATTTATGAACTCGAAGCCTTTTCCAGATTCGTTAGGTCCTAATTCAATTTCAACGTGACCGTATTTACCGCGTCCGCCAGACTGTTTAATAAACTTACCTTCAGCTTTAACTGTCTCTGTAATAGTCTCTCTATATGCTACCTGGGGTTTACCAATATTTGCTTCAACTTTAAATTCTCTTTTCATTCTGTCAACAAGAATTTCCAAATGAAGCTCGCCCATTCCGCTGATCAAAGTTTGTCCTGTTTCTTGATCCACATTAACTCTGAATGTGGGATCCTCATCCGAAAGCTTTGAAAGCGACTCAGATAATTTATCCTGGTCAGCTTTAGTCTTCGGTTCAATTGCAATTTGTATAACAGGTTCCGGAAATGTTATTTTTTCTAGAATAATTGGATCGTCTTCTGAACATAAAGTATCGCCAGTCCGTGTATGTTTCAATCCAACTACAGCAGCAATATCTCCTGCTTTAACTTCAGTAATATCTTCTCTATGATTAGCATGCATCTGTAAAAGTCTTCCGATTCGTTCTTTCTTCTGACTTACTGAATTATAAACATAAGATCCTGCATTTAAGACTCCCGCATAAACACGGAAAAAACATAATTTGCCAACATATGGATCATTCATTATCTTAAAAGCAAGCGCAACGAATTTTTCTTTTTCATCAATTTTCCGAGTTACCATGTCGTTAATTCCAACATGGTGAGCTTCAATTTCTTTAAAGTCAATTGGTGATGGAAGTAAATCAACTACGTAATCGAGTAGTTTTTGAACTCCTTTATTCTTAAAAGCTGATCCGCAGAGAACAGGAATTATTTTTGATTGAATAGTTGCCTGTCGAAGTACTGCAAGCACTTCAGCCGGAGAAATTTCTTTACCTTCCAGATATTTTTCTAACAATGTATCGTCAACATCGGAAACAGCTTCGAGCATTTGAGTTCTGTACTTGTTTGCAATTTCCAACAAGTCCTGCGGAATAGGAATCTCATGGAATGTAGCTCCGAAGGTTTCTTCGTGATACATTCAATCTGTCCTTCATCATCTGAACTGCATTATAAAAATCTGCACCAACTCTATCTACTTTATTAATGAATGCAATTCTTGGAACACCATACTTATCCGCCTGTCTCCACACAGTTTCAGACTGTGGTTCAACACCACCAACAGCACAGAACAAAGCAACAGCTCCATCTAAAACTCTTAATGATCTTTCAACTTCAACTGTAAAATCAACGTGACCTGGTGTGTCAATAATATTTATCTGATGCTCATTCCAGTAACAAGTTGTTGCTGCACTGGTGATAGTAATTCCACGTTCTTTTTCCTGTTCCATCCAGTCCATAACTGCAGCACCATCGTGAACTTCTCCGAGTCGATGCAATTTACCGGTGTAGAAAAGAATCCGCTCAGTCGTAGTGGTTTTACCCGCATCGATATGCGCCATAATTCCAATGTTTCTTACACGGTCTATTTTTGTTCTTGGTACCATAATTTCTTAAATAATTCCTACCACTTAAAGTGAGCAAAAGCTTTGTTTGCTTCCGCCATCTTATGAGTGTCATCTTTCTTCTTAACAGCTGAGCCTTCATTATTTGAAGCAGCAATCAGCTCCTGAGCGAGTTTTTGCGACATTGTTTTATCGCCACGCTGACTTGCATAAGTTTTTATCCATCTCATTGCAAGTGCAGTTCTTCTTTCAGGTCTTACTTCGCTAGGTACCTGATAAGTAGCTCCGCCGACTCTTCTGCTTCTTACTTCAATAATCGGTTGAACATTAGATAACGCCTGTTTAAAAACTTCTAAACCTGGCTTTTTTATTTTTCCTTCAATGATATCAAATGCACCATAAATAATTTTTCTTGCTGCTGATTTCTTACCTTCATTCATCAAATCTTTTTTCTGCTCTTCTTTTTCTCATACGTCATTACGATTTAGGTTTTTTAGCTCCATATTTAGATCTTCCTTTTTTTCTATCTTCAACACCACTTGTATCCAGTGTACCGCGGATTATGTGATATCTAACACCGGGTAAATCCTTAACACGGCCACCCCTGATCAGGACAATCGAATGTTCTTGAAGATTGTGTCCCTCCCCAGGTATATAAGCAGTTACTTCCATATGATTAGTTAACCTCACTCTGGCAACTTTTCTAAGTGCTGAATTAGGTTTCTTAGGAGTAGTTGTGTATACTCGTGTGCACACACCTCGCTTTTGCGGACAAGCACTTAAAGCTGGTGCCTTCTTTTTTGCTAATATCTGAACTCGTCCTTTTCTAACGAGTTGATTAATAGTTGGCAATACTTTCTCCTAAGTTTAATTCATATTAAAAAATTCGGATTTCAAATATACTTCTTCATAACAATTAAGTCAAGAAATTCAAACACTTCAAAATCCTATTCAACACCACTTTCTTCAGTCTTAAGTTCTCCCTCTTTTACCTCCGAAGCGGCCTCTTCGTCAATCTTTAATGACACAACTCTATACTTTTTAAGCCCTGTTCCAGCAGGAATAAGATGACCCATAACGATGTTTTCTTTTAGCCCGATCAATCGGTCAATTTTCGCCTGAATTGCAGCATT
>PDVJ01000340.1_pt1 | contig 15474 bp, 11 predicted proteins | sample 1369811 | NCBI WGS metagenome assembly PDVJ01 (sample SAMN07795376, study PRJNA414565) | Alkali sediment metagenome, whole genome shotgun sequencing project. | reverse complement strand
TGGATATAAAGCCACAGGCCCGGCCGTTCGCCGGCGACCGTCTCGAGCCTAGCCGTCTTGACGTCGATCGCCTCGAAGAACTTCCGGGCCGATGAGTACTGCATGACCGGTTTGCCGCCGCCGGGCGTCGCCCCGTCCCCGTTCCAATGTCGGATGAGCGGGCCGAAGTCGGTCGGCTGGGAGAAATCGACCGAATTGAGGAGCGGATACTCGGCCGGCAGTCCCCGGCTCGCGTAATAGCCCGCCCACTTGTCCACTTTCGCCTGGATCGTCTTCGCCCCTTCGGCCGGCGGCGCGTTCAGGTAGGCCGCGGCATTGCCGTAGTGGCCGGGGGAATAGGCCAGGACGGAGCTGCCGTCGGGACTGGCCCAGCGGTAGAAGCCCTCGTGGTAGCGGCTCATGAGGAGATAGGGGATGCCGGCCTTGGCCAGGATCTGCGGCATCTGGGCGGCCCGGCCGGGCACGTCCGGATTGAAATAGACCTTGGCGTCGGCGCCGGGGAAGGTCTTCTTGAGCCAGAGGCGCCCGAAATACGCCTGGCGGATGAGCTGCTCTCCCGAAAGAAGCGATTCGTAAGGCTGATTGTATGTGGCCCCCCATTCCATCCGGCCCTCGCGAGTCAAGCGGCCGATCTCCTCGGCCCGGTCCGGATGGCGCTCCAGGTACTCGGCCAGGTTGAGCATGTTCTCCATGGTGAAGGAATAGGCGGGGTCCTTGGCCATCATGGCCAGGGCCGGGGTGATGCAGTTCGTGTCGCGGAAGACGATGCACCTCTCCGGCGAGTCCATCCAGGCGATGTCCTGATGGCTCGATGAGATGATGTGCAGCTTCGACGGTCCCTTCATGGTCTCCTCGCTTTCGGCGCCCGGCCGGGCCGCGGATCCGTGGCCCGACCCGGCGATGGCGATGACGATGAGGGCGGCGAGCGCCCGGCGCGTGGTGATCATCGATGCCTCCTGGCGGTCGTGAGTGCCGATCCGGGCGGCCTCACCGTCCGCTCCCGAGGACGGAGAGGTCGGGCCGGAGGAGCCGTCCGATCGACGGTTCGTCCATGTTCTCCGCCGTGGCCAGGACGACGGCCGTGGCCACGGCCTTTTCGTAGGGTTCGCCCCTCAGGTGGGCCACGGCGGCCCTCAGGCTCTGATAGCCCATGGCGAAGGGGTCCTGGAGGACGAGGCCCTGGAGGTCGCCTTTGCCGAGGGCTTCGACGAGCTTGGCCGAGGAGTCGAAGCCGATGTGGACGATCTTCCCCGACAGGCCATGGTCCTGGAGGGCCCGAAGGCAGCCGAAGGTCGTCGATTCGTTGGGCGTGAAGACGGCGTCGACAGGGCCGAAGCGGGCCAGCAGGTTCTCCATGGTCTGATAGGCCCTCTCCGTCGAGGGGCCCGCGTACTGGTTCTCCGAGACGACCTCGATCCCCGGGAACTCGGCCCGCAGAGTGGCCAGGAAGCCTTCCTCGCGCTTCCTCGTCCCCTCGACGCCCTCGATGACCCGGACGAGGATCAGGCGTCCCCGTCCTCCCGTCAGCCTCCCGACGGCGCGGGCCGCGAGGACGCCGCCCTGCTCGTTGTCGGTCGAAACGAACGCGATGTGCTCGGTCCCGCTGATCGCGGTATTGAAGACGACGGTCGGGATGCCGGCCCGGCGCGCCTCCGCCACCGGCCGGAGGAGGGCCCGGTCGTCTATGGGCGAAAGCACGAGCGCGTCGACGCCGGAACCGGCCAAGGTCTCGAAGATCTGCATCTGTTCGTTGCGGTCGTCCTCCTTGAGCGGGCCTTTCCAGACGATGTCGACGTCGAGCTCGCGGGCCGCGGTCAGGGCCCCGGCGTGGACGGCCTGGCCGGCGGAGCCGCTAGGGCCGTCCCGGCGGCAGGCCGGAAAAGCGCAGAGGAGGCAAAATCCGAGGCCGGCCAGAAACAGCGGGGGAAGGATCCGACGGCGCCGGGCCTTCATGAGGGCGACTTGATCTCGATGAGCTCCCGCTCGAAGTCGAGGGGCGGTTTAGCCCGGAAGAACTCGCTGGTCTCCCATGGCGTCAGGGCCTTCGTCCCCGTGCGTCCGAAGCGGGTCTTGTCAAAGGCATAGCGGAAGACGACGGACATCTCGCCGCCCTGCTTCCAGTAGGATTCGAGCCGGGGGAAGCCGCCGTCGGTCTCGCGGCCGACGAAGATAATGGCCCCGACGATGATGCCCCGGCCGACGGCCCGGGTCACGTCGTAGACCAGCCACTGATAGCCGCCCGAGGCCGTGGGCACGGCGCAAAGGACGAACTTCTCGTCCCGGCCGTCGCCGTCGAGGTCGATCGGGACGGACCGGAGCGGGCTGCCATCGTCCTTTTCGAACTGCTCGCGGAGAGTGTCGGGGATCGTGTCGTCAGGCTGGGCGGAGCGCACGGAAAAGAACGTTTTCAACGGGAAGTCGCCGGGCGACGCCGCGTTCTGCCCCCCCGCAGGAACGCCGAGCAGAAGGCCGAGAAGGACGGCGGGCGCCTGGCGGAGGGGGAAAGAACTCTTCATCGACAGCAAGTATAGCCCGGGGTGGGCAAATGTCAAACCCCGCCCGGGGGCCCGAGGGTTTGACAACGGCGGTCCCATCTATACAATAGACTGCGGTCTGACGGAGTTTTGGGGCCCTGGCGGACCGGCGGTCCGGACGGGGAACGGAGGGATCATGAGAAAAGCCGCCTTTGCTGCCGCCGCGGCGGCGCTAGCCGCGGTCCTTTGCGCCTCTTTCGGCGCTTTTGGCGCTTCCGCCAGGCTCTCGCCCATGGAAGAGCTGGGAAAGAAGCTCTTTTTCGACAAGAACCTCTCGTCCCCGGCGGGGCAGGAGTGCGCGGTCTGTCATGGTCCTGCCGTGGGCTTCACCGGGCCGGACGAGCGGTTCAACAAGCTGGCCGGGGTTTATGAAGGGGCGGTCAAGGGACGATTCGGCAACCGCAAGCCGCCGGCCGCCTCCTACGCCGGCTGGAACCCCAAGCTGCGTATCGACGCGAACGGGGAGTTCGTCGGGGGGATGTTCTGGGACGGCCGCGCGACGGGCGATATCCTAGGCGACCCTCTGGCCGAACAGGCCATGGGGCCCTTCCTCAATCCCCTCGAGCAGAACATCGCCGACGCGAAGAGCCTGGTCCTGGCCGTGAAGCGATCCGCTTACGCCAAGCTCTTCGAACAGGTCTTCGGCGCCGGGTCCCTCGACGCGGAAAAGGACCCCGAAGGGACCTACGCCAAGATCGGCCGGGCCATCGCCGCTTACGAGAGGTCGGCGGAGCTCAATCCCTTCAGCTCGAAGTTCGACGCTTTTTGGCGCGCGGCGAGGGCCAAGAAGCTCGAGGTCGAGGCCATCGGCGAAGCCAACATCAAGGACTTCCGGGACCTCGGCCTGAACGAGGGCGAGCTCGCCGGGTTAATGCTCTTCAACACCAAGGGGCTTTGCGCAGTATGCCACGTCCTGACGCCGGTCGACGGGAATCCCCCGATCTTCGCCGACTATAAATACGACAACCTCGGCATTCCGAAGAATCCCGCCAACCCCTTCTACGGCCAGGACAAGGCCTTCAACCCCGACGGAAAGGCCTGGATCGACACGGGACTCGGCGGCTTCCTCGAAACCGTCGAAAAATACACGCCGCTGGCCGCCGCGAACATGGGCAAGCACCGGACCCCGACCCTGCGGAACGTGGACAAGAGACCCTCGCCGGGATTCGTCAAGGCCTACATGCACAACGGCTATTTCAAGACCCTCGAGGACGTCGTCCATTTCTACAATACCCGCGACGTCGCCGGGGCCGGCTGGGCCGCTCCCGAAGTCGCCGCCAACCTCAACAGGACCGAGATGGGCAACCTGGGCCTGACCCCGGCCGAGGAAAAGGCCATCGTCGAGTTCATGAAGACACTGACGGACAAATAAATTATCGATGGAGGAGAGAATGACAGGGAAAGACCAAGAGCTCAAGAGACGGGCCTTCCTGAAGACAAGCCTGACGGGGCTGGCCGCGGTCGGGGCCGTACCAGGCGCCGTCAAGGCGGCCGCCCTGGGCGCGGACGCGGCGGGGCGGACCTCCGAGGCGGCGGCCAAGCCGATCATCCGGACGCTCGGCAAGACCGGACTCAAGGTCCCGGTCGTCAGCATGGGCGTCATGAACGCCGACAATCCGGCCGTAGTCCAGGCCGCCCTCGAGGCCGGCATCACCTTCCTCGACACGGCCTGGGGCTACCAGCGCGGCCGCAACGAGCAGATGATCGGCGAGGTCGTCAAGGGCCGGCCCCGCGAGTCCTTCATGATCGCGACGAAGGTCCCCGGCGTGGGCCGGGACCGATCGATGCAGTCCTTGTCCCCCGCCGAGGCCGAGAAGACCTTCCTCTCCCGGTTCGACGAATGCCTGGCGCGCCTCGGGCTCGACCACGTCGAGGTCCTCTATATCCACAACAACACGGACCCTGCGCACGTCCAGAACGAGGCCGTCGCCGGGGCCATTCAGAAGATCAAGAAGGCGGGCAAAGCCCGCTTCATCGGGATCACCACCCACGGCAGCGAGCCGGCCGTCATAAGGGCCACGATCGGGATGAAGATCTTCGACGTCATCCTGACGGCCTACAATTTCCGGCAGGACTATGTCGCGGATATTCGCCAGGCCGTCGCCGAGGCGGCGGCGGCGGGCATCGGCGTCGTGGCCATGAAGACCCAGGCCGGCGTTTATTGGGACAAGGAAAAGCAGCAGCCGATCAACATGCGGGCGGCCCTCAAATGGGTCCTCAACGACCCCAACGTCGCTACGGCCGTCCCGGGCTTCACGACCTTCGACCAGCTCAAGGAGGACATGTCGGTCGTTTCCGACATCACCCTGACGCCCCAGGAGCTCAAGGACCTGCGGTTGGGCGAACAGGTGGCCGGCCTCTATTGCCAGCAATGCGGCCAGTGCGTCGCCGGCTGCCCGAAAAGCCTCCCGATCCCCGACCTGATGAGAAGCTACATGTACGCCTACGGCTACAGGAACCTCCAGGCCGCCCACGAGCTCGTCGGATCGCTCGACATCGCCGAGAACCCCTGCGGCTCCTGCGAGTCCCCGCGTCAGGGACATCAGCCGCCTCCGGGCCGTGCCCGGCGACTTTTTCGCATAGCCCCTCCGGTCCGCCCCTAATGGGGACACGTACCCGGTACGTGTCCCCTTTTTTTTGCCAAAAGATTTCGCTTGACAAGTGATATCACTATGATATTGTAGTGCTATTACAGGAGGTTTTCATGAAAGACATTCAGGAAAAAAAGATCTTCAGCGTCAACGGCTGGGTCATGGTCGCGGTCGACCTGGCGGTCTTTTTCTTCAGCGGCCGCTACTTCGTCACCCACGTGGACCGGGCGGGGACGACGGCGGGCATGATCGTCGCCGTCTTCCTGTCCATCCTCGCCTTCATGACCTTCGGACGAGTCCAAGGTCTTCACCTTCCTCGGCAAGTACGTCGGGTCGGCCCTGAACGCCGGGTTCTTCTGGACCAATCCGTTCGCCGTCAAGAAGAAGGTGACCCTGCGGATCTTCAACTTCAACAGCGAGACCCTCAAGGTCAACGACGCGCTGGGCAATCCCATCGAGATCGCCGCGGTCGTCGTCTGGCACGTCGTCGATTCCGCCAAGGCCCTGTTCAATGTCGAGAGCTACCAGAACTTCGTGGCCATCCAGAGCGAGACGGCCATCCGCCAGCTGGCGACGCATTTCCCATACGACGCCCACGACAAGGACACGGAGTCCCTCCGGGCCAACCCGGACGAGATCGCCGGAAAGCTCAAGAGCCAGGTCCAGAACCGGCTCGACGTCGCCGGCCTGCATGTCGTCGAGGCCCGCCTGTCCCATCTAGCCTACGCTCCCGAGATCGCCCAGGCCATGCTCCGGCGCCAGCAGGCCGAGGCCATCATCGCGGCCCGGCGGCAGATCGTCGACGGCGCCATCGGCATGGTCGAGATGGCCCTCAAGAGCCTCGAGACCCAGGGCGTCGTCAAGCTCGACGAGGAGAAGAAGGCGGCCATGGTCAACAATCTGCTCGTGGCCCTGGTCTCGGAGTCCGAGATGCACCCCATCGTCAACACGGGGACGCTCTATACCTGACGGAGAGCGATGAGCGATAAGAAGAAATTCCTTCTGCGGCTCGACGCCGCGCTCTACGACGCCCTGGAGAAGTGGGCGGCCGACGAGATGCGCAGCATCAACGCCCAGATGGAGTTCGTCCTCAAGGAGGCGGTCCGGCGGGCCGGCCGCCTCCGCGACGGACGGGAGGATAAGAAATGAAAACGCTGATCTGGGTCGCGCTTCTGGCCTTCGTCGCCCTCATCACCGTGCTGCTCGTCCTGTTCTGACGTTACTCCCGAACACGGCGGCTGCGGGGCGACGCCGAGGGAGGAGTGACACCGAAGCCGCCCGAACGTTGACTTCGCCTCTCTCCTGTTCTAAGTTGGAACGGATGCCGATCGCAGCTCCGTCAGGGGGAAGGCCGTGAAACGGGTCATCCAGGCCGCGCTCGTCCTGGCGTTCGCCGGGCTGGCCGTCATGGCGCTCTTCTACGGACGGGCGTGGCGGGAAGCCGAGAACAGGATCGACCCAAGAAGCCGGTCGCCTACACGATCATGCCGGCCCGGGGCGTGCGCGGCCCGATCACCCGGACCCTGGAGGTCGACGCCGTCGACCGGATCGCCTCGGACCTTCCCGTCGAGATCTCCTTCGACAACGGCCGGCGGACGACCACCACCACCGTCCATCCCGGGAAACCCTATTCGTTCCGCTATGACGAGAGCGATGTCATTCGGCTCTATCCCGGTTCCCACGGTCGCGAGGACGCCCCCGATCTGGCGCCGTTCGTGCCGCCGACGTCGTATACGACATCGGCTGCGGCGACGGCCGGATGGTCATCGCCGCGGCCAAGCTCTACGGGGCCCGGGGCGTCGGCATCGAGATCGACGCCGCCTTGATCGCCCAATGCCGGGCCGGGGCCGAGCGGGAGGGCGTCACGAAGCTTGTCCGCTTCCTCCAGACCGACGCCACCAAGGTCCCCCTGAAGGAAGCCACGGTCCTGGCCCTCTACCTCCTGCCGGAGTCCCTCGAGATCCTAGCCCCGCTTTTCGAGAGGGACCTCCGGCCCGGGACGCGCATCGTTTCCCATAATTACAGGATCCCCGGCTGGGACGCCCGTCACGTCCTGAACGAGACGCAAACGGACGAGAGGGGCAATACGCACATGATCCACCTCTACCGTATGCCGGGGACGTCGTGAACGCGACGATACGGTCCCTGGCCGGCTTCTGCCGCGATCACCCCCTCGAGGAAAAGGTGTTCGTCTGTCCCTCCTTCGTCGTCGGGCGCCAGATCGGCGAGGCCCTGGCCCGCGAGTCCGGGTCCTGGATCAACCTCCGTTTCGTCACCCTTCCCTCGCTGGCCTCGGAGATCGCGGCCGTCGAGCTCTCCCGCTCGGGGCTCCGGCTGGCCGCGGGGTCGGAGCTCCTGGTCTTCGTCGACGCGCTCTTCCGCGAGCTGAAGGACGGAGGACGGCTCGAATATTTCAAGGAGCTCCGGCCGTCTCCCGGGATCTCCCGGGCCTTGCTCCGGGCGATCGACCGGCTGCGCATGGAGGGCCTCACGAGCGGACGGATCGATCCCGGCCTTTTCGCGGTCGCCGCGAAAGGACGGGACATCGTCGCGCTGTCCGCTCTATATGAGAGCCGTCTGGAGGTCGCGGGGGGGATCGATCTCGCCGGTCTCTTCACGTTGGCGGCGGATGTAGCAGTCCGGTCAAACGACCGGGAAAAAGCGCAGGTCCTGTGCCCGGCCGACATGGCGCTCAGCCGGGTCGAGAAGGCCTTCCTCGAAGCGTCGGCCGGCGGACGGCTCGCCTTCGTCGGCCGCGACCCGGTCCACGGCCTCGAGCGTCCCCGCCATTTCCAGACCGCGGACGAGGCCGGTAGCCCCTCCCCGCCGGCGGCCGCCACGGACGCTGAACGTCTGACCTGGCTTTTCGACCCGAAGGGCGCTCCGCCGCCCTTCAATGACGGATCGGTCGAGATCTTCCGGGCCCTCGGGCCGATGAACGAGGCCCGCGAGGTCCTGCGCCGCATCGTCAGCGCCGGCGTCCCGTTCGACGACGTCGAGATCGTCTGCCCTCTCGGGCCGGCCTACGCTGCGGCTTTGCACCGCCTCTCCCTCCGGGCCGGCCTGCCGGTGACGTTCGCCGAGGGTCTGCCCCTGTCGTTGACGCGGCCCGGTCGGGTCCTGGAGGGGATCCTCGAATGGATCGAAGAGGACTTCCTCGCCTCCACCCTCTGCCGGCTCGTGGAGGCCCACGACCTGAGGCTTCCGTCGAGCGGTGCCGGCGCCGACATCCCGCCTCGATCCGCGAGCCGTCATCTTCAAAAGGCCCTGATCGGTTGGGGACGGGGGCGCTATATCAGCCGGCTCGAAGCCCTTCGCAAGAAAACCGAAGCGGAGGCCGAAGGGGCCGGATACGAGGCCGGGGAGGGGCGCTCCGAAGAGGAGCGGACTGTCCGGCGGCTCACCGCCGCGGAGATCGGCCGGCTCGTCGACGCCGTCGGCCGGCTCCTGGCTTGGATCCCCGACCTGCCGCGGAAGGGCCCCGTCCCGTTCGCCGAGCTCTGCCTCGGCCTGAGCGCCGTCCTTGAAGCGACCGCCGCGACCGGCTCCGACGTCCAGGAACGCGACGCCCAAGCCCTGCGCCTCATTGCGACCGAGCTCGGGGCCTTGGCGGGCGGTCTCTGGGACCGTGCCGCCCGGGACGTCCCCAGGCCTCCGGAGATCGGGCTCGAGGCGGCCCTCGACCGCGTCAGGACCGCCGTCTCCGCCCTCTCCGTCGGGGCTTCGGCGCCCCGTCCGGGCCATCTGCATGTTTCCGGCTTTTCTTCGGGCGGGTATTCGGGGCGGCCTCTGACCTTCGTCCTCGGCCTCGACGACTCCGATTTTCCCGGCCGCGGGCTCCAAGACCCCGTCCTCCTCGACGATGAGAGAGAGGCGCTCTCTCCGGGCCTGGCGACGACGGCCGACTCCCTCAGGGAGAGTGTCTATTCCATGGCCGTCCTTCTGGCTTCTTTGCGCGGCCAGGTGATCTTCAGCTTCCCGGCCTACGACATCCTCGAAGACCGGGCCTGCTTCCCGTCGTCGCTCCTTCTCCAGGTCCACCGGCTTCTCTGCGGCGACGACCGGAGGGACTACGCCAGCCTCGACGAGTCCGTGACCGCGGCCGCCGGGGCGGGGTTCCTGCCGGGCGGCCCGGACAGGGCCGTCGACGAAGCCGAGTGGTGGCTCGACCGCCTCGCGGGCCAAGGGCGGCTTTCCGGGGGCCTGGCCGCGGTCAAGAAACATTTTCCGGGTCTCGCCGGCGGCATCAGGGCGGAGGAAGCCCGGGCCGGGGAGCGCCTGACGGCCTATGAAGGCATCGTGCGGATCGACCGCCCGAGGTTCGACCCGCTCGTCAACGGCGACCTGGAGCTTTCGGCGTCGCGCCTCGAGAGCCTGGTCAAGTGCCCGTTCGGCTACTTTCTCCGCTATGTCCTCGGGATCGAGCCGCCCGAAGAGCTCGAGCCCGACCACTCCCGTTGGCTCGACGCCAAGGACAGGGGAAGTCTCATCCATGAGATCCTCTGCGCCTTCATGACCCGGATCGCCGCGGAAGGCGACAGGCCGGATCCTGCCCGTCACGGTCCCCTGATCCGGGAAGAGGCCCGGCAGGTCATCGCGGAGTGGGCCGAGAGCGTGCCGCCGCCGTCCCCGGGTATCTTCGAGAAAGAGTGCCAGGATATCGACCACGCCCTGTCCCTCTTCCTGACCGTCGAGGGCGCGCGGCCGGCCGGCGTCCGTCCGCTCTTGTTCGAGAAGAGCTTCTCCCGGGTCCCGGTCGAGATCGAGGGCGGGCGCTCGTTCCTCCTCAAGGGTTTCATCGACCGGATCGACCGGATCGGACCGGATACCTTCAGGGTCCTCGATTACAAGACCGGCAGCCCCCGCCGTTACCAGGACCTCACGGCGTTCGGCCAGGGCCGGATCATCCAGCACGCCCTCTATGCCGTCGCCGCCGAAAAGATCCTCGTCGCAGAGGGACTAGCCCGAGAGGCCCGCGTGACCGAGAGCGGGTACTTCTTCCCGACGCGCCGGGGCGAAGGGGGCGAGGTCATGGTCAAGGAATTCGATCGCCGGGCGTTCAGGGCCCTCCTCGCCGATATCCTGGCGCTCGTTTCAAAGGGCTTCTTCCCGACGTCCCTCAAGGACGAGTGCCGCACTTGCGATTTCGAGCCCGTCTGCGGCGGGGTCCCCGGCGTGACCAAGGGCAAGATCAAGGAGAATCCGGAGATCTTCGATGCCTTGGAAAGGCTGAAGGCCCATGACTGAGGCGAAGAAGGCCGTCCCGCTGACCGACCGGGCGTCCCGGGCCCGTATCTCGGACGATCTCGACACGACCTTCCTGGTCGAGGCCGGCGCGGGGTCGGGAAAGACGAAGAGCCTCGTCGACCGAATGATCGCCCTCATCGCCACGGGCCGGGCGACGATCCAGACTATGGCCGCCGTGACCTTCACCCGCAAGGCGGCCGCTCAGCTGAGGGGCCGCTTCCAGGTCGCCCTCGAGCGGAGCCTCGCCGACAAGACCGGACCCGGGGACAGGGCCTGGGGGCCGGGCGAGAAAGACCGGCTCCGGGCGGCCCTCCGCGATCTCGAGCAGGGGTTCGTCGGCACCATCCATTCCTGCTGCGCCAGGCTCATCCGGGAACGGCCGGTCGAATGCGGCGTCGATCCCGAGTTCGTGGAGATGGAAGAGATCGACGACGCCGTCTTCCGGGAGGCCTGCTGGCACGATTTCCTTCATGAAGCCCGGCTGAGGCCCGACGATCTCCTCGGCGACCTCGATGACGTCGGCCTCTCGCCCGAGGATCTGCGCGACGCCTTCGACGACCTCGCGATGTACCCCGAGGTGGAGCCCGCGCCGGGGCGCGCGGAGGCCCCCGATTACGAGACCGCCCGGGCCGGGCTCTAGGCCTTCATGCGGAAAGGCCCCCCTCCGGATGGGACGACCTTCAGTTCCTGATGCGCCGCCTGTTCGGCCGCAGGGAACGGCTGGGATTCAAGGACCACCGTCTCCTCATGGAATCCCTCGAGCTCCTCGAGGGGACCCCCCGCTATACGCTGAAATGTTGGCGCTCCAAAGAAGAGGTCGTCGGCTTCTGCGAGAACTTCGAGGCCTTCCAGGCGGGCACGGTCGCCCGGGCCCTCGGGGCCTGGCGGGAATTCCGGCACGCCAAGGCGCTGGCCTTCCTCACGCCCGCCCTCGAGTTCTATAAGGACCGCCGGAGGGAAAGGGCCAGGCTGAACTTCGGGGACCAGCTCCTCCTTGCGGCCGGCCTTCTCAAAGAGAACCCCGAGGTCCGGACCTATTTTCAGCGCAAGATCGGACGCATCCTCGTCGACGAGTTCCAGGACACCGACCCGATCCAGGCGGAGATCCTCTTCTACCTGACCGGCACCGACGTGGGCGAGAAGGATTGGACGCGGCTCCGGCCGTCGCCCGGTTCGCTCTTCCTCGTCGGCGATCCGAAGCAATCGATCTACAGGTTCCGCCGGGCCGATATCGACACGTACAATCTGGTCAAGCGGATGATCGTCGCGGGTGGGGGCGAAGTCCTCTCGCTGGTGACCAACTTCCGTTCGCTCGCCTGTATCGGGAGCTACGTCAACTCCGTCTTCGGCCCGAAGCCGGAGGGGGAAGCGGTCTTCCCGGCCGCCGCGACGGCCACCCAGGCCAGCTTCGCTTCCCTGGATACCGTCCGCGAGGCCTGCGTGCCGGCCGCCAACGGCGTCTTCAGGATCGCCGTTCCGAAGGTCCCCGGCAATTACGAGAAGCCCATGGCCCTGAAAGACGCCGAAGCCGTCTCCGGGTTCATCGGACGGGCCGTCGCGGGCGGCCTCCAGGTCCTGGAGAAGGGCCCCGCTGGGAAAGAGCGGCCCCGGCCGGCCAAGCCGGGGGATTTCCTCGTCCTCTTCCGCTACAAGAAGAACATGGACATCTACGCGCGGAGCCTCGAGGAGAGGGGCGTTCCCTACGAGATCTCCGGCAGCGACGCTTTTTCCGAGAGCCCGGACATAGCGGCCATCGTCGTCCTTCTCCAGGCGCTCAGGGACCCGGCCGATCCCGTCTTCACGGTCGCCGCCCTGCGCGGCGTCTTCTTCGGCGCGAGCGATCAGGACCTCCTCGATCACCGGGCCGCTGGGGGATCGCTGGCGTTCGCCGAGACCCTGCCGGAGGGTCCCGTGCCCGAATCCGTCCGCCGGGGCCTCGTCCTTCTCCGGGAATGGTGGGGCTGGACGAGGACGGCCCCGCCGTCGGTCGTTCTGGAGAGGATCCTCGAGTCCTCGGGCCTCCTCGGCTACCTCGTCTCGTCGGAGATGGGGAACAGCCGGGCCGGAAACGTCCTCAAGCTCGTCGAGATCGTCCGCGGCCTCGAAGCCGAGGGCACGACGTCATTCGCCTCGGTCGCGGATTTCGTCGCCGACACCGGCCGGTTGGAGGCCATCGAAGAGATGAGCCTGACGCCGGGACGCCGGGACGCCGTCCTCCTGATGAACCTCCACAAGGCCAAGGGTCTCGAGGCCCCGATCGTCATCCTGGCCAATCCCGCGGGCATGAAGGAGCGCGAGCCCGACAAGTTCATCGTCCGGACGAACGGGAGCCCGGGGCCGCGGCCGCGCCGAGCGGGGGAGCGCCCCCGCGGGTATTTCCTGTTCAAGAAGGGATCGGGATTCCGGCGTGTTCTGATCTCCCAGCCCGCCGGTTGGGCGGACGTGGTCGACCTAGCTGCCATGTACCAGGAAGCCGAAGAACACCGCCTGATGTACGTCGCCGCGACCAGGGCCAGGGACCTGCTGGCGATCAGCTCCTACGAAGTGGACCAGGGAGCGAAGAAGGCCTGGCGGGTCCTCGACGACGGGCTCCGCGACTCGCCCGCATTGCCGGCGCTCCCCGAAGAAGGGGCGCCGGCCTCCGCGCCGGGAAAGGTGATCATCTCGTCGCGTGACGTCGCCGGGATGCGGCGGAGGATCCGCGAGAGGATCCGGCCTGCTCCCCGGCGAGCGGGATCCCGCCGGCCGCGGCCGGGAATGGGGAACGGCCGTCCACTCTCTCCTCAATGCCCTCGGCCGGATCTGGACCCGGATGCCGCCTGGGTCGACAGGCCCGCCGGTCGGAGACGACGAACTTCTCGGGATGGCCGGCAACGCCCTCGCCGCCGTGGGCATGGGCCGCGAGGCGGCGGCGGAGCTCGCCTCGCTCGCCCGGGCCATCGTCCGCTCGGAGTTCTGGTCGAGGGCCATGTCCGCCGGCCGGAAGCACTTCGAGGTGCCTTTCTCGGTCCGGGTCGGGCCCAAGGACCGCGACTATGCCGGGCTCGCGAGCGCGGCCACGCTTGTCGCCCTCGGCGGGGCCAGACCCGTCGCCGTCGCCCCGGGGGCCCCGGTCCTGCTCTCGGGAGCGATCGACCTCGCGTTCTTCGAAGAGGGCGGCTGGGTCATCGCCGATTACAAGAGCGACCGCGTCTCCGGGGCCGCGCTCGACGTCCTCGTCGCCTATTACCGTCCCCAGGTCGAGCTCTATACGCGCTATTGGGCGAAGATCACCGGGGAGAAGGTCAAGGAGACGGGGCTTTACTTCACCGCCTTGGACCGGTGGGTCCCGATCGCGATCGGGTGAAACCCCGCGGAATTCCAGAGTCCGGGAAGATCAGCGGATGACGGGGTCCGGCGGCTGGACGTTGATGAGGATGACTTCGGCGAAGGCCGAGAAGGAAAAGGGGAACTCGGCCAGCCGCTGCGTCCCCTTCTTCATGACGAAGGCGGCGTCGGTCTTGAAATCGATCCGGTATTGGGTGAACCAGCCCTGGTCGGCCTGGATCTGGAGGGATCCTGACCCCAGGCCTTCCCCCTCGAAAACGCCTTGGGTATCGCCGAGGTCCTTGCCCCCCGAGAGGCCGACCCGGTAAACGGCGGAGATGGCCGCTATCCGGCCGTCCGCGGTGGGGACGATATCGTCGAGGGTGTAGGTGATCGCCAGGTTGACCTGGACGTCGATCCCCTGGAAGGGGATGGACAGGCGGCGGGTCTCGCTCCAGGAATCCCCCGGGCCGACGGGCTCGACGGGAAAGACCGGGAAATAGTCGCGCAGGATCTGGGGAATGGAGACGTTGAAGGGATTCCCCCCGCCGAGGGCCTCGGGGTTGCGGATGCTTTCGACCTTGCCCGTCCGGTTGAAGACGACCTGCAGGGCCTCCCCGCCGGTCGTGCCGAGCGTCTGTGAGATCGTCCGGTCGGGGAGCCGGATGCCGATCTCGATGCCCGGCGTGGTCAGGTCGGCCCGGACGGTGTCGCGGCTCGACGGCGCGGCCAGGAGCCGGATCTCACCCCGCGAATCGGCGTTGAGGTCGAGGTCCTTGCCGAGGAAGTTCTTGCCGTCGACATTGATGACGCTCGAGAGGCTATAGCTCAGACGGGTCCCCTCGGCCGGCCCGAAACGGAGGGTGATCTTGTCCTGGCCGGGCTGGGCGCCGGCGACCCCGGCCAAGGCCCCGACGAGGATGATCGATGGAACGGCTTTCGACAATGTCATAGCAATCATTATACCATTAATCGAGGCCGAGGGATGTTCTCGGAGCGAGCATGAAGCGGTGATCCAGCCTGCCTCGGGCCGGGACGGCGTTAAGGATCAACGCAGCGAACGGAGACGATCCCCGAGGCCCTCTTGACGAGGCCGGGCCGACTGCGTTATAAAAAGGCCAAATGCCAGTAGCCGATGTCAGCGCCCCGGAAGAACGGTTCGACTACCAGAAATCGCTCAAGACCGTCCATTCCTATTGGTTCGTCCACAAGTATCTCCCCGTCGACCGGTATCTCGTCCGCCCGCCGGCCTCCCTGGTCGTCAGGGCGGTCTTCAAGACGGGCCTGACGCCCAACCACCTCACGGTGATCTCTTTCTTCCTGGCCATCGCCGCCGCGGTCGTCTTCCTGGCCGGACGGCGCTCCCTGTTCCCCATCGCGGGGTGCCTGTCCATGGTCTCGGCGATCTTCGACAACGCCGACGGCATGCTGGCCCGGGCCAAGAACATGACCAGCCGCTACGGCGCCTTCCTCGACCTTTTCCTCGACCGGATCGCCGATTTCGCCGTCCTGTCGGGCATCACCTTCGGGCTCTACAGGACCTCCTCCGATCCCCGTGTCCTCATGCTCGGCCTCCTGACCATCGGCCTCTACTTCCTCCAGGTGGCCCTTTATTACCTGATGAACATCTACTCGGGGAACCCGAAGAACGGGGAAGGGGCTGAGGCCAAGAACCTGGCCGTCTTCCTCATCCTGGTCCTCTCTATCGTCGGCCGCCCGGTCGGGGTCCTGTTCGGGGTCTTCACGATGGCCGTCACGGGGACCGTCTCGAAGCTGATCAGGTTTCTGAGGATGGG